>Ga0207667_10010131_pt1 | contig 11038 bp, 11 predicted proteins | sample KBSCornC52_FD_184301 | JGI IMG/M metagenome (GOLD analysis project Ga0207667, IMG submission 184301) | Corn rhizosphere microbial communities from Kellogg Biological Station, Michigan, USA - KBS Corn C5-2 (SPAdes) (version 2) | ecosystem: Host-associated > Plants > Roots > Rhizosphere > Soil ...
CTCGTCGCGCATCTCGACGTTCGGCGCGGATAACCGCGCCGGCATCGAGCAGACCCTGCATCGCGTCAGCGCGATCCGCAATCGCACCGGCAAGATCATCGGCCTGACCTGTCGCGTCGGGCGCGCCGTCTACGGCACCATCGACATCATCGTCGACGTGCTGCGCAGCGGCCAATCGATCTGCCTGCTCGGGCGACCGGGCGTCGGCAAGACGACCATGCTGCGCGAATGCGCGCGCATACTCTCCGAGACCCGCAAGCGCGTCGTCATCGTCGATACCTCCAACGAGATCGCCGGCGATAGCGACATCCCGCATCCGGGCATCGGCATGGCGCGGCGCATGCAGGTCCCCGATCCGGCCGCCCAGCACGGCACCATGATCGAGGCGGTCGAGAACCACATGCCCGAGGTCATCGTCATCGACGAGATCGGCACCGAGATGGAGGCGGCCGCCGCTCGCACCATCGCCGAGCGCGGCGTGACCCTGATCGGCACCGCCCACGGCCAGACGCTCGAGAACCTCCTGATGAACCCCACCCTCTCCGACCTGGTCGGCGGGATCCAGGCGGTCACGCTTTCGGACGAGGAAGCCCGCCGGCGGGGCACCCGCAAGACGGTCCTGGAGCGCAAGGCTCCGCCGACCTTCGACGTGGTCGTCGAGATCGTCGATCGCGGACGCCTGGCCATCCACAAGAACGTCGGCGAGGTGGTCGACGCCCTGCTGCGCGGCTATCAGCCGCAGCCCGAGGTGCGCCAGCGCACCGCGAGCGGCGACGTGGCGATCGTCCAGGAGGCCGACCCCGAGTCGATGCCGCCGCTGGTCGGCGACTACGCGAACGATCCCCGCGAGGGCGAAGAGCACGACCGCCCGCTCTCGATCTTCCCGTACGGCGTCTCGCGCAACAAGATCGAGCGCGCGATCCACAACCTGCGTCTGAACGCCGCCATCTCCCGGACCTGGGACGACGCCGACGTGGTCCTCACGCTCAAGACGCTCGAGCGCAAGCAGCAGCCCAAGCTCAAGCAGATCGCCTCGGACAACGTGCCGATCTACTCGATCAAGACGAACACGACCACGCAGATCCAACTGGCCCTGCGCGACGTGTTCAACCTCGGATCGATCGACGGCGAAGAGGTCGCCCTGCGCGAAGCGGAAGAGGCGATCTATCAGGTGATGCTCACCGGCCAGAACATCGAACTCTCCTCGCAGAGCTCGTACCTGCGCCGCCTGCAGCATCAACTCGCGGAGAAGTATCGCGTGCAGTCGCGCTCGACCGGACTCGAGCCCAATCGCCGCGTGATGATCTTCAAAGCCGGCGAGTAGCGCTCACATGGCGGTGACGGTGCCCTCGTCGTCGACCATGAACCGCGAATCGTAGGCGAACACCTCGCCGTCTTTGACGATGCGGCTGTGCACGTTGAAGCGATGCGCCGGCGGTTTGCCGGCCTGCTTGACCAGACCGCCGTAGAAGAGCTTGAGGAGCGGCGTCTGACCGGGCTTGGGCGCTTCCAACTTGCCGGAACGCACGAGCGTCTGGATGATCTTGTTCTGGATCGCCATCGGGAGCAGGCGGTAGGCGTCGTCGGTCTGCTCCGCCATCTCTTGGTTCTGCATCTTGCGCCGGTCGGCGGGCTCGGGCGCGTCGTTGACGTAGCGCACGATCAGATCCCAGTCGTCGGCCGAGACGCCTTGGAACGAGACCATGTAGCGATGCCAGCGCTTGCCTTGGTGCTCGACGGTGTCGCTGCGGACCGTCTTGACCCGGATCGGGATCTTGCGGTCCCGGACGGCGGCGATCACGGTATACTCGGGCGCCGCGATCGCGGTCGGGATGATGAAGACGAGTCCGTTGGGCGAGAGCTCGATGCCGCGGCCGGCGACGCTCTTGCCGGCGTCTTTCGGGTCGGTCTGCCACCACAGGTGAAAGGCGCCCGCCCGGCGCTTGTACTGCCGCCGGTCGCCGATGCGGGTGAGGAACCACTCGAGCACGTCGCCAAGCACCGAGTTCTCGAAAGCCATGCCGTCCTACGTGTCGAAGCGGTAGAGCATGTTCGTCACCCTAGAAGGGATTGAAGGGAGCGGTAAGAGCACCCTGCTTGCCGGCATGCTGGAGCGGATGCGCGCCGGCGGTCTCGACCCGCTCGCGACCCGCGAACCGGGCGGGACGCCGGTCGGGGACGCCATCCGCGCGGTCGTCCTGAAGCCCGGCTTGCACGTCGAGCCGCTCACCGAGGCGCTGCTGATGAACGCCTCGCGCGCCGCGCACGTGAGCGAGGTGGTCCGGCCGGCCCTGGCCGCCGGGAAGATCGTGCTCTGCGATCGCTATTACGATTCGACCCTCGCCTATCAGGGATACGGCCGCGGCCTGGACCTGGCGATGCTGCGCGGCCTGTGCGCCGCCGCCACGGGCGGTCTGGACCCCGACCTCACGCTGGTCCTGGATGTTTCGCCGGAGGTCTCGCGCGAACGCGTCGAGCGCCGCCCGGACGCGAACGACCGGCTCGACAACGAGACCCTGGCGTTCTTCACGCGGGCGCGCGCCGGCTTCCTGGAACTGGCGATGCGGGAGCCGCGGATGCGGGTGCTCGACGGAACCAAGCCGGTCGGCGCGCTGATCGACGAAGCGATGGCCTTGCTCGCGCAAGCCTCAGCCGCGTGAGCGAGCTGCTGTTCGACGTCGTCGGCGCCGAAGGCCCGCGCGCGTTCTTCAAGCGCATCACCAAGGCCACCATCGCGCACGGGTATCTGTTCGGCGGTCCGGCCGGCGTCGGCAAGAAGACCTTCGCGCGCCGCCTGGCACAATCGCTGCTATGTGAAGCACCCCACGACTCGGTGCTCGGATACTGCGGCGTCTGCTCGTCGTGCAAGCTCTTCCAAGCCGGAGCCGATACGCGTCACCCGGACTTCATCGAGTTCGTCGGCACCCTCAAGATCGGCAGTCAAGACGCCGCCATGGGCTTCTACGAAGGCGACGAGCTGAGCGCGCGCGACATCGTGCGGCAGCTCTCGCTCGAATCGTACAGCGGCGGCATGCGCGTGCTGCTGTTGGGCGACGTCGATTTCGCGACCCATCACGCGGCCAACGCGTTGCTGAAGTTCTTCGAGGAGCCGCCCGACGACGTCGTGCTGCTGCTCACCTCGGACGCGCCCGGCCGGTTGATCACGACCGTCCGCTCGCGCCTGGTCGACGTGCATTTCGCTCCGCTGACCGGCGCAAGTGCGCGAGGTCCTAGGGCGGCTCGGTCAGGATCCGGAGCAGGCCGAGCTGGGCGCGGCGCTCGGCCAAGGCAGCGTCACGCGCGCGCTGGCGGCGCTCGGCGGCGAGGACGACTCGCTGCGCGGCCAGGTCGCCGAGTGGTTTCTCACGGTCGTCGCCGGCGGAACTCCGGTCGAGACCTGGGCCACCCGCGACACCCTCGACGACGGCCTGGAAGTCGTCAAGACGCTGGCGCGCGACTGGATCGCGCTCGGCGCGGCCGGCGCGAACGCGCCGCTGGTCGCGCCCGACTACGGCGGCGAGCTGCGAGCGTTGCGGACGCCCGAACCGCGCGAGGCGATCGCGATGCTGGCCAAGCTCGACGACGCGCAGCGGCTCGCGCGCACGAACGTCGGCCCAGCGATGGTCGCCGAGATCGTGCGGATGGCGCTGACGAATCGAGCGCGCGGCTAGCCGCGGTCAGGCGAGGTCTTGGTACTGCTTCGCGAACGGGAACGCGAGGTAGGCCAGCAGCAGCGCGTTGACGGCGGCGCCGATCAGCTTCACGACGATATCGGGCAGACCCGCATAGAGCGGCGAGAGCAGCATCGGCACGAACGTCGTGCAGACGACGTAGGCGACGGCGAGCAGGGCGGTCGCCCACGGATGCGCGACCGCCGCGCGGTACGAGGCCTGGATGGCAAAGCCGGCGGGCGCGCCGCCGATGGCGGCCGCGGGCATCGTGTAGATCAGGAGAAACGCGACCACCAGCACCAGCAGGACGGAGAGGTGTACGAACGCGCCGAGCGTTCCGGCGAAGCTCACCAGGAACGTGAAGCCGACCGCGCCCATCGCGACGATCCCGATCTTGTGCTTGGCCTCGCCCCACGCGTCGTCGAAGGTGCCCTTGTATCCGCGCCAGATGTCGCGCGCTTGGATGGTCGCGACGCCGAAGGCCATCAGGTAGACGACCTGCGCGATCCAGGCATAGATGCCGGAGCCGACGCCGCCGACCGGATCGGTGGTGAACGCGCCGAGCTGATCGAGGAGCACCGCGACGACGGCCGCGAGCAGCGGCGCCGTCACGATCGAGAGGTGCCGGAAGAGGAGCGGGAACGACCGGAGGTACATGCCCGGATCCAGCCGCAGCCCGCTTCGCATATCCTTTTACCCGCGCGATCCGTCGAGCGCGTGGTGGCACGAGCAATCGGCGTTCACGTCGATCGCGGCCACGATCTTGCCGATCGCATCCTTGACGCGATCGTTGTTCTTCTTGAAGACCTCCATCACGGCGTGATGCGAGACGGGCTCCGTGCCGGGCAGGCCGACGTCGTAGTCCGTGATCAGCGAGATGTTGACGAAGCACATCTCGAGTTCGCGCGCGAGGTAGCACTCGGGGTACTGCGTCATGTTGATGACTTCCCAGCCTTGGCTCTGGAACCACTTGGACTCGGCCCGGGTGGAGAAGCGCGGACCTTGGATGACGACGACCGTGCCGGTCTCGTGGGTGTCGATGCCGAGCGAGCGCAGGGCCGTCACCGCGATCGGCCGCAGCGTCGGGCAGTAGGGGTCGGCGAACGAGACGTGCGTGGTGACCGGGCCGTCGAAGTACGTGTCGAGGCGGCCGGTGGTGCGGTCGACGACCTGGTCGCAGACGACCATCGAGCCGGGTGCGACCTCTTTCTTGAGCGAGCCGCAGGCGTTCGGCGCGATGATGTGCTTGACGCCCAACGCCTTCATCGCCCACAGGTTCGCGCGATAGTTGATGGCCTGGGGCGGGAAGCGGTGGTCCTTGCCGTGGCGGGGCAGGAACGCGACGCGCTTGCCGGCGATCTCGCCAAGCGCGACCTTATCGCTGGGCGCGCCGTACGGCGTCTCGATCCAGACTTCGCGCGCGTTCTCGATGAGCGAGTAGAATCCCGAACCGCCAAAGACGCCGATATCGGCGCGTTCCGTCGTCTCCATAGTCTCCGTTCCGAAGAAAGTGTGTCGTCCCGAGGCCCGCGAGAGCGTCTCGAAGGACGGGTGCTTTCGAGGTGCGGGACGCGTCCCCTCGAAAGCCCGGTTCGATGCTCCGTCGTTGCGCCGCGCTCGTCGTTCTCGCCCTTGCGGCCTGCAGCCGGCAGGCGGCCGAACCCCCGAATGGAGGGCGGCACGCCTGGACGCAGCCGCACGTCCTTCGGATGGTCGACATCAGCGACCCCGACCGCCTCAACCCGTACCTGTCCGGCATGGACCTGGTCTACGATCTGACCTCGCTCTCGTATTCGTATCTGATCGTCGCCGACGATCGCGGCCGTCTGATCGGCGATCTGGCGACCGAGGTGCCGAGTCGCGAGAACGGCGGCATCTCGGCCGACGGCACCACCTACACCTACCACCTGCATCGCGGCGTGCTGTGGCACGACGGCGCGCCGTTCACGTCGCGCGACGTGGTCGCGTCGTGGCGGGCGGTCGTCGATCCGAAGCACGACACGCTCCATCGCGAGGGCTTCGACCGGATCGTCTCGATCGCGACGCCCGACGACTACACCGCCGTCGTGCACCTCAAGCACCGCTACCCGCCGTTCCTCACGCAGTTCTTCGCCCCGCTGCAAGAGGGCGGCAAACCGGTGCTCCCGGCGCACGTCCTGGCCCGACAGGGCGACTTCAACACCGGCTCGCTGGTCGCGCATCCGATCGGCACCGGTCCGTTCAAGTTCGTGCGCTGGGATCGCGGCAGCACGATCGTCTACGAACGCTTCGACAAGTATTTCAAGGGACGCCCCAAGCTCGACCGGGTCGTGCTCTCGATCGTCCCCGACGACAACACCGTGCTCGACGAGATGGCGCTGCACCATCAGGACCTGGTGCTCTCGGTGCCGTCGTCGCTCTACGAACGGTATGCGGCCCTGCCGGACGTGCGGGTCGAGCTCCACGACTGGAACGCGCAGTCGATCCTGGTCTTCAACGCGAGCCGGCCCGGCCTCCACGACGCGGTCGTCCGTCGAGCGATCGCGGCCGCCATCGACTACGACGGCCTGATCGCCAAGGTCACGCACGGCGCCGGCGTGGTGGCCTACAACAGCCTGCCGCCGACCGCCATCGGCTACGAGCGGCTGCCGCCCCACGTGCGCGACCTCGCGTTCGCGCGTTCCTCGCTCGACGCGGCCGGTTGGAAAGCGGGGCCCGACGGCATCCGCGTCAAGGACGAGACGCGGCTCTCGTTCACGATCGCGATCACGACCGGATCGTCGAGCGGCCGCACGATCGCGCTCCAGCTGCAGCAGGCGTTCCGCGCGATCGGCGTAGAGCTGGCGATCAAGAATTATCCGTACAACCAGATCTTCGCGTTCGACGGCCCGATCTACGGCGGCCGCTACGACATGTCGATCTACTCGACCAGCATCGCGTGGGATCCGGACGTCGCCTTCTACGTGGGCTGCAAGCAATGGTTCCCCAAAGGCGAGAACATCTTCCGCTACTGCGATCCGGAACTCGATCGCCTCGAGCAGGCCGGTCTCCAGACCGACGACGTCGCGGCCCGGGCCGCGATCTATCGCAAGGCCAGCCGCATCATCTGGGAGACCGTCCCGTACGTCCCGTTCTACGAATTGCGGCGCGTGACGGCGCGATCGCCCGATCTCAAGAATTTCACCGTCAATCCGACCGCAACGCCCTTTTGGAGTGCATGGCAATGGGATATCTAGGCAGAGTCGTCGCGGCGATCGCCGTCGTCGCGACCATCGGCGCGAGCCGGCTCGACGCGGATCCGGCGATGGTCGAGGCCGGCATCGACGCCGCCTACGACGCGCAGTGCGCCGCCTTGATGCGCGGCGACGTGGCGGCCTGGACGGCGACGCTCGCCCCGGGTTTCGTCCCGACCATGACCGACGGCACGCGCGGCAGCGCGAAGACCGCGCGCGACGGCATGGCGTCGCTGCTCGCATCCGCCAAGATCACGGACTGCCGGATCGTCCCCGAAGAGATCTCCATGTCCGGCGACGATGCGGTCGCGGCGGTCGCCATCGGCATGAGCGGTACCCGGAGCGACGGCAGATCGCTCGCGGTCGAACAGCATGCGATCGATCGTTGGGCGCCGGCCGGGAACGCCTGGCTCCAGAAGAGTTCGACCGTCCTCGAGCAGAGGGTGACGGTCGACGGCGTCGTCGTGCAGCACGCCGTCGCGAAGGCGACGTCGGTCCCGTCGCCTACTTGAAGTCGCTCGGCTTGAGGCTGTCGAGGAACTGGCGGAACTTGTCCATGTCGCCCTCGTCGGCGTGCTTCTTGTCCGACGAGGCCTCTTCGAGCACGATCTTGTCGCTGACGTAGATCGGCGTCTGCGTCCGCAGCGCGAGCGCGATGCCGTCGGACGGACGCGCGTCGACCTCTTCCATCCGGTCGCCGACGCGCACCAGCAGCTTGGCGAAGAACGTCGACTCGCGGATGTCGTGGATGATGACCTGTTCGAGCCGTCCGCCCAGGGTCTCGAGGATGTTCCGCATCAGGTCGTGCGAGAGCGGCCGCGGGACCGGAGCGCCCTCGAGCGCGAGCGCGATGGCGGTCGCTTCGAACGGTCCGATCAGGATCGGCAGGTAATGAGAACCATCGAGGTCCTTCAAGATCACGACCGGGTCGTGCGTAAGCAGGTCGATGCCGAGCTTGTCGACCTTCATCTGGCGCATCAAGACCTATCCTACACGGCAGCGGGTTTTTCTTGCCGGCAACCGAAAACGGCCCGCCGACCATGGCTCTTTCTTGCGGTATCGTCGGTTTGCCGAACGTCGGCAAATCCACCATCTTCAACGCCCTGACGCGGTCCGCGCAGGCGCTGGCGGCGAACTACCCGTTCGCCACCATCGAACCGAACGTCGGCGAGGTGGCCGTCCCGGACGAGCGCTTGCCCGTTCTGCAGAAGCTCGTCTCGGGGAAGAAGATCGTCCCGACGACCGTCCGGTTCGTCGACATCGCCGGGCTGGTGCGCGGCGCGAGTTCCGGCCAGGGGCTCGGCAATGCGTTCCTGAGCCACATCCGCGAGACCGACGCGATCGCCATGGTGGTCCGCTGCTTCGAGGACGAGAACGTCACCCACGTCGAGGGTGGTCCCGATCCCAAACGCGACATCGAGATCATCGCGATCGAGCTGGCGCTGGCCGACCTCGCGACCCTGCAGAAGCGGGTCGACAAGCTCGAGCGCGAGGCCCGGGTCAATCCCAAGCTCAAGCCCAACGTCGAGGCCGCCAAGAACCTGGTCGCGGCGCTGGAGGCCGGGAGGCCGGCCCGCTCCTTTCCGGCCGGTTCGCTGGAGCGCGAGGTCGCGGCCGAGGCCTTCTTGCTGACGGCCAAGCCGCTGCTCTACGTGGCCAACGTCGACGAGGGCCAGATCGGCAAGCCCGGCCCGCTGGTCGCGCAGGTCGAGCAGGTCGCCAAGGCCGAGGGGAGCCCGGTCGTGGTCCTCTCGGGGAAGATCGAGTCGGAGCTGGCCGGCCTGAGCGAAGACGAGGCCCGCGAGTTCTGCCACGAGCTCGGCATCGAGCGTAGCGGCCTGGACGAGCTGGCCTTGACCGCCTATAGCCTGCTCGGCCTGATGACCTTCCTGACGGCGGGCGAGATCGAAGTCAGGGCCTGGACCATCGAGAAGGGCAGTCGCGCCCCCCAGGCCGCCGGCAAGATCCACAGCGACATCGAGCGCGGGTTCATCCGCGCCGAGATCGTCAGCTACGACGACTACGTCCAGTACAAGACGATGGACGCCCTGCGGGCCGCCGGCCGCCTGCGCTCCGAGGGCAAGGACTACGTCATGCAAGAGGGCGACGTCGTCAACTTCCGCTTCAACGTGTAAAACCTGCTACTTTTGCGCCAAGGGGTCTGTGGGGCTAGGGCTAAAACCGGGTAGGGTTTGACTTGTCTCTTGGAGGCCTCATCGCTCTATGACCACTGCAGTGCGCGAAGTCTCGGTTTTCGGCGACGGTATCGCATATTTCAACGAAGCGGCCGATCTGCTGGAACTGGATGCCGGCATGCGCGCCATCTTGACGCATCCGTCGCGTCAGATCATCTTCTCGATCCCGTTCCAGCGCGATTCGGGTGAGTTCGAGGTCTATACCGGCTACCGCGTCCAGTACAGCTTCGCGCGCGGCGCGGCCAAGGGCGGCATCCGCTACCATCCGGGCGTGACCCTCGACGAAGTGACGGCGCTCGCGTTCTGGATGACCTGGAAGTGCGCGGTGGTCGACCTGCCGTTCGGCGGCGCCAAGGGCGGCGTCACCTGCGATCCGTCGACCCTCTCGATGAACGAGCTCGAGCGCATCACGCGCCGCTACGCCGCCGAGCTGGTCGAAGTCGTCGGCCCGGACAAAGACGTCCCCGCGCCCGACGTCAACACGACGCCGCAGATCATGGCGTGGTTCATGGACACCTACTCGATGCACGTCCGTCAGAACGTGCCCGGCGTCGTCACCGGCAAGCCGCTCGAGATCGGCGGCAGTCGCGGCCGGGTCGAGGCGACCGGGCGCGGCGTCACCATCGTCGCGATGGATCAGATGGCCGCGATGGGCCTCAAGCCCGAGAACTCGTCGGTCGTCATCCAGGGCTTCGGCAACGTCGGCATGTACGCCGCCAAGCTGTTCGCCGAGCGCGGCTGCAAGGTCACCGGCATCTCCGACGTCACCGGCGCGTACTTCAACGCCGCCGGCATCCACGTCGGCGACGCGATGGACTACGTCAAGAAGAACCACAACCTCGAAGGCTTCACCGGCGGCGACAAGATCAGCAACGCCCAGCTGCTCGAAGCCGAATGCGACGTGCTCGTGCCGGCCGCGCTCGAGAAGGTCTTCACCGGCGAGAACGCCGCCAAGGTGAAGGCCAAGCTGATCGTCGAGGGCGCCAACGGTCCGACCACGCCCGAAGCCGCCAAGATCTTCGAACAACGCGGCATCATCGTGATCCCGGACATCATGGCCAACGCCGGCGGCGTGACCGTCTCGTACTTCGAATGGGTCCAAGACCGGATGGGCTACTTCTGGAAGGAAGCCGAGGTCAACGAGAAGCTCGAAGACGTGATGCTCGACAACCTGCACGAACTCCAGAAGATCGTCGTCGAGAAGAAGTGCACGCTGCGGACCGCAGCGTACATGCTCGCGATCGACCGCGTCGTGAAGGCGCTGCGCCTGCGCGGCGTGTACGCCTAGAGCGCACCGGCCGGCGCGAAGCTAGCCGTCGATATCCAGCGGGGCTCCGATCGGTTCGGTCGGGAGCCCCGCTTCTTTCCAAGCCGCATAGCCGCCCTCGAGCGCGCGCGCGTCGTACCCGCGAGCGCGCAATACGCCCGCGACCCGGCTGCACGAGTTGCCGCTCCCGCAGTAGAGCACGATGGTCGCGTCCGGCGGGAACGGCGGCGATGACGCGTCCGCCAGCGCCTCGCCGTCGTAGCGCAGCGAGCCCGGGATCTGCCGGTCGTCCGGCGCCCGGCGGATGTCGACGATGGTCACGCCGCCGTCGGCGTCCCGCAGCGCGAGTGCGTCGATCGATTCTTCCATGCCGCTCCTAGTACCGCCAAAGAGAAAGGGCGCCCTTTCGGGCGCCCTTTGCGAGTCGCGCTGGACGCGGAGCGTCAGTGCTGGGCGTACGGGTCGGGCATCGGGTATCCGCCGGCCCCGTTGTAGACGTTGGCGACGTTCACTTGCGGGATCGACGTGCCGTATGCGGTGTTGATCGTCGTGATGAACGAGTTCGCCAGGATGGCGTAGCCCGTGTTCGACGGATGGAGTCCGTCGAAGCTGAGCAGTCCGCCGCCGAAGGCGAGCGAGCAGCACTTGGGCGGGTTGATCGGCACGCCGCCGGCGGTCGCGATGTTCACGAAC
>Ga0207667_10010132_pt1 | contig 11037 bp, 10 predicted proteins | sample KBSCornC52_FD_184301 | JGI IMG/M metagenome (GOLD analysis project Ga0207667, IMG submission 184301) | Corn rhizosphere microbial communities from Kellogg Biological Station, Michigan, USA - KBS Corn C5-2 (SPAdes) (version 2) | ecosystem: Host-associated > Plants > Roots > Rhizosphere > Soil ...
GGGAACATTTGCTTGAAATTCTCGATCTTGGGCAGATCGAAACGCGCGATATAGCCTTGCGTCGGATGCAGCGTGGCGAAATCCTGGTGATAATCCTCGGCCGCATAAAACGCCGTCGGCGCCAGCGGCGTCAGTTGCGTGACGATGCGTGCGGGATAGACCTTGGCCGCATCCAGCTGGGCGATGTAGTCGGCGGCAATGCGCTTCTGCTCATCGCTCTGATAGAAAATGGCCGAGCGATACTGGGTACCGCTGTCCGGCCCCTGGCGATTGAGCTGGGTCGGATCGTGCACCACTGAGAAATAGATTTGCAGGATCTTGCCGTAGGAAACCTTGCGCGGATCGAAGGTGACCTTGACCGATTCGGCATGGCCGGTGGAACCGCTGCCGACCATATCGTAGCGCGCCGTGTCCTTGGCGCCGCCGGCATAGCCCGACACCGCGCTGGTCACGCCCAGCGTGTGCTGGAACACCGCCTGCACGCCCCAGAAGCAACCGCCGGCGAGGACTACCGTTTCGGTGTTTGCATTGTTGGCGGATGCACTTTTCGGCGGCGGAATCTTGAATGCCGATTCGGCGGCAAACGCCGGCATCGTCAATGCTGAAGCTGCAAGCACAAACGGAAGCCCATATTTGTACAAAGTGTTTTTCATCATTTACCTTCTTTCATCAAAGTAGTTCCCGTAGTTCCTGCATTGCCGGCACTGCGTCGCGACCACAATTGCGCCACCCGTTGGCGGTTCTTTTCCGACAGCACGCGCGTCAGCAGCAGCAGCGCCACGATCACCGAAAACAAGATCGGTTGCGCCAGCAGATTCTTGCCTGCCTTGACCCACCAGAAATGCAGCACACCCAGCGGCACGATCACATAGGTAAGCCGATGCAGCCATTGCCAACGCTTGCCGCCGAGCCTGCGCACCATGCCGTTGGTGCTGGTGACAGCCAGCGGAATCAGCAGCACGAAGGCCAGCACGCCGATCGTGATGAACGGCCGCTTGACGATGTCGGCCCACATCTCCTGCACGTCGAAGAAATGATCGAGCCAGAAGAAAATCGTGAAATGCAAGGCTACGTAGAAGAACGCGTACAAGCCCAGCATGCGACGCAGGCGCACCAGCCAGTTCCACCTGGTCAGCTTGCGCAGCGGCGTCACCGCCAGCGTGATGCACAGAAAATACAAAGCCCAGTCGCCGGTATTGCGCGTGATGAATTCGATCGGATTGGCGCCCAGCCGGTCCAGGAAACCGAACGCCACCAGTCTCACCAGCGGCAGCAGCGCCAGCACGAACAGCAGGTTGCGCAGTTGCAGCACCCGGCGCTGTGACAAACTCGACAGACTCTTGAGAAATTGCATGCTTGCTCCGGCGTCAGAAATACTTCTTGAGGTCCATGCCGGTGTACAGGCCGGCGACATCGTTGTAGCCGTTGAACATCAAGGTCTTGCGCTTGCGTGCGAAGAAACCGTCTTCGCCGATGCGGCGTTCGCTGGCTTGCGACCAGCGCGGATGATCGACGTTGGGATTGACGTTGGAATAGAAACCGTATTCCTGCGCGGCGTACATGTTCCAGGCTGTCTTCGGCTGATCCTTGAGGAAGCGGATCTTGACGATGGATTTGGCCGATTTGAAACCATACTTCCACGGCACGATGACGCGCACCGGTGCGCCGTTCTGATTCGGCAGCACTTCACCGTACATGCCCATGGTCAGCAAGGTCAGCGGATGGTTCGCTTCGTCCATGCGCAGGCCTTCGGTGTACGGCCACTGCAGGATCGGGTCCGACAAGCCGGGCATCTGCTTCTTGTCGGCCAGCGTGACGAATTCGATGTACTTTGCGTTGCCGGTAGGATCAGCTTTCTTGATCAGCGCCGACAGCGAATAGCCGATCCATGGAATCACCATCGACCAGCCCTCGACGCAGCGCAGGCGGTAGATGCGTTCTTCCAGCGGCGCCAGTTTCATGAGCGCGTCGAGGTCGAGCGTGAACGGCTTTTTGACCTCGCCTTCAATGCTGACGGTCCAGGGCGTGGTCTTGAGCGTGCCGGCGGTGCGGGCCGGATCGGCCTTGTCGGTACCGAATTCGTAGTAATTGTTGTACGTCGTCGCGTCCTGGTAGGCGGTCGGCTTGTCCATCACCGCGTAGGCGCTGTTGAGCTTGGCCGGCAATTTGCGCGCCGTGGCCGACTGGGCGAAGGCGCTGCCGACGCCGAGCAGGCCGCTGCCGGCGATTGCGCCTGCCGCCACCTTGCCCATGAAAGCGCGGCGCGAGGCGTAGACTTCTTGCGGCGTGATCTCCGAAGCGAGCGGAATATCGATCTGGTCTGGACGGATTTTGATCAGCATGGCGGTTTCCCTGGAATAATGAATGGATGCGATTTGTTGCCTGACAGCACGATACGAGATGATGATGCATGGCGCGGACGCTTCTTTTGCACCATCATCCTATGGCAGGGGCAGTGTCATCAAGATGGCAATTTGATGACAAATTTGTCATCGAGCGCCCGCCCCGAATTGCTAGAATGCAGCCACGTCCCCCGTACAACCTCTCAACCTCTGAACCCTACTCAAGCCCAGCATGGCCATCCTTGTCATCGAAGACGATCCGAAAACCGGCGACTACCTCAAGAAGGGCTTGCGCGAATCCGGCTATACGGTCGATCTCGCGCGCACCGGCACCGACGGCCTGCACATGGCGATGGAGCAGAACTACGACCTGGTGGTGCTGGACGTCATGCTGCCCGGCACCGACGGCTGGCAGGTGATGAGCGCGCTGCGCGCCAAGCGCGACCTGCCGGTGATTTTCCTGACCGCGCGCGACCACGTCGACGACCGCATCCGCGGGCTGGAACTGGGCGCCGATGATTACCTGGTCAAGCCATTTTCGTTCACTGAACTGGTGCTGCGCATCCGCACGCTGCTGCGCCGCGGCGTCACACGCGACGCCGAGGTCTATCAGGTGGCCGACCTGCAGCTCGATCACGTGCGCCACAAGGTTACCCGGCAAGGCGTCAATATCGTGCTGACGAATAAGGAATTTTTACTGCTGCATCTGCTGATCAAGCGCCAGGGTGAAGCCTTGTCGCGCTCGGTAATCGCCTCGCAGGTGTGGGACATGAACTTCGACAGCGACTCCAACGTCGTCGACGTTGCGGTCAAGCGCCTGCGCGCCAAGATCGATGCGCCGTTCGAAAAAAAACTGATCCATACCGTGCGCAGCATCGGCTACATGTTTTCGGAAAATCCATGAAGGACGCGCAATGAAGGTCGGACAATGAGACCGTGGCGTTCATGGACGCTGGCCTTTCGCGTCAGTGCGCTGTTTGCGCTGATCGCCTGCCTGGTGGTGACGGGGCTGGGCATGTATCTCTACAACTCGGCGCGCCAGTCGCTGGAAGTGCGTGCCGACTACACGCTGATCGGCCGCGTTGAACATTTCCGCAACCTGCTGCACGACCTCTACAACGTCGAGCAGATGGAGCAACGCCCCGCCCTGTTCGAAAGCATGCTCGGCAACGAGCAGGATGTGCGTATCTTCCGCCGCCAGGGCGAAGCGCCGTTCATCAACATGAATCCCGACAACCTGACGCCGCCGGCGATGACGCCGGTCGCCATCGGCGTGCCGCTCGGGATATCTTCTCTGCATGACGGCATGCGCGCCGACGGTGTGCGCGTGCGCTGGGTCGCCGCGCTGGCGGACGTCGGCAACCACAACGACACCGTCGAGATCGTCGCCGCCTATGTCATGACGCAAGAGTCGCGCATGATGACGGTATACCTGTGGCGCGTGGTCGCTGCCGTGGCGCTGGCCGTGCTGCTGACGTCGGTGCTCGGCTTCGCCGTGCTGCGGCGCGACCTGATGCCGCTGACGCGCATGAGCCGCCGCGCCGCCGAGATCACGCCGGCCAACCTCAGCACCCGACTGCGCGAAGAAGACGCGCCGGCCGAATTGCGCCAGCTCGCCGGCGCCCTCAACGCCATGCTGGACCGGCTCGAAAACGGCTACGAACATCTGTCGCAATTTTCCGCCGACCTGGCGCATGAGATCCGCACACCGGTCAACATCCTGATGGGGCAGACGCAGGTGACGCTGGGCCAGCGCCGCAACGTGGAAGAGTATGAGCAGTTGCTGGAATCGAACCTGGAAGAATTGACGCGCCTGTCGCGCATCATTGAAAACATCCTGTTCCTGGCGCAGACCGATCACGCGGAACTGGTGGTCGACCGCAGCGCAATCGACCTGAAGGAAGAGTTGCAGAAGATCGCCGATTATTTCGAAGGCGTGGCCGCCGAACGCGACATGCAGTTCGAAGTCGACGTGGCGCCGGGTCTGGCCTGCAGCGCCAACCTCGTGATGTGGCGACGCGCAGTGAGCAACCTCGTCGTCAATGCGGTGCGCTACGGCGACGCCGGCACCGCCATCAGGATCAGCGCACGGCCGACTGCCGACGGCGTGACCATCGACGTCGCCAATCGCGGCGCGGCGATGACGCGGCAACAGATGGAACGCATGTTCGACCGCTTCTATCGCGGTGACAAGTCGCGCAGCGAATTCACCGAATCCAACGGTCTCGGCCTGGCGATCGTCAAGGCCATCATGACCGTGCACGGCGGCACGGCGGCAGTGGCGTGTTCAGCCGACGGCTGGATCGCCTTCAGTCTGCTCTTCTCCACTCGGGGGAAGGTCACTCTGCGCTGATCAGCCGGCGGCTTGCTTCAGCGCCGCCAGTTCCGTGCGAACACGCGTCATCACTGCATCCCAGTCACCTGCCGTCGTCTGCCTGAACAGGCGCGCCGAGGCATACCAAGGGCTGTCGTCGCGTTCCAGCAGCCAGCGCCAGTCGGCGGCGTGCGACAGCAATATCCAAACGGGAACACCCAACGCGCCGGCCAGATGCACAGCAGCGGTATCGACGCCAACTACCAGATCCAGATTGGCAATCAGCGCAGCGGTGTCGTCGAAGGCTTGCAATTCACGTCCGGGCCATTGCAGCGCAGATGTGCTCTGCAACCAGTCGGCGTCACGCTGGCGCAGCTCCGGTTGCAGCAGGAAGAATTCGGCGTTGGCGATATCCAGCAAGGGGCTAAACGCCTGCAAGGGAATCGAACGGCGGCGATCGTTGTGGTTGCCGGCGTTGCCAGAACAGATGATGCCGATGCGCAGCGGCCGGTCGCCTTCCCTGCCCTGTTCCAGCAATTGCGCCCAATGCTGCCGCATGTGCGATCCCGCGCGCAGATAGGCTTGCGGCGACGGGATCGTGTCCGGACGCGTGCCGAACATCAGCGGCAGGCTCATCAGCGGCAACTGGTAATCGGCTGCGGGAAAATCTTCGCCGATGGCCTTGACGATGATGCGTGTGGGCTTGCCCGAGTCAGGATCGATTTCCAGCGTTTGCAACAGCGTCTTCAGCTCGGCATGTACTTCCAGCACGACATTCGCACCGAGCGTGGCGACCTGTTGCGCGTAACGCGAAAATTGAATGGCGTCGCCCAGGCCCTGTTCGGCCCACAGCAATACGGTCTTGCCGGCGGCGACCTCCACGCCGTGCCAGCGCGCAATTCCGCCATGACGCTGCGGATCTGCGCGCTCGCCCTGCCAGCGAGATTCATACAAAGGCCAGGCTTCGTCGAAACGTCCCAGCGCCAGCAGGGTCAGCGCCAGGTTAACGCCGGCGTCGGCGTAACCGGCGCGCAGGCTCAAGGCCTTCTGCGCAGCGATGATCGACTCCTCGTAGCGGCGCAACCGTCCCAGCGTCGCGGCGCGGCACACCCAGCCGTCGCCGAACTCCGGCTCCTGCGCCAGCACCTGGTCGACGCTGGCCAGCGCCTCTTCGTTTCGATGAAGTTCATATTCCAGCAAGGCCAGGTCGAAGCGATACACAGTCTGTGCGGGCGCAAGAGCAACTGCTTGCTGCAGGCTCTGCAAGGCGTCGCCCGGACGTTGCAAGCGCCCCAGCAAGACGCCGTGACGATGCCAGGCATCGGGATTCTGCGGCGCAAGGCGCAAGGCGTGTTCGACTGCTTGCAGCGCTTCTTCATTGCGATTGAAGTCCTGCAGCAGCAAGGCGGCGGCGTGGAAAACATCGGCATGCTGCACGCCGGCGGCGATCAGTTGCAGGTAGAGGCTCAGCGCTTCCTGATGCTTGCCCGCGTCATACAGGACACGGCCGAGCTTGTAGCTCACCGCAAGGTCGCCCGGCGTCAGCGCCAGTGCGCGGCGGTACAACTCGATTGCCTGCACGTGCAGCTGCAAACCGGCGGCGACGGCGCCGGCCAGGTGCAGAAGATTGAAATCGGCGGCGGCCTGCTGCGCCAGCGGCTGCAGGATGGCGTGAGCCGCCTCCAGCTGGCCGTGCTGGAAAAACAGGTAAGCCTGGGCGATGGCGTCGTTATTGTTCATGGGCGCGATGTTAACATGCATGCGCCCCGGCTTGTTTGGGCTAGGCGCCGACGTTACCGTTGAAATTGCCGCTGACATTGCCGTTGAAATAGCGCCCCGGCGATTCGCCGAAACAGCGCCGGAACATGGCGATGAAATTGCTCGGCGATGCATAGCCGAGCGCATCCGCCACCGATGCCACCTGCTCTCCCCGCGCCAATCGCTCGAGCGCATGCGTCAGCAGCGCTTGCTGCCGCCATTGGGCGAAACTACAACCAACCTCAACGCGAAACAGCCGGCTCATGGTGCGCGGCGACAGACCGGCCCATTCGGCCCATTGTTCCAGCGTGCGGTTGTCCGCCGGTTCCTGCATGATGGCCGAGACGATACGCAGCAGGCGGCGATCCGTCGGCAACGGCAGATGCAAGGGCTCATGCGGCGCCTGCCGCACCTCGTCGAGCAGCACGTTCATGACGCGGCGCTGCGCCGGCGACAACGCATCCTGGGTGCTCCACGTCACCGCGCGCCGCACCAATGCCCGCATCAGGTCGGAGACGCCGATCACACACGGCTTGTCGGGCAGGCCGCGGCAGGCCTCTGGTGAAATCAGAATGCTCCAGCCGCTCATGACGCCGAGGATGTCAGCCTGATGCAGTTCGCCCGGCGGAATCCAGCCGGCGCGCTGCGGCGGCAGCAGCCACGAACCATGTTTTGTGCGCGCATGCACCAGCCCGCTTTCGATGCAGAAAAGCTGGCCGCGCAGATGGGTGTGCCAGTCGTATTCGCGTGTGCCGATCTTGAGCCGCTCGAATTCCTCGGCGCGCAAATCGTCGCCCCAGATCGCAATCAGAGGCGGTCCATCGGCGCGATCGCTGACGTCGGCGAATTGTGCGTAGAGTTCTTTTGTCATGGCCGGATTTCAATATATTCTGTCCAAACAACGTTATCACGCTTTTCTGCTTTCGCTCAATACTGTCCGTCCCGACAGTTCTGTCACAGCCATTCTGTCTCCTCCCGAGCGAAAGGAAAAACGTGAAGTCATCTCCCACCGCCTCCCTGCATGTGATCGTCATCGGCGCCGGCCTGGGCGGCCTGTGCCTGGCGCAAGGCCTGAAGAAAAACGGCATCTCGGTCGCCGTCTACGAAAAAGACGCATCGCCGTTCAGCCGCACTCAAGGCTATCGCATCCGCATCGACCACAACGGCCGCGATGCGCTGCAAGCCTGCCTGCCGCCGGAGCGTTACCGGCTGTTCAACGCCACCTGCGCACAGACGGCCGCCGGCGTCGACACCGTCAACGGACAATTGCAGCCACTGGCGGGCAAGTGGGTCAGCAGCTGGCGCAACGGTGCGGCGGAAGGCGGCGCACCGGACAACCTGGCCGATCGCCAGACCATGCGTCAGGTGCTGTTGCAGGGCTTGCGGCGCGAGGTGCATTTCGGCACGCAATTCCTGCACTACGAAGAAACCGCCGATGGCCGCGTGACGGCGCATTTCGTCAATGGCGGCAGCGTCACGGGAGATGTGCTGGTCGCGGCTGACGGCGTCCATTCGGCAGTGGCGGCGCAACGCTTCCCTGCGATGCAACCGCAGGATACCGGCGACGTCTGCGTGTACGGCAAGACACCGCTGACAGCAGCTTTGCGCGCAACGCTGGCGCATCAGCTGCAAGCCGGCAGCAGCGTGATTTTTGAAAAAGGATTGGCGGGCGTGATTGACGCCATGCTCTTTAGTGGCGATGCCTTCGACGGCGATTTGCAGCAACCTGACGACTATCTGTACTGGGCGCTTGTCGGCGCGCGCGAACGCTTCGGCCTGGAACAGGCACCGGATGCAGCGCTGCGCCTGAGCGCCGCAGATCTGACGCAGAAAATCGGCGCCGTCACGACCGGCTGGTCGCCTGCACTGAAATTGGTGTATGAGTCCTGCAATCCGGCCCTGCGTACGCTGGTGCCGATACGCACGGCGAGCCTGCCGTGCTTGTGGAAGGCCTCGCGGGTGACGGCGTTGGGCGATGCGATCCATGCCATGAGTCCGGCCGGCGGTCTGGGCGCCAACAGTGCGCTGGCCGATGCCGCACTATTGACGCGCGCACTGGCGGAAGCAAGCCATGAAGCACAGCGCGAAGCCGGTGGCGCTGACAAAGTGGACACCATCACGCCCGCCATCGATCTCTATGAAAGCCTGATGTGCGCGCGCAGTTTTGCCGCGCTGGCGTCATCGCAACAAGGCAACCGCCAATTACTCGGCCGCGACGAAAACGCAGTGGCCGACTGAAGCGGCAACCGCCCCAGGTCAAGCGCCGGATGCGCGCAAGTGCGCGCGCGAGCCATAGCGGTTGGCGTACACCCAGGTAAATTCCGCTCCCAGCAGGAAGATCTGCGCCGAATAATAGATCCACGCCAGCAGCAACGCGAACGAACCGGCCGCGCCGAACCCCGAGGTCATGCCGGCCCGTCCCAGGTACAGCCCGATCAGGTATTTGCCGATGATGAACAGGATGGTCGTGGCGACTGCGCCGGCGCGTACGTCGTGCCATGCCAGCCGCACGCTCGGCAGGTATTTGTAGATCACCGAAAACAATCCCGTAAATACCGCAAACGAAATCGCGAAGTTCAGCACCTGCAGCAGGATTTCCCAGCCGATAAACCAGCTGCCCCACCATTTCCCCAGCGCCGCCAATCCAGCGCTGGCCACCAGCGAAATGATCAGCATGAAGCCGAGGCCGAGGATCAGGCCGAACGACAATAAACGTTTGCGAATCAGCAGCCAGATGCCGCTGTCGCGGGGCGCCGCCGGGATGTGCCAGATGCGGTCGAGCGCGCTTTGCAACTCCGCGAACACGGCGGTGGCGCCGATCACCAGCGTGACGATGCCGAGGCCGGCGGCGATGATGCCATCGCGCGGCTCGCTCACCGATTTCAGCAAACCCTGCACCGCCATCGCGCCTTCCACCCCGACCACGCCCTGGATTTGCCCGACGATTTCGCCTTGCGCCGCGTCATGGCCGAAGATCATGCCGGCCACTGCAATCGCGATCACCAGCATCGGCGCCAGCGAAAAGATCGTGTAGTAAGCGATGGCCGCGCCCATGCTCGGCGCAAAATCGTCCAGCCACGCGGTCACGGCGCCTTTGCTGAGCTGCCAGGCCTGTTGCGCGCGGGTTTCGTCGGGCAGTTTGCGGATGAAGGTGCGGGGCACGGTGTTTTTCCGTACAAATAAGTGGTCGGATCGCCCGGAAGCCGGTTTGATTCCCGAAAGATGCTGTTTTTCGCAGTTTTTTGGAGGTTTTTCGACACCGGCGCGTCGTCATGCGGCAACGCAGCGATTGTTTGGATTCCTGAAATGTCGTATATTTCAGTAATTACTAAAAATTCAAAACAATCCACGATGCCGCTCCACCCCCTCCCCCAGGAATTTTCCATGGAACCCAACACCCTCAGCCCCCTGATGCAGCGCTTCATCCTCCATTTCGGCGAGATGGGCAGCCGTTGGGGCATCAACCGCACCGTCGGCCAGATCTACGCGCTGCTCTATGTGCAGGCGCGTCCGCTGAACGCCGATGAAATCGCCGATTACCTGAGTTTCTCGCGCTCCAACGTCAGCATGGGACTCAAGGAGCTGCAATCGTGGCGGCTGGTCAAGCTGCTCCATCAGCCCGGCGACCGCCGTGAATATTTCGAACCGCCGAAGGATATTTGGGATATCTTCAAGGCCTTGCTGGAAGAACGCCGCCGCCGCGAAATCGAACCGACGCTGTCGATGCTGCGGGATGCGTTGCTGGAAACGCCGGCCAGCGTCGACGACAAGCACGCGCAGAAACGCATGCGTGAAATGTACGACCTGATCGAGCTGTCCAGCTCCTGGTTCGACGACGTACAGCGGCTGTCGCCGGAAACATTGTCTTCGCTCATGAAGATGGGCTCGAAGATCAAGAAGCTGCTGGACGTCAAGGACAAGTTCCGCTTCGGCGGCGAGAAGAATAGTAAAAGCGACGGCAAGAGCGAAGACAAAAACGAAGATAAAAACGAGAAGGTCCCCACAAAGGCCAAGGAGTAAGTCATGTTGCGTTCACATCGCCTGTGGCGCCTGCCGCGCCTCACCAAACTCCCGCTCGGCGCCGAGATCGCCTTGATCCTGGTGGTCAAGATCGCACTCCTGACGGTGCTGGCAAAAACCTTTTTCTCCGAACCGCAGGCCAAGAAGATGCGCATGCCCACCGCCCAGGTGGAACAGCATCTGCTGGCGCCGGCGCCGGAATCTGCATCTCCTGCATCAATTACAACCAACGCATCACCTTCCACCTCCGAGGTCCCTCATGCTTCCCATTGACGAAGTCGTCAGTCTGTCGCGCCTGCAGTTCGCCATCACGGCGCTGTACCACTTCCTGTTTGTTCCCCTGACGCTCGGACTGTCCTGGATCCTGGTCATCATGGAATCCGTCTACGTCATGACCGGCAGTCCCATCTACAAGGACATGACGCGTTTCTGGGGCAAGCTGTTCGGCATCAACTTCGCCATGGGCGTGGCCACCGGCATCACGCTCGAGTTCCAGTTCGGCACCAACTGGTCGTATTACTCGCACTACGTCGGCGACATCTTCGGCACGCCGCTGGCGATCGAGGGCATGGCGGCGTTCTTCCTCGAGTCGACCTTCGTCGG
>Ga0207667_10010134_pt1 | contig 11036 bp, 5 predicted proteins | sample KBSCornC52_FD_184301 | JGI IMG/M metagenome (GOLD analysis project Ga0207667, IMG submission 184301) | Corn rhizosphere microbial communities from Kellogg Biological Station, Michigan, USA - KBS Corn C5-2 (SPAdes) (version 2) | ecosystem: Host-associated > Plants > Roots > Rhizosphere > Soil ...
GCGTGGGCGTCTTGCGCGACCTGATCGAAGGCGCTGCCGGACCGGCCGAAGAAGAGCCCGCTCTGGACGATGCGCGCGCCGAGGTCGGCTCGCGCGTGCGCCTGCACATCGATGGTCTCGGCTCGCCGATGAAAGCGCGCGTGCGCGAGAGCGGTTCCGAGCGCGTTCAGGTCGGCTCGAATTTGGAGTTTTTGAAGGTCGGCCGAAAGCTCGAAGTCGAAGATTTGGAGCAAGGCGGGCGGCGGCAAGCGCAGATCGACGGCGTGAGCGTCGCGATCGATCCGCAGACGCGCGTGCCACAATTGGTCGTCCAATTGCGCTTTGCGGGTAGCGAGGACACGACGCCGGAGCCGAGCGTGACCGCGCTGAACGGCGAAGCCGCGGCCAAAGGCTTCAAGATCCCCGCGCACTCGGTGACGAGCGATCTGCACGCCGACGCGCGCGATGCCCATGACGACGACGACGAAGACGACGCGGACGCCGAAGCGCTGCGCGGTCGACTCGGTGAAGCCGCAGCGAACGCGGGCGAAGCTGCGAAGACGGCGAGCGCTGCGTTGGCGCGCTTTTCTGCGCGCGCCGCGCACGGCATGGGCGACTTGTTCAAGGGCGCCAGCCGCAAGGTGCTCGACGCTGCCAAGCGCGGTGACAAAGAGCCGCCGCGCCGGACCACTGCGCCCGCTCCGAATGGCTCGAAGGTCGCCGAAGGCCAACGCTTGCGGCCGCAATCGCAAGCGCCGGCAGCCGAGCTGCCCAAGGCCGGCAAATTGGCACAATTATCGCGCAAAAAGCTGGCTCTGGGTGCGGGCGGCGCGGTGCTGCTCGCTTCGCTGAGCGCGCTCGCGCTGCAGCACTCGTCGAGCCCTTCGGCGCCGCCGGGTGCGCAAGCGACGAACGCGGCCGCGGTCGCCACCGTGGCGCCCCCGACTCCGGGCGCGCCACTTTCGAACGCGCCGTCGAACGATCCCTCGACGAGCACGGCGACGACGGCCAACGTGCCGCTATTTGGTCCGACGCCGATGGCCACGATGGAGCCCGCGCCGCTCGCGCCGCCACCCGGATCGCCGGCCGCGGTGGAAGCCGAAGAGAAAGCCGCCGCCAAGACCAACGCCACCGGCGCGCCCGTCGTTTCGTCTGCCGCCGATGAAGGCTTCTCGGACGAAAGCTCCGACGGTGACGCGGAAAAGGCCGAGGCCAAAGCCAGCAGAGGCGACGACAAATCGAGCAAGACCGACACCACGCCCTGGGGTCACGGCAAACTGCACTCGCCGACCATTTACCGCCTGCGCCTCGACGGCCCGGGCGGCAAATTGCAAGGCGCGCTGTTGCCGACCGGCTTCACGGTGCTCGTGCCGGGTCACAAACTGATGGAACAAGGTGCGAGCATCGCCAAGCGCGACAATCGCATTGCCAGCGTGCACACCTTGAATCGCACCGCGGGTGCCGAGGTGGCGTTCAAGTTCCGCGGCGACAGCATTCCGGCTTACCGCGCGCGCTTGCGCGGCGACTACATCGAGTTTTTGATCTCGGAAAACGACGGCGGCGGCAAAGCCAAAGCTGCGGCCAAGCCCAGCAAGAGCGACGTCAAAGCCGCTTCAGCCAGCAAGACTCACAAAGGCTGAGCGGTTGCCCCGCCACTCGGCGGCGCAGGACGGCCGCGTGCTCGCCGCCGGCTGCGCGCGCGGGGCCCGCCCGGCGTCGGGCTCCGCCCGCCACGGGGGCCCGGACGCACGGAAATACCGACGAGCGCGGGCGACGCTTCTGCTGCTCGATCGAGCAGGGACGCCGAAGGCTTTGACGAGCCTGGTCGCCAAGCGTGACCATCAAGAAAAACAAAAGCCAGACTGTTCGTCGAGCGGCGAAAAGAAGCCGGCGTGGCGCTTCGTCTCGTCCGGCGACGGGCGGTGCGTCAGCTCGGTTTCAGGTAGCGCTTTTTGGCCTCGTTCCAGATCACTTGGACATCGAGCGGGCTCGGGCTGAAGTGAGGCACGGTTTGCAGCAACGTGCCGACGTCCTCGGGCGTAGGCAGCTGCAGCGTGAGCTCGCCCTTTTCCGGCGTTTTGAAGCGCCACGCGGCGGCGGACACCCCGCGCTTGAAAAATCCGGTTTGCTCGAGCGCTTGGGCTTGGATTTGCGCGCGGTGCACGGCGAAGTTCTGTTTGTCGCGCTGCATCAGCGCGTCCGGTTGGGTGCGGTCGAGCTCGGCCAGGAGCGCGTCGCGTCGGCGCTCGAAACCTTTTCTGAGGAATACCCAAAGCAGCGCGCCGAGCAGGCCGAACTGCATGCAGACGTATTGCCACTTCGAACGACCGGGAAAGGTCACGAAGAGCAAGTACTCACCCTGTCGATAAACGCGGAAAAAGCGTTCTCCGCCGAAGCTCATGCTGAACGTATTGAACGGGCGCGGGGCCAGCGCGTATGCCGAAGCGTCGCTCATGCAAACGACGCTATCACGCTCGCTCGTTACTTGGCGATCGCCGTTTCGCCGCGTTTTCCTCGGCCTTTTTTGGTGCTTTGCGGCAGCGACGTGTGCGGGCTCGTGGCGATCGAATGCGCGTCGTTCTCGCCGCGCGCGAGGCGACTGAGCCCGGCATAGGCGATCATCGAGGCGTTGTCCGTGCACGCCTTGAAGGGCGGCACGACCACGCGGATCCCGCGCTTGCCGGCTTGCTCTGCGGAGCGCTCGCGCAGCTCGCGATTGGCGGCGACGCCGCCCGCGAGCACCAAGGTACGGATCTGTTCGGCCTCGGCGGCTTCGAGCGCTTTCCAGATCAACGTGTCGACCACGCGCCGTTGGAACGCGGCGCACAAATCGCGCAACTTTTGATCGTCGCCCGGTAAGCCGTGCTCGCTGACCCAGCGCAGCATGTTGCTCTTCAGCCCGGAGAAGCTGAACTCGAGCGAGCCTTTGCGGCGCATCGGCCAGGGCAGCTCGATTTTGTCCGGGTCGCCGTCTTTCGCCAGTTTGTCGATGATCGGGCCGCCCGGGTAGCCGAGGCCGAGCAATTTGGCGACCTTGTCGAACGCTTCGCCGGCGGCGTCGTCGCGCGTGGCGCCGAGCTCCGTGACTTGCTCCAGATCTGGCCCGGCTACGCGATAAAGCGCGGTGTGTCCGCCCGACGCGAGCAGCGCCACGAATGGATATTCCGGCGGCACGAGCTCCGGCGCGCCCGGGAATTTCAAGAACACGGCCAGCAGGTGACCCACCAAATGGTCGACGCCCACGATCGGCTTGTCGAGCGCAAAGGCGAGACCCTTGGCGGCTTGCACGCCGACCAAGAGCGCGCCCGTGAGCCCGGGACGACAGGTGACGGCAATGCCAGAGATGGCGCTCGGCGCGATGCCTGCGCGCTCGAACACTTGGCGGATCACCGGGCGCACGTTGCGCAGATGATCGCGCGAGGCCAGCTCCGGCACCACTCCGCCGTACGGCGCGTGCAGCTTGATTTGACTGTGCACTGCGTCGCTGAGCACGGAGCCATCCGCCGAGACGAGCGCCGCCGCAGTTTCATCGCACGAGGTTTCGATCCCGAGAACGAGCAAGTTAGAAGCCACAGCTATCCTTCTGCGTGATGCCCGGGCGTGCGCGCGGCGCCACTTGCAAGTGGAACACGGCGAACCCCGGCTGCTCGGCGGGCGGAGCGCCCGACGGCGGTAAGCGCGCCGGCTTGAACAGGCGCAGCTCGACTTGATTGTTTTTCATCAACGACACGACGGCCAGCATCGTGCCTTGGCAGGTCGAATCGACCCAGGCGAAGAAATCGTGCTCGTGCCCGTCGCCGAAGCTAAGGGTGCTGATCGCGTCGCGGTCGACTTCGGGAATGGCGCGCAGCGGCGCATCCTGAAAGAGCGGCTGATCGCCGCACAGCCCGGCGGTGTTGCTGCTCAAGATGCCGGGCTCGCTGCTGAGCTTGCTCGTGTCTAAAGTGAGCGCGAGCGCGAGCTCGGGCGGCTGGTTCTCCGGCAAAAATCCAGCTTGAAAGGGCTTGCCTACGATTGCTCCGCAGTAGGCCTCGCCGGGCCTGGTGTCGAAGCCGTCGAGCTTGTGGCAGCCGCCGAGCGCGAGCCCGGCGAGCGTCATGGCCGCAGCAAAGCGAGACACGGGGCGAGGGCGGCCAAGGGGGACGATCATCGAAGGCGCTCGAGCAAAGCTTGCGCCCGAGCTTTTACCCTGGGTTCCGGGTCGCTGTCATGGACCCCTTCCAGCACCCGTCTGGCCCGCGCAGGATCGACTGCCACGAGCGCCGGAAGTGCCGCTTCGCGCACGATGGCAAAGGCGTCCTTGGTGGCGCTGGTGCTCAGGGCCAGAACGACCTCTGGATCGCGGCTGCCCTGCGCGACCCGGCCCAGGGTTTCGACTGCGTTCGCCCGCAGCGCCCAGTCGGGCTCCTCCTTCAGCAGGGCGACCACTGCGCCTTTCGCTTCCGGAGTATTGGCATCGAGCGCGGCGAGGGCAGCGCGGCGCACGCTCGTCAGCTCGTCCTTGAGCGCCGCAGCGACGGCGCTCTTCGCCGGAGCTTCGGCGCGATGAGCCAGAAAGCGCAGTGCCGAGAGCCGCACATCGGCGGAGGGATGGCGCGCGAGCGCGACGAAGGTCGGAATCAGCACGGCACCGAGTTCACGCGCGAGCTCGGCGATGCGTTCTCGTTCCGCCGGGGTGAAGGTCGCGTCTGCGGTGAGCGGCGCAAACGGCAATTTGCCCGGATCGACCACCAGCAGATCCGCGACCGTGCGCGCGCGCTCCGGAGACACGGCCGCCGCGCGCGCAAACGCCGAAGAGAGCACGCTCGACAACTTCGTCAGCGCCGCCAGTCGCTCTGCGGGCGAGTAACCGATCGGCCTGAGGCCGTCGAGGATCGCGCGCACGTTGACCGCGCTCTCGAGCGGCGGCAGCATTTCTTTGGGCTTGTGATACGCGCCGTTCGTCCAGACCAGCGCGGCCTCACCACCGGCTTGCGCGACGAGCGGCTCGGAGCTGGTGAGCGCGTCGGCGATGACGCGCGGCGCACGCGCCGAACCGAGCCGAGCCAGACTCAAGACGGCGAGCGACGCGAGCGTCGGATCGGGCGCCTCGCTCAGCTCGGCGAGCAGCGATTCATCGACTTTTTGGCCCAATTCTGCGAGCGTGAAGGCGGCGGCAGCGCGCGGCAGCGGCCCGGCTTCGCCTTGCCGCAGCACTTTGCTCGCCACTTGCCCGCCGCTTCGCGAGCCGAGCACTCCCAGCCCGACGATGCCGAGCGCGCTCACGTCCGGCGCGTCGCTGTTCGCGAGTTGGCTCAGCAACCGCTCGGCGCGGGGCGAGTGCATGCGCGCGACGCTCCAGACGGCCGCCAAGAGCACCGGATCGGATTCCTCGGCCGTGGCGTGGCCCGCCGAGACGAGCAAGCTTTCGAAGCGTGGCAAAAGGGCGGGATCGCGGAGCATGCCGACTGCAAGCATGGCGCGCGTGCGCAGCTCACCCCCGGCCGAGCCCGTGGCATACGAGAACAACGTCGGCCCCGCGCTCTTGTTCTGCACATGGCCGAGGAGCGTGATTGCGACCTCTTGCTCCGCTTCGCGCGCGTCGCCGAGCGCGTCGAGCAGCGGTTTTACCGCGCGCTCACCCAAACGATCGAGCGCTGCGCGCGCGGCATCCGCTGCTTTCGGGTCGTCGCTCTTTTCGCGTTCCAACAGCGGGTAGGCGAGCGCGCCGTACACTTCCAGCAACAATTGCCGATAAATGGGCCGTTCGGGGCTGTTCAGCGCGAGCGGCAGTAGATCGTGCTCGAGCGACTCCAAGCTGCCGCGCCCGAGGTTTACCTGCATGCTCAAGCGCGCCGCCTGACTCACCAGCTCCTCGTCGGGGGAGGCGCGGATCACACGGCGGAGCAGCATATCGGCGTCGTCCGTCTCACCCTGACCGAGCAGCAATTCGGCAAGCTCGAGGTACACGGGAAAGAGCCGTTCGTTCTTGCTGATCGCTTGCCGGAACTCGCTGATGGATTTGGCGACGTCTTGACGCTTCCGGTACATCTCGCCGAGCTTCTTGTGGCCCTCGGCGTCGTCTGGGCTGAGCTCGACGGCGCGCGCGGCGTAGCGCACCGCTTCGTCATCTTGATAGAGCTCGGCCGCGTAGCTTGCCATGCGCTGGTAGTATTCGCGCGCGCGCTTCGGGTCGGCGGCGGTCAGCTTGTCGAGCACGGCGATTGCCGCGCGCAGCTTGCGCTCCAGAACGAGTACGCGCTCCAGCGAGCTCAGGCTCTCGACGTCGCCGGGCGCCTTTTCGATCACGCGCGAGAGCACGCGTTCGGCGTCCGGGTAACGGCGGAGCCGCAGGTGCGCCTCGGCGAGCAAGCGGCCAGCCTCCAAATCCGGAGGATTTTGCGCCAAACGGCGCTCGAGCCCCGGCACGCGCTGCCCGAGCTGACCCTCCAGGCTGTACAGGGTGATGATGTGCTGGCGGGCCTCACGCGACAGGTTTGGATCACTGCCGCCTTCGCGGATCAGATCTTCCCAAATCTTGCGCGCTTCGTCGAACTGTTCCGACTTGCCCTCGCGCGTGCCGCTGGCAGAGCTCGTGCGCTCGAGCGCGAGCGCATACGCCTTGCGAAACCGCGGCTGCTTCGGTGAGAGCTTGGCTGCCTCCGAAAGCGCGGCCAAGGCCTCCTTCGGCATGTCGTGCTCGAGGTAGATGTCGCCCAGCATCAAGAGCGCCCGCGCGCGATCGGGCACGACGGCTTTGATGCGCTGCCACGTCGCGAGCGCGCGCTTCTTGTCGCCCTCTTGCCAGTAGCGTGCGCCGAGCTCGACGAGGTGCTCGGGATCGGCCGCGGCGCTGCCGGCGAGACGCTGCAAGAGCGCGAGCGCTCGATCCTTTTCCTCGACGCGCTCGTAGAAATCGACCAACGCGGCCAGCGTCTCTTCGTCGTTTCCGGAGCGAGCTTCCAGCTCTTGCAAGCGCGCCAGCGCTTTTTTGCGGTCGCCGCGCGAAATCAGCGCTTCGGCGAGTTGGAACACGAAATCCGGATTGCGTGGCGCGGCCCGGATCAGCGCGTCGTATTCGGCGATGGCTTGCTCGAGATCGCCGCGCACCTCCAGCAAATGCACGACCTTCAAATGGGTCGCCAAATCCTTACCGTCGGCGGAGAGGGCACGCCGATAGGCGCCGAGCGCTTTTTCGACCTGGCCCGTCTCTTCGTACAGCGAGCCGAGGGTGCGCAGATCGTCGGCGCGCGGGCTCTGCCGCTTTTCGAGCTCGGCGATCAGCTCGGGCAGGCGATCCTTTTGGCGATAGGTTTCGACGATGGCTTGCTCGATCTCGCGGCGCACGCCGGATTCTCCGGCGAGCTCGAGCGCGCGCCGGAACTGAGCGAGCGCTTCTTCGGTCTTGCCGAGCTTCTCGAGCGCTTTGCCATAGTCGCGCAGCGCTGGGGCGAGCACGCGGTTATCACCGGCCGCCGCGCGCACCACGGTCTTGTATTCGGCCGCAGCGCGCTCATAGGCGCCGCGTAAGAGCAGCTCACGGCCGAGCTCCGCGCGCACGAAAAACGAGCCGCCCGCGCGCTTCACGAGCTCTTCGTGGTAGCGCTTGGCCGCGTCGTAGTCCTTCAAGTCGAGGCACAAGCCGAGCAGCGTGCGCAGCACCTGCTCGCGATCCGCGTCGTCTTTCAGGGCGGGCAGGGCTTGCTCGAAGCGCGGGCGGGCGGCGGCTTTGTCGCCGCGCTCGTTCAACATGCGCGCGAGCGCGACCACCGCGATCGGATTTTTGGGATCTTCGCCGATGGCGCGCTCGTACGCCGCTTGCGCGCGTTCGGCGTGCCCTTCGAGCTTTTCAATCCCTGCGCGCGCGACCAGCGCCGCATAGCGCGTGGGCCCGCCCGCTTCGGCGCGCTGTGTGAGATCGGCGATCAGACCGTCGAGCTGCCCGTCGCGCTCGCGGTACAGCTCGAGCAAGCGCTGGAGCGGAAAATCCGCCCCCGGTTGAGCCAGGACGATGCCCATATAGCGCTGGATGAGCGCCGCGTTGCTCGGGCCTTTGGCGGTCTTGTCCTGCTTGGTCGAATTCGCGTCGGCCGGCGTCGCCGGGGCCGCCGCCGACGGGCCGGACGAAGGGGCGGGCTTGGCCGACGGGCGCGGACGCGTCGGCACTGCTGCTGCCGGATGTGCGGCAGGTTTCGGCTTCTTGCTACGGCCCTGCGGATTGAACTCGGCCCGCACCGAATGTCCCGCCAAAAGCAGGACGGCAAGGGGCACGATGCGGGCGAGGGCGCGAAGGCTCACTCCTTCTAGGTTACGCGCGGCCCGGAGCAGGCGCCAGCCGCCGCCATCTCGTGGTATGCCCCACGGCCGATGACCGGGCCGGAGCCGGAAAATAAGGATGAAGTAGCGGGCGGGGCCAACGCGGGCGAGAGCGATCCGCCTGAGCTTGCCCCTCCTCCCACACCGGTACACCCGGCACCCGACGCGGAGGACGAGTTACCGCCTCCCGAAGGCGAAGATCCAGCGGGCGAAGAGGATGACGAGGACGACGACGATGACGCGCTGGAAAGCGCGCCTCGCCGGCCCGTTCGCCTCGACCGCCCGGAACCTCCGGCAGAAGATCGCTGGAGCATCGGCAGCCGAGTGCTCGTGCTCTCCGCGCTGCTCGGCGCCGCCGCCATCGTCTGGTGGCAGTTTGCGTTTCGCTCGCGTTGGCTGAGTGAATTCCTCGAGAACAATACGCTCGACTCGCCCGATCAGCGCGCGGCACTCGTCGCGGGCTTCGTCGGAGGCCTTGGCCTGGGTGGGGCGATCGGCGCGGGCGTTCTGGTTTGGCTTTGGCGTCAGCGCTTCAGTTGGAAGCTCGCGGAAGCGTGGGCTTGGTTCCTCTCGCCGTTGATCGCGCTGCCCATTCTACCGATCGTCTTTCGCTTCAAGCCCTGGCAGAACCACCATCAAGCGCTCTTGCTCGTGGTGCTCGTCGGCTCGCTCTTCCTCGAGACCCTGCTGATCCGCTCGCTCAGCTCGGTGCCGCTTTCGGTGCAGGAGTGGTGGGACGGCGTGGGCGAGCAGATCCCGAGCATATTCAAGCTCAAAGGCCCGTTCGCTTTGGTCGTGGCCGGCGCGCTCGGCTACGCGCTGTTCATGAGCTTTTACTTGGTGCGCTGGCACCTCAAGCTCCGGACTCACAACTTCGATTTATCGATCAACAACAACCTGATCTTCGGCGGGCTCCACGGAAAGATTTTGGAGAGCACGGTCGTGTTCCCGACCGAGCCCGGCAAATATTTGGCGAACCACGCCAAATTCGGCACGTACTTGTTTTTGCCGATCTACGCGCTCTGGCCCAAACCCGAGACGCTGCTCGTGCTGCAATCCGTGCTGCTCGGCGCGAGCGCCTTGCCGCTGTACGGTTTTGCACGCCGCCACGTGTCGGAATGGATGGCCGTCGCGGTGGTGGTCGCGTTCCTTTGCTACTACCCGATGCACAGCGCGAACTTCTCGGAGTTCCAGAATGTGCCGATCGCGGCCTTCTTCTTGTTCTTGCTGGTTTGGGCGGCGGAAACTCGGCGTTGGGTCATCTGCGGGCTGGCGACGGCCGCGGCGCTCTTGCTGCGCGAGGACATTCCCATCGGCGTCGCGGTGATCGGCGGCTTTTTGCTGCTCACCGGCCATCGCTCCAAGCCGGGTTTGATCATCGCGATCGTGGCACTCACCTACTTCGTGTACTTGCGCTTCCACGTCATGGATGAGGCGGGCGAGTGGTGGTACCCGAACATGTACAAGGACCTCTGGGCCGACGGCGAGAAGGGCTATAAGAGCGTGATCAAGACCTTGATCACGAACCCGCTGTTCGTGCTCTCGAAGTTGGTCGTCGAGAAAAAGCTGGTCTATCTGCTGCACTTGCTGGTGCCGGTCTCGTTTTTGCCGGCGCGGCGCTGGTACTTGTGGGCGGCGTTCTTGCCCGGCATTTTGCTGACGCTGCTCGTCACCAACTACGATCCGCCGACGCTATTTTCGTTTCACTATGTGATGCACTGGGCGCCGTATTTGTTCCTGGCGGTGCCGCTTGCGCTCGAGGCCATCGGGAAGAGCTTGGATGCGGGGCTCCCGCGCATGCGCGCTGCCGCAGCCACCATGGTCTGTGCGTCGCTCGTCCTGACCTACAACTACGGCGCGTTTTCACGGCGCGCGAACTCGTTCAAGGGCGGCTACAACTTCATCGATTTCGGCTATGAGCCGTGGGAGGCGGTCCGTTACAACGCGGTCAGGTCGCTCGCGGCGTTGATTCCGAAGGATGCGTCGGTGGCCGCGACAGAGACGATCGGCCCCCACGTGTCCTCGCGCGTGAAGATGTTCACGATGCGCCAGGGCCCGCACAACGCCGACTACATCTTGGCCTCGAGCAAAGAACTCAAATTGTCTCGCACTCGCCCCACGCTCAAAGCGGCGATTGAGAGTGGGCAATACGGTGTGATCAAACGCGTGGCCGAGTTTGCGCTGCTCAAGCGCGGCGCGGATACCAGCCAGAACCAGCAGCTCGTGAGCGACTGGCAACTTTGAGCGAGCGTGCACCCGGCGACAAATCCGCGCTGAAGCGGCTCAAACCGCTGTTCATGCTGGTCGCGCTCGGGTTCGTGCTTTACTCCGCTTGGGATTTGAGTCGGCGCTGGCAGCAGAGCCGCGTTTCGCTGGACCTGCCGTGGGCGCTCGCTTCGGTGTTGCCACTCGGTCTCGGTTGTTTGATCCAGGGTCGCGGCTGGATCGCGCTGATCGAACGAATGACGGCCCGCGCCGTGCCGCGTGGCCCCGCGCTGTCGCTCTACATGGACTCGCAGCTCGCTCGTTACACACCGGGCATGGTCGGGTTGCCCGTGGTGCGCATGGCGGGCGCGGCGCGGCTCGGAGTGCCGGCATTGGCAATCGGTTCGTCGGTGGGCCTGGAAATGCTGTCGTGGACAGCCGTGGGCGGCGCGCTCGGCTTCGCCTCGCTGTTTCTGCTGCCGTCGCGGAGCGGGCTCACGGCGCTCTTGGGCGCCTGGGCCGTGCCAATCGTGCTTTGCTTTGCGCTGGGTGTGCTC
>Ga0207667_10010142_pt1 | contig 11033 bp, 9 predicted proteins | sample KBSCornC52_FD_184301 | JGI IMG/M metagenome (GOLD analysis project Ga0207667, IMG submission 184301) | Corn rhizosphere microbial communities from Kellogg Biological Station, Michigan, USA - KBS Corn C5-2 (SPAdes) (version 2) | ecosystem: Host-associated > Plants > Roots > Rhizosphere > Soil ...
ATCGCTTATGCCGGATGATTTCGCGAAACGGCTTTCCGCTCCCGAGATCCAGAACATCGTGGCTTACCTGAAGACCCTGAACGGGCGCGATCTCTCGAAGACCGTGCGTGTGGACGTTCCCGGCGGGCTGACTTTCGAGCGGCTGCGGAACTCCGCCGCCGAGCCGCAAAACTGGCTTACTTACTGGGGCGACTACCAGGGACGTCACTATTCATCGCTGAAGCAAATCGACACCGCCAATGTAGGTCAATTGCAAGCCCGCTGGAGTGCGCAATTGCCCGGCCAGTCGATCCTTGAAGCGACGCCTCTGGTGGTCGACGGCATCATGTACACCAGTGGTTCACCGGGAACGGTAGTCGCGCTAGATGCCAGGACCGGGCTGCAGATCTGGAAGTATCAGCGCCAGCAAAAGCGCGTCAATCCATATGAGATCAATCCCTTCAATCGTGGCGTCGCAGTGCTGGGCAATCGCGTTTTCTTCGGCACTCTCGACGCCGCGCTAGTCGCGCTCGATGCCAGAACCGGGCTGCCCCTCTGGGAAGTGCAGGTGGACGACACCATGAAGGGCTTCAGCTTCACATCAGCGCCCTTGGCGGTGAAGGACAAGATTGTTGTCGGCATTACCGGCGGCGAGTTTGGTCTCCCCGGCTATGTGGATGCTTACGATCCCGCCACCGGAAAGCGCATTTGGCGTTTCAATACGGTTCCGCAGCCCGGTGAATTCGGGCATGATACCTGGGCGGGTGATAGCTGGAAGCGCGGCGGCGCACCCGGTTGGTTGACAGGCACCTACGATCCGGATCTGGACGTGTTGTACTGGCCCATCGGAAACCCGGGCCCCGACAGTGATTACACGATTCGCAAGGGTGACAATTTGTTCTCGTGTTCGGTGGTGGCGCTCGATCCAGCCACGGGACGGCGTAAATGGCATTATCAGTTCACGCCCAACGACAGTCATGATTGGGATGCGACGGAAGACGTCGTACTCGTCGACCAAACGTATCGTGGGCTGAAGCGGAAGTTGTTGCTGCAAGCCGACCGCAACGGTATGTTCTATGTGCTGGATCGCAACGACGGTAAATTTCTTTCGGGCACAGCCTTCGCCCATCAAACCTGGAACGCCGGCTTCGACGAGAACGGCCGGCCCAAGGTTATCCCCGGCACGGATGCGAGTCCGGCAGGCACCGTGGTTTATCCCTCGGGCGGCGGCGCCAATAATTGGAGATCGCCTTCTTACGATCCCGCCAGCGGCTGGATGTATCTGGTCTACACGGACTCGGGCCAGAAATACGTTCGCCAGACGGAAGAGTATGAGATCGGCAAGCAGTATTGGGGTGGGCGTGGATCGCGGGTCGCGGGTGAAACAGAGTCGTCCGGCGTCATGGCGCTGGATGTAGAAACCGGAGAAGCGAAGTGGCGCTTCAAGATCGCACAAGCGTCGCTGGGCGGCGGCGTGATGGCGACGGGCGGAGGCGTGGTGTTCGCTAGCGCAGCGGACGGAAATCTGATCGCTCTCGATTCGCGCACCGGCAAGGAACTGTGGCGCTTCCAGACCGGCGGCCGGATCGCGGCTTCGCCCATGAGCTATTCGGTGGACGGAAAACAATACGTGGCCGTTTCCGCGGGCAATGTGCTGTACAGCTTCGCATTGCCGGACGCACCGAAATGATCCGTCACAACCTTGTGGTGCTGCTTGCATGCGCCAGCGCCCTGGCCGCTCAACCCGCCGGAACTGAAGGTGTCCAACGCCTCGACCCCGCGCTAGACAGACTCGTTCCAGCCGGAGCCGCCGTCGAGAAAGTTATCGGCAATCTCCAGTTCGCCGAAGGGCCGGTCTGGGTGCGCAATGGCGGTTATCTGCTGTTCAGCGATATCCCGGCCAACGCCATCATGAAGTGGGCTCCCGCGTCGGGCCTTTCGGTTTTTCGCAAGAACGTTTTCGCGCACGAGTTTCCGAGCGGAATACAGATTGGCACCAATGGTCTTACGTTCGACACGCAAGGCCGCCTCATCGCCTGCGAGCATGGGAACCGGCGAATATCGCGCACCGAAAAGGACGGCACCATCACCACCCTGGCCGATCGCTACGACGGCAAGCGTCTCAACAGTCCGAATGACGTCGTGCGGCGGCGCAAGGGCGACATCTACTTCACTGACCCGAATTCCGTGGCTCGCAACAATCCTCCGGATCCGAACAACTACTTTAAGACCGAGCTGGGATTCAACGGCGTGTATCGCATCACACTTGCGGGGAAGCTGGAACTGCTGATCAAGGACCTGCCGTATCCTAACGGCCTCGCGTTCTCGCCGGATGAGAAGAAACTGTACGTCGCCAATACGCGGCCTGACAAATTCTGGATGGTGTACGATGTCCAGGCCGATGGCACGCTCGCCAACGGCAAAAAGTTTCTCGACGTCACGAAGGATACGGTCGACGGCGTGCCGGATGGAATGAAGATCGATCGCCTAGGAAACCTTTATGCCACCGGGCCTGGAGGCGTGCTGGTCATTTCGCCCCAAGGAAAACACCTGGGCACAATCCGGGTGCCGGAGATCGCGGCGAATTGCGCGTGGGGCGACGCCGATGGCAAGACGCTCTACATAACGGCGCGCACCGGACTCTACCGTATCAAGCTGAAAGTGCCCGGCATTCGACCCTAGCGGCCGCGCCTGGATCATGCCAGAAAATCCATGAACGCAACCGCCGAAACCGCTGCGCTCACCGAATCCCTACGAAACTTGGGGCTCGTTGCGCGAGACGAAGAGCCGCGTTACCAGGTGCTCACCGGCGGTGTCTCCTCGCAGATCTGGCGAGTCGATCTTCGCAGCGGACCCGTTTGCGTCAAGCGGGCGCTGCCGAAATTGCGCGTCGAACGAGAGTGGCGTGCGCCGATCGAGCGTAACCACTATGAATTCGCCTGGTTACGCGAAGTCTCGGCGATCGCTCCGAACGCTGTGCCCCGGCTGATTGCGCACGACTCAGAGCAGCATCTGTTCGTGATGGAATTTCTTTCGCCGGAGTCGCACCCTTTGTGGAAAACGGAACTGCGCGGCGGCCGGGCTGATCCCGCATTCGCCGCTCAACTCGGCCGTCTGCTCGCGCTGATCCATCGAACCACGGCGCACAACCTCGCGATCGCGGCCGAATTCCCTACGGACGCGATTTTCCATAGCTTGCGCCTGGAGCCTTATCTCGAGGCCACCGCTCTTCGCCACCCCGATCTCGCTCCAACCTTGTATCGGCTGGTTGAAACCACGGCGGCTTCAAAACACGCGCTGGTGCACGGTGATGTCAGTCCCAAGAACATTCTGGTTGGCCCGCACGGCCCTGTATTATTGGACGCGGAGTGTGCCTGGTATGGCGATCCTGCTTTCGATCTTGCCTTCTGTCTGAATCATTTGTTGCTGAAGTGCCTCTGGACGCCCGCCGCTTCCGCCGATTTCCTGCGCTGCTTCGATGCGCTGCGTGAGGCTTATTTGGAGGGCGTCGCGTGGGAACCGTCCGACGTTCTGGAGGCGCGGGCCGCTGCGCTCTTGCCCGCTCTTTTTCTCGCACGGGTAGACGGCAAATCGCCTGTCGAATATCTCACCCCAACAGATCAAGATCGTGTCCGACGGATCGCTCGGCATTTGATACAGGCCGGTCCCGAACGTTTGGAGATCATCCGCCGAACTTGGGCGAAGGAATTAGAAAATGTCTAGCGGGACGATCGAGCGCCTCATCGCCCGGCGCTTGTGGGATTCGCGCGGCTGGCCCACGATCGAAGTGGAGACCCATCTCAGTTCCGGCGCTGTCGGCCGCGCGTTGGCACCCGCGGGCGCATCTACCGGAGGCTGGGAGGCGGTCGATCTGCGCGATGGCGGTGACCGTTTTCAGGGCCGCGATGTCTCCCGCGCAGTTCAGTCGGTCAACGCTGAAATCGGTCCTCGGCTGCGCGGTATGGACGCTGAGGACCAAGCGGCGGTCGATGCTGCGCTCATCGCGCTCGATGGCACGCCCAATAAATCCCGGCTCGGCGGCAACGCGATGGTAGCGGCTTCCATGAGCATTGCGCATGCTGCGGCCCACAACGCCGGCGTGCCGCTTTGGAGCTATCTTGCGGGCGGACGTCCCGTGCATCTGCCGCTTCCCGAGATCCAGATTTTTGGCGGAGGAGCGCATGCCGGGCGTCGCGTGGACGTCCAGGATTTCATGGTGATCGCCGTCGGAGCGAGCAGTTACACCGAAGCGCTTGACTGGACCGCCGAAGTTTATCACAGCGCCGGAAAACTGATGGCCGGAGCCGGACTGCTTGCCGGAGTTGCCGACGAAGGCGGTTACTGGCCTCTTTTTCGCAGCAACAGCGAAGCGCTGGATATGCTGCTTCGCGCTATCGAGCACGCGGGTTTTCGTCCCGGCGAACAGATCGCCATTTCGCTCGATATTGCCGCATCGCAGTTTGGGAAAAGCGGCCGTTACCGGTTGGCGCTGGAACAACGCGAGCTCGATTCCGCGGCCTGGAGCGAACTTCTGCTGGATTGGATTCATAAATATCCGATCGTCGCGATCGAGGATCCCTTCGCGGAAGACGATTCCCAGGGCTTTGCTCGTTTCACGGCGCTGGCAAAAAACGTGGCGGTGGTGGGCGACGATTTTCTCGCGACGAATGCCGCTCGCCTTCGGGCTGCCGCAGCGTCCGGTGCTTGCAACGCGGCGCTCATCAAGCCCAATCAGATCGGAACTTTGACGGAGACCAAGGCAGCGTTCGACGCCGCAGTTGAGTCAGATTGGAATGTCATCGTGTCGGCCCGCTCGGGCGAGACCGAGGATGTCACCATCGTTCACCTGGCGGTGGGCTGGGGAGCGCACATGCTCAAGGTCGGTTCCTTCGCTCGCTCGGAGCGAATGGCGAAATGGAATGAGGGCCTGCGCATCGCTGAAGCCTTAGGAGGCCCGGGGGGGCTGTTGCCACGCAGCGCCTTTGCCTGGGGAAGATGATCTCGACAAGATGAGCTCCGGAAACATGAAGGTTCTCCTCCATTACGCCCCCGGACCCGCTTGGCAGCGGGAGCTCGCCACTCTCGATCGCCATGGCTTGCAGATCGATTGGTGCGATGAGACCGATGACGCGCGCTTCTATAGCCTGCTTCCCGAGGCCCAGGTATTGTGGCATCTCCTAAGACCTCTCAGCGCCGATGACATAGCCCGCGCCACGAGTCTCCGCCTGATCCAGAAGATCGGCGTCGGCGTGAACACCATCGCCCTGGAGGCCGCGAAGGCGCGTGACATCCGGGTCTGTAATATGCCCGGCACAAATTCCCGCGCAGTAGCCGAAATGACTTTGCTGTTGATGCTGGCTTGTCTCCGGCGGCTGCCTTTCCTCGATCGCGCCACCCGCGAAGGCCGCGGCTGGAAGCTGGATTCGGGCCTGCAGGATTCTTACGGCGAGTTGGCCGGGAAGACCGTGGGCCTGGTGGGGTTCGGCGCGGTCGCACGGATGCTCGCTCCCATCCTCCAATCGATGGACGCCCGCGTGGTCTACACCGATCTGAAGCCCGACCCAGAGTTGCCGCACGCTTTTCGAGAGTTATCGCAATTACTGGGCGAGGCGCATATCGTTTCTCTGCACGTGCCGTTAACCTCAGCTACCGGCAATCTGATCGATCGGCAACGCCTGGCGATGATGCGGCCGGGGGCGATTCTGATCAACACCGCGCGCGGCGGCCTGGTGGAACAGGCTGCGCTTTTGGAAGCGCTAAAGAGTGGTCATCTTGCCGCGGCCGGCCTGGACGTGTTTGCAACCGAGCCCGTGCCACCCGGCGAAGCTCTGCTGCAGCTTGACAATGTGGTCGTCGCGCCGCACTTGTCCTGGCTCACCACCGGGACGCTGGATAGAAGCTTGAAAGTCGCCGTCGAAAATTGCCGCCGGCTCCAGGCGGACGAACCTCTGCTGCATCGCGTCGTATAGTGACGTTGTATAGAGCGCGTCGGCTAACGCGCCTTCTTCAATTCCACGCGAATCGCCAGCAGCGGTTTGTCGTCGGTGTTCTCCAGATAGTGACCCTGGTCGATTGGCAGCCACCGCGTGAACCCATCCGGACGTTTTCCGGCGTCCCGCGTTTTCCCATCCTCGGTATGTTCCACCATGTGTGGTGACGATTGCAGGTAGATCACCGCTGGATAACGATGGACGTGCATCGGCTCGCGCGTATGCGGCGGCACCGAGACCTGAAGCACACGCACTTCGTCGTTCTCCAAAAGGACCTTGTGATTTGCGGGTGCCGCCACAGTCGCATCTTTTTCCGGCGTCCACCACTTATCGAAGTTGCTCGCGGCGCTCTGCGCGAACAGGCCTGCGGCAAATGCCGCTAACGCGATTCCAAGCTTTTTCATGATCGAATCCTCAGGGGTTACCTCTCGGGCAGAGTAACACGGCTCCCCGCCCCGCGGCAGCGCAGCGAAAGATTAGGCGAGTAATTTGCGCAATCGCGTTTCGAGATTGCTCTGAACGTCGCGGGCAGGGATAAGATTTCCCAGCATGCCAAGGTCGGCATCTATAGCGACATCGCGTTCAGTAACCTCGACCGTCCCGCTTATCGGATTCTTGATGAACCCCATCCGGGCGATGAGAGAGAACTTCATCACTGAGCCTTGCCACGTTTTTTGTTGGCCGGTGATGGTCAGCGGCCCCGGCAGCGAGGCCCGAAATGCGTCGTCGAAGGCTCGATCCACCGTCTGAATCATCTGCTGCTGGCCTTTTGAGTGAGAAATCGTGATCCGCATATTTGGGAGTTCGCCATGCTAATTGATGCGTGAGCCCGCCGACCCGTTACTTTGATATGCCCGATGGCTTCCGAGCGATCGCCAGCCACCATACGTCTTCCCCAGGGCGGTCAATAAAAGATTCGTCTCGGCAGAGGATCTCAAATCCATGGTTCCGAAGCTGGCCCTCGACAATCTTGAGCAGCACCTCATGAGCACGCTGCGCTTCGCCTGCGCGCGCAGTCCGATCTACAACAACTAGGCGACCACCCGGCCGAAGCGACCGAAATACACGATTGAGGACCGGTTCCGGACTGCTGAATTCGTGATAGGTGTTACAGATGAGTACGGCGTCCACGGAACCTATTGGCAAGCGTGGATTGTCTTCTTCGTCCACTATGACGTGAATATTGCGTTGGCCTCCCAGCAGCGCCCTCGTCCACAAAAAGATCAGTGACAGCCTTCGAAGATCCACCGCGAGAACCTGGCCGCGCTCCCCGACCGCCGGAGAAAGCTTGAGCGCGAAGTAGCCGGCTCCCGAGCCAAGATCGACAACGGTGTTTCCCGGTTGCAAGTCTAACGCTCGAATAATGTCTAACGGCCGCTGCCATTGGTCACGCTCCAACTCTACAGTGTCGAGCCGATTGAGCGTGCTTGTGAAGGCGTACAAGGTATTGAACGCCAGGAGGATGAGGATGGCGCATACCAGGAATAGTGCGAATCTGAGGAGCGGCCTGCGATGAGCTATGTCGTTCAACACAACTGCTACTGATGAATCACGCCGTCTATTGTGTCATACGGGAACCACATGCAGATGTCAGCACCCCAGTTTGGGGTTGGCCGTTTCCGAGATCAGCCTCCTGCCTCCGGTATCGAATGCCATAAAAGGCTCGCAACGGCGATCGCTCCCGATATTCCGCGTTACATTTCCTACATTTCCTGTGAGACGGCTCTGTGGAGGGTCGCAAGCGAGACCCGTCTCCCACAGTTCGGTACCATAGAGATTCACCATGAAACTGAACAGCTACACCATCACCCAGGGACACGACCGCGCGCCTGCACGCGCGATGCTGAAGGCCATCGGCTTCACCGATGAAGATCTCAAGAAGCCTATCATCGGCGTCGCCAATACTTGGATCGAAACCATGCCGTGCAACTACAATTTGCGCGAGCTGGCGGAGCATGTCAAAGCCGGCATCCGCGCGGCTGGCGGCACGCCTATGGAATACAACACTATCGCCATCAGCGACGGCGTGACCATGGGGACCGAGGGCATGAAAGCGTCGCTGGTGAGCCGCGACCTGATCGCCGATTCGATCGAACTGGTCGCCCGCGGCCACATGTTCGACGGCGTGGTGGCGCTGGTGGCCTGCGACAAGACCATCCCCGGAGCGGCGATGGCGCTGCTGCGGCTCAATATTCCAGGCGTCATTATGTACGGCGGCACCATTATGCCGGGACATTATAAGGGCCGCGATCTCACGATCCTTGACGTGTTCGAAGCGGTGGGCGCGAATGCGGCGGGCAAAATGTCGGATGAGGATTTCCTGGCCATCGAGAATCTAGCTTGTCCCGGCGCCGGCGCTTGCGGTGGCCAGTTCACGGCCAACACGATGGCCACGGTGATGGAGATGATCGGGCTGTCGCCCATGAACACCGCGTCGGTGCCGCAGGTCGATCCGCGCAAGCACCAAGTCGCGTTCCGCTGCGGCGAAGTGGTCATGGATGCGGTACGCGCTGGACGCAAGCCCCGCGACATCGCCACGCGTGAAGCCTTCGAAAATGCCATTGCGTCGGTGGCCGCGACCGGCGGGTCCACCAACGCCGTGCTGCATTTGCTGGCCATGGCGCGCGACGCGCAAGTCGATTTGAAAATCGAAGACTTCCAGACCATCAGCCAGCGCACTCCGCTGCTGGTGGATCTGAAACCCGGTGGAAAATACGTGGCACTGGATGTCGATAACGCCGGTGGCTGGCCGTTGGTGGCCAAACGCATGGTGGACGGCGGCTACGCGCACAAGGACGCCATGACCGTGACTGGACGCACCTTCGGAGTAGAGGCGGCGGAGGCCAAGGAAACTCCCGGGCAGGATGTAATCCGCGCCTTGGACAACCCGATTAAAAAGACCGGCGGTCTGGTGATTCTGAAAGGCAACCTGGCGCCGGAGGGCTGTGTGATCAAGGTGGCGGGCACCAATCGTAAGCAGCACCGCGGCCCGGCGCGCTTGTTCAACCGCGAAGAGGACGCCATGGCGGCGGTAACCGGCGGCAAGATCAAAGCCGGCGATGTGCTGGTGATCCGTTACGAAGGTCCGCGCGGCGGCCCTGGTATGCGCGAAATGCTGGGCGTGACCGGGGCGATCGTGGGCGCCGGACTCTCCGAAGACGTCGCATTAATGACTGACGGACGCTTCAGCGGTGCAACCCGCGGATTCATGATCGGCCATGTCGCCCCCGAAGCCGCAGTGGGGGGTCCAATTGCCGCGCTGAATGAAGGCGATATGATCACCATCGACGTTGAGAAAAGCTCGATTGATGTCGCGTTGAGTCCCGAACAGATCGCCGATAGAATGAAGTCCTGGAATCCGCCGGCAGCGAAATACGCTACCGGAGTATTTCAGAAATACGTAAAATTAGTGGGTTCTGCCGCGAACGGCGCGGTGACAGGATAGAACGCCGATCGGACGTTAGACCGGTTCGCCGACGTGAGCGTCGACCATTTTCTTCAGGTCGGGCTTGCCCATTGCTCCGACCCGCTGATCCACCACCTTGCCGCCCTTGAACAGCAGCAGCGTGGGGATTCCGCGGATCTGATAACGCGAAGCCGTTCCCGGGTTATCGTCGGTATTGAGTTTGCCGACCTTCACTTTACCTAGATACTCATCGGCGACCGCATCCACAGTCGGCGCCATTGCCCGGCATGGCCCGCACCATGGAGCCCAGAAGTCCACCAATACCGGAACCTCCGAATTCAGCACGTCCTGGTCAAAAGCGCTATCGGTGAAGTTTAGGGTGTTATTGCCAGCCATAATAATTGTTCGTCTCTTTCCGTCGCTTCTTATGATGCCGGAACTGGCGCACAGGATGCAAGTTATCGGTCTGGTCCGCGGAGCTCTTCCGCCTGCCGATGGCTAAGCTAACATAAGACTTCCAGGCGAATTCCCGCGCCTCGGCCTTGAAACTATGAGCCAAGTGTTGATCTGCGATGCGATTCGCACGCCCTTCGGACGCTACGGGGGCTCCCTCGCCGGCATCCGCACCGACGACTTGGCTGCCCTGCCCCTGAAAGCACTCATGGAGCGTAATCCGGGCGTCGATTGGGGCGCCGTCGACGACGTGGTTTTCGGTTGCGCTAACCAAGCCGGTGAGGACAACCGCAACGTCGCCCGCATGGCTTTGCTACTCGCCGGTTTGCCGCAGGAAGTCCCCGGCTCCACTCTCAACCGCCTCTGCGGCTCTAGTCTCGACGCGCTGAGCGTGGCCTTCCGCGCCATCAAGTCCGGCGAAGCGGAGCTAATAATCGTAGGCGGCGTCGAGAGCATGTCGCGCGCGCCCTTCGTCATTGGCAAGGCCGACGCCGCGTTTAGCCGCGGCGCCGAGATGTTCGACACCACCATCGGCTGGCGTTTCATCAATCCCTTAATGCAGGCCCGCTACGGCGTCGATTCCATGCCTGAGACCGCCGAGAATGTCGCCCAGGACTTCCACGTGAATCGCGCCGATCAGGACGCCTTCGCTTATCGCAGCCAGCAGCGCTGGGCAAGAGCGCACGCGGCCGGCTTCTTCGGCTGCGAGATCGTGCCGGTCCTGATTCCGCAGAAGAAGGGCGATCCCAAGAAGTTCGCTGTCGATGAGCATCCACGCCCCGATACCAGCCTTGATATCCTCGCCAAGCTGAAGCCGATCGTAAAGTCTACGGGCACCATTACCGCAGGCAACGCCTCGGGCATCAACGACGGTTCGGTGGCCCTGATTCTCGCGAGCGAAGCCGCCGCCCGGAAGCACGGTCTGACGCCCAAGGCTCGCGTGATCGCCTCCGCTGCGGCCGGCGTCGCGCCGCGCATCATGGGCATGGGTCCCGTGCCTGCCACGCGCAAGGCTTTGGCCAAGGCCGGCCTCCAGCTTTCGCAAATGGATGTCATCGAATTGAACGAAGCGTTCGCAGCACAGGCGCTGGCCGTCACGCGCGAACTCGGCCTTCCCGACGACGCCGCGCACGTCAACCCCAACGGCGGAGCCATTGCTATCGGACATCCACTCGGCGCCAGCGGCGCGCGCCTGGTGACCACTG
>Ga0207667_10010150_pt1 | contig 11030 bp, 9 predicted proteins | sample KBSCornC52_FD_184301 | JGI IMG/M metagenome (GOLD analysis project Ga0207667, IMG submission 184301) | Corn rhizosphere microbial communities from Kellogg Biological Station, Michigan, USA - KBS Corn C5-2 (SPAdes) (version 2) | ecosystem: Host-associated > Plants > Roots > Rhizosphere > Soil ...
AAACCAATTGGGTGTGAAGAACATCTATGCAGGCCGGGTGGAAGATTCTGGATTCCGGCTGGCGTACTTCGATCTAATAACACTTTGGGACGTGATTGAGCACATTCCGAACCCCGATGGGTTCCTGCAGTATTTGCGGTCGCTTCTCAAACCTACGGGAGCGTTTTTTCTTGCCACTCCGAACGGTCCAGCACAGCTCTGGAAGGCTCGTGCCAAGAAAATGCTTATTGGGATGCGCGAGGGGGGGCACTATTTAGAGCCGAGAGATCACATGAACCTTTACACTCCCGACACTCTTGACCGAGTACTGAAGCGCGCCGGCTTTCAGAGTGTGAAGTTCGTCCTTTTACCACCGATTCAGGCTGTTTCCGAGAGCCGCAACCCGCTTGGAGTGCTTGCCAAAAACGCATGGTTTAGGATTGCGCAGCTTGTCTATGTAACGACGGGCAGTCGAGCAAATATAAACCACAACCTCTACGCGATCGCGACGACGCCCGCGGGGGTGGCAAACAGATGCCAGACTCTATGACCCTAATGGGTCGGCGCCGCGCCCAGTATCGTGCCACAAAACTCGTTCCGGTTCAAACTCAAAAGACTTGAGGTCTTCATTGATCCTCAACGAACGCGGTATCGATTGATGGCTTCTGCAAGCACAGGCACCTGTCCCCCCCACGGTACAAATGTTTTCACTGCGACACACCATTTCTACTTTGCGCGGTTCAGCAGTCCACGGCTTATAACCACTTTCCTTCTAGCGTCATTCAGGCAGCATCCTGAATAACCCGGTTGACTTTGGCCGCAACGGTATCCCAGCTAAAGAGCCGCGCTCGCGCGAGGCCCGACTGGCGCATGGCGTTGCGAAGGGCACTATCTTCAAGTACACGCTCGATGCCTTGACGGATGTCGGCGGCGTCGAGTGGATCGACAAGAAGCGCGGCATCGCCAACCACTTCCGGAATCGCAGTGCTCCCGGATGCCACGACGGGAGTGCCACAGGCCATCGCCTCCAGGGGGGGCAGGCCGAATCCTTCCATCAGACTGGGAAAGACAAGGGCAAGGGCGCCCCGATACAAGGCTGGGAGGTCCTCGTCGCTAACGGGACCGGCGAACCGGACACGTCCCTCTATTCCCTTCTCGATCAATCGCATTACCAATTCCTGGGTTTTCGGAGTAGTGAGGACAAGGTGCAAGCGTGGATCGTCGATTTGCGCGAAGGCGGAAAACAGTCTGTTGAGATTCTTGTGCGGACGGGCATTGCCTACATACAGGATGTATGGAAAGCCTGGATCGTAGCGGTGTCCTTCCGGGCGAAACGTGGAGTCTACGCCATTGCCCACATTCGTTACGCTGCCTTCCGGGAGACCGGTCCAGCGCAGGATTTCGCGACGAGAATATTCCGAAACGGTGATCACGCGGCGGGCACGATTGGAGGCGGGACGGACAAGAAACTCGTAGTAGAACCTTCTCCTATAGTTGGAGAAGCACGGCAACTGGATGTGGGCCAAGTCGTGAATCGTGATGACCAGCGGAACACGGCATACGGCGGGAGGGTTAAAGCCGGGAGAGAAGAAGACAGAAGGCCGGCGAGCCGCGAGCTGATAACTCAGCCAGATGGGATCGAGCAGCGACAAGGGTCTCGGACCGCCCGTCAGCCGGACATGATCGGGGAGGCGGGCTAAGACAGCGCCCGCGAAGCGGCCAATGCCGTGTGGGCCAAACCAACGGGCATCCACCAGTAGATTCAAAAGCTCCATAAAAGGCTGGTGTAGCCGGTGTGGGCGAGGTAGTTCTGACTCGGGAAGAAATCTTCGCGATAGCCGAAATACTGGTAGCCGGCATTCCAGCGCAATCTCTCCGATATGCGAAAAGACACGCGCGCCTGCGGAGATTGAAATAAGAGCGGGAACGTCTGAGCGGTCCGGAAGGCGGGCAGATCGGGACCGATCACAAGTTGCGTTGGTATGGCGCGACCATCGCCAGTGTCCTGGACACGGCTATAGCCCAGATAGAAATCGAAACGCCGCAAACTGAAGCGCGCGCTTAACGTGCCGGTATGCAGATTGCTCAGATAATAAGAGACCTGATTGGCAAACAGGACGTTCTGAGCGAAAAAGTTGATCCCGCCAAGCGTTTCGAGGTGAAGCTTCGAATAACTGGCATCGAAGGCGAACCATTTCACAGGCGACCAGGAGCCGGAGCCGGCGTAACTTCGGCCGTGGGAATTATAGTCCGACAACAGCACTGAATTGTCGTTGTAGTCGGCTTGCGACCACGCAGCCAGCTGCAGGGTTTTCCACTTGTATTCGATACGGCCGGTAAGCACGTTGTAATTGCTGTCGCTTTTCGGAGTGAACGGCCGGCTCGCTCTGCCGAATTCCGCATTTACCGTAACGATAAGACGGCTGATGGGCCGCGCACGAAATCCGACTTTTCCCGCGTTCAGCTCATTCGTCTGCACGTACGGCACCGTATCCGGCGTGCCGGCCAGCGCGAACTGGGACGTTGCTGCGATTCTCCGATTTGAATATTCATACCCACCATGCACATCGAACCAGTTTTTTATTTTGTAGTCGAAGTCCGTGTCATTTGCGACGGTGCGAATTCCCAGATATTGGTAGTACAAGGCATTGGCCAAGCCAGTAGAATTGTTGAGCTGCAGATAAGTGCTGTCGCCATCTGTGCGGATGTTATAGAACGATGTGTGATTTGCAATGGTGAGTTTGCTGGTGGGAAAGAGGCTGACCGTTGCGTTGCCCGTGGCCACGGGGCGGCGCGCATCGCCGTACGTATAGACCTGCTGATTCGTTCCAACAGCGTTTTGATTGGTTAAGAAGCCGCGCTGGCTGCCGGTGTAGGTGAAGCGGCCGTTCAGGTCTATCCAGCGGGCGTTTCTAAAAAGGGCGACTTGCCAATAGGGACTGGCTCCATGGTTTACCTGGCCGGTTGAATCGTCTTTAAAGTCCTGCCAACCATGGAGAAAGTTCAGCGTCATACCCCACCAACGGACCTCGCCGCCCAGCCGATATTCGTTCTGTATCTGGCGAACGTCGGTAAAAACCGGGACGAAGTCGCCAATCGAGGTGGCCGATGGAAACGTCGAGATCCCGGCGCCGTCCTGAGTATTGCGGCTATAGCCCAAGAAAATCTTGATTTTCGATTGAGGGAAGAGGGTGAGATTGTTGTCCTGGAGGGTAGTGGTGGTATCTAAAAGATTCTGGCCTTGGCCACCGTCGGTGGTGAGCCCAGGATTGAAATAGTCATTTTTACGCCAGAGGAGATTGTATTCGTAGATTCTGTTTTTTTGGACGCGGAGGCTGGCAGACTCGTAAGGGTCGCCACCCAAGCCCTGTGTGCTGAAGACTAATTCGTCGAAAAGAGCGCTGTGGCCGTCTTTCGAATTTAGTCCGATGAAACTACTGAGAAGGCGAACGCCGCTGCCGAAGTTTTCGTCGCTACGGTATTTGTTCTGGTTTCCGCTCTGGCTCAGGAAGCGATAGCCCGTCTCGAAAGAATTGACGACATTATAATTTTTCCAATCGTCTCCGCGAGTGGGACCGACCGAATTCGGAGTGGGCGCGACGACTTGACCGAAAAGGCCGGCGGCGAACGGCAAGAAAACAAGCGCCCGTATCGTGAGTCTCATCGCAGGAAGAGGGGATCTGCGTTCGATCCATGAATGCGCAGATGGCAATTGGTGCAATTCTGATATCGCGGGTCAGTCATGTTATGGGCGGGCGAGAGCATGGGTACGCCTGTTCCAGTCCGCCCGAAGGTGCCGACACCGTTATGGCATTCGAGGCACATGGTGAAAACGACGGGGCGTTTCAGGAGACGCGAATTGGGAGACCCGTGCGGGGAATGACATATCTCGCAGCCTTCCACTCGGACGGGAGGATGCTCAAAGGCAAAGGGTCCACGCTTGTCGGAGTGACACTTCAGGCAGGCCTCCTCGTTCACTTGCCCTTGACTCACCATGGCGGGCCGAGCGGCCATGCGCCAGCTAGGGGAAGACGTGCCGTGGGGATTGTGGCAATCACTGCAGGCCATGAATCCTTCGTTGACGCGATGCTTGAAGGGCATGGAGAATTGCGCGCGGATATCGGTGTGGCAGCCGTAGCAGAGTTCGGGCTCGCTTTTCGCCAGCAGGAATTTAGGCGTCGCGGATTTGTGGATGGAGTGACATTGGGCGCATCCGACGTCATTACGCGTATGGACGGACCGATGGATGTTCGAGCGTGCGAGGCTCTCGGAATGACAGCGTAGACAGGCTTGTGAGGTTTCCTTTGGAGACAGCAGCGAAAAAGCACGGATGGTGGCCTTGCCGCCATGCGCCTTCACGTGCGCCTCACCGGGGCCGTGGCAGCCTTCACAGCCGGTATTTTCGGGCTTTTCCTTTTCGCTGGCGACGCTTTTGAAGTGCGCGTTTTTGTAAAAGCGGAACCAGACGTCCGGGTGGCATGTCTTGCAAACGGTGCTTCCGACAAAGGCTCCGGAAGGTGTTTGGGAGAACACGGGCGCCGCCACAAATGCGAGCAGCAATACGAATTTCGTGGCGCTACACACGCCCGTAGCTTATGGTGTCGCGAGAGCGAGTGTCGTGCGCACCTTGTGAAGGTTTTGTAAAAGCGGGCGCATCCGCAAAGATCATGTTGCGCACTGCGGTTTCGAAGCGTTCCGTGGAGAATCGCGCGGCGGCCGCCTGGATGGCTTGGGGCTCGAGGCGCGGTTCCTCTCGTTCGAAATCATCGAGCGCCTGAGCGAGATAGTCCTCGCCAGGATGGGGATAGAAGAATCCTGCACGCGGGTTTCGTTCGGGCACGCTTTCGAGGACGCCGCCTTTGCCGAGGGCGACCATGGGCTTGCCACTGGCGATCGCCTCGACCGGAACGATACCGAAGTCTTCTATGCCAGGCAAGATGACGGCGCGGCAACGCGCGTATAGCTTGCGCAACTCGGCGTCGGACACACGGCCGCAAAATTCGATGCGCGGGCCAGCGATGCTTCGAAGCGATCGATATTCGGGACCCTGGCCGACAATTTTCAAGCTGCGATTCGTTTTTGAGAAACAGCGCACTGCATCGGCGACGCGCTTGTATGGCACCAGCTCGGAAACGATCAGATAGTAATCGGCGGCGGTTTCCGTGTAGAACGTTTCGACTGGGACGGGCGGATAGATAATTTCGGAACCGCGGCGGTACGCACGCCAGATGCGGTTCTGCACATTTGCGCTGTTGGCGACAAATTCGTCGACACGAGATGCGCTGGCATAATCCCAGAGACGCAGATAATTCGTGAGCGGCATCATCAGAGCACGTTTGGAGATAGACGGTGTCCATTCGTGCAGATAGGCGGGATAGAGATCCCAAAGATAGCGCATGGGCGAGTGACAGTAGCAGATGTGGCGGGCCTGGGAGGAGACCAGGACGCCTTTAGCCGGACCGGACTCGCTGCTGATAACCAGATCGTAGTCACGGAGATCGAAAGCTTCGAGCGCCATCGGCATCAATGGGAGTAAAGAACGATACATCCGGCGAAACGGGTTCAAGAACGACGATCGGACTACACGAGAGCGGATGAGGGGCGAGACGCGCTCTGGATCGTAGAAGAGTGTGTAGATGTCGGCCTCCGGCAGCAAGCGGGAGAGACCTTCGACGACTTTTTCACCGCCGCGCATCCCTAACAGCCAGTAATGGACAATGGCGCAGCGCATTATGTGTTCACGTTTTGCGTGTGGCCGATTGCTAATCGGCCGCCAGTTAGCGATCTGCCCCATACCAATAAGTCGGTCACTCGCTGACGATAGGCATCCAATGTGTAGTTTGTTTGCCAGCACCTATGAGCTCGATTGATGACGGCGCATAAATGAGGCCGGTCCATGGTTAGAACATTGGCCATGCGGGCGGCTAAGGCCTGGGGCTCTGCGAGAAACCCGTTGACACCGTCCTCTATGAGTTCAGGAATGCCACCGGAGGCGAAGGCTACTACAGGAACGCGCGCCGCGAAGGCTTCCAGGATGACGCGCGGCGCGGCGTCCAGAGGCGTAGATGGCACGACCAGCAGATCGAGATCGGCGAAGACGTTGGCGATGTCGTTTCGCCAGCCTGTAAATACGATGGGCAAACCGGCGCTAGCGTGAACGACGTTGTCGAAGTATTCGTTGTTCGAGAAGGACGGGGCTCCGACAATTGAAAACCTGCAGTCGGGGAATTGGCGAAAGAGCGAGTGGGCAGCGCGAACAAAAGCGAGCTGTCCTTTTTCGGGGTCGATACGCCCGATCACGCCGATGTGGCGCGGCTTAAAGGGCAGAGTCTTGTTCGCAGCAGCAAGCGGCGCCACACCGTTATGGAGGACAGACAACAAACCGGCATCGACGTGCGAGGCGAGCGGTTCGGCAGCGAAGTGAGAACAGGCAAGGACGCGGGCACGAGAGAGACGCAGCGCGCGGCCAGCGACGAAAGCCGCTGCGGGTTGAGTGATGCGGTTGTGGCAGTGAAAAAGCAGAGGCACGGATGTTCGGCGGGCAGCAAGGGAGGCCGCAGGAAGAAGGCGGGGACCGTTGACGTAGAGAAGATCGACATGATGGACGGTGAGCAAGCGTTGGATGGCCCGGCTCAAGCCCGGTAGCTCAAGTGCATAACGCGCCGCATCGAACAAAGTTTTGCGGCCATTAGAATATGAACTCAGCGAGAGAGTATCGACGGCAAAATCGAGGTGGCGAAGTTTGGCGGCGAGAGGGCCATCGCCCGGCAGCGCCACACGCACGGTTGAGCCGCGCTCGCGAAAAGCGGGTAACAAGTCAGCGAGAGCGAGCTGCCCGCCACCGAGGTTCGAGAACTGCTCGAGGCAGAGGATGCTACCAGGCATCTCTCCCTGTGAGGATTCTGGGAATGGTTGCAAGCAAAACCTTTAAATAAAGACCAAATGACCAGTGGCGGATCAGGAATAAGTCAAACCGGCGGCGGCGCGAATAAGTGAGCCGGCTGCGTCCTTTGACCTGCCAAAGGCCGGTAATGCCGGGTTTTCTGGTGAGGAGCTCGGCAGCGCTCGCGCCATAATAAACGTCAATCTCGTTAGCGGTGAGCGGCCGTGGTCCGATGAGGGCCATTTCCCCGTGGAGGACGTGCCAGAATTGCGGCAATTCATCGATGGAGTATTTGCGGCACCAGGCGGCGAAACGGCTAGTGACACGGGCATCGGCCGGAGTCTTGGGTTCAGGGAGAGTGGTGGCGGCCGAGAGTTTTTCAAGAAACTGAAATTTTCGGGACTCGCGGGAGGCGGGAGTCCACATAGTGCGTAATTTCACGACCCAAATGAATCGGCCGCCTTGCCCGACACGCCTATGCGCAATCCAAGGCGAGCGGCGCGAGAGGATAGCAACGACCAGAGCGCTTAGCGCGAGCAGGGGAAGCAGGAGGACGAGCAAGGCGGCTGCCACAAATCGTTCTCCGGCGCTTGTGATTTTCCAGAGAAGACTTTGCGGCGCCGTTGATTCGATTGTGACGCTGAGTGTATTAATGGAAGCGTTTTGCGCACCCACCCTTGCTCCTTGAACTTTATGTGCGACCGGAGGGTTCTGACCACACGAGGTTGACATGTGCGACAGGCCTCCGGTCTCGCACGAACCAACTTTCGTTGGCTCGCTATGACAGCTAGGCTAAGACAGCGAGCGCCGAGGCGGTGTTCAGAAGCTGTAAAACTGTTGTAAATAGCCGGTAGCTTTAACTTTTAGTTATTTCCAGTGTGTGGTCAAACGGTGTGAAACCGGTCAGGTAAACGCTTCGTCCGGGCAATTTCGGCAGCGCGCCGCGGAGTTGGGTCCAGCGATGTTGCCCGATGCCGGGGCCGAAATGAAGGGAGGCGCCGGAGGTCGAATATCTGGCATAGCCGCTCGAAAGAATTTCATCGCAGCCTTCCAATTTGCCGCCCTCCCGCAGATTGATTTCAACGGCGACGGGTACGCCGTCCGTGCCATCTGCCCGAATGCGCAGGCGGTAGCCCGTTGGGATCTGGAACAGTTCCGCGGTTTGGTCAAGGGTGCAGTTTTCCGTCCGCTTGCGCCTGTTCCGAAGCTCATTCCAATTGGCGGCTGTGACACGTAGTGGGGGATTGAGCGGCTGGTAATAACCGGCCTCCAGGCGCTGCCGAAGGATGTACCGACCGTCCTGCTTTTCGATGGAGGGCGCTAAGAATTGTCCTTTGCCGAAAAAGGCACTGGCGAAGCGGACGCCTTCAATGACGGCGCCGCCGTTGCGAGTAGCAAAGAAATTGGGTTGGCCCGCGAGCAAGGTGGAACTCTCCAGACGGCGGCGGAAGCGCACGATTCCGAGCGCATTCATCTCGCGCGTGTAATTGTCGGGCGGAGGAGTCGATGGCGGAAGGGCCGCCAGCATTTCCGGGTATTCCATCAGCGTGGACAGGCTCGCGGCCGTATCGGTGTAGCGTCCGGCGACGGCGGCGAAGCGGCCGTTTGAATCGTGGATGGCGAGATAGCGAAGAGGAAACCAATAGCCGCTCATATTGCCGCGAACGTTCTGGTCCTGGCGCCGCGAAATTTCGGTGACGACTTCAAAATCGGAATGCAGGAGATAGAGCATCGATTCGAGATTCGTGCGAACGGGAGTGAGCAGTTCGAGACGCTTCAGCTTGACCGCCATCACCAGAAAGGAGCGATCGCAGATGGAATTGTAGACCGTGGTGGAGCGCTCGGTGAATTGGCTGTCCTCATCCAGATCGATGCCTTCGGCGAGCCATTGATGGATGCGGCGGATATAAGACGGATCGGGGAAGACTTCGTTGATTTGTGCGAGCGCGGAAGAGACGACCCAGCGATGATTCGGGGTGTGGATTCCGCCGACGACCATGCCGGCAGCCGCCTTGCGAAGAAAGGGTTCAACGAGGGCGAGCAGCTCGCGCTCGCCAGAACGCGAAGCCAGGCAGGCAGCGGTAGCAACGCTCCAGGCGGTGAACGCAGCATCCGGGGCGGAGTCAAAATTCGTGTCGAGGTAGTCAACGAGGCCGTCGGGGTGCTGGGTGCGCGTGAGGAAGCCGGCGGCGAGTTTGATCCGCTCGAAGAGCAGGGCGCTCTTGTGAAAGCGCGAACCCTGATAGAGGTAGGCAGCGGTGCAGGCTTCGATCCAACCGGCAGCGGGTTCGGGATTGAAGATGCCGTGGGCGTTCGGGACGCAACCGTAGCCACGGCTGGCGCGATCAGTGACCTGGGCGGCTAGCCCGCGATCGATGTATTCATCGTGGCGGCGCACCAAACCGGCGTCCATTTCCCGTTTGCCGAGCGCTAGTGAGGCGCCGGCACCCAGCACTGTAAGCGCACTTCTGCGCGTAATCCGCATACTGACAGTGTCTCCAAAGGCGCGGTTTAATAGTTTATAGTTTGAGTATCCCTTGACCAATCTGCCCAATCTGCTGACACTAGTGCGGATCTTCCTGGTTCCGCTGCTGGTGGCTGCCCTGGTACAGCAGAATTTTCAGATTCACTGGGGCGCGCGGGTTCTGGTAGCGAATGACTTCTTTGCGCTGATCGTGTTTTTGGCCGCAGCGCTGACGGACCTGCTCGACGGCTATCTGGCGCGGCGGTGGAAGCAAGTGACAACGGTAGGAACGCTGCTGGATCCGGTAGCCGACAAGCTGCTGATTTCGGCTGCCCTGATTTCGCTGGTAGAAATCCGTTTGCTGCCGGGGTGGATGGTGATTCTGATCATCAGCCGGGAATTTGCCGTTTCGGGATTGCGCGGCATCGCGGCAGCAGAAGGCTATACCATTCGCGCTAGCGAACTCGGCAAATCGAAAATGATGCTGCAAGTGATCGGTGTAGCGCTGGTCCTCTTATCGATGCGGTGGCATGAATTGCGACCGTTCGCATTGACCGCCATGTGGGCGGTGGTGGTAATCGGCTTGGCTTCGGCTGTGGACTATTTCCGCAAGTTCTGGCGCAAAGTCGACACGGGGATCAAACTGCGTCGGCGCAACGAACTCATCATGATGGAGCGGCAAAAACGGCGTCTGCAGCGCGCTCAGAGAGGCCAAGAAGAGAAGGCCGCTATTCGCCGCTCGGGTTGAGAGTTGCGAGCTGCGGCTGGATGGCGGCCGGTGTTGGAGTTACGATTTCCCGATAGCCTTCCACAGTGAACTCGATTGTGCGGACCTGGCCGCGCTTACCCAAAGCTCCTATCGCCTTACCGTTAAACGAAACGTTCACTCCGCCGGCATTTCCAATGTGAATGCGGGCGCGATCCTGACTGTCCAGAGTCGTTGTGGTGGACGTTTCGAGAATACCCATATAGGCGGGCTTGCCGTCGGAGGTGAGAGAGAGCCAAGTCGGCTCGATCGCAGACAGCTCGAGATGGATGGGACTTTCGATTTTCGGAGCCGCGGGAGGTGCAGGAGCCACCGGGACCGCCGTCGCCACCTGAGAAGGACGCTGGGCGGCGAGCACGACCGGGGCGATGCGGCGGTGCCGGTCGACCGGAGGATGCTGGTAGAGACCATACAAACTGGAGCAGGCAACCACGACAAGGATCAACGCGGCTACCGGGTACATCCAGCGAAAATCGCGACGGACATGGGGCGGAATAACGGTACCCGTGCGCACAGGGATAATGTCGGCCTGACCCGGCATCAGAGGTTCGGGAATGGAATGGGAAGCAGCACGGACATCCGCAGCCATGGCAGCGTAATCCAGCTTAAGTGCTTCTGCATATTGGCGCACGAAACTACGGTAAATAAAGGGCGAACCGATCTTGGTCAATTCGTCCGATTCGATAGCTGACAAATTTTTTAACGCGATGCGCGTCCCAGCGCTGATGGCCTCAAGCGTCTGCCCCTGCGCGACCCGCGCTTGACGAAGCCTCGTTCCAACCGACTGCATGCTTTACCAGATTTTTCTGGGTTAACCCCTGTAAAGTTAATAATACGACAGAATCTTTTGTTATCCGGATGGCCGCTTAGCGGCACAGATTCCTCGCCTATCCTATTAGGACAAATGCACAAGACTAATCGGCTCAAACGCTTCAGAC
>Ga0207667_10010151_pt1 | contig 11030 bp, 10 predicted proteins | sample KBSCornC52_FD_184301 | JGI IMG/M metagenome (GOLD analysis project Ga0207667, IMG submission 184301) | Corn rhizosphere microbial communities from Kellogg Biological Station, Michigan, USA - KBS Corn C5-2 (SPAdes) (version 2) | ecosystem: Host-associated > Plants > Roots > Rhizosphere > Soil ...
CTTCTCCTTTTGGGACACCCGGTTGTACCACACTGGCCGAATCAAAAGAATAATTCTCTACTGGCGTTTGAGCAAATAGTGCAGATGAGGCCATAACTGCAATCGTTAGTAGTATCGCTTTCATCTACTAAATATAACACAGATTTTAGTTTGGTGGGATCAAGAGACAGGAAAGATGCTGTTGTAAGTAGCGGCTACAGGCTCAACCCTTTGCGTGGCACACATTTCCTTTTGAATGGCATGCATTTCTTTTTTCATGGCATGCCGCACCTATTGTGTGGTAAAACGGGAGGTGTTGCGTTGTACACAGAGGCCAGTGCCCCGCACACAAACCGTTCAATTATTGTACGCAGAGGTATGAAGTGAATGCAGGGTGCTATATATGTAACAGGTTTTCATCATACCAAACATCTTCGTATTGATTGTCAAACAGGAATCTCCATCCAGGAGCTAAACCCAAATAGTTTATAGCTTTAGGACATATTTCAAGTAAATGATGTACATGAACTGGTTTAAAAAAATCATCTGCATCTGAATACTCACCAGCCCAGATAAACCAGTTTACTGACTGTTCACTTTCAATCGGAAGCCTTAAGCCGTTAATAGGCATTTGAAATTTCTCAAACGTACCAAGCGCTACGCCAACTATCTTGTCAAATGGGCTTGCTAAAAACTGAGCGCCATATTTTGCACAAATTAGTTTTTGCTTTTCAGCAAATTGTTGCTCCTGACTATGAGCTTTGTTGTTCATTTTACTAGTGTCAGTGTTTACGACGTTTATGCCTGTTTTTTCTTTACCACCCGGAATCCCTGATTGCTAAAAGAAGCATGCACATTAACCTGCCCTATGCTGTAGGAATTAAATGAATGACAGGAATTACTGCTACACCACCACGACCCCCCGCGGGAATGAGCGAGCGTGGGACTTTCTCACGGCCAAAATACTGCTTTTACGGAGAATTTAAGACGGTATGAACGGGAGTCATTTTCCGAAAAACTGATAATACAATAACAGAATAGCAGCAAAGGTCATTGTAATCAGAACTATAAAACCAAGAATATTAGATAATTTGCCGTTAGCAAATTTGCCCATGATATTTTTATTGTTTCCAATGTGCAGAATGGTCACGATCAGTACAGGAGATGAGATGCCATACAAAATGGCCGTATAGATTAATGCTTTTATAGGGCTGAGGCCTATATAGTTAATTCCCAATCCGGTCAGTAACGAAATAATGACAACCCAGTAAAAAGGTTTTGCCTGATAATATTTTTTATCAAGTCCGCCATTCCACCGGAAAGTTTCTGACAAAATATAAGACAAACATCCGCTTAATACAGGAATAGCTAAAAAGCCTGTACCAATTACACCCAATGCAAACAGTAAATACGACAGCTTGCCCGCAAGTGGTTCTAATGCCTTTGCTGCCTCTTCTACAGTATCAATTTTATGGATGCCTGCGTTAAATAGAACTGTACCGGTAGCGAGTATGATAAAAAACATTACCACATTCGAGAAGAACATACCCAGATCAACATCCAATTTCATATCGGTAATCACCTTTCTATTTACAATCAGTTTTCTTTTTTTGTGTTTGATATCTTCTGCCTCCATAGTGGCCTGCCAAAAAAATAAGTAGGGTGAAATAGTAGTGCCCAATATGGCTACCAGAATGCTGATGAAGTCCTTATTAAAACGGATAGTTGGAATAAACGCATTTTTTGCAATATGCGCCCAGTTTTGTCTGGAAAGAAATGGAACAATTAAATATAGTAGCAGAAACAGGCAAAGATATTTAAGTACTGCAGCTATTTTTTGATAGGGTAAATAAATGATCAACACCAATAGAACAATGGTAATACCAACGGTAAAGAAATATGATGGTACAGAGGGAAAAAGCAGGTTGGCGACAGCTCCCATACCGGCAATGTCGGCGCCGATATTCAAAATTACTGCCGGAAAAGTAAAAAGAATCATCAAATACAACACCCACTTTGGATAATGATTTCTGATATTACTTGCAAGCCCGTGTGAGGTGACCATCCCTATGCGGGCACACATTTCCTGAATCGCTGCCATTAAGGGAAAGGTAATGAGCGCCGTCCATAAAGTAGCCATGCCAAATTGTGCTCCTGCCTGTGAATAGGTTGCAATGCCGGAAGGGTCATCATCACTTGCTCCGGTTACAAGACCCGGACCAAGGATCTTAATAATTTTTTTGAATTTTGACTTGTTCTCTTCCCTGGGGCCCATAGTCACCTTTTAATCTTTATCCAATTTTAAAACCTAAACCTTATTTTCTTCCGCCTTTTTCGTTTGTTTTTTTCCCATCAGATTTCCCTTTTCCCTTTACGCTTGTCTTCGATAAATCTAATTCTCTGGGTTTGATCACAGCACCGCTTTCCAGATCAATTTCGCGCGTTTCTGTGTTTTTTGGATGTAGTTTCTTTTTCATGCTTTATGAGTAAAAAAACTGTGCCGCATCCGTTTTTATACCGTATACATCCGGCGGAACTAAATCTCATTGCCTGCCTTTTTAAACGGAATAAAAGATATATATATCATCACGAGCAATGCAGCTACGGCAGTAACCAAAAAGCTAACCAGAGCGCCTGCTTTGAACCAGATCAATCCTGCAAGCGAGCTTGCCAGCAGCGTGCAAATGCTTTGAAACCCTGAATACGTTCCGATTGCTGTAGCTGTATCTTTTTTATCGGTAATATTACTGATCCATGCTTTCGATATGCCTTCTGTAGCTGCCGCATATACACCATACAGAAAAAATAAAACGTAAAACAGGTATTGAGTTTGCGCAACAGCTATGCCTGCGTATACGGCTGTAAACAATAACAAACCAAGCAGGAATATAGATTTCAGTCCTATCTTATCCGCTATTACGCCAACAGGAAATGCAAAAGCAGCATATACAAGATTGTAAAAAATGTAGATGCCAATAACCTCGCTGTCGCTTAAGCCCGCCTGCTTTGCTTTCAAAAGCAGGAAAACATCTGAACTGTTAAAGAGCGCAAAAACCAATAGCCCAACCACCAATCTTTTATAAAGTAAAGGGCTTTGTTTCCAGTAATGGAGAAATGAAAAGAACCCAACTTTATTGGTGCCTGTATTGGGCTTTATGTTTTTATCTTTCAGCAGCAGTGAGCAATAAACGGCTAATACACCCGGAACAAAAGCAATGTAGAATAAAAGTCTATAATTATGCGGATGCCATTTCAGGTAAAGTAAAGCGAACAAGGGACCAAGAACTGCCCCCAATGTATCCATCGACCTGTGAAATCCAAAAATCTTTCCTTTTGTAGCCGGTGTGGCTTCGTCAGACAGAACCGCATCTCTTGCACCGGTACGCAACCCTTTGCCTAAGCGATCAATGGCCCGAACAAAAAATATCCATAATGGGTACACAAAAAAAGCCATTAACGGCTTTGAAATGGCACTTAAGCCATAGCCCCATTGCACGAATGGCATTCGCTTGCCTGTATGATCAGACACTTTTCCAAAATATCCTTTGCTTAATCCTGCCACAGCTTCAGCCAATCCTTCAAGAACACCAATAAGCACAATAGAAAAACCTATACTTTTAAGATATATCGGCATTACAGGATAAAGCATTTCACTTGCTGTATCTGTAAACAGACTAACTAAAGATAAAATCCATACCGTTCGAGTGATAGCCTTCATTGTTTTTGGCCTTTTTGTCTGGCATAGGTAAATTTATGGATGACACGGCCACTTACCTAAAACCAAAATCCCCCGGTTACACGCCGGAGGACTTTTTAAAGTAGCTTTTATTGCAATTATGATAATTACATTTTTTCCTTTTCCTTCTTTTCTTTCTTTTCCATCTTGTCCATCTTCATTTTGCTCATTTTACCATCCATATACATGCATTCTCCGTCTTTCATCTTCATTGTTTTTCCATTCTTCATTTTAACAGTTCCATCTTTCATAACCATATCTCCGTTTTTCATCGTCATGTCCTGGTCCATATCCATCGTTTTCCCATCTTTCATAACCATCATCTTCCCATCTTTCATCATAACGCAATCTTTCGACATCTTGTGTTCCATTTTATGCTCCGACTTTTTTTCCTGGGCAAACAGGCCGGTAGCAAACAAAACGCTGGCAAACAAAATCATTAATTTCTTCATAGACTGATAAATTTGAGGACCAGTCGGAATCGTAAACCGGCCGATCCGGTTAGCAAATGAATGACAGTATATTAAAGATAAGGAAAAACCCTGCTATCTGTCAAAAAAACAATGAGCAACGCTTCTGCCTATCAATCCGATAGCTATCGGATTCACTCAGGGTGCTCAAACCCGCCATGAAATAACTGCACGTGCTGCCGGGATCTGTGTATCATGTACGCCCGGTAAAGGTTTGTAACAGAGTTTTTGATAATTCGTAACTTAGGTGAAATTCAATAGCACTAAATAACGATTGATTATGCCACGAAGCAGACATCGCCACAAACACCCATATCATCATGCCGAAACTGTTCATTCGCCACGACCCGCCCGGGCAGCACGCCGCAGCCCTGTTGTTATTATGATCGTTTTTACCGCACTGTTAGGTTGTATGGTTGCTCTCATATCGGCAGGCACCGACCCGCTATGGTTATTTACAGGTATTATCATTGGCGGTATTGTAGGTTATTTTATCGGACGCAGTATGGACAGGATTGCCAAAAAGGAAAAATAGGGCGCGGTCATAATTGCCCCCTTGAAAAGGCACGTTTGCACCGTGTATTTTATATGCATTCGATTTATGTTTGTGTCATCAAAGTCATAAAACATAAAAACAATGAGAAAGCTTATTTTAAAAATGTCAGTTTCGTTAGATGGATTTGTATGCGGACCGAATGGTGAAATAGACTGGATCTTTAAAACCGGTGATGATTCTTCCATGGCCTGGGTTTTAAATACCATCTCACAGGCAGGCCTGCACATTATGGGTAGCCGCACATTTCATGACATGGCTGCATGGTGGCCTTTTTCTACCGAACCATTTGCCGCTCCCATGAATGATATACCAAAAGTAGTTTTTACCAAAAAAGGATTAGATAAAAGCGCCTCCACTATGGCACTCAAAAATGCATCGGAGATGAAGGCTAAAATGGGATTGAAAGATGCGCCGGATGCCGCTGAAAAAATGGCAAGCTGGACCAATGCGCAGGTTGCAACCGGCGATCTTACAGAAGAAATTAACAAGCTGAAGCAACAACCCGGTAAAGATATTCTCGCACATGGTGGCGCAGGCTTTGCACAAAGTCTGATCCAGGCCGGTGTTGTTGATGAATATCATTTGCCCATACATCCCGTAGCGCTGGGTAAAGGAATGCCGATCTTTGCCGGATTATCAAAACCAATTAATCTTACGCTCATCAGCACAACAGCATTCAAAACCGGTATTGTGGCAAACGTATACCGCCCGGCCTAAACCACCCGCCCCATAAAAGGATCAGTTTTTCCGGCTTTGCCGGTTTCTACACGGCCGGCATATCTTTTTTCAAATGGATTACTGCCCTTTAGTTTTATTGAAAAGTCGTACCACCCAAAGCTTTTTGCGAGGTATATGATAACGGCTTGTTTTGCATTGTTCGGCGCCCCGGCTATAGTAACGGTTCGGGAAGGCATTTTGTAGGCATTGTCGATCATTTCAAATGTGTATGACCGTTTGCCGGTGCTGATAAACCATAGAATAAGATTTCCGGAAAATTGTGTAGGTTTTCCCTCGGCCGGTTCATATTCACAGGTTATTTCCACCTCAGGGTCATGAGACGTTCCTAAAAATTCCCTGAAAAAACCGTTAGGCCCGTAAACACACAAATGATACTGGTTATTTTCAAAATCATCCAGTTGCCACGTGTCCGACAGCAGATGTCCTTTTTCAACTGCATAAGCCCATGTTTGTACTGCCTGTTGCTGGTAAATGCCGGGTGCATATACATTAAAAGGTGCGCCTGCCGAAGCATCGCCAAATACTTTGTTTCCTGCGCCGAGTAGTATTTCAAAAGTTTTCTTATCAAGGCTCAGCTTACCATCGGCATATAATTCGTAGGGTAGGGCACAGGAACTGCGCGTGCCTTTTTCCTGCTTAGGCATAAAAGGAGCACCCCACGGATCTTTATTGATGGCGGCAATTTCATTGGCTGTTAATTTTTTATAACCGGATGGCAGTTTTTTGAATTGCGCTTTGTGGATACCTTCAATGAACTCATCCCTTTCCAGAAATTCAGGCAATGTTATTTTTTCACCATTATAAGGTCTGAATACAGAACTAAGATCACCGCAAACGGTCCGCCTCCATGGAGTGATATTTGGTTCTGCTATTTTCTTTCCTGTTTTATGCGATAAGAATTTTTCAAGCAATTGCAGGGACGATGTATGATCAAATACCTGAGAGTTCACCCAACCGCCGCGGCTCCAGGGCGAAGCAATAACCATTGGCACACGATAGCCAAGTCCGATGGAGTTCTCCCTTGCCCGGTCAGCCATAGATTGCTGCTGCGCGTTGGCTACATATTCAGCGCCGGTTTTAATGCCGGGCGATGTTAAGCCGGTACCTGTTTTATGCGGATGCGGCGCTGTAAACGGCGGCACATGATCGAAATAGCCATCGTTTTCATCATACGTTAAAATAAAGATCGTTTTTTTCCATACCTCCGGGTTTTGGGTAAGAATATCCAGCACCTCGCTTATATACCATACACCATACCACGCTGAGGATGGATGATCTGAAAAGTTTTCAGGTGCAACAACCCATGATACAGCAGGCAGATTACCACTTTTTACATCTTCACGAAACTGGTGAAGTACATCGCCTTTGGGCGCATTCATGTGTCGCTCGGTGTCGCCGTCCTTATACGTTAAAGGAGACAGCTGATGATAGAACGGGTCTTTTTTATTTGTGTCGAATGCTTTTTGGTGTATGATCTTTTCTTTGGCAGAAAGCCGGTCAAAATTTTCAGGAGTGTATTTTTTTTGATCTGCTTCAATGATGGCAAGATATTTCTTCAGCTCTGCAATTCTTTCTTTTGTTTTATCAGCTTCAGCAGAATTTACTGCCACTGCCTGCAGCTGCTGTTCGTGCTTTTTTATTTCATCTGCTATCGATGCTGCGGCCCGCGGAAGATTCGCCATATAGGGCGGATGAAACTTAACATTATACTGGGTAAAATATTCCAGCGGGTTGTCGCCAAAATTGGCCAGCCAACCATCTTCTTCTCCCTCGAATCCAACACCCACGCTTAATTCGTTTTGATACACTTTCCACGAGATGCCATTTTCTTCGAGCCGCTCGGGAAAAGTAGGCCAGCTCACCATCGTGTTATAATCTGCATCTTCATTCCACACATTGGCCTGTGCATTTTCATCCTGTTTTTCCCTGATGGTGCCCGACCAGAAGTAAAGACGATTAGGCGTGGTTCCGGTAAGGGAAGAACAAAAATGCTGATCGCAAACAGTGAAGGCATCGGCCAGCGCATAATAAAAAGGAATATCTTTCCTTGAATAAAAGCCTAATGTCAGCGGCATATCGGCATAGTCCTTATTGCCCGAGCGTTTGGCATCAAGCCATTTATCGTAGCGCCCGTTATTCCGTGCATCAACCTGGTTGTCCCATGCGTGGGGCAGAGAGCTCATCCAGGTAGCTTTGGTATCTTTTATATTAAGACGGAATGGTGCATACGTTTCATTGTTCTTATTGGTTTGAAGCCATACCAGGTTTTTATTGGGAAGCCTGATGGCCCGCGGATCATTATAACCCCGCACCCCCTGCAAGGTTCCATACGCATGATCGAATGAGCGGTTTTCCTGCATCAAAAACACAATGTGCTCCGCATCAAGCCAGGTACTGCCTGCATCAGGATCAATAGCCAGTGCTTTGGCAATAGACGCGGGAAGCAGCTGCATAAGACCTGCGCCGCCGGTAAGAAGGGATGCTTTTTTAAGAAATTCTCTGCGGGTATCCATAATGAACCGGGTTAAAATTCAGGCTAAAATAACCGTTAAAGCGATAAGGTGATTTGAAAATTTGAAAATTTAATAATTTGAAAATGAAGGCTTCTGAAGATCTGTTATTCATTCCGAAATTCAATAACTTCCATTTTCAAATTAGCACATTTTCAAATTAGCACATTTTCGAATTAATCATGGTCGAAATTTTCGATAACATCCGCCAATTGTACCGGTTCAGCGCTCCCTGCGAAGAACTGGGGTCGTATATCGAATTTTTTTCTGAATCATCTTCCGATGCTACCCGTTCCTATACCGGTGATAATTGCTTTTCGGTAAAAATGTTTGCCAGTTTTACGCCTACTTTCTGGATTAACCTTGGTTCGCCGTACCATCTTATAACAGAAAATAATAAATACGTTATACCACCCGCAAAGGATATTATGGTTGTACGAAATGGCATCGTTGAGCGGCGCAATCTACCTTCTGATTATATTTTTACCGTTAAATTCTTTCCCGGTGGTCTGGAATCCATTCTCGATATCAGTCAGTCCAACATGGTCAACAAGGTAATTGATTTACATCACATCATTCCGGCATCTCTTATTGCACAGGTTAAAAAGATAAACCGGTTCGAAAACAGGATGCAATTGCTGCAGGATTTCTTTCTGCTGAGTCTGAAAAGAAAAAGGAAAACAGATCACTATCTCCAATTTGTAAAAGATACCATTGCCTGGTACGAACAGGGCAATATGCAATTTAATGTGAGTGAATTAGCGGCCCGCCGGTTCACTACTTCCAAAACCATAAACCGTTATTTTAACCGCGTTATTGGTATCAGTCCGAAAGAATACTTTTCTATCGTAAGATCAAGAACTTCATTAACGGCATGGACGGCCAACAAAAAAGCATTTGAACCTGCAAACTTTGGTTATTATGATATGAGCCATTTTTATAAGGAAGCAGTAAAATTTACCGGAACACCAATTAGCAAATTAGCAAATGTGCAAATTGGCAAATAAAAACCCCCAGCCGGCTTCGTTTTCACATTTTCAAATTTGCTAATTTTCACATTTACAATTTGTCCGATTTTTACTAATCTTTATTCTTCTTCCCTTAATAGCTTTGTTCCAAAACAAAGGATGAAAAAGACCGGACTGTTATTTATCATAATCTGTATCGTTTTTTTGCCTGCTTCCTATGCGCAGAAAAAAGGCACTGCTATTCCATTGATAGAACCCTGCCAATGTGCTATTAAAATAGACAGCAACTTTAAAACCCGCTGCGGGTATCTGATCGTTCCCGAAAACAGAAAGAAGAACAATGGTAAAACTATCAAACTGCCCTTTATAGTAGTTAAAAGCAATAATCCCGATAAAAGGAAAGACCCCGTACTTTTTACTAGCGGCGGCCCTGGCAGCAGTTCTTTGGGTTGGACTTCAGGTGTTACAAAACATATTATTATCGAAAACAGGGATTGCATCGCTTTTGAACAGCGCGGTACGCGCTATGCATTACCATCACTATGGAGTGCTGAGCTCACGGAAGCTATACAGGAATCATATCGCAAAAATCTGTCGAAAGACAGTATGGTAATTGAAGGTGTAAAGCGCTATAAGAAAAGCCTGGAAGCAAATGGTATCGACCTCAAAGGATACAATACCGATGAAACCGTTGAAGACATTCATGATCTGCTCGTTGCTCTGCAAATCGATTCTGTAAACCTGCTGGGCGGTTCCTACAGCGGCGGATTAATGATGCAAGTTTTGAGAAGAGACACGGCACGCGTTCGGTGTCTCGTGCTCGATTCTCCTCTTCCCACTTTTATTCCTATTGATGAAGACGAACCGGCTAATTTTAACGAAGCGCTCAATATACTGTTTGACTATTGCGAAAAAGATTCAGCCAACAAAGAGCTATATGGTAATCTGAAGCAAAAATTCCAGACATACTTTACATCCATTGGTGGCAAATCATTTTACATATCATATACAGAACCAGGTAAAAAAGATACGCTTCATATCAAATACTCCCGCAACGAATTACTGGATGTAATTGAAAACACCCTTTTAAATTATTCGAAAATCAAAGATGTTCCTTATATCATTACCGAACTGATCAAAGGGCATCACGAAGCATACATAAAGGAAATACTGGATGGCGTGTTCAGAGGCAATGCTCCCTCCGGCATGCGGCTATCTGTTTATTGCGCCGATCAGGCGGCATACAATAATGAAGCTATCATGCATCAGTTACCGGTTGCATATCCGTGGATGGAAGGATACCATATTAATGATGTATACAAAGCCATGTGCGATTGCTGGCGGGTGCCACCTGTAAAACCGGTAACCAAACAACCTTTCTATTCCGGCAAACCTGCTTTACTCGCAGATGGTGCATTGGACCCTGCCTGCAGGCCATTGTACATTGATCTTATTCATCATTATCTACCCAATAGCCAAAGGCTGTTGTTTACCAAACGGTCGCATATGGCGTTCGGCGGCAAGGAAGCTGATACTATTATAAAGTCGTTTCTCGATGATCCATATAAAAAAATCGAAATAAATGACAGGAACATCTTTGTCTATTAAAAGACTTCCATGATGTGCATAACTTGATCAACTCATTTCTTTTCACGCAGAAATTATTGCACAGTATTTGTAATAGCATGAAACATTAATACTGTAACCTTAACGGGGAATACCAAACATGCAATAATTTTATATTATAACCGTACAATATAAACGAATCATTTCCATTTAACCCGCTCTACCCGGCATAACAGATTGGTATTCCAGCTAACTCGTTAGCCTATGAAACTAATCTACACTGCTGTAGCGCTTATTCTGGTACAATCTGTTTATTGCCAAACCGGTGGTTCCGGCGAATGCCCTCCTAATATCGGCTTCGAATACGGCACCTTTGCCAACTGGCAATGCGATACAGGAAGTACTTATATTTCAGGTAATACAAACGTAATTACTGTTGTTCCTTCGTCACCAATTAATAACAGGCATACACTGGTTGTGCGCGCTGCCACATCGGCCCTTGATCCT
>Ga0207667_10010156_pt1 | contig 11027 bp, 9 predicted proteins | sample KBSCornC52_FD_184301 | JGI IMG/M metagenome (GOLD analysis project Ga0207667, IMG submission 184301) | Corn rhizosphere microbial communities from Kellogg Biological Station, Michigan, USA - KBS Corn C5-2 (SPAdes) (version 2) | ecosystem: Host-associated > Plants > Roots > Rhizosphere > Soil ...
CCGTCAGCTGCAGCAGCCCCATCACGCGCGCGCTCAGCCTCAGCGCGTCCTGCTGATAATAGAGGAGCGGCGTCTGCAACCCGGGCGTGACGAACACGGCGAACATCAGCAGCGTGGCGGCCCACATCGGACGCGACCGGGCCATGATCGCGAGCGCGCGCCGCGCCTCCCGCCAGACGCCGCGATCACTGCTGGCGCGGCGGCTCTCGCGCCCGAGCAGCAGCGTCGCCGGAACGATCACGCCCACGATGGCGGCGCCCGCGCCCGACGCGACGGTCAGGGGAACGAGGGCCAACGCCCCCCCGATCGGCCCGGCCGCCAGGTACATGGCCCCTTCGAGGCCGGTCCGCAGCGCGCTCAGACGCCCGGTGGCGCCGCGCCGCTGACCCTCCTCGACGAGCAGCCCGCCGACGGCCGCGCTGACCACGACCAGCCCGAGGTTCACGATTGTCATCGCGACCAGCAGCCCGGCGAAGCCGCGCGGAACGAGGCCGAACGACAGCCAGCCCGCGCTGGCCGTCGCCGCGCCGACCAGGAGATAACCGCTCCGCCGCGTTCCGAACAGCGGCCAGGCGTCGCACAGCAGCCCCACGACCGGCTTCAGGTACCACGCCCCCGTGCCCACCGCCCAGAACGCCGCCACCTGCTGGGCGGACAGGCCCAGCTCGTTCTTCAGCAGCAGGCCGAACGGGATGCGACCGATGAGCCCGGGCCAGCCGAGCCCCCCGAAGAACAGCCCGACGCCGATGAGGATCGCGACCGGAACGAAAGGCCTGGCCGCTTCCGCCGGATCTCCTCGCCCGCCGCCGTCTCCGTCCGCGCCCACGTCATTGACAGAGCGGGAACTGGAGCCCGGTGTCCTGGTTCTCGCCCATCGTGGTGCTCTTGACCTGGATGTCGAGCGTCCGGTTCGAGGCGTCGGTGAGCGTGAGCGTGTCGCCGACCCCCAGCGCGCCGTCGAAGTGCCACGCGCCATACTTTTGCATCGTGGCCTTGGTGCCGCCCTTCGACACCGACTTCACGGCCAGGATCGAGTTCTGGATGAAGAACTCGTTGTTGTTGCCCTTCTTGATCTGCAGCACGACGTGGCCGGTGACCGGGCACGGGACGAACTTCCAGTTGGTGTTCGTGGGATTGCCCACCGAGTAGCCGAGCTGATCGAAGGCCGCCGTGCTCAGGTCGAGGTGGCCGTTCGCGTTGTTCCCGCAGACGGCATTGCCGCCGTCATCGCCGTAAGGACACTCGTCGGCGATGGTCGCGACGATCATCTTGCCGTTCTGCCCCGTGATCTGCACGCACGCGCCGCACTGAAAGCGCGTGTCGAAGCCGTTGTGCCCCGGGATCGCGGCGAAGTACTTGGCGCTGGCCGGCGACATGGTGGCGACGTTCTCGATGGTGTCGTTGGGGCCGCTCTGCGAGCTGCCGCCTTCCGTGCCGTAGTAGCCGCACGCCGTGCGGTATCCGTTGCCGTCCTTGCCCGTCCCCTGGCCGAAGTAATAGTGAGTGAAAGACCCCTGGCCGCTGTGGTTCATCAGCGTGCACGGGGTCGAGACCGGCTGCGCCATCCCCCCCGAGCCGCTGCCGGACGAGCCCGCGCCACCGCCGGCGCCGCCCGCCTTCTGCCCACCTGCCGCGCTGCCACCCCGTCCACCCGCCGCGCCTCCGGAGCCGGTCCCGATCCCGGCGCCCCCCGAGCCGGTGTCGCCGCCGGTCGCGGTCGCTCCTCCCGAGCCGTCGCTGTTCTCCCCGCCGCTGCCGGTGGATCCGCCGCTGGCCGACGCGCCGCCCGACCCGGAGCCGCTGCCTCCCGAGCCGCTGGAGCCGCCCGAGCTGGTGCCGCTTCCGCCGGAGCCGCTGCCATTGCCACCCGATCCGTGGCCACCCGAGCCGTGTCCGCCCGAGCCGGCCACGACCTCGGGCGGCGGCGGGGCGCACGATCCAGCCGTGACGCTGAAAAAGACGGACAGGATCGTCGCGTGCGCCGCTCGTTTCGACATCGGTGCTCCTCGGGGTGGGGGACGGGTATTAAAGCGGGGACCCCCGGCCCATGCCAGGATTTTCGGCGATCCGGGCGCGGGAATCCCAAGGACTACGCTGGGTTTCGCTGGGTGGGCGCGCCCCAACCAGGCCGACGTTCGTCGAGCGGTGGCCTTGAAGGATCCCGGCCCGATGGTATGAGCTTGCGCATGCCGACGAGCTTGGTGGTGGGGCGCAAGGCCCCGGCGTTCACGTTGCCGGACCAGGACGGTCAGAAGGTGAAGCTCAGCGATCTCAAGGGGCGCTGGGTCGTCCTCTACTTCTATCCGAACGACGACACGCCGGGCTGCACCACCGAGGCGTGCGAGTTCACCGCGGGCATCAAGGGCTTCGAGTCGATCGACGCGACGGTGCTCGGTTGCAGCGCGAACTCCGCCGAGAGCCACCGCAAGTTCATCGCGAAGTACAAGCTGAAGGTGCGTCTGCTGACCGACGCCGACCACGAGACGATGCAGGCCTACGGCGCCTGGGGCGAGAAGAACATGTACGGGCGAAAGTCCATGGGCGTCATCCGCTCGACCGCCATCATCGATCCGAACGGCGTGCTCGTCTTTCACTATCCGAAGGTGAAGGCCGCCGGCCACGCCGAGGCCGTGCGCGCGAAGCTGGACGAGCTGCGCGCCGCGGCCGCATGAACCGACGCCAGGGCGGCCTGCGAGGCGCCCTTGGCCTGGGCCTCGGCGGGCCGAGCTTGGTGCCGATGGGCCTGCTGCTCGGAGCCGGCGCGACCGCGCTGCGCATCGTGTGGGCGCTGGCGGTGCCCACCATTCCGGTCGGCGACTTCGCCATGTACCGCGAGTCGGCGACCCATCTGGTCGAGCACGGCTTCCTCGACGGCGGCTTCATCTATATGCCCGGGCTCGTCCTGATGCTCGCGGCCCTGCAGGCGCTGGGCGGCGAGCTGGCGAGCGCGAAGGTGCTGGGCGCGCTGTTCGGAGGGCTGGCGGCGGCGCCTCTCTACGCCTTGACGGCGTACGTCGCCGACGGCGTGGCGGGTGCCGGCCATGCAGGCGCCGATGGCGAGAGCGAACCGCGCGGGGTCGGCGCGTGGATGGTCGCGGCCGTGAGGCGGGCGCCGGCTGCGCTGGTCGCGACCCTCCTTTACGTCCTGTGGCCGGGCGGGATCGGGCTCGCCAGCGTCGTGGGAACCGACATCCCGGCGGCGGCGCTGCTGTTGCTGGCGCTGGCGCTGCTCGTGCGCGGGGCGGCGACCCGCCCGCACGCCGCCGCGATCGGCTTCGGCGCGGTCATGGGCCTCGCCTCGTACTTGCGTGCGGTGGCGCTGCCCCTCACGGTCGTGGCGCTCGCGTTCTGGTTGCTGCGAGGCGCGCGGCTGCGGACCGCGCTCGCCCGCACGGCTCTGTCGGTCGCTGTGACGCTGCTGGTGCTCGCGCCCTGGGCCGCGCGCAACGCCCGCACCGAAGGCCGGCTCTCGTTCACGGATCATCACGGCGGCATCACGGCCTTGATGGGGAGCTATCCGAACACCGAGGGGACGTACGCGCGCTCGCTCAACATCATGTTCAAGGAGCTGACCGGGCGGACGTTCCTGTCGCAGCCCCACCGCGAGACCGACCGGGACGCCTACGCCATCGCGAAGCGCTGGATGCGCTTCGATCCCGCCTGGACCGCGGGAATGATCGCGCTTCGTCTCGAGCGGCTGTTCGCGGCCGAGCACGGCCTGCTCTACTGGTCCGTGTATCGCCCCGGGGTCCTGCCGCTCGGATCGGGGGCCTGGGCCTGGTTCGGCCGGCACCGCGCGCTGGTCACGAACGCGGTCGACGTGTTCTATCTGCTGTTCGTGGCCAGCGCCTGCGCAGGGCTGGCGTTCGCGCTCGCCGAGCGGCGCTTCGCGATCATGCTCCCCGCCGCCTGCGGCGTGCTGCTGGCCGGGACCTATGCCTTGTTCGTGGCCGAGCCTCGCTACCGCGTGACCACCGAGGCGCTGTTCTTTCCCGTGGCCGGCTTCGGCCTGCAGCGGCTCGGGGCGCTGGGAATCGCGCTCGCGCGCCGGCGCGGCACGGGCGCGGGCGGACGGCGCGGCGCGATCCTGACCGCCGTGATGGTCGCGGCTCTGGGCGCCCTCGCGCTCGCCGTCGTCGCCGGCGGACAGGCGCTCCGCGATCGCCACCGCTGGGCCGTGTCGCTGTGGCGTGTCGATGGGATCCCGCGGCTCGCTCACTGGCGGCCCGTCTCGCGCCTGCCAGGAGGGCAGTCGCCCGTCGGTGGGAGCGCGGACGCGGCTCGGCTTCGCGTCGAGGCGGAGGTCGGCCCGAGCGGTGGAAGGGTGCCGGGGCGGGCGCTCGAATCCGCGGCCGAGGTCACCTTCTTCGAGCCGCGCGCAATCATGCCGGGCCAGCGGGTCGTGGCGACGCTCGAGTGGTCGCCCGGCGCCGATCCGGCGGCCCGTCTCGAGATCGGGGCCGCCGTGGCCCCGGGAGGCTCGAGCCGGCTCGAGGGTTGGACCGTGTCCCCAGACGCCGGCCCGCGCGAGGGTGGCCTCCTCATCCGATTGGTCGCGCCGCCTTCGGCGACGGGCACGGCGGTGGTCATCCGGGACGTCCGCCTGGAGAGCCGGGCCCAACCCTGAGGAAAGTCGGGAGGGGCGGGCCCGGCACTGGCGCCGGCCCGCCGGACTCTGCAACTTCCGGATATCGTTCACGTCCTGCCGAGCTGGCCTTTTTGGGTGCCAGGGCTTGCGACCCGATCGGGCCTCGATTTCGGGATTGGTCCTGGCTACCTGGCCCGGAGCGTCGCCCTTTTGTCTGGCCCGGTTGAGTGCCCTCGAGGGTCTGATGCAAATGTATGCAAACCTGGGTAATAATGCGCCTGCATCGCCCCGGCCGGCCGGTCGTATGAAGGTCACTCTCGACAACGTCTTCGTCGAGCGGCGATGTCGCCCGCGGGAGCGGCGTGCGCGCGTTCTGCTGGCCCTCGCCGGGGTCGCGGGCCTGCCGGCGCTGGCCGTTCCGGGCGCGGCCACGGCTGGCCACGGCCGCGGGCGCGCCGGCCACGCGCGCGGGAAGGCAACGGCCACTCCCACGCAGGCCTCGTCGGTCGAAGGGGTGTCCGATCCCGGCGCGGCCCAGGCCCTGAACGCGCCGCTGACCACGGCGGCCGCCGTGCGGGCGCTTTCCCCCGAGCGCGCGCAGATGGCCCTGCCCGTGAAAGTGCGCGGGGTGATCACGTTCGCGGGCAGCCTCATCTTCATCCAGGACGAGACCGCCGGCATTTACATCGAGGCCCCCGTCAGCACGAAGGGGCGCTACCAAGTCGGTCAGTTCGGAGATCTCGAGGGCTTCACGGCGCCGGGGCTCTTCGCGCCCCAGATCGTGCCGCGCCGGTTCACGGTGATCGGGACGACGTCGCTGCCGGACGCTCGCCCGAGCAAGTACGACGAGCTCTCGACGGGGAGGCTGGACAGCCAGCGCGTCGAGGTAGAAGGGATCGTTCGCTCGGTGATGCCCGACGAGCGCGCCGATCTGCGCCGGACGGTGACGCTGAAGATGGCGTCCGACGACGGGGTCTTCCCGGTGTACGTCTCCGATCTTCCGCCCGACAAGCTGCGCGCCGCCGTCGACGCCTCGGTGCGGGCGCGCGGGGTGGTGGGCGGCGTGTTCAACGAGCGGCGCCAGATGATCGGCATCAAGCTCTACGTCGGGCGGCCCGAGGATCTGACGATCGAGGAGACGGCGCCCGGCGAGCCGTATTCGGTCCCGACCACGACGGTCGAGACCCTGCTGCGGTTCCGGCCGGAAGGCGCCAATCGCCATCGCGTGAAGGTGCGGGGGACCGTCACGCTCTACCAGCCAGGCGGCGCGATGTTCGTCGAGGACGGCACGGGGGGCGTCTCGGTGCGGACGCGCCAGGCCGAGCCGCTGGCCATCGGTGACCGCGTCGAGGTGCTGGGCTTCCCGGAGATGGGCCCGTGGACGCCGCTGCTGAACGACGCCGTGTTTCGCCGCAACGGGCCCGCGGCCGAGCCCCTCGTCCCCATCAGCGTGACCGCCGATCAGGAGCTGAGCGCGGGCGCTCACGATTCGCGGTTGGTCAGCCTCGAAGCCGAGGTGGTCGACATGGTCCGGGACGCGGGGCGGCTGCTGCTGGTCGCCAAGGCCAAGAACGTCCTGTTCGACGCCGAGCTCATGCAGGCGGGGGAGATGCCCGCAGCGGTGGCCGCCAACATCGCCACGGGCAGCCGCGTCCGCCTGGCGGGGATCAGCGTCGTCCGACTCGGGCCCGATCGCGATCACCCTTCGGAGTTCCACCTGCTCATGCGGGGGCTCGACGACATCACGGTGCTGCAGAAGCCGCCGTGGTGGACGCTCGGGCGGCTGGTCTGGATGCTGGCGGTGCTGGCCGCGCTGACCGCGCTGGCCGTCGCGTGGGGCGTGATCTTGCGGCGGCGCGTGCGGGCGCAGACCCGCATCATCCAGCTGCGCATGGAGAACGAGGCGGCGCTGGCGGCCCGCTACATGGACCTGTTCGAGAACGCCAACGACGTCATCTATACCCACGACATGAGCGGTCGCTTGCTGACGGTCAACCGCGCGGGCGAGCTGGCGACCGGGTACACGCGCGACGAGCTGCTCGCGATGACGATCTTCGATCTCGCGTTACCGGCGCGCCGTCAGGCGATCTCGTCGTGGCTGCAGAAGCTCGCTGTCGGTGAGGCCACCCGTCCGACCTTCGAGTGGGAGCTGCTCTCCAAGTCGGGCCGGATCATCCCCTTCGAGGTCAGCATCCGCGCGATCATGGAGGGCGATGAGATCACGGCCGTCGAGGGGGTGGCGCGCGACACCACCGAGCGCAAGCGCGCCGAGGCCGAGCTGTCGGCGGCCAACCAGCGCCTGATGGAGACCTCGCGCCGGGCCGGGATGGCCGAGGTGGCCGCCGGGGTCCTGCACAACGTCGGCAACGTGCTCTCCAGCGTCACGGCGTCGGTGGCGCACCTGACCGACCGGCTGCGCGCGCCCGGTCGCGGCCCCGATCCCGAGGTGGCGCGCGATCTCGAGGCCCTGGGCCAGAGCGTGGAGCACATCAAGGAGATCGTGGCCATGCAGCAGGGCTACGCCCGCCTGAGCGGAACCCAGGAGGAGGTCGCGGCCGAGACGTTGATCGAGGACGCCCTGCGCATCAACCGCGAGGCGCTGGAGCGCCATCGGATCAGCGTGGTGAGGGAGTACGCGCCGTCGCCTCCCTTGCTCATCGACAAGCACAAGGTGCTGCAGATCCTGGTCAACCTGCTGGGGAACGCCAAGTACGCGTGCGACGCGCGGCCCGCTGACGGACAGGACGCCCGGGTGATGGTCCGGATCGACACGCCCAAGGGCGAGCGGGCAGGGAACCGCGTGCGCATCGTGGTGGCCGACAACGGCTCGGGGATCGCGCACGAGCACCTGGGCCGCATCTTCGAGAACGGCTTCACCACCCGCAAGGACGGGCACGGCATCGGCCTGTACAGCGCATCCATCACGGCTCGCGAGCTGGGCGGCGCGCTGTTCGTCCACAGCGACGGGGCGGGGCGCGGCGCGCGCTTCACGCTCGATCTGCCGGTGCGCCCGCCCGAGGCGGCGGTCAAGGCGGCCACCGAGTCACCCGCGCCCGTGCTGCGTTCGTGAAGAGCGCTCGTGCGGCCGCGGGCGGTGGCCGGGGGGCGAGTCAGGATCTCACCATCGACGTCCAGGTCGTTCCGCGCGCGTCGCGCGCGGCGGTCGGAGGGCGCGTGGGCGAGCGGCTCCGCGTGGCGGTGACCGCGCCACCCGTCGACGGCGCCGCCAACGAAGCGGTGGTCCAGGCCCTGGCCGACGCGTTCGGCGTACGTCCGCGCGACGTGACGATCGTGCGGGGCGAGACCGGAAAACGAAAGACGGTGCGGGTCGCGGGCGGCGACGCCGGCATTCTCGCGCGCCTCTTCGCCGATCGGGACGAGCTCCACTAGGGGCGACGGACCCGATTGGTGTTATCGTCGGGGCTGCTCAGAACCTCTGGACCTTTCGTGCCACCGGACTTCAAAGCATCCACCAGCGTTCGAACTCCCACGCTGCTCGAAACGTCGCTCTCCGTATTTCTGCGCTCTCTGCCGCTCAAGCACGGCGCTCACAGGATCCTCGATCGCCTCGTACCGGCCGGCCCCCGAGGGGCGCAGCAACTCGTGGACCTGCCCTACGGCGGCCGGGTCGTACGAATCGACATCTCCGACCTGGTGGGCTGGCATTTTCTCTTGCTCAGAAACTTCGACCCCGAGGTCAGCGAGATCATCAAGAGGTTCGCCGGTCGGGGTTCCGAGGACGTCTACTGGGACGTGGGCGCCAACAAGGGCGCCGTCTCCTACGAGATCGCCTCGTCTCTGCCAGGCTGCAAGATCGTCGCGATCGAGCCACAACGATCGATGATCGAATTGCTGGAGATGAACCTCGGCTCGTTGGCGCCGGGACGCTTCGAGGTGTTCCCGGTCGGCTTGAGCGACAAGCCTGGCACTTTCGAGCTGGTCATCCCCCAGGGAAACAGGGGGAAGGCGTCTCTGGTCACGAAAGACGGCGGGGACGGGAGCCTCGTCGAGCAGGTCGAGATCGTGACGGCGGAAACGGTCTGCGGGAGGAGCAAATTCGGCTGGCCGACCCTGGTGAAGATCGACGTCGAAGGATTCGAACCGGCGGTCATCCGGACTCTGTTGCCCGCCTTCGAATCGCGGCGAATTCGGTGCTGTGTCTTCGAGTGCCACCGGTCCGAGGCCGACGGCTTCCGGGCCATCCGCGACGCGACCCGTGAATTTGGCTACCGGACCTTCGCCATAAGAAAGACGCCATTTTCGACCCGCCTCGATCCGGCGGACGGCCTCGTGCGGGGTGCGACCGACTACGCGATCGTCAGGGGCGATCTCTAGCGCACCAGCGATCCAGGACATCGCTGCCACGATCTCGTCGCGCGCGCTGCGCGGCACCCCCTGAGGTCCGGGAACGGCGGCTCGGCACGAACGTTGCGTAAGCGTCTGGGTGGCTCGACATGATCTCGCGGAGCTTCAGCTTTTCTCCGGTCTTCTTGGCACGGCTGTGGGGCCGGCTGCGGCGCGTCGCCGTGATGGCGGCGCCGCTCGTGGCGGTGGCCGCCCTCGGCTCGTGCTGCCCGCAGGACCTCCACGACGAGGTCTACCTGATCCGCGATCCGGATCCGTCGCGGCAGGCGCTCATCGACGCGTGCCGTGACCCGGCTCGACGCGACTGCCTGCCCCTTTGCCGCGAGCTCTCGGGGTCGAGTCGTTACGGCGTCATCCAGCACTGCGAGCTGCACCAGGACAGCAGCGGCTACGTGCAGGTCCACGTCGGGATTGACGAGGAGCTGGCGTGCGAGTGAGCGTCTGGGCCGCGGCCGTCGCCTTCGGATCGCTGGTCGGTCTGGGGCTCGGCCTCGGCGGGTGTGTGGATGATTGCCCGCTCATCCGCCAGCACGTCTTCGTCGTCGACACCGAGCCTGAGCTGCAAGGGTCGATCGACCAGTGCCGGGCCAGCCGACTGGGCGGCGACCAGGCGTGCGCAGGGACGGCTCCCTCGTCGGTCATCGCGTGCGACTGCCTGCAACTCTGCCGGCGCCTGCTCGGGATCATCGATCAGTTTCCAGGGGACGAGACGCTCACGGGATGCGACTTCTCTCTGGTCGCGACGGTCGACGCCGGCAGCCAGAGCCGCGCCGCCGAGGTCGTGGTCACCTACCGGCCGTCGAGCTGTCCATGACGTTGCGCCCCCGCTCCTTCCTTCGAAGCCTGCAGGCGGCCGCGACCGCGGTCGCGGTGGCGGCGGGCGTGACCACGGACGCCGCGTGCTCGGCCATCCTCGCGCGGCCGCCGCCGGAACATCCAATCGCGCAGCTCGACGAGTGCAGCAGCTCGGTGTTCCCGCCGATCGTCGACGTGGTCCTGGCTGGCGGTGTCGGTGCGGTGGGCGCGTTCGAGCTCCTCAGCGGCGTCAGCGCCCAGCGAAACGCCGACAGTGAAGTTGCCCCGAGCTGGGACGCGCACCGCCGCGCGAGCGACCGCGTGCCGACGCAAATCGGCACCGGCTTGGTCCTGACCGCCGCTGCCGTCGCCGCCTCCCTGTCGGCGGGTTACGGCTTCGGCAGTGTGAAGAGGTGCCGGATCGCGCGGCGTGAGCTCCGCTGGCAACAGCTCCCCAGGTTCTATCCGGGCGTCGTCGCGCCGCCGCCGCCCGGGTATCCGCCCCCGGTCTGGCCGGCGCCGGGCCCCGCGCCGCAGCCTCCGGCACCACCCGCGCCGCAACCGCCGTTCGTGCCAGCGCCACCATCGCCGGGCTCGCAGTAACGGCCGTTTGCGGGGCCACCGCGTTCAGCCACACGCGGTCGAGAGTCGGGCTTCGGCGTTCGCCGTGCGGGCCTGACGTCACGCTCGTGGGAGGGTCAACGGCCGCGAAAGGCCGTCGGCTTCGCGAGCCGTGATGCGGGACTCGCGCGCCCTTGTTCGTGAATCGCGGCGAGGACGCGCGGATGACCGCGCTCGGGTCCCGAGCCGCTTGTGGTGACGGCGCCCCGCGGATACAGTACCGCTCAAATTTGCAGGCCCGTTCGGCTTCGTCCTCACCCACGACTCTCTTGCCCTTGAGCACGCTTCGCCTTCGTCCCGAGCTTGGTCCGTGCTCGCGTTTGGGCTCGTCACTCTTGTCGTCTTCCCCCTCGTCTTGCCTGGAGAACGCATGGCCGGTGGATCCGCACCTCTGACCACGGCGGCGGCAGCGACCGAACCCGGCGCCGCCAGCCGCAATTACCTGCCGGCTTTGGCCGTGTTGACGAGCCTCTTCTTCATGTGGGGCTTCATCACGTGCCTGAACGACATCATCATCCCCCACCTGAAGGCGGTGTTCGATCTGAACTACGCCAAGGCGATGTTGATCCAGTTCGCGTTCTTCACCGCGTACTTCGTGGTCTCGCTGCCGTCCGGCGCCATCGTCAAGCGGGTCGGGTACAAGAACTGGATCAACATC
>Ga0207667_10010159_pt1 | contig 11026 bp, 11 predicted proteins | sample KBSCornC52_FD_184301 | JGI IMG/M metagenome (GOLD analysis project Ga0207667, IMG submission 184301) | Corn rhizosphere microbial communities from Kellogg Biological Station, Michigan, USA - KBS Corn C5-2 (SPAdes) (version 2) | ecosystem: Host-associated > Plants > Roots > Rhizosphere > Soil ...
TGCTGCGCGGTCGACAGCACGCCGGCCGCGGCGCCGGCCAACCGTCCGTCCACCCCGGCGAGCACCGTCGAGGACAGCGGCACCAGCACCAGCCCGATACCGAGCCCGACCAGCGCGAGCCCGGGCGTGAGCGCCCACGCGCTGCCCGCGTTCGCATCCTCGGCCAGCAGCAGCGCGCCGGCCGCCCCGAACCCCGACCCGAGCGCGAGCACCTGCCGGCCGAGCCGGGCCGCGAGCGGCGTCGCGACCACCAGCGCGGCGAAGTAGCCGGCACCGACGGCGGCGAACACCACGCCGGAGAACAGCGCCGAGTAGCCGCGGCCCTGCTGCAGGTACAGCGCGAGGACGAAGAAGAACGAGGACGGCACGAGCGCGAACGTCAGCGCGGCGAGGGACCCGATCGTGAACGACCGGCTCCGGAACAGGGTGAGGTCGATCAGCGGCGTGCGACCGGGCCGAGCCTGCGTGGCGACGAAGGTGGCGGTGAGCACCGGCGCGGCGGCCAGGCTGAGCCAGCACCACACCGGCCAGCCGTGCTCGCGTCCCTCGACCAGGGGCAGGACGAGCGCGGCCACCGCGCCCGTGCCGAGCAGCGTGCCGGTGAGGTCGAGCCGGGCGGACGGTCCGCGCGACTCCGGCACGTACCGCCGCACGAGTGGCAGGGCGGCCAGCCCGACCGGCACGTTGATGAGGAAGATCGTCCGCCAGCCGAGGCCGGCGAGGTCGGCCTGGATCAAAGCGCCGCCGAGCAGTTGACCGAGCACGCCGGCGATGCCCATCGCGAAGCCGTAGACGGCGAAGGCGGTGCCGCGCCGCTCACCCTCGTAGGTGGTGCCGAGGATCGCGAGCACCTGCGGGGTGAGCAGTGCGCCGGCCGCGCCCTGCAGCAGCCGGGCGGCGACAAGCAGCCCGGCGGTCGGCGCGAGCCCGCACGCCGCCGAGGTGATCGTGAACAGCGCGAGGCCGATGGTGAACATCCGGCGGCGGCCGTAGATGTCGCCGAGCCGGCCGCCGGTGATCATGCCGGCGGCGAAGGTGAGGCCGTAGCCGGCGACCACGAGCGACAGTGCGGCCGGGCCGGCGTGCAGGTCGACCGCCATGGCCGGCAGGGCGACGTTGACGATGAAGAAGTCGAGGAACGTGACGAAGGTGCCGGCGAGCACCACGGCGAGTGGCGCCCAGCCGGTCACCGTCGCCGGCCGTTCCGCGAGGAGCGGCCGGTCGAGGGTGAGGGTCGACATCGAAGGGTCCTTTCGGGTCAGGCGGGGACGCGGTCGAGGAAGCCGGTGACGGTGCGGATGCGGCCGTCGGCGTCGGTCGTGACGACGTCGAAGCCGATCACCAGCGGCTCGGCACCGGCGGGCCCGAGGCCCCAGGTGAACCGGGCGACGTCGTGGTGGGCGTCGACCGCGCCGGCCGGGGTGAACACGAAACCGGGGAACTGGTCGTGGACGGCGGCGATGGTCGCGTCGAGCGCGGCGCGGCCCTGGACGTCGGCGAGCGGGTCGACGTAGCGGCAGTCGTCGCTCCAGTACTGCTCCAGCAGGCGCCAACGCTCCCCCGCGTCGGTCGCGTTCCAGCAGGCGAGGTAGCGGTCAATGAGGTCGGACATCTCGAATCCCTTTCGTGGCAACGGTTCGGTGATCTGTCGCCGACGATGTTGCGGGCCGCGCCGGCGGCCCGTCGATTCCCTCGGAGGTAATGCGTCGCCGTTACCTCGCGGGTAATCGCGAGCATTCGACTCGGTCGATAACGTCGCTGCCATGACCTCGATGACCGCACCGCCGCGGCCGGTCGGGCAGCTGCTGCGCGAGTGGCGCGAACGCCGTCGCCTGTCGCAGCTGGAGCTCTCCATCCAGGCGGAGATCTCGACCCGGCACCTCAGCTTCGTCGAGACGGGACGTTCGCGACCCACCCCGGAGATGATCGTGAAGCTGACCGAGCACCTCGAGGTGCCGCTACGCGAGCGCAACCAGCTGCTGCTCGCCGGCGGCTACGCGCCGCGCTACCCCGAACACCGCCTGGACGCCCCCGAACTCGCGCAGGTGCGCGCGGCGTTACGGCTCGTCCTCGCCGGACACGAGCCCTACCCGGCGCTGGTGATCAACCGGTGGTGGGAGCTGCTCGACGCGAACGCGGCCGTCCCGCTGATCACCGCCGGCTGCGCGCCCCACCTGCTCGAACCGCCGGTCAACGTGCTGCGCTTGTCGCTGCACCCGGACGGCATGGCCCCGCGGATCGCCAACCTCGCGCAGTGGCGCGGCCACCTGCTGGAGCAGGTGCGCCGCCGCGCCGAACACACCGGGGACGATCGCTTACGCGAGCTGCACGAGGAACTGCTCGGCTATCCGGGTGGGCTCGAGACCGGGACGGCCGCGACCAACGTCGTCCTGCCGTTGCGGCTACGGCACGAGAGCGGCGAGCTGTCGTTCTTCTCGGTCGCGGCGACCGTCGAGACGGCCACGGACGTCACCGTCGAGGAGCTGGTGATCGAGTCGTTCTACCCGGCCGATCTCGAGACGGCCCAGCGACTGCGCGCGCTCGTGTGAGCAGTGCTCTCGCTCACCGCCCGTAGCTAACGGGCAGGCCCAGTGCCGCCAGGATCGCGCGGTCGATGTCGCCGAACGCACCCGGGAACGTGTGGCTGAGCTGGATCGGGCGCCGGCGGCCGACGGTGAGTTGGGCGTCGCTGCAGCCGTTGAGGTCGACGACGGTGGTGGCGTACGGCCCAGACCCGCGAAGCACCACCCGGTCGACGAGGCGGACCCGCCGACGTTGGCCGGGCAGTGATACACACCCGGGATCGCGCGCGGTATGGAGTTGACCAGGTCGACGAGATCTCCGGCGGCGCCGCCCGTGAGCGTGCGGCGCACGGTTGGTGCGCGATCGCGCCCGCCCGCCTGCCGCACGACGAGGACGTCGACCGCCGTGACCGCGCCGGGCACCATGTCCAGCGGCGAGCGAGCCGGCGCCAGGTCACCACCGAGTACCGCAACCCGGCGCGATGCCGCCCACCCTTCGTGTCCTACGACCGACCCCCGGCCGTAGGCGACGTAGGGTGCGCTCGTGGTCGATGCAGCACAACGAGGGCGGACGGCCGCCTAGTTGACCGGTTGGACCGCGATCCTCGTTGCGCTGCTCGTGTGGGCGGCCGGGTTCGCGGCGTACGTCGCTCACCTGGCCATCGGCCACTCCGAAGGCAACCGGGGCTGCGAGTACCCGCGCGGCTCCTCCCACTACGGGCACGCGTCGTGGCAGTGGTGGTATCCCGGCACGCGGTGCACGTACGCGGCGGTGCACACGGCCCGCGATCCGGTGGCGGCGCACGTCGATGCGCCCTCCGGGCTCAGCGGGGCGGCTGCGGTCGGGTTGATCGTGTGGCCCGCGCTGTGGTGCAGCGCCGGCGTTGCGGTCGCGATGCGCCGGCGCCGGCCGGGTGGCCAGGGGGAAGATCACGGGGACCCCGGGGCCGACGAATGGCCGTGGGGCGACGGCCCGCTCGATCGCGACCGCTGACGTCGGTCACCCGCGTGCACCTTCCCGGACGTAGTCGAAGATCGTCGTGGTCCGGGTGCAAGAGGTGACGACAGAGACGAGCAGCCGGCCGCCGTGGACGTCGATCCCCTCGACCTCTTCGGCGCCCCCGCAGGACGCCACCGTCGGTATCGGGCCCAGCAGCGTCACCGACCCCGGCGTCGACCCGGCCCGGACGCCGCGGGTGAGGTGGACGGCAAGCAACTGGCGAGGAACGCCGAACAGCGAGCGCCCGGGGTCGTTGGTCGAGCAGGCCAGCGCGGTCGGCGTGGTGAACGCGCAGCCTTGCACGTCACGAACGGGGCGGTCGAGGCGGATCACGCCGGCCAGCGGCAGCGGCACGGTGCCGCTGACCTGGGCGGACGGCATGGCGAAGACGAGCAGGCGCCGCATCGTCCCCCACTCACCGGACACGAACCAACGACCGTCGGGCGAGATAGCGGCGAACGAGTTGTGGTACTGCTCGCCCGGAACCAACGAGTGCCGCAGATACACCGTCCGGCCGTCCGGCGCCGTCAGGACGAACAGCTTCGAGGTCATCGACGCGGCGCCCTGATAGGCATCGAGGACGTAGCCTGCGCGCGCGTCCGGATCGCCGACGTGCCGCCATCCCTGGGCCGCCAGCGCGGGCGGGATGCTGTCATCACCGCGCGTCAGCAAGGACGTGACGCCGCCCGGGCCAGTGACGACGGCCAGCCCCTGATCGGTGAAGTCCTCGGCCCGGACGGTCCACGCGCGCAGGGTCCAGGGACCGGCGTCCGAGACCGGTGCCGCGACCGCGGTGAGGGGCAGGCTGATCATGGCGGCTGCCGTGGCGAGCAAGGCCACCGCTGTCCGCCGCACTGTGCGCATACGCACACCCTCCGCGGGCACTTCTGGATCGCGTACCGCGCTCAGCGCCGTGACAGCCGATCGCCGCCGCGCGGGGCGCCGTACCTACAGCAGCACGAGATCGTCGCGGTGCACGAGCTCGCGGCGGAATTCGGCCGGCAGGTCGCTGGTGCGCCGGCCCAGCAACGGCGGTAGGTCGGCCGCGTCGTACCCGATCAGACCCCGCGCGACGGGCACGCCGTCCGGGCCGACGAGATCGACCGGCTCGCCGGAGTAGAAGTCGCCCTGCACCCCCGTCACGCCGGCCGGCAACAGCGACATGCGCCGCTTCACGACCGCGGCCACCGCCCCGGCGTCGAGAACCAGCGACCCGCGAGGCGTCGTCGCGTGCCGCAGCCAGAACAGCCGCGAGGCGCTGCGATCGCCCGCTGGGTGGAAGATCGTCCCCGCCTCGCCGGTGAGCGCGTCGCCGATCCGGGCCGCGCTGGTCAGCAGCACCGGGATGCCCTCGCTGGTCGCGATCGCGGCCGCGTCGATCTTGGTCACCATGCCGCCCGAGCCGACGTGCGACCCCGACCGCGTGACGTCCACGCCGGCCAGCTGCGCCATCGACCGCACGTCGGCGATGAACTCGGCGCCCGGACGGCCCGGCTTGCCGGTGTACAACCCGTCCACGTCGCTGAGCAGCACGAGCGCGTCCGCGGTGACCAGGTGCGACACGAGCGCGGCGAGGCGGTCGTTGTCGCCGAACCGGATCTCGTGCGTGGCCACCGTGTCGTTCTCGTTCACGATCGGGATCACGCCGAGCGCGAGCAGCCGCTCCAGGGTGCGGTTGGCGTTGCGGTAGTGGCCGCGGCGGTGCAGGTCGTCGGCGGTGAGCAGCACCTGCCCGACCTGCAGCCCGTGCCGGGCGAAGGAGACGGCGTACCGCTCGGCGAGCAACAACTGCCCGACGCTGGCCGCGGCTTGCTGGGTGGCGAGATCGCGCGGCCGGGTCCGCAGGCCGAGCGGACCGATGCCCGCCGCGATCGCGCCCGACGACACGAGGACGACCTGCTGGCCGCCGGCCACCCGGGCGGCGATCGCGTCGACGATCGCGTCCAGGCGGTGCGGGTCGAGGCGGCCGCGCGAGGTCAGCGAGGACGACCCGACCTTGACCACCGTCCGCCGCGCGCACGCCACCGCCCCACGCGTCACTCGTCGTCCTCGTCCTCAGACGCTCGGCGGGCCTTCTTGGCGGCGAGGCGCTGCTGCGCGCGGGTGCGGCTTGAGGTATCGAGCCGCTCGTCGAACCCGCGGCGGGTGGGCGCGTACTCCTCGGCCAGCACGCCGCCGGTGGGTTCGAAGTCGAAGGTGACGTCGCCGATGGTGACCGCCGCGCCCGGTTCGGCGCCGAGCTTGGCGAGCTGGTCCTCGACGCCCAGGCGCTTGAGCCGGTCGGCGAGGTACCCGACCGCCTCGTCGTTCTCGAAGTTGGTCTGCCGCACCCAGCGCTCGGGCTTCTCGCCGCGCACGACGAACCCGCCCGGCTCGGCCGGATCGGGCGCGACCGTGAACCCTGCGTCGTCCACCGCGCGCGGCTGCAGCACGATGCGCGGCGGCTCCGGGGCCGGACGGGACGCCCGGTCGGCCGCCACCGCCTCGGCCAAGGCGAAGGTGAGCGCCCGCAGCCCCTCGTGCGACACCGCCGAGATCTCGAAGACCCGCAGGCCCCGCGACTCCAGCTCGGGGCGAACGAGCTCGGCCAGCTCGCGCGCCTCCGGGACGTCCACCTTGTTCAGCGCGATCAGCCGGGGCTTGCTCAGCAGCTCGCCGAACGTCCCCTCGTACTGCGCCAGCTCGGCCTCGATCGTGTCGAGATCGCTGAGCGGGTCGCGCCCCGGCTCGAGCGTCGCGCAGTCGAGGACGTGCAGGAGCACCGCGCAGCGCTCGACGTGGCGCAGGAAGTCCAGGCCCAGCCCCTTGCCGTCGGCCGCGCCCGGGATCAGTCCCGGCACGTCGGCGACCGTGAACGTGTGGTCGCCGGCGCTGACGACGCCGAGGTTGGGCACGAGGGTGGTGAACGGGTAGTCGGCGATCTTCGGACGGGCGGCCGACAGCGCCGCGATGAGCGAGGACTTGCCGGCGCTCGGGTAGCCGACCAGCCCGACGTCGGCGACGCTCTTGAGCTCCAGGACGAGGTCGCGGGCGTCGCCGGGCTCACCGAGCAGCGCGAACCCCGGCGCCTTGCGGCGGGTCGAGGCCAGGGCCGCGTTGCCGAGCCCGCCGCGGCCACCCTGCGCGGCGACGAACCGCGAGCCGGCACCGGTCAGGTCGACCAGCACCTCGCCCTGCTCGTCCAGCACGACGGTGCCGTCGGGCACCCGCAGCTCGAGATCCTCGCCGTCGGCGCCGTTGCGGTTGCTGCCGGCGCCCTGCCTGCCGTTGCCGGCCTTCTGGTGCGGGTGGTGGTGGAAGTCGAGCAGCGTGTGGACGTTCGGGTCGACGACCAGGACGACGTCCCCGCCGCGACCGCCGTTGCCGCCGTCCGGACCGCCGAGCGGCTTGAACTTCTCGCGGTGGATGGAGGCGACGCCGTGCCCGCCGTTGCCGGCGGTCACGTGCAGCACGACCCGGTCAATGAACGATGGCACGGCAGTTCACCTCCTCTGTTCTGAAGCTCGGAGCTCGAACGTTGTCTCGAACGTGACGAAGGGCGGCTCCCGGTCGCCCGGGGCCGCCCTTGTCGAATGTCTCGGGGGCCTCAGGCCCCGGTCGGTACCACGTTCACCGTCTTGCGGCCGCGCCGCAGGCCGAACTTCACCGCGCCGGCCTCGAGGGCGAACAGCGTGTCGTCCTTGCCGCGACCGACGCCCGCGCCCGGGTGGAACTTGGTGCCGCGCTGGCGGACGAGGATCTCGCCGGCCTTGACCTCCTGGCCACCGAAGCGCTTCACGCCCAGGTACTGGGGGTTCGAGTCGCGGCCGTTGCGGGAGCTGGACGCGCCCTTCTTGTGTGCCATTAGCGTGCCATTCCTCTTCGGTGCTTCCCGATGCTTACTTGGCGCTGATGCCGGTGACCTTGAGCTGGGTCAGCTTCTGACGGTGCCCCAGCCGCTTGTGGTACCCGGTCTTGTTCTTGAACTTGTGAATGCGGATCTTCGGACCCTTGGTCTGCGCGACCACCTCGGCGGTGATCTTCGCGGCGGCCAGCTTGTCGGCCTCGTGGGTCACGGTGTCCCCGTCGACGAGCAGGATCGCGGCCAAGTTCACCTCGGCGCCGTCCGCGGCGTCGAGCTTCTCGACCGTGATCACATCGCCCTCGGCGACCTTGTACTGCTTGCCGCCGGTCTTGACGATGGCGTACATCGCGGGATCCACTCCTGTCGGTCTTGCCTGTCGGTCTTGCTGGCCTCTTGCGGGGCGCTCACAACGAAGCCCACCTCTCGATGGGCCGTCGTCCAGACTACGGCACCGGCCTGCGCGACGCCAAAACGCCCCCGCCGCCGCAGAGCCCGCCGCTCAGGCGGTCGTCGGCGGTCCGGCGGGACGGCTGGCGGCCCGGCGGCGGCGCCGGGGTGCCGGGGCAGCCGCCACCAGCTCCTCCGCCAGCTCCTCCGCCGCCTCGTCGGACGCCGGCTCCTCCGCCGCCTGCTCCGGTGCCTGCTCGCGGGCCGGTTCCGGTGATGCCGGTTCGCCGGACGCCGCCGCGTCGGTCTCGACCGTGTCCGTCTCGACCTCGGCTTCAACCTCAGCCGGCGAAGGGGACGAACCGGTCATCGCAGCCGCGACAAGGCCGCTGGCAAGCGTGTCGAGCTCGTTCAGATCGCCGTCCGCGCCGTCCGCCAACTCGCCCTTCTCGGCGGCCGCGGCCCGGTGGATCGCCGCGATCGCCGCCGCGGCGGCCCGGCGCTGCTCGTCGTTGGCCGGCGGCTCCTCGGGCGCGGCGGCACCGTTGCCCGCGCCGCGCCCACGCTTGCGGCGCGACTTGCCGGCCGGCCGATCGTCGTCCGCCGACCCACCGCCGTTGGAGCCGCCGTTGGCGCCGCCGCCGGAACCCTTGTCGACCGGTTCGGTGTGCACGATCACGCCGCGGCCCTTGCAGACCTCGCAGGTCTCGCTGAAGGCCTCGAGCAACCCCTCGCCGATGCGCTTGCGGGTCATCTGCACGAGCCCGAGCGAGGTCACCTCGGCGACCTGGTGCTTGGTCCGGTCCCGGCCGAGGCACTCGGTGAGCCGGCGCAGCACGAGCTCGCGGTTGGACTCCAGCACCATGTCGATGAAGTCGATCACCACGATGCCGCCGATGTCGCGCAGCCGCAGCTGCCGGACGATCTCCTCGGCCGCCTCGATGTTGTTGCGGGTGACGGTCTGCTCGAGGTTGCCGCCGGCGCCGACGAACTTGCCGGTGTTGACGTCGATGACCGTCATCGCCTCGGTGCGGTCGATGATCAGCGATCCGCCGGAGGGCAGCCAGACCTTGCGGTCGAGCGCCTTCATCAGCTGCTCGTCCACCCGCAACTCGGTGAACAGGTCGGTGTTCTTGACGTGCCGCGAGACCCGCTCGGCCAGGTCGGGGGCGACGCCCTCGACGTACTCCGACACGGTCTCCCACGCGCCGTCGCCTTCGACGATCAGCTGCTTGAAGTCCTCGTTGAAGACGTCACGGACGACCCGGGTCGCGAGGTCGGGCTCGCCGTGCACCAGCGACGGCGCCGACTGCTTACCGTTGCCAGCGTTCTTCGCCTTCTGCTGGATCGACTCCCACTGGGCGGTGAGCCGCTCGACGTCGCGGGTCAGGTCCTCTTCGCTCGCGCCCTCGGCCGCGGTGCGCACGATGACACCGACGTCGTCGGGGACGATCTTCTTCAGGATCGCCTTCAGCCGGTGCCGCTCGGTGTCGGGCAGCCGCCGGCTGATGCCGGTCATGCCGCCGCCGGGGACGTACACGAGGAACCGGCCCGGCAGCGAGATCTAGCTGGTGAGGCGGGCGCCCTTGTGCCCGATCGGGTCCTTCGTGACCTGGACGAGCACCGAGTCGCCGGACTTCATCGCGTTCTCGATGGCCCGCGACTTGCCCTCGAGGCCGGCGGCGTCCCAGTTGACCTCGCCGGCGTAGAGGACGCCGTTGCGTCCCTTACCGATGTCGACGAACGCCGCCTCCATGGACGGCAGCACGTTCTGCACCCGGCCGAGGTAGACATTGCCGACGTAGGACGTCGAGCTGGCCCGGGTCACGTAGTGCTCGACGAGAATGCCGTCCTCGAGCACCGCGATCTGGGTGCGCTCGCCGTTCTGCCGCACGGCCATCACCCGGTCGACCGCCTCCCGGCGGGCGAGGAACTCGGCCTCGGTCAGGATCGGCGCGCGGCGGCGGGTGGTCTCGCGGCCGTCCCGGCGGCGCTGGCGCTTGGCCTCCAGGCGGGTCGAGCCCTTGACGCCCTTCACGCCGTCATCGGCGCTCTGGCGCTCGCGGGCCGGCTCGCGGACGTGCGTGACGGTGTTGGCTGGGTCGTCCCCGCCGTCGTCGTCTCCGGCCGCGCCGGAGCGGCGCCGGCGCCGGCGCCGGCGGGTGCCGGCCTCGCCGTCGCTCTCGGCTGGCTCGGTGTCCTCCGCCGGCTCGTCAGCGGACTCGGCGTCGGTGTCGTCGCCGTCGGCCGTGTCGTCGCCGTCGGCGGCCTTCGCCCCGCCGCGGCCGCGGCGTCCGCGACGGCGGCGCCGGCGGGCGCCGGTGGCCTGCTCGGCGGCGACCTCGCGGACGTCCTCGGGCTCGGCGGTCTGGTCTTCGGCGTCCTCGGCGACGGTGATGTCGGCCTCGGCGGCCGCCGGCTCGGGCTCCTCCTCGTCGAGCAGGGTGGGCTCGGGCTCGACCGGCGCGGCCTTCTTGGCCGCGCGGCGGCGGCGCGGCGCGGGCTCGGCGGTCGGCGGCATGAACAGGACGCCCGGGGCGACCAGCGCCGGCGCCGCGGTGCCGTCCTCGCCGTCGGCCGGCTCGGAGGCCTCGGCCGCCGGCGCGGCGGCGGCCTTCTTGGCGGTGCGCTTGCGGGCCGGCTTCTTCGCCGGGATGGACTCGCCGCCCGGCGCGTCGCTCGGCGCCGCTGCGGGGGCCGGCGCGTCGGCCGGCGGTGCCTCGACCACGGCGGCGGCCTCGACCGCCGCGCGGGTCGGGTCAGCGATCGGGTCGGCGGTGGCCTTCTTCGCCGCCTTCTTCGCCGGAGCCTTCTTCGCCGGGGCCTTCTTCGCCGCGCTCTTGCGGGCGGCCGCCTTCTTGGCCGGCGCGGACGGTGCGTCCGCGCTCTGCTCGGTAGCGGGGTCCGCGGCCGGCTCGGCGGCCTTCTTGGCCGCGGCCTTGCGCGGGGCGCGCTTGCGCGGGGCCGGGGCGTCCGTCGCCGTCTCGCCGGCGGGGGTGTCGGACGCCGGCGGCGTCGCGGAGGCCTTGCGGGGCGCCCGCTTGCGCGGGGCCGGGGTGGTGCTGTCGGTGGGGATATCGGTGCTGTCGGAATCGAGCATGTGCTCGGGTCACTCCGTTCGGCCTCCGGGCGCGGTCGGCATAGCCGACCGCGGCCGCACAGAGGCGGTTGTGGCGAGCGCTGCGGCCGTGCCAACGGCCGCGCCGCCCGCGAAGTCTGCTTCGGGTTCCCGGTTCGGCAACCCGGATCTGGTGCGGGTCGAGCTACGAGGCC
>Ga0207667_10010166_pt1 | contig 11022 bp, 12 predicted proteins | sample KBSCornC52_FD_184301 | JGI IMG/M metagenome (GOLD analysis project Ga0207667, IMG submission 184301) | Corn rhizosphere microbial communities from Kellogg Biological Station, Michigan, USA - KBS Corn C5-2 (SPAdes) (version 2) | ecosystem: Host-associated > Plants > Roots > Rhizosphere > Soil ...
CGCTGGTGAGTATTTGATAGGCGATGGAGACGGGAACCTCCTGAGGATCGATGACCACTCTCTCAATTATCAGGCATCGGGCAATTATCAGCCATCGAACAATTATGAGACATCGCGCCGCCGGCTCAGATCGCGGAATCGGCAGGCGCCAAGGCAATGGCTTGCCGGAGTGCCTCGAGCAAACTGCGCTCGTCGGCTTTGCCCGTCCCCGCGATGTCGAAAGCTGTGCCGTGATCGACCGATGTGCGGATCACCGGCAGACCAATGGTAATGTTCACGCCGGCTTCGAGGCCGAGCACCTTCACCGGGCCGTGACCCTGATCGTGATACATCGCCACCACCATATCGAAATCGCCGCGGCCGGCGCGGTAGAAGAGCGTATCGGCGGGCAACGGTCCTTCGATATCCCAGCCCTTGGCGCGGCACGCTTCGACGGCGGGAATGATCTTGGATTCCTCTTCGCCGCGGCCGAAGAGTCCGTTCTCACCGGCATGCGGATTGATTCCGCACACGCCGATTTTCTGGCGCGGGATGCCGGCCTTGATCAATACCTCGTGGCCGCGCGCGATGGTGCGGGCAACCAGGCCGGGTTCGATGCGGTCGATGGCGTCGAGAAGGCCCATGTGGGTGGTGACGTGGATCACACGCAGATTGGGAGCGGTGAGCATCATCGACACCTCGGGGGTGCCCGTGAGTGCGGCGAGGAGTTCGGTGTGACCGGGGTAAATGTGCCCGCCTGCGTGCAGCGCTTCCTTGTTGAGGGGCGCGGTGCAGATGGCCGCGACTTTTCCTGCCATGGCAAGTTCCGTTGCGGTCTGAATGTAGCGAAAGGCCGCGTCGCCCGCGACCGCCGAAAGTTTTCCCCAAGGGAGATCGGACGGGATGAGGCCGAGATCGATGCAATCGACCGTGCCGGGCTGTTCACCGGCATGCGCCAGAGCTTCCTCGCTGTCGGCGATGGGAGACACTACGAGATTACTTCCAACGATACGGCCGGCGGCGCGCAGGCGTTCGGCGTCGCCGATCACGATGGGGCGGCAACGCGCATACAGGTCGCGATGCCCCAGGCTCTTCATAATGATTTCGGGACCTACGCCGGCGGCGTCGCCCATGGTGATTGCAATTCGAGGTCGAGGCATCTATTCCAGTTTCAACGCGCGGAGCACTCGTATGCAATTGGCGAGGGTGGCGCGGTCGCCAAAGGAACCGGATTTTGTGATCACGGGTATCTGGCGCGCGCCGGCGGAGACCGCCAGTGGAACGCCCGGTTCTACCTCCCGCAACAGGCGAAGGCCCGTGATATCCGACATCACGAGAACCGCGCGGGCGGTCTCTCCGCCAGTCGCGATCAGGCCGCCGACATTTTCCATATGCGGCAAAACGAAGGATGCCAGCGCCGCGCAAAGGCGAGGATCTTCGGCCGTTTCGCGATCGATGGTTTCGCCGCGAGCATCGATCAGGGCCATAACATCGTTCCAGGAAGCGAGCGCGCTCGCAAGCGCGGAACTTTGCTTCCTCCACTGCGCGGAGCCGGGCCCTTCACGAAGTATCTGCGGCGTCAGCAGCACGGTCGTAAGTCTTTCGGAGCGCTCTGCCTCGCAAGCCTGCTCGTGCGCTAAAGCGGCGCGGCTTCCGACGATCGTAAGAATGGGGCCAGCAACGCGCGGCTCTTCCACCAAGCTGGACGCGCCGGCGATACCCATCGCTTCGGGAATGTGGCGAGCCAACCCGGAGGAACCCGCCCAAATGATCGGGCTGTCCCAACCCGCATGCGGCAAGGCTGCGATGGCTGCGGCGACGGCCCGCAGATCGGCTTCGCTCTCGGCATCGCAGATCAGTGCATTGTGATGGTGCGCGAGCTCGGCCATCTTGGCCGCCAGTTGATGTGATCCTCCGCGAATGAGAGCAAGATTGATTTGTGCGGACGTGAGCCCAGCGGATTCCAGCAGCCGGGGCGCATGCGCGGCGGCCAATCGTTTCCCGTTCAGCCACAGGCAACCGTCGATTGTGGTGCGCCCTTGCGCGGGCAGCGCCGGAGCCATTACGATGATCGCCGGAGCCTGGCCGCAGCGCATCGCGGCGAGTTCAGCGCCGATGTGGCCTCGCAGGAGAGAATCCAATTTTTTGAAAAGCACACGGTCCGGCGCGTGTTCATACATCGCGACGATGCGCGCGATGGTGGCGGCGGCGCGGTCGGCGGGCATGCTGCGGGTAGCCGCGTCGATTGCCAAAACCTGCGCGGGCTCCGATGATGGCGCCTCGGACAACTGAACTATGGTGCGCAAACCTTGAACGGCGCAGCTTACGGCGCAATCGGCCGCGCCGGATAAATCATCAGCGATCATTACAATCCGCGCCGCGCCGGGCTTCATTTAGAGGGCCGCTCCGGCGATGATGTTCTACCGGCCCACCAGATCGTCAACAGCGGAGCGCAGAGCGCGGTGACAATGACGCTGGCCGCCACCAACACCGTGGCCGACGCGGCAGCTTCCGCGTATGCGGGATTCGCTGACGCCACAATCGCCGGGACAGCGGCGGCATTCCCGGCCGTGGTTGCGGCTGCGAGTCCGGCGGTGCCGGTTCCTCCGGTGAGGCGATCGGCGATCAGCAAAGCGGCTCCGGAAACGGCCACTACACACAAGCCCAACACCACGCCCAGCATTCCTGCCTGCCACACGCGGTGCAAATCCAGCGTGGCTCCGAGTGCGAACCCGAAGAACGGAATTAAAGTTGGGGCGGCGCGTCCCAGAAAGACGCGCAGCTCGTGATCCAGATTGCCCAGCGCGAGTCCCACCACCAGCGGAAGAATCGCGCCCACCAAAGTTTGCCATGGAAACGCCGACAAGCCAGCCACTCCCAACGTCAGCATGGTCAGGAAGGGGCCGCTTTCAAGGGACATGAGCGCGTACGCTCCCGCGTCTTCGGGCCGGCCGCACTGTTCCATTAACGCCATGTAGAGTCCGCCGTTGGTATCATTGATGGCCGCGACCACGGCGAGTGTGGATATCCCCGCAAACCATCCCTGCGAGATGGGCCGCTCACCCAGCAGGTGGCCCAATACCAATCCAGCCAGAATTCCGACGACGATTTTTGTCGCCAGCAGTGTTCCGCCGCGTTTTGCGATGCGCGGGAGAGCCTCGAACGGGATGGTCGCGCCGAGGCACACATAGAACACCGCCAGAATGGGCAAGGAGCCGGTGAAGAGGGCGCCGGTGAAGGATCCGAAGAAACCGGCCGTCGAGGGCGCGAAGGTGACGATCACCGCGCCGAGAATCAACGGGACGATCATCATTCCGCCGGGAACACGCTCGATCGCGCGCTTGATTGGCACTTGCATCTCTACGAGGGTAGCGTGTCGCGAGTGCGCTGCGCTCTACGTCGTGGCTCTGCGCGCGCGCTTCGCGGAGGAGGGCGCAACCACCGCGGCCTTCCCGCTCCAGCGGCCGAGGCGGAACTCGCGAGAGTAGCTCGACGTGAGATTGCGGATGGTGACCTTCACGACGCCCGCGGCATCGCAGGCGTAGCTTTCCTCGATCTCTTCCGCGGCCACTGCATCCGAACGCAACACCGGAAGGCCTTCGAGCGAGGACGTGTGGCGGAGCGCGGGATCGAACGGGAAGAGAATTTCATCCCAGACCGCGATGTCTCCCGCCGGCTCGCCCTGGTTGCCCAAGTGACTGGCTTCGATGTAACGGAAGTCGCCAATATTGTGGACCGGCCGATACACCCGGCTGACGGCCAGCGGCGGATCGCCGGCCGAGGGCAGGCGTGTTCCGCGCGAAAAGATCGGATCGAAGATCATGCGCTCACCGCCCTGGCCTTCGCGCCACACGCCGAAATCGCGGGTAAACATCTCGCGCAGCCTGTAGCCGGAAGCGGAGTCGGCCTGAATGGCGAGGCCGATGGCGGTAGCCGAGCGCGTATACTCGCTGCGAGTGACCTTGCGTCCGAATTCTTCGCGCAGAACGCGCGTCACCAGCGGGAGCTCGCTGCCGCCGCCAGTGACATAAAGGGCATCGATATTTTCGCCGCGTGCCAGTTTCAAAGCCAAGGCGAGCGATTCGTCCAGCAGCGGGCGGCAGTGCTCATAGAACTGGCTGACTGGCACCACGGCCTGGCCCAGACCTTCGCGCGCGACGTCCAGGTCGATCACGATCTTGCGCGAATTCGGATGCAGCGCCTCTTTCTGACGGCGGCACTCCTCGTCGAGCCTGAACATTTCGGCGAGCGTGAGCGAATGCAGCACTTCCCTGCCCGCGGCCAGTTCCGCCAGCACGATATCGAAATCGTCGCCACCCAAATTCGAAATGCCTTCGGATGCCAGGACGGTGTGGGTTCCATCCGCCATCGATACCAGCGAGACGTCGAAGGTGCCGCCGCCGAGGTCGTAGACCAGAATGCGGTCCTTGGACTTGTGACGATGGCCGAATTCGATGGACGCGGCCGAGGGTTCATTGAGAAGGCCGAGCACCGAGAAGCCGGCGCGGCGGAACGCGTCGACCGTGAGAAACCGCTGATTGGTGTTGGCGTTCGCCGGCACGCCCAGCATGGCTTCAAACGGCTCTTTCGCGCCGAATTGAGCGGCCAGCGCGCTGCGCAGCGAGGAGAGTAAACCGGTGAGCAACTCGGTGACGGGAACCTGCACGCCGTGGAAGGAGAGGCGCGTTTCCGGCCCGGCGTGTTCCAGATAGCGCTTTATGGAACGAAGATTAACCCAGCCGGGCTCGCTTTGCCCCTGCCACGCGTCCCAACCGTAGCGCCGTTCGGCGGGCTGCATGCCGCCGTTCGCGGGGCGCACCGAGACCAGCGACGGAAACCACTCATCATAGACGCCGTCGGGGGTTTCGAAGTGAACCAGAGGATAGTTCCCTCGATCGACGGCAGCCACCACGATGCGCGTGGTGCCAAAATCGATACCAAGCTTCACGTTTCATGGTCGCATGCTTCGAGCGTTTTGGATACGACCGACGCGACTCTAATTGGCGGGTCGAATAGAGGCAAGCGGACCATCGGGGCTAAAGGTCACCTTCGCGTAGATCTCGGCCAGCGGGACGGCGCAATCCAAGCTTTCGAAATGGCAGACCGCGTCGAGACCGACAGCTTCCGAGAGCAGCCAATGGCGGCCGGGTTGGCGTCGGAAGACCTCAACGCGCGGCTCGGCCTGCGAGACCAGCGCGTATTCCTCCAGCGATTCGACCGTACGATACTGAGCGGATTTGAAACCGCGGTCGTAGGCTTCGGTGGAAGGCGAAAGCACCTCGACGATCAATGCCGGGTTCAGGAGCGTGTCACGCTGATCGTCCGCAAACCTGGGATCGCCGCAAATGACTACGACGTCGGGATAGGTGTAGAGACCGTCTGGCGAAACGCGCAGCCGAAGATCGCTGGAGCCAACCGCACAAGGGCGCTTCTTGAGTCTGGTGTGCAACTCGGCCGTGATGTTCCCAATAATCTGAAAATGCTGGTACGAGCCGCCGGACATCGCATAGATGTGTCCGTTGTAGTATTCGTGCCTGAATTCAGCAGCCCGCTCCGCGTCTAGGTATTGCTCGGGCGTGAGGCGCGGTTGCGGTTGTGCGGACATGCTCTTAGTTTAGCGCCGCCCGGATTCGCGGATTCGTGCGCTACTGAACGCTCGAAACGACTCCGTCGGTTAGCTTGAGGCCACCGAATTTTTGGCCGTTCTGATGATAGCTGTAGACCTCGACCAAATGGCCATCTTCGAACATGGTGATTTTGGAAGAAGGCGCGCCGAGCGCGAGCACGTCCGCGCGCGTCATGCCGGTGGAGACGTTCCGCAAGTCCTCGGGCGACATTACGGGTGGGGGCGGAAGCACCGGCGCCACGTCGGCCCACGAACTGATACGGGCGACCTCTTGAGGCACGACGAATTGCGCTACGGGAGGCGGCGCGGGTGCCGCGTGCTTGCGCGGAGGCGGCGGCGGAAGCGGCACCCCACCAGGATCGGCTACTGGTGCGCCAGGCGCCACTTTGAGGGCCTCTACTTGCGGCTCCTTCTCTGTTTTGGTTTCCTTGGCGGCGGCTTTGGCGGTCTGCTGATCCACTTTGCCGAAGATCGCCGAGATGCCGTTGCTGACCGACTTGCCGCTGGCTCCTCCGACCGTGCTTCCGGCGGCGACGGCGCCGAATTCAGTCAGGCTTTGGGCGAAGACGAGTGCGTTCATCAACAAAAAAGATGCCAGGATGCGCATGAAGTTCCTCTATTTGCAGGCTAACAAGGGGCGGCGCGAGCAGAAACGGGGGATTCCACTTACTGACACCTAGAAAATGACCTCAGGCGGCCGGGATCCGCCGATTCGAAGGGAGAACGATTTGCCGGCGCTATGATCAAAGTGAAGGATGATGATACCGGGTCTTACCACCAGTGAGGCGCCTTTCATTGAGCAGGCGCGGCACGATGGGCGGCTTTACATCCACCAGCCCTACGAGCTTTACTCGGAACAGAATCACCGGGCGTGGAGCACTTTGTACCGCCGCATGCTGCCGCGCTGGGAGCGCTACGCGAACCGGCATTTCCGCGCCGGGCTCGACGCCCTGAACCTGGATCACGGCCGGGTGCCACGTCTTGAGGACGTCAATCGCTTCCTGAAGCCGCTCACCGGGTTCCAGGCCAAAGCCGTCAGCGGTTATGTGCCCACCTTCCTGTTTTTCGACAGCCTGCGCAACCGCGAGTTCCCGACGACCATCACGATCCGGCGCGGGGATCACCTGGATTACTTGCCGGAGCCCGATATTTTCCACGACGTGGCGGGCCACGTCCCGATGCATACCGATAAACATTTCGCCGAGGCGCTGGTGCGATTCGGCGAGTGCGCGCACACCGCCGCGGCTCTGGCGGCCAAAATTGAAGACCCGGCCGAGCGGGTACACACGGTCACAAGCATCATCAAGGCGATGGCTCGTTTCTTCTGGTTTACCATCGAGTTCGGACTGATGTCTTCATCTGACGGATTAAAAGTTTACGGGAGCGGCCTGCTGAGCTCCTACGGCGAGATTGAGCACGCTATCGAGTCATCGGAAGTCCAACGTTATCCGATGCAACTTGAGTGGGCCATCAACCAAAGCTTTGAGATTGACCACTATCAACCGCTGCTGTTCATTGTGGATTCCTTCGACCATCTGTTCCGTCTGGTAGGGCGGCTGGAGCAGTGGATGAAAGAGGGCCGGCTGAACCATGTCGCGCCCGGTGAGCCGGCGGTGGAGGAATCGGATTTGCAGAGCTTCCTGAACGCTGCGCGGTAGGCGCGGCCGCGCGCGCGGGTGCACATCGGTTATAGACGGGCAGGAGAATGCGGTTGGATCAGGCGCTCCCCCGCTCGGGAAGCGCGGGCCTTGTGCTCAAATGGTTGCATCATGTCACCCTATGTTCTGGCCTTCCTGATTGGCGTGATCGCGGGACTGCGCTCGTTGACGGCCCCGGCGGCGGTGAGCTGGGCTGCGCGGCTGGGATGGCTGCCTTTAGGGAACACGTGGCTCGCATTTTTGGGTTTTGCTTACACGCCTTATATTTTCACCGCGCTTGCGCTCGGGGAATTGGTCGCCGATAAGCTGCCGAAGACGCCCAGCCGCAAGGCTCCGGGGCCGTTCTTATTTCGGATAGTTTCGGGCGCCGTGTGTGGCGCTGCGCTCACGGGCGGGCAGGCGGGCGGTCTTATCGCAGGCGCGCTGGGCGGCATCGCGGGAACGCTGGGAGGCTACGAGTTCCGTGCGCGCCTGGTGAAGGCGATCGGAGGCAAGGACTTTCCGATCGCGCTTCTCGAAGACGTCATCGCCGTCGGCGGCGCGGTTTGGATCGTCTCATGAGCACCACGTTCGACGCCATCGTGATCGGTACCGGTCAAGCGGGACCACTTCTTACACGGCGACTGACGGCAGCCGGCATGAAGGTTGCGATTATCGAGCGCAAGCTATTCGGCGGCACTTGCGTCAACACCGGCTGCATCCCCACCAAAGCGATGATCGCGAGCGCATATGCGGCGCACATGGCGCGGCGCGGCGCGGACTTCGGGGTGAAAGTCGACGGCGCCGTGGGCGTCGACATGCGAAAGGTCAAGGCCCGGAAGGACGAGATCTCAGGGCAGTCGCGGATCGGACTTGAAAGCTCGCTGAAGAAGCTCGAAAACTGCACGGTTTACGAAGGGCATGCCCGCTTCGAGTCGCCGCGCGAGATCAGCGTTGGCGCGGCGCGGCTCACCGCGGAGCGGATTTTCATCAATGTGGGCGCGCGTGCGATCGTGCCTCAGATGCGGGGAGTTGAGCAGATCGACTATCTGACTAACAGCTCCATGATGGGCGTGGACTTTCTTCCCAAGCATTTGATGATCGTCGGCGGCAGCTATGTGGGGCTCGAGTTCGGCCAAATGTTCCGGCGATTCGGGAGCGAGGTCACCATCATCGAGATGGGGCCGCGGCTGGTGCAGCGCGAGGATGAAGATGTATCGGCCGCCATTCAGGAAATCGTGGAGCGCGAAGGCATTCGCGTACGGCTCAACTCGAAATGTATAAGCTTTGCTAAGCAGGCAGAAGAGATTGTGGCGCGGGTGGATTGCACCGACCCGCCGAAGGAGGTCAGCGGCACGCATGTGCTGCTGGCGGTGGGACGACGTCCCAATACGGATGATCTGGGTCTGGAAAAAGCCGGCGTGATAATGGACGAGCACGGGTATATCGGCGTTGACGACCAATTGCTCACCAATGTCGCCGGCATCTGGGCGGTAGGCGATTGCAACGGGAAGGGAGGGTTCACGCATACGTCCTGGAACGACGCGGAAATCGTGGGCGCGAATCTCCTGGACAATGATCCGCGGCGGGTGAGCGATCGCATCACCGCTTACGCGCTGTATATCGATCCGCCCCTGGGGCGCGCCGGCATGACGGAGGCGCAGGTTCGCAAGACGGGGCGGAAGGCGCTGATCGGGAAGCGTCTCATGAGCAAAGTTGGACGCGCGGTGGAGAAAGGCGAGACGCAGGGCTTCATGAAAATCCTGGTAGACGCGAGCACCCGTGAAATCCTGGGCGCAGCGATTTTGGGCACAGGGGGCGATGAAGCAATTCACTCGATCCTGGACGTCATGTACGCGAAAAAGCCGTATACGCTGATTCAACGCGCCATGCATATTCATCCGACAGTGTCGGAACTCATTCCGACCATGCTGGGCGAGTTGAAACCGCTGGAGGGTTGATTTAAAAACAAGTGTGCGAGAGTGAAAGCAATGCCTCCCACGAAAATCAAGCCGCGGCGCGACTTCGATAAAGCGTTGCACGCCTATCTGGAAGCCATTCAGCAGAAAAAAGAGGCGCTCCTGGCGGCGGTCAACCGGCCTTCCAAGGAGACTGACAAGCAGTATCACGCCGCCGCTGAGAGAGAGAAGCAAGCGCGCCGCGGGTACCGTAAGGCCACCAAGGGTTTATACGCCGTGACTCAGAAAGCTTAGAAAATCAGGGTGCGTGCTGCTCGGCGCCCGGGCGATGAAAGCTGCCCGAATCGACGGTTACGCCGGTGCGCGAGATGGCCTGGAAGCTGAGATCGTCGCCGCTGATTTCGACGGTCAGGAACGAGCGGTCCTTGTCATATCCCGCCGCGGTTAAATCCGTTTTCCGAAGGTTGCCGTAGCGCAGTTCGCCGGACGCTCCTTCAGTGAAGTAATAAATTCCTTTTTGCGGCTTTAGCCGTTCGTAAACATGCTCATGCCCCGCGAACACTACTTGAACCCCATACTTCAAAAATAATGGCTCCAGTATGGTGCGGAGCTCCGTCGAGGAGCCGTGAAACGCGCCGGAGGAATACAAAGGATGATGAAAAAAACAAATCTTCCAGTCGGTTCCCGCGTTGGCAAGTTCTTTTTCGAGCCACACCAATTGCTTGGGATCGAGATAATCGCTGTCGAGCGCGAAGAAGTGAACGTTGCCCTTCTTGAAGGAATAGTATTGCTGGCCATTCATGTTGAAGAATTTGTAAAAGCGCTCATTGGTATCGTCATGGTTCCCGAGCGAGGCGTAGAACTGAACGCCGGCGTCGAGCAGCGGCTTGTAGGGAATTTCAAACTTCTTCTGCAAGTCGGCCGGAGTTTTCCCCCCGTAGATGTTGTCGCCGAGCATGATCGCAAAAGTGAAGGGAAATTTCTGATGAAACTCCAGCATGCGTTGCGCGATCTGGTACTGGGGAGGATCTCCGGTCCCCATGTCACCGATGACTGCGAAACGAACCGAGCCGGACTTGAGCGGCAGCGTGCTGTCCTGCGCCGATAAAGACGCAGACGGGCGGCTCAAACAAATCAGAAACAGGAAAGCCAGCCACCGTATTTGCCGCATAAGGTGTTAAGGAAGGGCTCCGGGGATAAGATCCACCACCAGCCGGGCTTCGGTGTCCTGCAAAACGAAATCGTGACCGACGATTCGGTATGCCAGCTTGTCCGGCAAACGTGGCAGGCGCAGCAGCAAAGTGGGAGGCACCGTGGTCCTCGGCAGGTGTTCCGGATAAGCGCCATTTACGGTGAGATGCACGCCCGCCACGGGCTCTCCCTGGCGAATGGTCTTGCGGACGTTGGCGGCGTTGGATCCTCGCAATGTGCCGCGGATGACTTTGAGGAAGGCCTCGCTCGTCTCGGGGGTAAAGATGTCGCCTTGCTTGGCGGCGGGGCGCGTCTCCCGGATTGCTTCGGCGAGCGATTGGCGGCGATCGACAATTTTGGCCGGAATTTTGGTGGTGCGCTGATTCGGTAACGCGTTCCGCAATTTCATGTACTGTTGCACACGCTGCGTGAAGTCACCAAAGCCCGGCGGTTGCTTACTGAGAGCCGGGGTCTGTGCGGCGGCGGCTCCCGCCAACAGAATCAGCACGCACGCGGCTGGTAAGAACCGATGGCTGTTTACACGACGCGCGCCATTGCGGCCTTCCCTTTGGATCATTTCGCGGGCCCATCCTGCGCTATTTCCGCAACGGCTTCTTTCACGGCGCTTTTGACCGCATCTTTGACGGCCTCTTTCACGGTCGATTTCAGG
>Ga0207667_10010167_pt1 | contig 11021 bp, 10 predicted proteins | sample KBSCornC52_FD_184301 | JGI IMG/M metagenome (GOLD analysis project Ga0207667, IMG submission 184301) | Corn rhizosphere microbial communities from Kellogg Biological Station, Michigan, USA - KBS Corn C5-2 (SPAdes) (version 2) | ecosystem: Host-associated > Plants > Roots > Rhizosphere > Soil ...
GCACGACGACCAGGGCGAAGCATTCGCGCAGGACGATTCGTGCGTGACGCAGGGTCCGTTGCGCGAATGCTTGGCCCCTACGATTGTATGTCGAGGCATGCGGTGTCGCTTATTTGAAAGGCATTGGGGTTAGAGGGTGGGCCACCCTCCGTGGTTCAAATCTTCCGCGTGTCTACTAGTTATCCGCCTCCAATTCCTGTAGAATAGTGTTCGCTCTAATCACTACTGCCGGAGGCGAGTGGACATGCCGCAGCATGACCAGATCATCATGGGCGCGCCGCATGCAGTGCAACACGCATTACCGAAAAGCGATTGTTGTTTGAAGGAGCCTACGCAGCATGCCTCGTGAAAAGTCGTTGGTCTCCGATCGTCGGAACTATCTTGTCCGAACGGTAGCCGAAGCAAAGTCAATCTCATCGACATGGCTAAAGGAATTGGACCTGAGCCGGGCCGTGACGTACGGGCTTCCTGAGGTGGACGACCGGTACCATATCTGGAGGGTTCCTCTCTGCAACCCACAGGGAGGCAAGGTTGGCGAGGTCGTTATCGATGCGTATACAACAGAAGTTCTTGCTGACAAGAGCACCGATCCCGCGCTGATCGAATCGAGGTTGCTTCAGAAGGCGACGGGCGATAAGTCCCGCAAGAAGGACCGTCCCAGGAGCCGTGTTTCTCCGCTCAGGAATACCATCGGATTGGGCGATTGCGCAGAGCTGATGGAATCGATGCCCGCCTGCTCCGTCGACCTTATTTTCACGTCGCCGCCCTACTTTAATGCCCGACCAGAATATTCGGAGTACGAAGAATACGAGGAGTACCTGTTCAAGATGCGACAGGTCATCCGCCGTGCCCACAGGGTGTTGGACGACGGACGATTCTTTGTAATGAATTCCGCGCCGGTGCTCCTGCGCAGGGCGAGCCGTAGCGAGTCTTCAAAGAGAATCGCCGTGCCGTTCGACCTTCACCGGTTATTTACCGAGGAGGGATATGACTTTATCGACGACATCATCTGGTTGAAACCGGAGGGGGCGGGCTGGGCAACGGGCAGGGGCCGTCGTTTCGCGGCAGACCGGAATCCGATGCAGTACAAAGCTGTTCCTGTGACAGAGTACGTGATGGTATATCGAAAGCGTACGGATACGCTTATCGACTGGCACATTCGGAATCACCCGGACCCGACGGCAGTCGAGGCATCGAGGATCGGGGATGATTACGAGCGGACCAACGTTTGGCGCATCCAGCCAACAACCAACTCGAAGCACCCCGCCGCGTTCCCGATCGAGCTTGCGGAGAAGGTGGTCAGGTACTACTCCTTTCGCGGAGATGTCGTGATGGACCCATTTGCCGGGTCTGGTACAGTCGGCGCGGCGGCGGCCCGGCTCGGTCGAAGGTTCGTGCTCTTCGACAGCAACCCCGATTATGTCGAGTTGATGCGTTCAAGCGCCGAGGACTGGCTGGCGAAGTCGGCAGACGACGTGCTCTGGCTCAACTGCAAGCCTTCACCGCCCGCCCTCCGATTGTTCGAAGCGCAGGAGACGTACGATGCCGAGCCATGAGCGCGTAAACAAGGTGTCGCTCGATGACTTGTTTCCCGCGAACAGTCGGCTCCTCCTCACCGGCGGGGGTCGTGACTTTTTGGAGCGCCTCGGAGTGGACGCGGCGAGGCAGGTCATCCTGGGTGTGTTGAGCGGCGAGAATGTGCGTCAACAGACGGAACCGCTTACGAGACGACGAATCGCCCAATTGTCTGGCGCGATGATAGCACTCTACAAGGCGGGTCTCGAGCAAGTCGACCAATTCGGCGAGCGGTTGCCGGAGATGGCGCTGGAGCAGCTTACGGCGCGCAAGCGTGACAACGCGAGCACATGGATTGCGAACTGGGCAATCGGACTGACGGGCAAATCGGTTCAAAACGTTCTGCGAAGCGACGTTGCCGCCCGTGAGTCCTATGTTGCTGATTTCGATGCTGCTATCCGTGAGTCAGCCCGCAACTGCGCCGAAGAGTTCGGATATCTGGACGCGACGCTCGGGTTTGTTCGGGGCCAGGATGGGGCGAGCGTAAAGTTCGGATGGGAGGATATGTTGCGGCTAACGACCGCGATTGGCAGTATGACCCTTACGATTCGAGGTTCCGACAAATCCATGTACGGAAAGCTGTTTGAGCGCCTCGTTCTGGGTTCCGTCCTGACAATCCTCGGTTTCGACCGGGTTGACCACAGGTCAAACACCCGAGTTGAACGCGTATTCTGGTTATCTGACGCACGAGAAACGCGAGAGGCCGATGCGACGCTTCTCATTAGCCCTGGGAAAGTAGTGCGCTTTGATATCGGTTTCATCGGACCCGGCAATTCGGAGATTTCGAAGGACAAACTGTCGAGGTTTGCCAGAGAGATAGAGATTGACTCGCGCCCTCACAGCTCGAAAACGATTGTTCTTGTTGACCGGCTGCCCGCAACCCTTCGAACTACCACGCTCGCTGATCAGATCGACGCGGAAATCCTTCAGATGAGCATGAAGTACTGGCCAAAGGAGTTGGCGAATCGTCTTGAGGCTCGTTACGGGTACCGGCACGAGCTCTCGTCGATGCCAGAACATGAAGTTGCAAGTTACCTGGAGTCCAAGCTGAAAACCGTAGCGGTTCAGGACTTTCTGGCCGGCGTATCGCTCAACCAGTACGTACGGGAAGCGCCGTCCGCATACAGCGCGGAGTAACAATGGCTCCGTAAGCGTCGTATATCCGGCGGACGAATGACGACGATTTTTCGTGCGCCCCTTGTTATCAACGTCCCAGGAGAATCGTCGCATGCCGCAGCACGACCGGATCGTCATCAAGGGCGCGCGCCAGAACAACCTCAGAAACATCGACCTCGAGATTCCGCGGGACAAGCTCGTCGTCATCACCGGCCTCTCCGGGTCCGGCAAGTCGTCGCTCGCGTTCGATACGCTCTACGCCGAGGGGCAGCGCCGCTACGTCGAGTCCCTCTCCGCCTACGCCCGCCAGTTCCTCGGCCAGATGGACAAGCCGGACGTGGACTACATCGAAGGGCTCTCCCCGGCCGTCTCCATCGACCAGAAGTCCACCTCGCGCAACCCCCGCTCCACCGTCGGAACGGTCACCGAGATCTACGACTACCTCCGCCTCATGTACGCGCGAATCGGCAAGCCACACTGCCCGCAGTGCGGGCGCGAGGTCGCCGCGCAGGCCGTCGAGCAGATGGTCGACCGCGTCATGGAGCTGCCGGAGGGTACGCGGATCCAGCTCCTCGCGCCCATCGTCAAGGGCCGCAAGGGCGAGTACCGCAAAGAGATCGAGGACATCCGCAAGGAGGGGTTCTCCCGCGTCCGCATAGACGGCCATATGCTCGACCTCGCGGAAGACGAGATTCCCACCCTCGCGCGCTACGAGCAGCACTGGATCGAGATCGTCGTCGACCGCCTCGTGATCCGCCCCGAAGACTCCGTCCGCAAGCGCGTCGCCGATTCAATGGAGACCGCCCTCCGCCACGGCGAAGGCAACCTCATCGTGAGTCGAGTCGAGAGTCGAGAGTCGGGAGCCGACAGTGGCGACTCAGCACTCAGCACTCAGCACTCAGCACTCGACTCCGACCTCCTCTTCTCCGAGCACTTCGCCTGCTCGCACTGCGGCATCAGCATGGAGGAGGTCGCGCCGCGCACCTTCTCCTTCAACAGCCCCTACGGCGCGTGCCCGGACTGCCACGGCCTCGGCACGAAGACCGAGTTCGACCCGGCCCTCATCGTGCCGGACCGCCGCAAGTCCATCAACCAGGGCGCCATCAAGCCGATGGTCCAGAAGTCCACAGGCGAGATGCACGACTGGTGGAAAGCGGTCCTCGCGGGTGTCGGCCGCAAGCTGGGATTCGACAACGACACCCCGATGAACCAGCTCACCGAGGAGCAGTGGCACGACCTGATGTTCGGGGTGAAGGGGAACGTGAGCGCGGAGTTCCGCAACAAGTGGGGCCGCACCCGCCACTTCGACACCGAGTTCGCGGGCATCGTCAACCACCTCGACCGCCGCCTGAAAGAGACCACGAGCGACTACATCCGCGAGGAGATGGCGCAGTACCAGTCCGAGCGCCCCTGCCCGGTCTGCAACGGCAAGCGGCTCAAGCCGGAGGCGCTGGCGGTCACGGTCGGCGGCATCGACATCTCCACGCTCACGGCCCACTCCATCGGCGACGCGGTGGAGTGGTTCGCCAGCCTGAAGCTGACCGAGCGCGAGCAGACCATCGGCCGGCAGATCATCAAGGAGATCGCCACCCGTCTCGGGTTCCTGAACAACGTCGGACTCGACTACCTGACGCTCGACCGCGCCGCGGCAACCCTGGCCGGCGGCGAGGCCCAGCGGATCCGGCTCGCGACCCAGATCGGCTCCGGCCTCATGGGCGTCCTCTATATCCTCGACGAACCCTCCATCGGCCTCCACCAGCGCGACAACACCCGCCTCATCGAGACGCTGGTACGGCTTCGGGACATCGGCAACACGATCATCGTGGTCGAGCACGACGAGGAGACGATGGAAGCCGCCGACCACATCGTGGACATCGGCCCCGGCGCCGGCGAGCACGGCGGCCGAGTCGTCGCGCAGGGGACGATTGAGGAGATCAAGGCGACCCCGGACTCCATCACCGGCCAGTACCTGAGCGGCAGGCGCAAAATCGAGGTCCCCGCGATTCGCCGGCAACTGCCCGCCCCCAACGATGGGAGCGTGCAGGAGCCATTGGGCATCGGCAAAGGTGGCGGCCGCGCAAATCGAAAATCGAAAACCGAAAATCGAAAATCCGAGCCCGAATCTCGCTGGATCACCATCAAGGGCGCGCGCGGCCACAACCTGAAGGACATCACCGTCTCGATTCCACTCGGCTGCTTCGTAGCGGTGACGGGGGTGTCGGGTAGCGGCAAGTCGACGCTGATTCAGGAGACCCTCTTCCCCCGCCTGATGAACTACATCTACGGGTCCGTCGGGGTCTGGGCGCCCCACGACGACATCACCGGATTCGAGCACGTCGACAAGGTGATCGACATCGACCAGTCGCCCATCGGCCGCACGCCGCGCTCCAATCCGGCCACCTACACCGGCACGTTCGACCTGATTCGCGACCTCTTCTCGCAGACGCAGGACGCCCGCGTCCGCGGCTACCAGCAGGGCCGCTTCTCCTTCAACGTGAAGGGCGGCCGCTGCGAGGCCTGTCGGGGCGACGGAATAATCAAGATAGAGATGCACTTTCTTCCCGATGTATATGTTCCCTGTGAGGTATGCAAGGGAAAGCGCTATAACCGCGAGACGCTGGAGGTCAAATACAAGGGGAAGAACATCGCGGACGTGCTCGACATGACCGTCAGCGAGGCCTGCGAGTTCTTCAAAAACGTGCCACGAATCGCGCGCAAGCTCGATACGATTCACGAAGTCGGTCTGGACTACATCCGCATGGGCCAGCCGGCGACGACTCTTTCCGGCGGCGAGGCGCAGCGCATCAAGCTGGCCGCGGAGCTCTCCAAGCGCTCGACCGGCCGCACCCTCTACATCCTCGACGAGCCGACCACGGGGCTGCACTTCGCTGACGTGGAGAAGCTGCTCGGCGTGCTGGGCCGGCTGGTGGACACCGGTAACACCGTGCTGGTCATCGAGCACAACCTGGACGTGATCAAGACGGCGGATTACCTGATCGACATGGGTCCGGAGGGCGGAAATGGGGGCGGCACAGTGGTCGCGACCGGCACTCCCGAGGAGGTCGCGGCCGTTCCCGCGAGCTACACCGGGCGGTTCCTGAAGAAGGTGCTGGAGGGCGCCCCGCTTTACGAGAAACCGGCACCGAGTCACGCCCTCGTCGCCGAATCGAAGCCGAATCGCGCGTCGAAGAAGGAAAAGGTGGTGAGTTAAGGCGCCCACCGGAGAGTTGCCGACGTGTTACGTCGGGCTACGGGGACTTTATCGCAATTCTGCCAAGAAAACGCAACCTGTACTTCGATGCCAAGGATTCTCGCCAATATAACCGAATCACGCCATGCCCGATTCGCTTCCAAGCCCTGCACGGACACATCCGTTCCCTTGACGGGCCTGAATCCGTGATTTGTGTGAATACCTGGCCGCAGGTTTGCTGATAGGGCGGCCTTTAATTCCGCGATCCCCATGCCGTTCTTCACTCCCGCGACGATCGCGGCGTGGAGGAGTTCGTTCCAATTCGATACATCCGCGGTGCCAAAGTGCCCGCTTAGCCTCGTCGTGAACGATAGGTCAGGTGGACTGGACGAGTCTCCCTTTTCAAATTTGACGGCACCGTCAGTAACGGCTGGAGTTGGATTCTGGCGTACCGGAATAGGCGCGCCATCTCGATTCTGGGAAAAGCGACCGGAGAAATAAGCTGCTACGTCGGATGATTTGACACCCTGAAGCTTCTTTCGCACAACAGCCACGACTGCCTTGGTAACCTCACTATCGGCCGAACGCAACTGCTCGTCAAGGTAGTGCGTTACTCTTGCCTGCAAAGCAAACTTCTCGACTCCGTTGGAAACGACAGAATCCTTTCCCAACGCAGTAAGGAATTCCACCAGTTCTTCGCCGCACGCCAGCCGGGCGGACGCAACCAAGCGGTTTGGAGGTTGTTCGCCCACCATATGTTGATCATACAGCCGCCAATCACGACCGTTCGATAGGACGACCCAGCGGTGACCCTTCGTATTCGGATACTTCACTGCCTGAAATACGTGGCTGTCCTTCAGTTCTACATGCCACGCCTTCGCTTCCAGATACCACGTCTGACCTGGAGATTGCGGAAGTATCGTATAATCCGGACAATCGTTGGCCGCGTCAGCTCCCTGAGCAAGTATTTCGTGATAGCTGTATCCAGCGTGAAGTAACAAGCGGAAGATAACGCGATCACATGTGCTACCCTCTGTTGGCGGGACCTTGAGCGGGTCCTGCATCTCTTCGCGAATTTGCGTCACGTGCTCAGCCAAAGACATCGGATCCTCCACCCGTCTATAAACATGAGTAGTCAGGCGTTCAACGGAGGATCGGAGATCTCCTTCTACAACGCCTTTGAATCGGTGGGCCAGCGCCGTGTCGAGGAGAGAATCGTGGAGCTAATTGTCACCATACCGGACGGCATCGCCTCCTTCGTTGAGGCCTTGGCGAAACAATCAGGCGAGAGTCCCGAGCAACTTGTCATAAAAGCGCTTCTGGCGCACTTCCCGCCCATTCCGGCGGCTCTTCAGGAGGAGTTTGACGCTCTTGAGGCTGCTTCGGATGCGGATGCGGCGGCCTTTGAGGCGAGCCTGCGATGAGGCGCGGCGACGTGTGGAACGTTGACTTGCCGCTCTCGTCCGGGAAGGAGCAGGGCGGTCAGCGTCCGGCGATCGTACTTCAGGATGAGGTTTATGGACAGGGTTCTCCTCTGGTGCTCGTCGCGCTCCTCACTTCCCAGTTGGCCGCGCTAAGGTTTCCGGCGGCCGTGCGGGTTGAGCCGTCGACGGAAAATGGGTTGAGCGTGACGTCGGTAGCGATGGTTTTTCAGACGCGCGCCCTTGATAGGCGGAGGTTCCGATCCCGCCTCGGTAACATCGAGCCTGCCTTGCTGGATCGCGTGGTTGCGGAGCTGCGACGACTGACGGGTGATGAGGATTGGAAAGAGGAAACGGAGGAGCCATCGCAACAAGGTGATTCGGCGCAACAGGCGCCTCCACCGTCTTTGGAACAAGAACCGAGAGCTACACCGGGCGATTCTTGAAGAAGGTTCTGGAGGGCGCCCCGCTCTACGAAAAACCCGAGCCACGGCACGGCCTGGTCGCCGAATCGAAGCCGAAGCGAGGAAAGAAGGCGAAGGTCGAGGCGTGAATCACCAGAGACGGGTAATTCCGTAACCGTCAAGCGCCTCATCCCGGCTGACAAGCGGCATCTGCCCGGCCAGGCTCTGCGCTACGATGAGCCGGTCGAACGGGTCCTTGTGGTGGAACGGGAGCACGGCCACTCTTCCAGCATCGCCAACAGAAATTGGAAGAAGCTCGATTCGGTTCCTGGTCATCTGGTCCAATAGGAATGTCGCCAGATCCTGACCTACTGACAGCTTGCCTGTCCCGATCTTATTCCCATCTCCCATGCGCTTGCGGCGCTCAGGAAGAGTTCGTTTGTCGCATCCTCCATCAGCGCTCTGGCTGTCGAGCTCAATTGGGGATCGTTCCAGACGAACCACAGGAACACATGCGTGTCGAGAAGCAGCCTCACGGTACGTACTCTTCGAAACCCTCCGGCAGAGCGTCAAAATCTTCGGCCATGTAGTGCGGCAGGTGCTCAGCGCTTCCTGGAACCCGGCGCGATGGCGCGAACGGTACCAGCCTGGCGATCGGCTGCCCGTTTTCCGTAAGCACAATCTCTTCTACCGCCGCTTCACGAACGAGGTCGGTCAGGCGGCGCTTAGCATCCTCTACCGTCACTCGAGTCATTCCAGCAGCTCCCGTCCGGCTCGCAAGCGTTCATTCGGTTGATGGCGTACGAATTGTACAGGCTATCCACTCTCGGAGTCAACGCGCGCAAGCTCGGGTTACTGCCGCGACGTCCTCGAGCCACATTAGCCAATCTCGGAGGAAAGTGCTGGAGGGCGCGCGGCTCTACGACAAACCCGCGCCGAGTCACGCCCTGGTGGCCGAATCGAAGCCCAAGCGAGGAAAGAAGGAGAAGGTCGAGGCGTGATACTTCGAATTCATCCTCTGCGCTCCATCTTCCGGTAAGCGGCGTCATCGTTGCGGCGGCCAATCACGTCGATGTATACCGTGTTATCGTCGATGCGATAGATGATCCGGAATTCGCCGATGTCGGCACGCAGGAGATCGTCATACCCGCGCAGAGCCTGAGAATCCGGTGGGTGCGGATCGGCCATCAGGCCGAGCATTTTGCGGGCGACCTGCTTGTAGTGTTTGGCGTCCAGACCGCTCAGGACGTCCAGCACGTCGCGATGCGTATCGAGCTTCACTGCTCCGCTTGCTCGTCAGGGCCTGGTTTGTCGAGGAGCGTTTCGATGGCCTCCACCGTCTGCTGCGAGCCGAGATAGGCAGTCTTTGCCGCCTCGCGGGCCTGTTCTCCCCAGTATCTGTCTTCCAGAGCGGAGAGCCGTTCATATTCATCCGCCGACAGAAGCACAGCCACGCGTCGCCCTGACCGCTGCACCTCTACGGGTTCGCGGATCGCGCGCTCGAGGAATTCTCCAAACCGATTCTTCACCTCAGTTGCCGTAGCTTTCATGCACATCCTCCGCCCATTTTAGCTATATTAGCTAAACCAGCCGCTGTTGTCAATCCGGCCAATGGCAAACTGTGGCAGGCTTGTGCACGCCGCGCAAATCTTAAGTGACACTTAAGGGCGAAACGGGGCCGAAATACTTATAATAGAAGTGTAGCCTGGACAAAAGGGGATCACACCGCGCGGTGCCTGCAAACCCGCGCGCAGCGGCAGAGAATATCGGCGGTTTGAGCGGGCCATGGTTTGTCCGCTCAAGCCGCCGATAATTCATATGAGGGTCAGTACGGACCCCGGATGTGATCAACGACCTCGCGCGTGTAGAAATCGTGCAAGCGGGAGTGGAGCTGTGGGGTGAGCGGAGGCAGCGCGCTGACCGCGGCGTTCGCCTCAGCCTGCGCCGGATTCTTCGCGCCGGGAATGACCACGCTCACCGCATCGAAGTCGAGGCACCACCGGAGCGCCATCTGCGCCATTGTCATCCCTTCCGGCACGAGCGGCTTGAGCGCGTCCGCCAGCTCCACGCCCTTCTCGAACGGCAGCCCCGCGAATGTCTCCCCGACGTTGAACGCCTGGCCGTCCCGATTGTAGCTCCGGTGATCGGTCGGAGCGAAGGCCGTCTCCTTCGTGTACTTGCCGGCCAGAAGTCCGCTGGCGACCGGCAGCCGAACGATGATGGCCACAGCATTCTGCTTCGCGAGATTGAAGAGCGTGTCGATTGGCTTCTGGCGGAAGATGTTGAAGATGATCTGGAGCGACGAGACCCCCTCCTGCCGCGCGCAGAAGACCGCCTCCTCCATCGTCTCGACACTCGCGCCGAACCGCGCGATCTTCCCCTCTTGCTGAAGCTCGCGCAGCCACTCGAACACCTCGCCCCGCATCAGCACGTCGGTCGGGATGCAGTGGATCTGCGTCAGGTCCAGCCGATCGACGCCCAGCCGCTGCAGCGAAGCCTCCGTGTGGGCGCGAATCGCCTCACGGGTGAAGTTTTCCGGCCAGCCCGGCTCCGGGAATCGGCCCAGCTTCGTTGCGACGAACACATTGGCCCCCGACTGCTTCAGGAATCGGCCAATCAGCGACTCGCTCCGTCCGAGGCCATAGACATCCGCGGTATCGAGGAAATCGACGCCGCTCCCGACCGCCGCCCGCAACGTCGCGAATGCCTCCTCGTCGCTCACCGCGCCCCAATCGCTCCCGCCGATCTGCCAGCACCCCAGACCGACCTCCGACACCTCGATCCCGCTCCGTCCGAACGGCCTCCGATTCATGCCATGCCTCCGTCCTGACCCCGTGATGGGGAGAGTATAGCAGTTCCCATGACCGCACCGAGCGAACCTGCTGACGAATCGACCATCCATTCGTACGAGGTATTGACGGAACAAGGGCGCGGGTTTTGCCGTCTAATCCGCGGGTTTTCGCGTCTCCGCTCTTTCGCCACCTGACAATCTTCCTCTCTTATTGAGCATTGCGCGCCATCCGCAAAGCCCCGGCGCGACCAGAGAGACCGTACTAAGATCATCTAAGGACAGGATATCCGAATATGCTTCAACAGACCCTTCGAGACGAGGATCGCGTTGTCATTCTGGGGGCCGGGCCAACCGGTCTCGGCGCGGCGCACCGTCTCAAAGAGCTGGGACATACCCACTTTCACATCTACGACCGCGCAAAGCAGGTCGGCGGCCTCGCTACGTCCCACAAGGACCAGCAGGGGTTTGTCTGGGACATCGGCGGGCACGTGCAGTTCTCGCACTACCGCTATTTCGACGCGCTG
>Ga0207667_10010169_pt1 | contig 11021 bp, 9 predicted proteins | sample KBSCornC52_FD_184301 | JGI IMG/M metagenome (GOLD analysis project Ga0207667, IMG submission 184301) | Corn rhizosphere microbial communities from Kellogg Biological Station, Michigan, USA - KBS Corn C5-2 (SPAdes) (version 2) | ecosystem: Host-associated > Plants > Roots > Rhizosphere > Soil ...
CCGCACGGAAAAAATCTTGATGACCATGCTGAACAGCACCATGTGCACAGTGGCGCTGATAAAGCTCTCAGAAAAATAAAAATAGTCCGCTGCGTAAAAAGCGAAGTAGATCAAGGTCAGGAACGTGGTCCAGCGCTCAGAGATGACCAGGGTCTTTCGCATCAGCAGGAGATAGCCACGCAAAAGCAGCGCGGGCAGCACCAGCGCAAGGGAAGGCGCATCCAGCTTGTTGGTGCCCATGAGCGCCGTAAAGCCGACGACTACAAGAATGTAAAGCGACCACTGAAAGAAACGCTCAGCGCTGCCCGAACCGGGAACGGCCTTCATTGCTGTGAGGTTGAGACTGCGCGTGGACACTGCTTTATTGTCGCCGAATTCGAGGGCGGAGCAAAGCCGAATCCGCCCGCCGATGACCGAACGTAACCGTTCTATTTTGTCGCTACGCTCCAAACCGCTTACAGTAACTGGAAGTGGTTGGATTTGTCCGCCCTACGCCGGTGGGCTCGGCGACTCGGGCCTCGCCCACTCTTTATCTCAGAGATCGCTTCGCTCCAAACCGCGTACAGAAACTGGATGTGGTTAGATTTGTCCGCCCTATGTCGGTGGGCTCGGCGACTCGGGCCTCGCCCACTCTTTACCTCAGAGATCGCTTCGCTTCAAACCGCGTACAGAAACTGGATGTGGTTAGATTTGTCCACCCTATGTCGGTGGGCTCGGCGACTCGGGCTCGCCCACTCTTTATCTCAGAGATCGCTTCGCTCCAAACCGCTTTGGCATCTCGCATGTGGTGGGATTTGTCAGCCTTGACGCGGGCTCGGCGCGCAAGCCGGCCTCGCCCTCGATCATCGGTCGCTTCGCTCCAAAACCGCTAATGCATTTTCTTTATGGGGATTTGTCAAGCGGCCTCGCCCTGAATCATCGGTTGCTTCAAGAAACCCAGGCGGAAGCAAAGATGTTAGAATTGAAAACGCCGGGTCCCGCGCGACGCAATCCCGCCAATCCCGCCAGGTCCGGAAGGAAGCAACGGTAACGGGCTAGTGCGTGTGCAGCGGGGTGCCCGGTAAAGTTTTTCCCATGAAAAAGCTTCTTTGGGTCCTTTCTGCAATCTTTTTGATTGTTGTTCTGTGCAAGGCCTTCTTGCCTGAATGGATTGTTTCCGGGTTTCACATGGACTGAGCGCTCGCATCCTCCGGTAAGTTCTCGGCGCGCTACCGCTGGTTTTTAAAACCGCTTACAATATCAGGTTTACCCATACACTGACCTGGAGAAAACTTTTTTGGCCAATCTTGTCCGCGCGAAAATCTCAGCCCTTGGAACGTATGTCCCACCGCGCCTTCTGACGAACACCGACCTGGAAAAAATGGTCGAGACTTCCAATGAGTGGATCATCGAGCGCACCGGAATCCGGCAACGGCACATTGTGGACAAGGGAGTGGCCACGTCCGATCTGGCGATTGAAGCTGCCAAAAAGGCTTTGCAGGAGCGTGGCATCCCCGCCACTGAGATTGAGGCGATTTTTGTGGGTACAGTAACACCCGACATGCTTTTTCCGGCGACAGCCTGCATTATTCAGGACAAGATTGGGGCAAAAGGGGCGTGGGGTTATGACATCTCAGCAGCCTGCTCCGGCTTTGTGTATTCCTTGCAGACCGCGGTGAAATTTGTGGAGTCCGGCGCGCATAAGCGGGTGCTGGCAATCGGCGCGGACGTGATGACCTCCATCATCAACTACCAGGACCGCGCCACCTGCATTATCTTTGGCGACGGCGCGGGCGCTGTCCTGGTTGAACCAGCCACCGACGAGAATTATGTGATCGACTTTATCCATGAGGTGGATGGCTCCGGCGCATGTTCACTGTTTATGCCCGGAGGGGGCAGCCGCAATCCCACTACGCATGAAACCGTGGAAAAGAAGATGCATTGCGTCCATCAGGATGGGCAGGCGGTGTTTAAATACGCGGTCCGCAAGATGGCCGAAGCCTCTGAAACTGTCCTCTCGCGCAATGGATTTAAAGGCAGTGATGTGGCGCTGTTCGTGCCGCATCAGGCGAATCGGAGAATCATTATGTCCTCCGCCGACCGGCTAGGACTGAAGGAAGATCGCATCATTATCAACATTGACGAATTCGGAAACACGACGGCCGGAACCATTCCCCTGGCGCTGGAGAGCGCGCGGCAGCAAGGGCGCTTGAAGAAGGGCGATCTGGTGTTGATTGCTGCCGTAGGAGCCGGATTTACCGTGGGTGCGACGCTGTTGAGATGGGCGTGCTGAGCTCTTTCTAAAATCTCGCGTGCAGTCTCTGGCACAATCAACCCCGCTCTGCCGCCGGGCTTTGTGGGACGATTTGCGCACAACAATCAAGGTGAAATCGGACGTGCAGGAAAGTTTTGCTTTTCGCAAAGAGAAGATCCATGCTCTTTTTGGCTGAGAAGCTTCAGTGCCACGTCGCTCAAAGCTTTACGTTGAAACAACGCAGTCCTCGCCGGCCCCTTCTAAAGATGCATATAGAATAGTTATTCATCCCTGAATCGAATGAATACCCAGAAGAGCCTGCTCGCAAAACATTTTGGCCTGCGCGGAATTGCCCTGTTGGAAGCGGGTAAGGGACTGCTTGCCGTAATGGTGGCGGTATGGCTGATAAGCCTTCTGCACAAAGACATTCATGATGTGGCGGAGCATTTACTCCGTATTCTTCACAAAATTTTGCACCTGAATCCTGATGGCCGTCTGGCCAGGGAGATTATTCGCGGAGCGCGGCATGTAACTCGTGGAAATCTCCACCTGTGGATTGCCGGCACTCTGGCTTACACGGTCATCCGGTTTGTTGAGGCGGTAGGACTCTGGCTGGAGAAAGCCTGGGCAGAATGGTTCGCGCTAATCAGCGGATCGTTGTATCTTCCCATTGAAATATATGAGTTGGCACACCACGCCACACACATCAAATGGGCAATCTTCGCGACAAATCTTTTGATTGTGGCGTACCTCGCGTGGTTATTGCGAGACTCGCACATCCAGAGGAAGCACGCCAATGCCATTCTCCGCGAGGCGGTAGAACCTGCGGTACGGCTTTAGGGCAATAAGCAATAGGCAGCAATTAGCAAATAGCAATTAGTCTTTGTGTTTTAGCTGCAGCATTCTTCCAAATTCTAAAAGTGCATTAGGCGAGAGGACCCGCCTGTTGCGGCGGGTCCTTGTGTTCAACAGCTTGGGGGGTTTCACTCATTTGGCGGCTGCGAGAATTTCTCGCGATCGCGTTCTTCAACACGGCGCATGGCCCCGAGCAGATGATAGTTCGCGCCTGCCCGAAGCTGCTCAGACTGGCGGTTAAGGGACTGCATCATGAGCGGATCGAAAATGCCGACCTGTTCCAATGCTTCCATATTGCGATGGACGCGGGCGAAAGCGGCATTGAGACGGTTGAGAAGATCGTAGATGTGGGGTTTGGGTGCGCTGCTAGAGTCTTTTGGTGCGCTGTTAGAATCTGTGTCAGCCATGGGTCGCCTTTCGTAAGAAGGTGATTGTGGTTAGGGCTGCGTTCGGTGTTGGTAGCACCGGCGTGGCCCGTTAACTTTTATAATGCGCTGCGAAAGTGGACGCAACAAAATAGCGAAGCGTTTTGAAGAAACGAAGAAAGTTAAGCGGTGGATTTATTTTGTTAAGCGAGAAATTTTGCAGAAGCCAAACCAAGCCAGCCGCAGATTTGCGCTGGTTAATGCAGATCAAAAGAATTTGCCGCGAATGAACGCGAATGGACACGAATCACCTGAGAACAACCTCAGCGGCTAAAGCCGAAGTGTTGGTGACTTTTACGCAGGCCTGAAGGGCCTGCTCACCCCCGCCGAGAGACACAGTAACGTCTAAAAAAGTTTTAGGACGGGTCTGGATATGTCCTTGAATTTGTGGCACAGGCACTCCTGCCTGTGCTCTGGTAAACCATTAAGATGCAGGGCAGGCACAGACAAGAGTGTCTGTGCCACATCTGTGAGTGGGCCGTTCTTCCACCGGATCTGACTACAGCAATGTTAGATTTACTTAGCTTCGTACACTGTCTTACCGCCCACTACTGTCCGCAAAACACGGGTCTTTAATATCTCCGGCGGCGCGACCTTGGTTATGTCGCGGTCAAGCACAACAAAGTCAGCCAGCATGCCGGGAGCAAGCTGGCCTTTCTTGTCTTCGGCGAATTCCGCATAAGCCGCGCCGATGGTATAGGCATAAATGGCGTGGTCGATGGTCAGCTTTTGCTCGGGATAATATTCTTTTGTCCCAGCTTCATTCTTGCGCGTGACCGCCGCGTACAAACCACGGAATGGAGTGATTGGCTCGACCGGGTAGTCCGTTCCAAAGGCCAGCGGGATTCCGTTGTCTTCAAATTCTTTCCATGGATAAGAGTGCTTCGCGCGCTCCGGCCCGATATGCGATTCCGCCCAATTCATGTCCGTAAGCAGGTGATTCGGCTGCACTGACGCGATTACCCCCAGGTCTGTGAATTTTTTGAAATCTTCCGGCGCGATGACCTGGTCATGCTCAATGCGAAAGCGGAGATTCTTTTTGTTGCTCTTCTCGATGGCGTAAGCAAATGCGTCCAGGGCCATGCGCGCGCCGCGGTCGCCGATGGCGTGGAAGCCCATCTGAAAGCCGTCATTGGCGCGTTCGGCCGCCATCACGTTCAGCTTGTCCTGCTCATAGCGGGGGATTCCGGAATTTTTCGGATCGTCGTTATAAGGCGCGAGCATGGCGGCGGTGCGCGATCCCAGCGATCCGTCCATAAAACCTTTGAGCATGGTGGTGTGCAGCATGGGGTCTTTTGCAGAGTGATGCTGCCGCATCATTACCAACTGCTCCACGGAGGCATCAAAGGGCAGCCACTCAGCGATGCGCAGCGTGAGCTTGCCCTCTTTTTCCATCTGCTCATAGGTAAGGAAATCTTCCCAGTCAGAGTTGTCCTGGGCGGAGGTGATGCCCGAGCGCGCGGCGTCTTCAAGCGCAAGCTCTGCGGCTTTGCGGCGCTGTGCCGCGCTGGGTGGCGGAATCTTCTCGCCAACCAAGCCCATGGCAGTCTCACGCAAAATGCCGGTGGGCTCGCCTTTGTCGTCACGATCGATCTTGCCGCCATGCGGATCAGGGGTTTGCGCGGTAATTCCGGCGGCTTTGAGCGCGGCGCTGTTGGCGATGGCAATGTGGCCGTCGACGCGGTTGAAGATTGCGGGATGATTGCCTGTTATTGCGTCGATGTCCCCGCGCACTGGCGTCTTCTGCTCCGCCCAGAGCGTATGGTCCCAGCCACGGCCAACAATCCATTCGCCCGGCGCGGCGGTCTTGACGCGCGCGGCGATTCGCTGCTTCATGTCGTCCAGTGACTTCGATCCCACAAGATCGACATTCAGTTTTTCAAAGCCGCCTGAGCCGAGATGCACGTGGGCATCGTTAAAGCCGGGCATCACGAAGCAGCCGCCCAGATCGACGACCTGGGTTTTTGGGCCTTTTAGTTTTTGAATTTCTTCGTTAGATCCGGCAGCAATGATGCTTCCGCCTGCAACAGCAAGGGCCTGTGCTCGACCATTTGGTGGGAGCTTTGGTCTGTCTTTCGGTTTAGCTGTGCCAACGCGCACTTCGATGTGAGGCGCGCCAAGATATATGTCGCCATTCACAAAAATTACATCAGCGGGAGTTTGCGTTTGTTGCGCAGAAGACAAACTTGCCATGGTCAGCACCATCAGGACAGCTAAAAGAATTTTCATTCCTGCACTCCGGTAAGAGCCAACAAGACTAACAGAATTCGTTTCAACCCAAGATCGCGATTGGTGCAGTCAAACCATTCGCGCAACGTGTGCGCGCCGCCGCCGTCGCCGCCTGCGCCGATCGTGGTGGCTTCAATCCCCAGCGCAAGCGGAACATTGGCATCCGTTGATGCAAGCCGGGGAAAAGATTCAATCCGCAGATGCTTGTCCGCGGCGCGAACAATCTGCAGGATGCGCGCATCAGGCGGCAACTCAGCCGCAGGCCGGTCGCCGATACTTTCAATGGCCAGCGTGACTTTGAGTTCTCCGGAGCGGTGGGACATCGGCGCTTCTCGCCAGGCTTCAGCGGTGCACTCACGCAATCGGTTTTCCAGCTTTTGCAGCTCCTCCATCGACGCAGAACGAAGATCTACACGCGCCGTTGCCGACTCAGGAATCGAGTTGACCGAGGTCCCGCCGGAAATTACTCCGACATTGAAAGTGGTGCGCGGCGATTCCGGCGCTTGCACCTCACTAAAGCGAGCCAGCGCGCGGGAAAGAAGAACGATGGGATTGGGCACGCCGAAGTCGCTCCAGGAATGGCCGCCCGGACCACGAAATGTGATCTCAAAACGACGGCTACCCAGAGCCTGATTCACATACGTGTCAGTGCCGGCGCCATCGATGACCAAGAGAGACTGAATAGTGTCGCGCCACGGAGAGGACGCGAATAGATGCCTCATGCCACGAAGATTACCTTCGCCTTCTTCTCCCACGTTGCCGATAAAAAGAATATTTGTTGCCAGCCTGAGCTGCGTACGCTTCAACGCGTGAGCGACAGCAAGAAGCGCGGTAACACCCGCTGCATTGTCACTGATCCCGGGCCCATAGAGCTTGTTGGCTTCTTCACGCGTCTCGAGCGCGGTGCCCTGAGGAAAGACGGTATCGAGATGCGCGCTGATGCCAATGAGTGGTGCACCCGGCGTGTAATGCAAGAAACCGAGAACGTTTCCCAGATCGTCGCGCTGAACATTCTCCAGGCCGAGCGCGGTAAATCTTTGCCGTAGCCACTCGCTGCGCGCAGCCTCGCCAAACGGAGGAGCTGGGATCTCTGTAAGCTCACGCTGCCAGCGACGAAATTCCATTTCCTGATTGTGGAGATAGGCAAAAGCCGTGTGCACGCTTCGCATCTCCGCGATGCGGGCGATCTCGCGGGATGCGGAGGCTCGCGAGCTGTCAGGAATAGGGGGGCGGGTGGCCATCTCTTGAACGAATACTATATTACCGCTGCGTCAGCGAACGAAATTACCATTGAGCAGCTACCCGGTCCTGGAGGGAGCTGATGGCGGAAAAAAGAAAGCGGCCGCGGATGGGCCGCTTTGAAATTCAGAGACTTCGGATACTTATTTCGGGGGTGGCGTGGTTGTGCCGGCTTTCTTGGCCTTTTTGCCGCCCTTGTGAGCGTGGGTCTTCTTGCCGCTCTTGGTCTTGGCGGGAGCGGTTGTGCCCTTATCGGCAGTGCCTTTGTCTGTGGAGCCGCCGGTTGCCTGTGCGAAGGACAGGGTGGCGCCGAGCAGCAGTGTAAACGCGATTGTAAGTAGCTTCTTCATTAGTCTCCTTCAGAGGGACATCAGGTTTTTTGGAATCCTTCAATTCTGTAAGGAATTGTTGCGCAACATTTTAAGCAGAGAAGCTGGAAAAAGGAACTCTTTCTTGCCGAGGCGAAAAAAGCGGCCTGCAATGAGGCCGCCTGGGATAACGATGAAGAACAATTTATTTGGGTGACGGGCTTGCTGCTGGCGCTGGAGTCGCTTCTGTAGTCGCCTTCTTAGCTTTTTTGGACTTCTTGGTGCCGTGGTGATGATGATGCTTCTTGGTTGTGGTCGTGGACGTGCTGGTCTTGGTCTGGTCGCCTGCCGGGGTGGTCTGCGGTGTGCTGGCGGCCTGAGCAAATGCCAGGGCGCCGCCGAGTACCAGAGTGCACGCGATTGTAAATAGCTTCTTCATTCTTTCTCCTTTAAAGGAAAGTTCAAAAGTTGTTATTACAGGAAACCCGCGCCGCCGGAAATAGTTGCGTCCTGCTTTTGGCCCGCCGATTCGCGCACTTCAAGCCTAAGTCTCAGCGGAAACCTTTTGGCAGCACGCCAGAATTTCCTCCTCTGTAAGGCAGCGGTCTGAAGCTTTGGCCCGTTGGAAGATGCGGTCCACCAGCTCTTCAGAAGCGGTCATACCTTTACGCTCCAGCCAGAAGATCACATTTGACTTGCCTGACATGGGGCCAATCTCAATAATCTGTTCCAGGCCAAAGTAATGTGAGGGCACACCGGAATAGACGGAATTAGCCAGTTCAACATCGCCTTTTTTGAATGCCTTAATAACAGCCGCGGCATGGACTCCCGTCGCGGTACGAAACGCATCTTCTCCCATCACTGGATAGTTTCGCGGGATCGGCACGCCGGTCGCCTCGGAGACGGTCATGCAGTATTCCTTCAACTTGGTCAGGTCCTGCTCTGCCCATGGGGAAACGCCCATCAGCTTCAGGTTGACCAGCATCTGGTCGATCTGCGTATTCCCCACTCGTTCGCCGATGCCAAGCGCCGTGCCGTGAACACAGTCCGCGCCGGCCGCCAGCGCGGCCAGAGAGTTGGCCACAGCCAGTCCTCGATCAGAGTGACCATGCCAATCCACCCGGATTTTCTGTCCTGAAGGCTTTACCACTTCCTCCAGCACAAAACGGATCAATGCCTGCACGCCGCCAGGCGTCGCATGGCCTACCGTGTCACAAATTACGATTGCCGTAGCGCCGCTGTTAATGGCCGTAGAGTAGAGGCGCTTCACCGTCTCAGGATCGCAACGTGAAGTGTCTTCAGTTACGTACATCACATCCAGTCCCAGAGATCTTGCGTAAGTCACGGCTTTTTCCGTGGTCTGGAAAAGAAAGTCGTCCGTCCAGTTTTCCGTAAACCGGCGGATCGGGCTCGATCCCAGGAAGCACGCGACTTCGATCGGTATGCCGGCGCGCTGTGAAATTTCCGCCACCGGACGGATATCGTTTTCATGGGTGCGGGCAGCGCAGTTTGGTTTGATCTTCATCCGGCAGCCGGCAATTTCCCGCGCCAGCAGCTCCACGTCGGCCACAGCGCGCGGACCAGCGCCGGGCAACCCGATATCGACAAGGTCGATACCCAGGTCTTCCATCAGGTGCAGAATCTTGATTTTTTCTTCGATAGGTGGATCTTTGACCGAGGGCGACTGCAGGCCATCGCGCAGCGACTCATCGTCCAGCATCACGCGCTGTTTGGGCGCAGATTCGGTTCCGGGAAGCGTGTTCCAGTCGTAAATCAGGTGAGAGTGTTTCAACATTGCTTTGTTAGGCCCACTGGGGTTTCCGGCAAACCCGCTTATGGTTTGCTGGGGTAAAACTGCCACAAAGCCGATTTTACGCCTAAAGAAGCCGCCGACGAAGGTAGGATTTTGTGCTTTTCACCCCTCCACGAAGGCGTTTTATTAATCCTTTTGCGAACAGCAGCTCTATGAATCCGCCCATCTGCTGGCTGAAAGCGGGGCCGTACCCGAACCACCAGAGTTTTTTCATGCGCGCCATGCGGTCTGAATCCACGTACTTGGGCCAGACCATTTCTTCCAGGCCAAAGCGCCCGTGCGTGCGGCCAATCCCGCTGGCCTTGATTCCGCCGTGCGGCGCTTCACTGATGCCATAGCAGGTGAGCACATCATTCACCATCACCGTGCCGGCCTGGACGCGGCGCGCCAGCGCTTCACCCCGTTTGCGGTCGTTGGTAAAGATGCAGGCTGCCAGCCCGTATTCGGAGTCATTGGCCAGCGCCACCGCTTCGTTTTCTGTCTTAAAGCTGCAGACTGGCAGCACCGGACCAAACGTTTCTTCGCGCATGATCCTCATGGAGTGGTCCACGTCCGCCAGGATGGTGGGCGCAAAAAAGTTGGGACCAAGCTGCGCCATCGGCTTGCCGCCGGCCAGCAGGCGCGCGCCACGGGCCACGGCATCTTCCACATGCGATTGCACGATGCTCAACTGGCGTTCATGGATCATCGGGCCGGAGTCCGCGTTTGGATCCGTACCTGGACCGATGCGGAGTTTGTTTGTCTTCTCGACGCACTTCTCCAGAAAGTTGGGATAAATCTTTTCCTGCACATAGCAGCGTTCGACGGAAAGGCAGGTTTGTCCGGCATTCATGAACGCGCCCCACACTGCAGCGCTCGACGCCACGTCAATGTCGGCGTCTTCCAGCACGATCATCGGATCTTTGCCGCCCAGCTCCAGCACCACAGGCAGCAGTCGCGCTGCGGCGGCTTGGGCCACGCGCTTGCCTGTGGCAACGCTTCCAGTAAAAACAATTTTCTGCACGTTCGCCGCAAGCAGGGCTGCTCCGGCGGAGCCGTAACCGGTGATCACCTGAAGCAAGTCCGGAGCAAGGCCTGCGGCACGCAAAAGTTTCTCCAGCTCCAGCGAAGAGTACGGCGTAAATTCTGAAGGCTTCAGCACTACGGCGTTACCGGTGGCCAGCGCGGTCAGGGTCTGGATCGACGGCAAATTGAATGGATAGTTCCATGGACTAATGATGCCGACCACTCCGTAGGGCTCGCGCAGCAGCGTGCCGCTTTTGAGCTTCATCACCGGATTTCCGTGCGGTACCGGCTCCGGCTTTAAAAATGCCGGAACATGATTCTGCAGGTACTTCACCGTGTCCAGCACGACCATTACTTCCGTGGACATCGCTTCCGCCTCGGGCTTGCCGGCTTCGCGGCTGATTACCGCGGCGACAGCATCTTTCTGGTCGCACAGCAACTCGGCAAAGCGCGACAGTATGCGCATGCGATCACGGACTGGCGTAGCTGCCCAGCGAATTTGCGCAGCGGCTGCCCTGGCCACAGCTTCAGTAATCTGGTTCGCTGCCATGTTTGGCAGCGTGCCAATTGTTTCCTGCGTGGCGGGATTGTGGACGGCAAATTGCCCTGCTTCCTGCGGGCGTGCTAGCTCTGCGGTGATGGCATTCATGATTGGTTTCTCGAGAGTATTCTACGCCGGGGAAGGAGAAAAACCTTACCACTGATCCACACTAATGACACTGATCGGAAAAAAAACAAACACCTTTGAAACGCAGAGGAAAGGAGGACGCAGAGGAAATGCTTGCCACGGAGGAACACGGAATGAGATCGGGGTGATCTGGTGATTGGGTGAACCGGTGATCGGAAAAACTGAAGCTACAATTTGAGCCCGCTTTTAATCAGCGTTCATCCGCGTGAATCCGCGGTAAGGCTTG
>Ga0207667_10010174_pt1 | contig 11017 bp, 13 predicted proteins | sample KBSCornC52_FD_184301 | JGI IMG/M metagenome (GOLD analysis project Ga0207667, IMG submission 184301) | Corn rhizosphere microbial communities from Kellogg Biological Station, Michigan, USA - KBS Corn C5-2 (SPAdes) (version 2) | ecosystem: Host-associated > Plants > Roots > Rhizosphere > Soil ...
GATCCTGGCCAGCCCGCCGCTGGACTTCCACGTCTCCGACACGTACTTCGTGGTCGCGCACTTCCACTACGTGCTGTTCGGCACGATCGTGTTCGCCGTGTACTCGGGGATCTACTTCTGGTTCCCGAAGTTCACCGGCCGCTACCTCGACGAGCGCCTCGGCAAGCTGCACTTCTGGATGACGTTCATCGGCTTCCACATGACGTTCCTGGTGCAGCACTGGCTCGGTGCCGAGGGCATGCCGCGCCGCTACGCCGACTACGGCCCGTGGGACGGCTTCACCAACCTCAACACGTTCTCGACGATCGGCTCCTTCGTGCTCGGCGCGTCCCTGCTGCCGTTCGTCTGGAACATGTACAAGTCCTACAAGTACGGCGAGATCACCACCGCCGACGACCCGTGGGGCTTCGGCAACAGCCTCGAGTGGGCGACGTCCAGCCCGCCGCCGCGGCACAACTTCCGCTCGATCCCGCGCATCCGCTCCGAGCGTCCGGCCTTCGAGGCGCACTACCCGCACCTGCTGGAGCGGCTCGAGGCGGAGGCCCACGCCGGCCGCAACGCGCACGCCAAGCCGCTCGCGTCCGCCGTCGCGTCCGAAGGCCCGCGCCAGGGTCAGCGGGACGTCGATCCGAGCTGACCCTCCCCGGTCGCTGTCGCCCAGCGGCCGGGTGATTCCCCCTGCCGATGAACCCGACCACCGTCCTCGCCACCATCTCGGGGCGCGACCGCCCTGGGGTCACGGCTGCGTTCTTCGCCGCCCTGGCCGCGCACGACGTCGAGGTGCGCGACGTCGAGCAGGTCGTGATCCGCGACCGGCTGCTGCTGGCCGTCCTGTTCGACTTGCGCGGCGACTCCGGTGCCCTGCGCAGCTCGGTCAGCCAGGCTGCCCGCGCGCTGGGCATGGAGAGCGAGGTGACGATCGCCGAGGAGTACCCGGCGCCGCGCCGGCCCGAGCGAACCAGCCGCAGCCACGTCATCGTGATCGGGCGCCCCCTGCGCCCGGGCGCGCTGAGCCACGTCGCCCAGCGCATCGCCGACGTCGGCGGCAACATCGAGATGGTCACGCAGCTGTCGACCGAACCGGCCGCGAGCATCGAGCTCGTCGTGCGCGCGCCGGACCCGGTGCGGCTGCGAGCGGCGCTGGTGCAGGCGGCCGAAGACACCGGCGTGGACGTCGCGGTCGAGCCGGCCGGCCTGCGCCGGCGGGCGAAGCGGCTGGTGGTGCTGGACGTCGACTCCACGCTGATCCGGGACGAGGCGATCGACGTGCTGGCCGAGCGCGCCGGCGTCGGCGCCGAGGTCGCGGCGATCACCGAGCGGGCCATGGCCGGCCACCTGGACTTCGCGTCGTCCCTCAAGGCGCGCGTGTCACTGCTGGCCGGGCTGCCGCTGCGGGAGGTCGAGGCGGTGCGGGACGCGCTGCGGCTCACGCCGGGCGCGCGGACGTTCGTCCGGACGCTGCGCCGCGTCGGCTACCACGTCGGCGTCGTCAGCGGCGGGTTCACGTTCTTCACCGACCGCTTCGTGCGCGAGCTCGAGCTCGACTTCGCCGCCGCCAACGAGCTGGAGATCGTCGACGGCGTGCTGACCGGACGCATCGTCGGGCCCGTCCTCGACCGGGCCGGCAAGGCCGAGGCGCTGCGTCGCTTCGCCGCCGAGTACGCGGTGCCGCTGTCGCAGACCGTCGCGGTCGGGGACGGCGCCAACGACATCGACATGCTCGAGGCCGCCGGGCTGGGCGTGGCCTTCAACGCGAAGTCGGCCCTGCGGGACGCGGCCGACACCGCCGTCAACCTGCCCTATCTCGACACGGTGCTGTTCGTCCTGGGCATCTCGGACGAGGACGTCCGCGAAGCCGCCCAGCCCCACTGACTCGCACCGGCTGCGGGCCGCTGGCCACCACGTTGGCCACCACGTTGATCAAGTCGCCCGCTGCCACACCCGCACGTGGCTACCGGCGAGTTGATCAACGGAAGTGGTGCGGCGCGGGGCGGTGGACGGTCGCCGAGGCGGACGGCGTCGCACACCCCGATGTGGATCTTCCTGCGGAGGTTGACCTGGGGCGACCGGGGCGCAGGAAGATCGACTAGCTCTGGACGGGCCGGCGCCAGGTCCCGAGCCGCGACTTTGCATCCGCTGTGGTCGCTATCGGACGCCGAGCGCGCCGGATAGCGACCACAACGGATGCAAAGTCGAACTCGGGGAGGGTGGCCGGCGAGGGCGTCTCGGTCAGTACGTGTTGCGGCGGGGTCCGATCAGGGCGCCGATCGCGATGAGGAGGAAGCCGCCGAGGGCGAGGTACAGCGACGGTGCCTTGGCGGCGTGCTTGAACCAGTAGCTGAAGCTGGGGCTGCTGGTCTTGTTGATCTTGAGGGCGAAGATCGTGAGGACGATACCGGCGACGCCGAGAAGGGCACCGACGAGGCGCAACGCGGACGCGGCCGGGCTCGGCACGCAGGCCGCGATCGCCGCGATCACCGCGATCACCAGCAGCACCCACGCCAGCCAGCCGAAGTACGCCTTGGCCAGGCCTGCCGCTTCGCTGCCACCCTGCTTGATCACGTCGTGCACGTCGCTGAACTTGGAGTCGTCGCGCGAGTTGTACCAGTTGGTGCCGGTGAACGCGATGACGCCGGCAATGGCGCCTACGACGGCCAGGACGATGCCGACGACGCCCGGCCCGGCCTTCGGGGCCGGCGGCGCGCTGTAGGAGCCGCTGGGCGGTCCGTACCCGGCGAACTGGCCCGGGGCCGGCTCCCCGTACTGACCCGGCTGGCCGTACTGCGGCTGCTGCCCGTACTGGCCGGGCTGCCCGTACTGACCCGGCTGGCCGTACTGCGGCTGCCCACCGGACCCACCCGGCCCACCCGGCTGCCCACCCGGCCCACCCGGCTGCCCACCCGGCGGCGAGCCGTACTGCGGCTGGCCGTACTGACCACCCCCGGGCGGTGGGCCGTACTGCGGAGTCTGTCCGGCGGGCTCGTTGGGCTGCCCGGGGCCGTAGTTGCCACTGGTCATGTCCGGAAACGCTAGACGCTCACCCGGCCACCGGTAAGGGTTTGCTGTGATCGGCGCGTCGCGCCGGTCAGGCTCGCACGATCGGCTCGCCGACCAGCGTCACGCCGGCCGCCCGCATCTGGTCCAGGGCGCTCGCGACCGTCCCGGCCGCGACCCCGGCGGTGAGATCGAGCCGGACGGTCGTGGCGAACCCGGCCCGGACGGCGTCCAGCGCGGTGGCCCGCACGCAGTGGTCCGTGGCGATGCCGACGATCTCGACCTCGTCCACGTCGCGGCCGCGCAGCCAGTCGCCCAGCTTGACCGCATCGTGGCTGCCCTCGAACCCGGAGTACGCGGCCGCGTACTCGCCCTTGTCGAACACGGCCTCGATCGAGCGGGTGTCCAACGACGGTGAGAACGCGACGCCGGGCGTGCCGACGACGCAGTGCGCCGGCCACGAGTCGACGAAGTCGGGGTCGCTCGCGAAGTGGGCGCCGGGGTCGATGTGGTGGTCGCGCGTGGCCACCGCGACGTCGTACTCGCCCTCGGCGAGGTACTGGGAGACCGCCCGGGCCACCTCGGTTCCGCCGGCCACCGCGAGGGACCCGCCCTCGCAGAAGTCGTTCTGGACGTCGACCACGATCACGGCACGAACCATGGAGAGACGCTACCTGCCCGTCAGGGCGTCGGGACGATCCGGGTCGGAATCGCCGGTTCGCCCTTCGAGAGCTTCAGCCCGTCCCACGGCAGCGTGACCGTCGCGTCGCGCAGGTACTGCCGCGCCTCGGCCAGGCCGGGCAGGTCGGGCACCGGCTCCCCGCCCCGGACGAGCGGCACCTGCAGCAGCCGCTCGCCGTCCCCGGGCTCGACCGCCCCGGACGAGACGACGATCTCCTCCGTCGCCGTCCCGGTCGGCTTGTGGGCCCGCAGGGCGGTCTTGCGGCCCCCGTGGCTCTCCTTGTGCTCCGAGCGCTTCGCCACGGGACGGCCGTCCACCTCGACCAGCTTGTAGACCATGCCGGCAGTCGGGGAGCCCGAGCCGGTGACCACGGCCGTCCCGGCGCCGTACGTGTCGACCGGGGTGGCGGCCAGCGCGGCGATCGAGAACTCGTCCAGGTCGCCGCTGACGACGATGCGGGTGTTGGTCGCGCCCAGCCCGTCCAGCTGGGCCCGCGCGTGGTTGGCCAGCACGCCGAGGTCGCCCGAATCGATCCGCACCGCCCCGAGCGCCGGGCCGGCGACCTCGACCGCGAGCTCGATGCCGCGGGTGATGTCGTAGGTGTCGACCAGCAGCGTCGTGCCCGGCCCGAGGGCGGCGACCTGGGCGGCGAAGGCGGCCCGCTCGTCGTCGTGCAGCAGGGTGAACGCGTGCGCGGCCGTCCCTGCCGTGGGCACGCCGTAGCGGCGGGCCGCCTCGAGGTTGGACGTCGACGCGAACCCGGCCAGGTACGCGGCGCGGGCGGCGGCGACGGCGGCCTGCTCGTGCGTGCGCCGCGAGCCCATCTCGATGATCGGACGCCCCGACGCGGCGGTGACCATCCGGGCCGCGGCCGAGGCGATCGCGCAGTCGTGGTTGAGGATCGACAGGACCAGCGTCTCGAGCACCACCGCCTCGGCGAACGTGCCCGAGACGGTGAGGACGGGCGAGTACGGGAAGTACAGCTCACCCTCGCGGTAGCCGTCGATGTCGCCGGTGAAGCGGTAGCCGCGCAGGTACTCGGCCGTGGCGTCGTCGATCACGTCCCCGGCCCGCAGCGCGTCGACCGTCTCGCCGTCGAACCGGAACTGCGCGACCGCGTCGAGCACCCGGGCGGTGCCGGCGACCACGCCGTAGCGTCGCCCGTCGGGCAGGCGGCGCGCGAACACCTCGAACGTGCACTGCCGCTGCGCGGTGCCGTCCCGCAACGCCGAGCCGAGCATCGTCAGCTCGTAGCGGTCGGTCAGCAGGGCGGTCGTCATGGTGTGGTTCCTCCGGGCTGGCCGCGGCGGCGCGGTCCGAGCGCCGCCCCGGCCGCGATGAGGACGAAGCCGGCGAGCGCACTCCAGGTGCCCCAGCTGGCGTTGTGGAAGATGCCGTTGGTCGAGCCGGCGGCGTGGAAGTGCTGGGCGAGGGCGTAGAGCGTCCCGCCCGTCCCGAGCAGGCCCACGACGAAGCCGGTGACGCGCAGCGGGTCGGCGAGGGGTGTGGGCAGGTTCGCCGCGACCCCGACGACGATGCCGGCGATGAGCAGCAACCAGGCGAGCCAGCCGAAGTAGGCCGCGGCGACGCCGGCGCCGCCGAGCTGGTCGGCGCTGTCGCCGAGCTTGCCGAACGTCACGTCCCCGGACGAGTCGTGCCCGGCCGGCACGTCGTACCAGTGCAGGAAGCGGAACGACAGCAGCGCGAGGACGGCCCCGGCCAGCACGAGCACGACGCCCGGGACGCCGATCGTGCGGCCGGCAGCCCACGTGCGGCCGGGCGCGGTCACCACATCCCGAAACGTAGCGAACACCCGACCGGGAGCGAACCGGGCGGGTGTCACCATGGAGGCATGCCCAGCACGGCCACGCCCGAGACCGCCGAAGAGATCGAGGCCGGCACCGTCTCGGACCCCGACCGTCCCTGGATCACGGTCGTCTGGAACGACCCGATCAACCTGATGTCGTACGTGACGCACGTCTTCATGACGGTGTTCGGCTACCCGAAGCCGAAGGCCGAGAAGCTGATGCTGGACGTCCATCACCGGGGCCGCGCGGTCGTCTCCTCCGGTACCCGGGAGCGGATGGAGCTGGACGTCCACACCCTGCACGGCTACGGCCTCTGGGCGACGCTCGAGCAGCAGACGTGAAGGTCGGGCGGCGCAAGGGCCGGCTAAGGCTGCGGCTGGAGCCGGTCGAGGTGCAGCTGCTGCACTCGCTGTTCGCGCAGCTCGAAGCGGTGCTGGACGGCCCGGACGGCGACGGCGCGGAGGCGATCCGCGGCCGGCTCGTCCCCGACGGCTACCGGGACGACCCGAAGGCCGCGGACGAGTTCCGCCGGCTCACGGCCGACACGCTGCGGGCCGAGCGGGACGAGCGGCTCGACGCCTGCCGGGCCGAGCTGGCCGAGAGCGGTGAGGTCGACATCACCGATCCCGAGGCCGCGCGGCGCTGGATCCAGGTGCTCAACGACCTCCGGCTCGCCTTCGGGACCCGCCTCGGCGTCACCGAGGACGACCGTCCTTACGTCGACCCGGACGACCCGGACGCCGAGCTGCGCGCGATCTACCACTGGCTCAGTGCGGTGCAGGATTCGGTGGTCTCCGAGCTCATGGGCTGAGGCGCCGCGCTCGGCGCCGTCAGAGCCGCTCCAGCGGCAGGCCGCTGATGTCGACCGGGCCGGCCACGAGGACGTGCCGCACGAAGACGAACCCGAGCGCCGGTTGTCCGGCGGCGAGCCGCTCGCCGAGGTACTCCAGATGCAGCTGGGGCGTTTCCGGCAACTCCTGGTAGGTGTCGACGTCGAACGGCGCGAACTCGTCCTCCGGCGGCGTGGCCGGGACGTCCTCGCCGGGCCGGCTGTTCAGCCAGTGGGAACGGCTGTCGTAGACGACGGCCGGCTGATCGGCGATGCGGTGCACCGGAATCCGGACGACCCGTCGCTCGAGTAGCCGCGAATACGGGACGCCCAGACGCTGGCGGGCCTCGACCAGGTGGACCGGGTCGAGGGCGGCCAGGTTGACCGTGTCACCCCAGGCCACGCCCAGATGCGGTACTTGCCATTCCAGGACCGACTCCCGCCCGGCCCACTTCGTGCGCTCTCGCTCATAGACGTCGGGGTGCGCGGCCCGCAGGGCGTTCAGCGGGAGCAGGCTCGTCCCACGGAAGTCGTCGGCGCACAGGTGGTAGACGAACGGCACGACGCGATGGTCGCAGCGATCGAGCCCGCGGGACAGCCGCGGTCGTCGTCGCTGCCGAGTCGGCCGGTATTCTCGGGACCCGTGCTGCGCATCGAACGGGGGATCCGGGACGCGATCGTCGCGCACGCCCGCCGTGACCACCCCGACGAGGCCTGCGGCGTCGTCGCCGGACCCGAGGGCAGCGACCGTCCGGCCCGGTTCGTCCCGATGCTGAACGCGGCCCGCTCGCCGACGTTCTACGAGTTCGACTCGGCCGACCTGCTCGCGCTGTACAAGGACATGGCGGCCAAGGACGAGGAGCCGGTGGTCGTCTACCACTCGCACACGGCCACCGAGGCCTACCCGTCGCGGACGGACGTCTCCTACGCCTCCGAGCCGAACGCCCACTACGTCCTGGTCTCGACCCGGGACGAGGCCGACACCGAGTTCCGCTCCTTCCGCATCGTGGACGGCGTGGTCACCGAGGAGCCGGTGGAGGTGGTGGAGTCCTATGACTGACACCATCGAGCGGGCCCTGCTCGGCCACACCCGGTGGGCCGTCCACTACGACTGTCGGTGACCTTTCCCACCGCGTAGTACGCGGATGGGACGATGAGCGACGCCTGCGGCGTTGACAACCGGCAGTACTCCCTTCAGTTCCCAGATCAGGAGCCCGCATCCATGGCCATCGAGGTCAAGATCCCGACCATCCTGCGCACCTACACCGGTGGCGAGAAGTCCGTCGAGGCGAAGGGCGACACCCTGGCCGCCCTCATCGACGACCTCGACGCGAACCACGCCGGCCTGAAGGGCCGCCTGCTGACCGACGACGGCGCGCTGCACCGGTTCGTGAACGTCTACGTCAACGACGAGGACGTCCGGTTCACGGGCTCGCTGGAGACCGCCCTCAAGGACGGCGACGTGGTCACGGTGCTCCCGGCAGTCGCCGGCGGCTGACGTGGCTCGCTACGAGTCGCTGATCGACGCGTTGGGGGACACCCCGCTCGTCGGGCTCCCGCACCTGTCCCCGCGCTGGGACGGCGAGCGGCCGGTGCGGTTGTGGGCCAAGCTCGAGGACCGCAACCCGACCGGTTCGATCAAGGACCGCGCCGCCCTGGCGATGGTGCGCGCTGCCGAGGCGGACGGGCGGTTGACGCCTGGCTGCACGATCCTCGAACCGACATCGGGCAACACGGGCATCTCGCTGGCGATGGTCGCGAAGCTGCGCGGCTACGGCCTGGTGTGCGTGATGCCGGAGAACACGTCCATCGAGCGGCGGCAGCTGCTGGAGATGTTCGGTGCGCGGATCATCTTCTCGCCCGCCGCCGGCGGGTCGAACCAGGCGGTGGCCTCGGCGAAGGAGCTCGCGGCGCAGAACCCCGACTGGGTGATGCTTTACCAGTACGGCAACGCCGCCAACGCGCAGGCGCACTACGAGGGCACCGGTCCGGAGCTGCTACGCGACCTGCCGAGCATCACGCACTTCGTCGCCGGTCTGGGGACGACGGGCACGCTCATGGGAACGGGCCGGTTCCTGCGCGAGAAGGTGCCGGACGTCCAGATCATCGCCGCCGAGCCGCGCTACGGCGAGCTGGTGTACGGCCTGCGCAACATCGACGAGGGGTTCGTCCCGGAGCTCTACGACGACGCGGTGCTGACCTCGCGCTTCTCGGTGACGTCCTACGACGCGCTGCGCCGCACCCGGGACCTGATCGAGCACGAGGGCATCTTCGCGGGGATCTCGACCGGGGCGATCCTGCACGCGGCCCTGGGCATCGCCGACCGGGTCGCCGGCCGGGACGAGCGGGCCGACATCGCCTTCGTGGTCGCCGACGGCGGCTGGAAGTACCTGTCGACCGGCGCCTACTCCGGCTCGCTGCAGCAGGCGGCCGAGCAGCTGGAGGGCCAGCTCTGGGCCTGATCGGGCTCGTCGGCCAGCGCGCTCGGCACGGGCGGAGAGTTTCTTCGCCGGCGGCGTAACCCGGGTCACCTCCCGCGCGATAACGGGGTCGTCCAACGCGCAACCACCTGGGAGGACCTCATGCGTCGACCGACCCTGAAGACCGCCGCTCTCGCCACGTTCATCGGCGGCTTCGCGGCCGCCGGCATCGCCGTGGCCGCGGCCAGCACGCCCGACGGCCACGGAACGGATCGCCCGGCGCCGGCCAGCAGCGACGACTCCTCGACGGTCGCCGGCACCCCGTCGATGTCCGAGTCCAGCCCGGCCAGCAGCCCGGCCAGCAGTTCGGAGTCCGAGCACGAGCACGGACAGCACCGCGGCCGCGACAACCACGGCCGGCACCGCGGCCACGGGCCGAGCGGGACCGAGACGCCGAGCAGCAGCATCCCGGTTCCGGCGCCGAGCCAGAGCGAGCCCGGTGAGGATGCGATCGAGACCGAGCCCGGCGACGACAACGGCGGCCACGGCACCGAGCCCGGCGATGACAACGGCAGCCAGACGCCCGAACCGGGTGACGGCAGCGGCCAGCCCGGCGACAACAGCGGCGACGACAACGGTGGCTCCGGCGACAGCGGCGGCGACAACAGCGGCGACAACGGTGGCTCCGGAAGCGGCGACTCCGGTGGCTCCGGCAGCAGCGACTCCGGCGGCCACGGCTCGGACGGCTGAGCCTGCGGGTCGAACCAGACCCCGTCCGGCGACGTAGTTCGCCACGACGGATCCGCGGCGCGCCGAGCCGGTCACGCCCCCCCGACCAGGCCGGCGCGCCGCGGATGCACCACTCCTGACGAGCCCTGGGGAGTCCGTGGCCCGTAGCCAGCCCGCCCCCGAGCGGCCGGTCCCACCCGACCGGCCGTCCGGGACGATCACCGAGGACGTCCTCGCCGCCGCCCAGCGCGGTAGCGGGGACGCCTTTGCTGTCATCTGGCGCGAGCTGAGTCCCGTCGTCGCGGGGTACCTGACCGGCCGTGGCGTGAGCGATCCGGACGGGCTGACCAGCGACGTGTTCCTCGGCGTCCTGCCCCGGCTGGCCGAGGTGAGCGGCGGCGTGGCCGGCCTGCGCACCTTCGTCTTCTCGGTGGCCCACGCCCGGGCCGTCGACGACCTGCGGCGCCGGGCCCGCCGGCCCCAGGTCGTCGAGTTCGACCCGGCCCGGCACGACGGCCGCGCGGCGTCGGCCGAGCAGGAGGCCATGGGCCGGGCCGGCACCGAGCAGGTGTTGGCCTTGCTCGAGCAGCTGGCCCCGGATTACCGCGAGGTGCTCAGCCTGCGGGTCGTGGCCGACCTCGACCTCGAACAGACGGCCGCCGTCATGGAGCGCTCGGTCGGCTCGATCAAACAGTTGCAGCGCCGGGCGCTGCTGGCGTTGCGCGCGTTGCTCGAACCCTCCGGCGTAACCGGCGGACCCCCTTCTGCGATGACGGACGCGACATGACCCACCAGCCCGCCCCCGACGCCTTCGGCGCCTCGTTCGACGAGGCGGCGGCCGAGGCCGTCCTCTCGGGCACCGCACCGGCGCCCGAGCCGTTGGCCGGGGCGCTGCTCGCCCTGCGCGGCGCCGGCGGACGCGACGCTCCGGCCCCGTCGGCCGAGCTGGCCGCGCTGCTCGGCGGCCCGGTCGTGGTCGACGAGCTCGCGCGGCGCCGGCGCGCGGCCCGGCTTACCTTCGGCGTCGTGCTCGCGGGGACGGCCACGCTGACACTCTCCGGTGTCGCCGCGGCGCACGATGCCCTGCCCGGACCGGCCCAGCGGGTCGTCACGACCATCGTCAACGACCTCACCCCGTTCTCGATCGACGTCCCGCGACCGCCGCGGCCGACGCCGGCGCACGTGCCGGTGGTGCCGGCCGGCTCGCCCTCGACCGGGTCGCCGGGGACCGGGGCGCCCGCGATCCCGACGGACGAGCGGCGCCCCGGCGACGGGTCGGGTTCCGGCGGGCGTTCCGGCGGACCTTCCGGCGATGAAGGCCACGGTTCGGGCGGCGGTTCGCGGGACGGCAGCGGCTCGCACCACGGCGGCGGGTCCGGTGACGGCTCCGGCGGCGGCTCCGGCGACGGTGGCGGCGGGTCGAGCGGCGGCTCCGGCGGCAGTTCCGGTGGTGGCGGTTCGGACGGCGGCAGTTCCGGTGGCGGCGGCTCGGACGATGGCAGCTCCGGTGGCGGCGGCTCGGGTGGCGGCGGTTCGGACGGCGGCTCCGGCGGGT
>Ga0207667_10010176_pt1 | contig 11015 bp, 12 predicted proteins | sample KBSCornC52_FD_184301 | JGI IMG/M metagenome (GOLD analysis project Ga0207667, IMG submission 184301) | Corn rhizosphere microbial communities from Kellogg Biological Station, Michigan, USA - KBS Corn C5-2 (SPAdes) (version 2) | ecosystem: Host-associated > Plants > Roots > Rhizosphere > Soil ...
CAGTCTTAGCTGAGGCTAGTCTTAAGGCTGTTTTGTCGGATTTATCTGATGGCCGCCGAACTTATTGCGCATCGCGGCCAACAGTTTTGTAGCGAAGCTTATATCGCCGCTCTGGCTGGCCAAACGCACGTCGAAAGCCGCCTGGACGGCCGGCATAGCGATGCCCAGTTCTTTGGCCGTCTCCAGCGTCCAGCGAGCCTCTCCGGATTCGGCTACGATGCCGTCGATACCATCCAAGCCAGGATTTTCAATCAGGGCTTGGCGGCTGAGTTCATTCAATTTGGACTCGATGATGCTGCCATGCTGCCAGACACCGGCCGCCGCCGCCAGGTCGATTTCCCGGAAAGGTCCTTCTTTAAGCATCCGGTAGCCTTCAGCATATGATTCCATCATTCCGTATTCGATGGCGTTGTGGACCATCTTGACATAATGGCCGCTGCCCGATTCCGGGAAGTGCTGCCAGCCGCCGGGAACGCTCAAGGCGTCCAGTACCGGCCGTATCAGTTCGACGGCTGTTTTATCGCCGCCGACCATCATGCTGTAACCGGCCTGCCGGCCCAATATCCCCCCGCTGGTGCCGACATCGATAAAGTTTACTCCGTGTTCCTTGGCGGTCGCTGCCCGCTTAACGCTAAAGCGGTAGTCAGAGTTGCCGCCGTCGATAACGATCGACCCTTCAGGCAGTAACGGGAGCAATTCCTGGTATTTTTCGTCTATGATCTGGGCTGGCAGCATCAGCCAGATAATCACCGGATCAAGTTTGGAAATTAATTCCTTGTAGTCTTTGGCGGCTTCGGCACCGAGCTTCACGGCCACTTCTACCGGCTCCGGGCTGCGGTTCATCACCACGACCTGCTGCCCGTTCTCCAGCAACCGCCCGACCATGTTGGCCCCCATTCGCCCTAATCCATAAAATCCTATCTTCATACGCTGTCTCCCTTAATATCATTATATACGTCCGCGTTACCGATTAGCTTGAGCAATTGGGCCGGCTGAGCATCCGGCGGAATCTCTTTGCCAATGTTATCTATGGCTTGTTTCTTGGTGTGGCCGGCAGCGTAGACCACCGCCTTATCCAAGCTTTTGATTCCGAGGCCGGTCAAAGTTATCCGCTGATAGTCCGGTCCAGTGTAACAATCCACTAGTCTGGGTGAATCTATGGCTTGGCTGCCGGGCAGCAGTCCGGCGGTATGGCCGTCGGTCCCGATTCCCATCAAGCCGATCTTGAAGATATCCTTATGATACATCGATGAGATGTAATCATTGTATGCCCGAGCGGTTTCCTCTATGCCGGAACCATCGAGCACCGGCTTCATAAGCGCGCCCGGCAGTCTGAACCCCGCGTCCAGTAGTTGGGACCAGTTCGAGTCAGGGTGCCCCGGCGGCCCATACCGCTCGTCTATAAGACCTATGCTAAGGCCTGAGCAATCAGTTTTGGCGAGCAATCTGGCTGCGGCCACCCCCACCTCTATGGCTGATCCACCCGACAGCAGCCACAAGACCCTTTGTTCCCCTCGAAGCTTATCACCGATAATTTCGGCGAGCTTTTTGGAAACATATCCGATATCGGTGGTTTTAATAAATTTCATCTTCCCCTATCACTACCCGTTACATGATTATACAAGTAAATAAGTTAACTTTTTAAATGCGAAAAATCTCACTTTAGGGCATGGAATTATTTAACAGCCCTCCAGCTACCAAGCATATACAGTATGAATCACGGTAACAAAGGGGGAGTGCGTGAAAAAACATAATGATTTCTTAGGAACTAACAAAGCTAAATACATACTTACCAGGCCGGCCCGCCTGTCCGATGTGTCCATCGATGATATCGACGATGCCGATGCCGAGAACGGTTGGCGAGAAAAGTCCCGACAACTGCAAGCAAGACGCTGGCGCAAGCTAAGACACCAGTTAAGCTGATTCCGAACGTCCGTATTTTAACAATCCATAAGTTTTCAACCATTATGCGTGAGTTGTGTCGAGCCCCGCGCATAATCGGGTTGATATAAAAGTAGCGGTCCGATTCCCGGCGCTGGGCACATATATCTGTCCAGTTAGAGCAGAGTCCGAGGAAAAGGGTCGCTCTTTTATTTAACAGAGTGTTAATAAACTATTCGATAGTATAATTAGTCTATGTCTTCAAAGCTGGATACGACTCAGAGCCTTCTGGATAGCGCCATGTCCGGTTACCCTGTCCGGTCGATCCTGAAGGGCCGGCCGCTGCTTTACCAAGGGGAAATCCCAAGCATGGGATTCTACGTCAAGCGGGGCATCGTAAAGTTCTATAACATTACTAATCAGGGCGAAGAGAAAATCGTCGGATATGAAAGCGCCGGCGGACTGCTGCCTATCGAGTGGCTGTTCAGCCGGGCCCAGGTAGCTCTTTATTATTATGATACTTTTACCGACTGTGAAGTCGTGAGGGTCCCAAAAGATGAGCTGATAGAGAAACTTAATAATACTCCGGAGGCGGCCAGAGCCTTGCTGGATCGCACAGTCTCAATGTACATAGGCGCGACAATGCATCTGCATGCCCTGGAGCAATCCAAGGCCCGTCAGAAGCTGCTGAGCATCTTTCAGTATCTGGTCCTGCGTTTTGGAAAGAAAACAAACGGGCCTAAACATCAGATCGACTTAAAGCTGACCCACCAGGAGATTGCCAACCTAATTGGTACTACCCGTGAGACTACTAGTACTGAGATCAGCCGTCTTACCAAAGAAGGTGTACTGGAAATAGCCGATGGCCAATATGTAGTTAATATTGACAAAGCGGTCCGGCTGCTGGGCGAAGACGACTTTAACCAGCTGAAGTTTTAGTCAGTCCTCTTCCAAGGATTCGCGGACAATCTTTACCAGCTCGCTGGGCGATGACCAAGCTTTTAAGATATAGCGCGTAGCGCCATATTTGATAGCGTCGTCGACCTCTTTTTGGTCATCATAGTTACTGAAAACGATAATTTTCGTAGACGGGAAGTTCTTAGCAGGGTCAGACCGTTTTAAAAATTCCACGCCGTCGATCTTAGGCATGCGTAAATCGAGCAGGATCAGATCGAACTTATCTTTTTTGACGTACGCTAAAGCCTCTTCTCCGTTGAATGCGCAAGATACTGCGTATCCCTCTTTTTTTAAAACCAATTCATAAGCTTCGTTTAAGACTTTCTCATCTTCAACGATCAGTATCTTTGCCATACTTATTTATCTTCCCCCTGCACAAGTTGCAAGTATATATCAGCTTATTTAAAAAAAGTGTTAAAAATCTTATAACGCATCCGGCAGATTTATGGTAAAAGTACTACCTCGGCCTGCCGTAGACGCGACGTGTATGTATCCGCCGTGCAGGTGGATTATCCTAGCCGCCCAGTAAAGGCCCAGGCCCGTTCCGCTGACCTCGACCGAAAGCGGATTTGGTATCCGTGAGAATTTTTGGAACAGTTTTGGGAAATCTTGGGCATCGATTCCTACGCCTTCATCTTTGATGGCTACTCTTACTCGATCTTTCAGGCGCCGGCTGCTTACAGTGATGGTCTTGCCCGGCCAGGTGTAGTTGGAGGCATTTTCCAGCAGGTTCTCAATCGCCGCCCGCAGCTGATCGCTGTCCACTTTTGCCATCAGCGGTTCGTCCGGCTCCTTAATTACTACTTTTTGCTGCTTAGTATCGAAACTGCTTTTGATTGTGGCAATCGCTTGACCGGTTATATGGCGTATATCATACATCTCTAGGTTCAGTACGACCTTCTCGAGATCCAGCTTAGTCACTTTTAGGATTTCGTGAACGATTTGAAGCTGTCGTTCATTGCTTTCATAGGCCCTCTCTAAGAACAGACGCTGATTAGCGGTTATTGGGTCAGAATAGCCTTCTAACAGCAGTCCAACGTACTGCTTTACGGCGGTGGCCGGAGTCCTGAGCTGGTGCGATGCAATAGCTACGAACTCGTCTTTGGCACGTTCCAGGGCCAGCTCCGTACTGATGTCGCGGAAAACTTCAATCGCTCCGATGGGTTTTGAACCCAGCATCACCGGTGAAACAGTCAGGAATACTGGAATACGGGTCCCATCCTTCCGGCGGTAGTATGTTCGTGCTGACACGGTATTTCCGGTTAAGAACGCCTGGCCCATCGGCCGGTCGATATTGTTTAGCGGATTACCTTGTTCATCTTCAGCCAAGATAACTTCTGGAAACCATTTGCCGAGCAGCTCTTTTTCACTAAAACCGAGAATCCGCAGCGCCGTTTGGTTAACTCGGCTGATCCTGGCGTTGGAATCAGTGACGAAAGCTCCTTCGCCAATACTCATAAACAGCACTTCGGCTTCAGTGTTCCGGTCCAGTTTGGTCTTCTCGGGATTTATTTTTGCGCCCATTTATTACCAGCTGCTTCACTCCATTTACCTTCGGCGACCAGTTTAAGGCGTTTGGCATATTGCTCGACCATGGCGGTGTCATTAGTTAAGAGCGCGAAAGACAGCTTGATCCAATCAATGAGTTTATAGATATCCTGCCGGGTTATTTTTTCAGGGCGTTTCTTAAGATGGGTCGATATCTGACGATCTATAAACCGGTCAGCCGCCGGCCCCAGATAATCCTGGCTGATTTCGAGTATCTGATCAAGTAAGCTCAAACTTCCCATCCTAGACCTCTTCGATCTTACGTAGCTTTTTAGCTCCGATCGCGATTAATATATACCCTGCAGCAGTTACTACGAGTAAGCCATAAATGATAAGCAGGATCGGGGTTATCTTCAGGCTTGTAATCCTTGATGAAAGCGACGTAATTATACGGGTAATAACCGAGGTCAGGACTACGACTGTGATGCCGGCTGCCACAAAACTTAAGCCGCTTCTGTAAATACTGCCCTTTATGTTACGGCGGTATAGATACATGTTATACGCCCCGTTGACGCCAGCGTACCAAAAGAATATATACGGCGCCGCGATAGTCAGCACAAGCAGCCAGTCCGGCAGGAAGTAGGCACGCCGGTCTAGAGGGTGGTGTATAGGCTGGATTATCACGAAATAGGTATACAGGCAGCTAGCTAGAATAAACACTCCCTGCCACACAATGCGGGGCAGCTGTTTAACCCGGCCCGGGATCAAGTTGAACAGTTTTCGGCCGCCGGCAAAAATTAGGGCGAACGCCAGAGCCATCAAACCTAGCGATACGTAGTTGACAATAATAGTCGCGCTCGGCTGCAGGTTATGATGGTTTTTGGCGATGTGGTTAAGGATATAGCTGACATTGGAAACAATCGGCAGAGAAATTGTCTGGACCAGTAGGCCATTGCTAATCAGGTTCATGCCATTACCGTCATTGGAGCCTTGGATCAATCTGGCATAGGCTTTGACCCGCAGCGAACCATATAGACTGACCAGCCAGATCATTACCAGGATTGTTGCTAGGGGATCAATCAGCAAATGGTAGCTGGTTGGAGTCAGATGGTAGTGCGTCAAAACGGCATTGTCCGGCTTAGGCAAGATCGCCTCAGCCAGATAGGCGATCGTTAGTACCAGGAAAATAGCTACATAAAAATGAGTAAAACCTATACGGCTGTTTGCATACCATCTTAAAAAAGAAGGTGCGTTTTCAGTTTTTTTTCGCTCCATCTGCATATAGTACACCGGATTTTATGCTCGCGCCGCCGTAAGATATTTAACATTTCCTAGAATATATATCATCGCAAAGTTGCTTACTGTCCTGAATCATGATTACATACGGTAAATGGAAGGTTCACCCTATCCCCTATCCGGTAGGGGTTATGAGCGCTACGAAGACTATGAAGCGGTGGAAGCTATGGCAAAAGTATATGAAAGGTGGCACCGCCGAAAAAATATGGACCCGCGCATCAGAACATTATCGGGCGTATTGGCTCCGGGGTTGCGTAAAAATCCCAAGCTACGTGATGCAGCTGGGTTTATGGTCGCCATCCACCAACATCCGGAGGTATTCAGCGGCAACGCTGGCAGCCAGCGCCCTGATTATCGAGTTCAGGGGTCAGCCCGGCCGCTGCCCTTTCCTGAATACGGAGCCAACCTCTTAATGCGCGGTTTATGGAACGAATGGCGCCACATGGGCGTGGGATGGCCGAAAGATTTCGTCTCGCCGGAAAAATGCGAAGAAGGTATTTTCCTTGTGACTCATGATTCCGAACATTACGACAGTTTTTCAGAGAATATCGCCTTCCGTTCAGTGCAGACCAGCGTTCCGGATCGGATCATCGGCGCCAAGCTCGCTTTGGCCGCAGTGAAAGAGCGATTTACCGACGAAAACGAAAAACCTCGACCATTAAGAGTTGTAAGTGTCGGCCACGGCCTTGGCGTCGCCGAAAAGAAACTGATGCTAAACCGTCCGTTTGATGATCTTAGATTCTATAATTATATTGATTTTAATAGCGAATATATCGGGCTTCACTCTCAAGCTAGCAGCCGCCTTCGTGACAGGGCGAACAGCCCCTTAGAGATCGACAGTATATTCGCTATCGACGTTATGCCGTCCGATAATGATCCAGCGACAAGGGACTGGATGATGGGCGCCTATACACCAGATGAGCAGATGAATAAAAAGTTCATGGCCGAAGTGGAGGAACTTGACTCAAACAGTCCACCCGGCTATGTATCTCTACGGGGTGATTTCTCATCAGAAGAAGGATTCAATGCTGTTAAGACGGCTGCGGGTGAGAAACCGGTGGATTTCGTTTGGTTTTCAACTGTTTTTTATCAGTTGCCGGAGATCGAGCGTAATGTCATGCTGGGACACGCCGCTGATTTGTTAGGACCTGGCGGATTGATTGGTTTCCAGGATTTCGTGCAAGTCCGGAATATTATTAACGAAAGTAGCGGTGAAACTACACAACATCTAAGCTTCCCTGGTGATTGGAAAAATTGGATGTATCAATTGGTCATAATCGACGATCCTAAGAAAAATGGCTGGAATTTTGAACCTAAGATTTTCTATAAAAATGGCCGGGCGCATGATATATACATTCCACACCGTTACCGAGAAGAACTTTTGGGCTCAACTATTTAGTTTTTTTATCATACTGCCGGCTAAGTGGGCATAAAACGACATGAAAGAATGCTGGTATTTTTCAATCCGGTCCAGCGGCTCATAATAACTGAAAATCATCGCTCCGGTCGCCGCAGTGTCGTCCAAAGGGTAAATTACGCTGCCGGCGATGCCGCCGCCGGCTTGGTTCATGCGGGCTTCTTGGGCCGTCAGGGCCGGCACGAATAGGTACTGCCAATCTGAGGTTGACATGTGATGTTTCTGCCGGATAGCAATAGATATGTAATTATCGCGGTCATTAAACGGGATCTTAATTTCTTTGAAAGGCTTAACGGTCATATCCAATGTGCCCTGAGCCAGATCGGTTCGGGCCAGCGCGATCCTATCAATTGTATTTTCCTTATGGTTGACCAGCAGTAGCACCACGATTCCAAGGCCCATTCTAGCCGTCATGCCGCGGTCTTTAAATGGGGCGTCGACAATCACTTGATAGATATCCTTTGGTCCGGCGGCCTTGAGGGTTTTTTTAAGCTCGTCGCGATAAATCTCAATATCCAGCGGATGCGGAGTTGACATAAATAGAATTATATCAAGTTAACTGTCGGCAGCTACGCGGTATCTGTATTTAATTTTACAGCCACAGCCTGCTTAGCCTCTGTAATATTTTGAAGGAGTTTTATAATATGCCGACCGCCTTTTGCCCGGAAAACCAGAAACAAAATAATACTATGGCAGCCGAGAAGAACGGCTTATCGATGTGTCTGGTCCACGGTTCTTTTCATGGCGCGTGGTGCTGGGAGCTGCTCCGGCCGGAGCTGGAAAAACTGGGCTATGATACCGAGGCTATGGACCTACCGATCGACGACCCTAGCGCCGATTATGGAATGTATGCGGACATTGTAGCCGAATATATCTCTGATGCTCCGAATACGGTTGTCATCGGGCACTCTCGAATGGGTAACGTATTGCCGATGGTAGCTTCTCGGAAGGCTGTGCGACAGATAATCTATTTTTGCGCCGGGTTTGACCAGTCGAACGATGTGACGCTACGGCATCATTTTTGGGAGACAGTGCCCCCTAAGTACGATATACGGTTCTTAAACGGGATTATCGCTGATGATGAGAGCCAGATGAGTAAATACGACCCAGATATTGCGCTTGAGGTTTTATATCACGATTGCCCACCGGAAATCGCATTAGCCGCCGCCGCCCATCTTCGACCGATGTTCCGGCCGACAGTCCAGCCTAAAGTAAATTACTGGCCGGAAGTTGCAGCCGGTTTTATCCGCGCAGGCGATGATAGAGTTATCAGACCCGAATATTCGGAATATATCTCCCGCTCGGAAAAAATAGCCAGACATCTGGGCGGTCGGGCGATTATGCTCGATGGCGGACACTCTCTCCATCTGTCTAAACCGGCAGAGCTGGCGAAAGCGATCGATAGTATAACAATTAAAGGCGCGGTGCCCCGGACGAGTCCGTAATGGCTGGGACGGTAGGATTCGAACCTACGAATGCCAGGACCAAAACCTGGTGCCTTACCACTTGGCCACGTCCCAACGAACCTGCCTTATTGTATCAAAAATCTCCCTCTGTTTTACAGATGAGGCTGTCCATCTTATAATAGTAGCCAACGATGAGTAAGACTCCCAAAGAGCCAGCCGACTTCATAGTGCCCCTGAATATTAATGGCATGGAAGGCCGTATGCTGCGGATGCCGCCGCCCAAAGGTAAGAAACTTGAGATCCTGTTCATATATGGTCATCACGCCAGCTTAGAGCGCTACTTTGGAGTGGCCGAGCTCCTGAATAAACATGGCGGTATCACGGTACCGGATTTGCCGGGTTTCGGCGGCATGGACTCGTTTTATAAAATCGGCAAGCAGGCCGATTTGGATACGTTCGCTGACTATCTTGCCTCTTTTATTAAATTGCGCTTCCGAGGTAAGAAATTCGTCATCGCCGGCTACAGTCTAGCTGTGCCAATCATAACCCGGATGCTGCAAAAGTACCCGGAACTGACCAAAAATATCGGGATGGTTGTCAGTATCGCCGGATTTACCCATAAGGACGATTTCGGTTTTTCCAAAAAGCGCTACTTTATTTACAGGAGCGCGACCAAGTTTTTCTCACGCAGGCTAGCCGCCGGATTTTACAAGCACCTGATCTTAAGACCGATTTTTATCCGTTATATCTATCGCCACTTGTTTAACGCTAAGCAAAAGTTTACGAACAAAGCCGGCGATGACTTACAAAAAGCCATAGAGATGGAAGTCACGCTGTGGCGCAACAATGATCCTCGGACCTACATGGCCACGGCTGTTATGATGTTCAGCCTCGAGCTGCCTAGCCATGGACATATAGACTTGCCGATCTATCACGCCGGCGTCGTCAATGACCATTATTTCAATAACGTCAGGGTCGAGCAGCACATGAGGGCGATTTATTCAGACTTTATACATGGCAAGATCAAAACGCGGACCCATGCCCCTTCGATCGTCGCGACCGCCAAAGACGCCGCGGTCTTTGTTCCCAAAGAGTTTATTCGCGCCATGGAAAAGATAAGATAAACTGTACTTAAGATATGAAGATCGCTTTAGTTTGTCCATATAACATGTTCGGCCACCCCGGCGGTGTCGGCGAGGTCGTTATCAACTTACAGGCCGGACTCAGCAAAAAAGGCCATTCGGTCAGGATAATCACGCCGCGGCCCAGCGGCTTTGAAGGCACTGTGCCCAAAAATTACATACTTCTGGGCACTTCCGCCAAAATGTCCAAGTTCAATGCCGGATTGGCGACCGGCGGTACCTGGACTTTCAATATAGATAACGACGAGGTAAGAGAAGTCCTGGACCGTGAAAAATTCGATGTTATAAACTTCCATGAACCATGGGCGCCTATCCTTGCCCGCCAGATACTGCCATTATCTGACGCTGTCCATATCGGCACTTTTCACGCCAACCTAGTAGATAGCGTTGCCGCCAAATCACTGGTTAATCTCTTCGTGCCATACGGCCGAGGCATCGGCGAGAAGCTGGATTTAATAACCGCGGTCTCACCTGCCCCGGCCAAAGTTTTTTTGGATAAGGACCCGGATCATCGTCTCGCAAAGGGCATCAGATATATTCCCAACGGCATAGATATAAAAACCTATCAGACACGGCCTTCGCTGGCCTTAAAACACCCTAAGATGAAGACAATTCTGTATATCGGTCGCCTGGAGGGCAGAAAAGGCGTCAAATACCTGCTGCGGGCTTACCATGAACTGGCTAAGCGAAATGACAATGTACAGCTGATGATCGCCGGCAGCGGGCCGGATGAAACTAAGCTGCGGGACTATGTAGGCGAACAGGAGATTCCCCGTGTAACCTTCCTCGGTTATATCAGCGATAATGATAAGATCCACCATCTGCATCGGGCCGACGTGTTCTGCTCGCCGGCCACCCGCGGCGAAAGCTTCGGTGTGGTACTGTTGGAAGCTATGGCGGCTCGCTGTCCGGTGGTAGCCGGTGATAATATCGGCTACCAGAGCGTGATGAAGGGTACCGGTTCCATTTCGCTAGTCAATCCGAAAGACACGGTGGATTTTGCCCGGCGGCTGGAGATAATGCTGTTCAACGAGGATATACGTAAGTTATGGCTCAAGTGGGCCGGACAGTACGTCAAGCAGTTCGATTATAAACACGTTGTGGAACAATATGAAAACGCTTACAAAGAAGCAGCTAAACTACATGAAAAACGGCCAAAGACTAAAAGTCGCTTTAGTTTTCGATGACACGCTGGACAGTAATGACGGCGTAGCCCAATACGTCAAGACTCTGGGAGCCTGGCTGTCGGCTCAAGGCCACGATGTTTCTTATTTGGTCGGCGAAACCAAGTTAGCCAACTGGAGCGGGGGCAAGGTATATAGCCTGTCTAAGAATATTAAAGTCAGATTCAATGGCAATAAGTTATCAATGCCTCTGCCCGCCAGCCGCCGACGTATCAAGCGGCTTTTACGGGAGGAAAAATTTGAT
>Ga0207667_10010180_pt1 | contig 11013 bp, 7 predicted proteins | sample KBSCornC52_FD_184301 | JGI IMG/M metagenome (GOLD analysis project Ga0207667, IMG submission 184301) | Corn rhizosphere microbial communities from Kellogg Biological Station, Michigan, USA - KBS Corn C5-2 (SPAdes) (version 2) | ecosystem: Host-associated > Plants > Roots > Rhizosphere > Soil ...
ATTGGGTTCCGCAGATATTCAATTAATAGAAATGCTTCGCGCTTATACAATGTTTCCTGACAGGGGTTTTAATACGGAGCCCATTTATTTGTCCAAAATTGAAGATAAGGATGGAAATATTCTTGAAACATTTCAGCCGCAGGTAAAGCAGGTGATCAGCGAAGTGGATGCATATACCATGGTGAGAATGATGCAGGGAGTGGTAGATTACGGAACGGCCGGTTCTATGAGATGGAGATATGGAATCAACAGCATAATTGGAGGAAAAACAGGAACAACAAATGACAATACTGATGGATGGTTTATTGGATATACTCCCCAAATTCTCGCCGGTGCATGGGTTGGTTGTGATGATCCTTTTTTGAAAATAAGACAAACACATGGAGGTAATGAAATGGCAATGCCTGAATGGGCCTACTTTATGAAAAAAGTGTATGCAGACAAATCCTTAGGAATTGATCCGAAAGCGACATTTCAAAAACCGGCAGAATTGAACAATAATCCTATTTACGCGGATCAGAACTTTGCGGCAATCGCTAAAGAAGGCCATGGAAGCGATTCTGCTGATGTAGAAGGAAATGGGAATGCAGATGATTATGCGCCGCCAACTGATGTTCCCGTAGAATCTGATTTTAGTACACCCAAAAATAATCCTGGTGCTCAACAACCCAGGGCTGTTATGGGACCAATGAATTACAATCCTAAAAAAGACACTTCAAAACATTCAGGAAATAGGCAGAAAAAATCTTCAGTAAATACCGATTATTAAAGACTGAATTGACCTTATTTGGAGCCTTATTTATTAAAGAAATTATTTCTTTTAAATAAAATATGCAAGGTATTTAAGGAAGATTATATTTGCCTTTCAACAAAACAAAAAACAAAGTATGAAAAAAAAATTCCTTGTTATTTGCACAGCTGTTTGCTTTTCTGCCGCAACGATGGCTCAGACAAATACGACTTTAAATCTAAGCAAGGGCCAAAAATACCAGGTTGACAATAAACTCGTAACTGCCAGTTCTACTGATGTTCAGGGGCAAACTATGGAATCGAAAGCTGATGTTACTTCCACTTATACGATCGAAGTAAAAGATAAAAAAGCGGGCAATTATAACCTGACCAATACACTCTCGCATTTATTAATGAACATGAGTATGATGGGCCAGGAGGTTAATTTCGATTCTGATAAAAAAGAAGATATGGATGGAGAGATGGGAAGCTCTTTAAAAGGATATATCAATCAACCAAAAGACATTGTTATTGATAATGCTGGTAAGGTCGTTTCAATGTCGACAGATTCTGCTGAATCGGAGATTCTGAAACAGTTACATTTAGCTTCTACAGGTTATGGATCACAAATGGCTTTTGCAGCTTTACCCAGGCATCCTAAAGTTGGTTCAACATGGAGTGAAAGTACCGACGATAGCACCATTAAAAGAACTACCAATTATACCATTAAAAGCATTGATGGTAATGTGGCCACTGTAGCTTTTACAGGAACCATGGAATCAAATGTTCAAATGGAAAAGCAAGGCATGGAAATCAGCACAAAGTCTTCAGGCAAGTTCTCCGGTGAAGAAAAAGTCGATGTAAAAACCGGTGTGGTTCAATCGAACAATTCAACAACAGATGCTAAAGGAACCGTAAATGCAATGGGACAGGAATTTCCTGTAACTGTGAATGTAGTCTCCACAACAACAGTAAAAGCATTATAAAATAATCATTGAGTTCATAAAAAGCTCTGCAATTTGCGGGGCTTTTTTTATGAAATAAAGAGCGCCAACTTTTAAATTATTAATTTCGCCACGTGAAAAAATTTCAGTGTTACGTTTTCTATTTCTTGTACTGGATCCTGTTTTTTGTTGTTGCAAAAATTGCATTCCTGGGATATCATTTTCATCTTACGAAAACACTTACCGGCATTGAAACATTAAAAGTGTTTCTTTACGGACTCAGGATGGACGCGTCATTCACTGCTTATATTTGTATCTTCCCTTTTGTTTTATTTTTTATAAAATCAATTTTTATAAATTTTCCTGTTCAAAAAATTATCCGGATCTATACAATCATTTTAGTCGTCATTTTATCTTTTTTAATTATTGCTGATTTGGAATTGTATTCTGCCTGGGGCTACAGAATGGATGCAACCCCTTTACAATATTTCAATTCACCAAAAGAAATGGCAGCAACAGTTTCTACCGCGCCATTGTTTTTATTGCTGCTGATTTTTATTTTACTGTCGGCACTTTTTATTTTGATTTATAAAAGATATTTTGATCTTCTTATTGATAGAAAACTGAGATCATTTCACCTTCTTAATCCGTTGATCTCTCTTTTTCTGACCGCAGCTCTTTTTGTTCCGATCCGTGGAGGAATTCAAAAGATCCCCATGAATATCAGCGATGTTTATTTTTCAGAAAAAATATTTGCTGATCATGCGGCGATCAACCTTCCGTGGAATATTGTGTTTTCGATTTTAAATCGTCATAACCCTCAAAATCCATTTGATTATTTTCCTAAAGAAAAAGCGGAAGAATTAGTGAAGAGTTTGTACGATACGGGGCCAAAGAAGATACCTTCCATTTTATCAGTTGACAAACCAAATATCATTATTGTCATTTTAGAAAGCTATACGGCAAAATGGGTCGGTTGCCTTGGTGGCGTGCCCGGAGTAACTCCTAATCTGGACAGCATTGCAGCCGATGGATTGTTGTTTACCAATATTTATGCGGCAGGAGACAGGAGCGAAAAAGGACAGGTGGCTGTTTTGAGCGGCTATCCCAACCAGGCAATTACTTCCATTATAAAAACACCAACGAAAACCAGGCAACTTCCTTCCATCAATCAATCCCTTGAAAAGCTCGGTTATTATTCGAGCTATACATATGGCGGGGAGCTTGAATTTGCAAATATTAAATCTTACCTCGTCAATATTCATGTTGATAAACTGACCAGCAAATATTCATTTCCTGATGGTGAGAGAACCACTTCCTGGGGCGTTCATGATCAATACGTTTTCGATCGTTTTTACAACAATATTGAAAAAGAAAAAAGGCCGTTTTTTGCAACCCTGTTTACGCTGAGCAGCCACGAACCCTATGATGTTCCGATGAAACAAAAATTCCCCGGAAAAGATGAAACGACTCTATTTAAAAATTCAGTTTATTATACAGACAGCATCGTCGGTAGTTTTATAAGAAGATTTAAAAAAGACCCTTTATGGAATAATACTTTGATCGTTTTTGTAGCAGATCATGGGCATCCATTGCCGGGCCATGATCCCAATGATCGTCCTTCAAAGTTTCATATTCCCTTAATCTTTTCCGGTGGTGCATTAACGTTAAAAGGAAAAGTAGCTACCATTGGCTCACAAACAGATATTGCCACTACGATTTTAGATCAGTTGCATGTTCCAGCCAATAATTTTAAATGGGGAAAAGATCTGCTGGATTCTTCCGCAAAGCAATTTGCGTTTTATTCTTTCAATAATGGTTTTGGTTTGGTAACATCAAACGGCACAGAAACCTTTGACAATGTTTCTAAAAAACCGATCTATAAAGAGCCAGGCTTTGATACTTTTCAAATCAAATATGGCAAAGCCTACATGCAGGTTTCTTACCAGGATTTTTTGAACAGGTAAAGGATTGTATAAGATTTGTCAACTTTTGAAAAGTTGACAAATCTCTGAATACCGGAAGTATTTGAAATAAAAAATGCGAAACCTTTTACAATTCCGCTTTTTCTGAATTTATCTTACCTCATAAAAATATTCCCTTCCAAACAGAATATTTTTCACTCCGATTATTTCATCTAAATCATCCCAAAAAACATGTACTCCATTATTCTTAAAGTTTTGCCTTTGTTGTTGACTTGCATTTAATAATTTTTTCCTCCAATTAATTGGAATATAAATGATCCTTCCGTCCTTTAAGATAAAAGCGATTTCATCTTTTATAAAAGCAACATTTTCAATTTTGGGTAATTGATCAAATGATAAATTGGTTACTCAGTCTGTTGATTTTTTTTTATTTTTTATATCCTTTACAGAATTCATTAAACGTTGAAGTTATAAGATTAAAATTTTGTTCCACTTCTCTTTGAAGTTTAATTAATGTTTATCTTGAAGATTTACCGGTTTGTTTTTTCAAACTCTCTCCTGATTATATTCAACGCGCCACCTGCTTTATACCATTCAATTTGCTGCTTGTTATAAGTATGATTTACAGTGAAAGTATCCAGCGTCCCGTCTTTATGTTTTAAACGTACTTTCAATGGTTTATCTGCAGAAAAATGTTCTAACCCTAAGATGTCAATTTCATCATCCTCCAATACTCTATTGTAATCTTCCTTATTGGCAAAGGTCACTCCAAGCAAACCTTGTTTTTTCAAATTGGTTTCATGGATCCTTGCAAATGATTTTACAATCACCGCTTTTACTCCAAGAAAACGTGGTTCCATTGCAGCATGTTCACGGGATGATCCTTCGCCGTAGTTTTCATCGGCAACAATTACAGAGCCGACTCCTACTGCTTTATACGCTCTTTGTGTTTGAGGCAACGGGCCATAGGCGCCACTTATTTGATTTTTAACCAGATTGGTTTGATCATTGAAAAAATTTACCGCACCAATTAACAAATTGTTACTGATATTATCCAAATGGCCGCGATATTTTAACCATGGACCAGCCATGGAAATATGATCGGTGGTACATTTTCCCTTCGCTTTTATTAAAAGTTTTAATCCTGTCAGATCTTTGCCGTTCCATGGTTCAAACGGTTGTAAAATCTGAAGCCTGTCTGATGTTGGCGAGACGATCACTTCAATCTTACTTCCATCTTTTGCAGGCTCCAGGAACCCTGCGTCATCGACTGCAAAGCCTTTGATCGGCATTTCAATTCCTTCCGGTTCTTTCAGTTTTACCTTTTCACCACGGTCATTAATTAAATAATCTGTCAGCGGATTGAAAGTAAGGGTACCGGCAATGGCCAGGGCAGTGGTGATTTCCGGGGAAGCAACAAACGCGTGTGTATTTGAATTGCCGTCATTCCTTTTTGCAAAATTTCTGTTGTAAGAAGTGACAATAGAATTCTTCTTGTCAGGATCATTGGTATGCCTTGCCCATTGACCAATGCAAGGCCCACAGGCATTTGCCAGAACCACGCCTCCCATCTCTTCAAAGATCTTCAGATACCCATCCCTTTCAACCGTAAATCTCACCTGCTCAGATCCCGGTGTAATGGTAAATTCTGATGTAGTGCTCAAACTGTTATCTGTCGCCTGTTTGGCCACAGAAGCCGCACGGGTAATATCTTCATAAGAAGAGTTAGTGCATGATCCGATTAAACCAACTTCCAGTTTTTCAGGCCAGTTATTTTTCTTGACTGCATCCGCAAATTGAGAAATGGGCCACGCCAGGTCTGGGGTGAAAGGCCCGTTGATATGGGGTTCCAATTCTGATAAATTGATCTCGATTACCTGGTCAAAATATTTTTCAGGATTTTCATAAACCTCCTCATCGCCTGCCAGATGTTCTTTCAATTTATCGGCTGCTTTGGCTACTTCTGCCCGTCCGGTTCCTTTTAAATATTCCGACATTTTTAAATCATATCCAAAGATAGAAGTGGTTGCCCCGATCTCAGCCCCCATATTGCAAATCGTTGCTTTTCCTGTACAGGATAATGATTGTGCGCCTTCGCCAAAATATTCAACAATAGCGCCGGTTCCACCTTTCACGGTTAAGATTCCTGATACTTTTAAAATGATATCTTTTGCTGATGTCCAGCCGTTTAATTTCCCTATCAATTTAATTCCGATCAGTTTTGGAAACTTCAATTCCCACGGCAAACCAGCCATTACATCGCATGCATCCGCGCCGCCAACCCCAATGGCAACGGCTCCCAATCCGCCTGCATTCACCGTATGAGAATCCGTTCCAATGATCATTGCTCCGGGGAAAGCATAGTTCTCTAAAACTACCTGGTGAATAATTCCCGCGCCGGGTTTCCAAAAACCAATTCCATATTTGTTGGAAACAGAAGCAAGAAAATCATATACTTCTTTATTTTGAGACTTTGCCCTGGTAAGATCCGGCACTGCACCAATCTGAGCCTGGATCAAATGATCGCAGTGAACGGTAGAAGGGACGGCCACTCTCTTTCTTCCCGATTGCATAAATTGCAACAAAGCCATCTGTGCGGTTGCGTCCTGCATAGCCACCCTGTCTGGAGCAAAATCCACATAATCTTTTCCTCTTTGATAAGCACTATCAGCATTTTTTTGCCAGAGGTGAGCATACAAAATCTTTTCAGTCAGGGTAAGCGGATGATTAACAACTTTACGGGCAGACTTTATTTTTTTTGAATAACCGTCGTAAAATTTTTTAATCATGTCAAGATCAAAAACCATATTTTTTACTTTTAATGATGTGACAAAATGGATCTGGTATTGAAACAGGTTTCAAAAACCGCCGCAAAATTACTTAAAGAACAGATGCTGTTTTGATAAAAAACGGTTTTATTTTTTTTGAAATGGTTTTTTTAATAAATTGTAGCCTTAAAATCTTTATATGAAAAGTTTATTTTCAATTCTGATTGCGACATTTTCCATTACCAGCTTAAAAGCACAATACGCTAACACTTCATAGAAAGGGCTTTATAAATCCCTGATCCGCAAAAGAGGATTTTGCACTTTAAAAATGATACTCTTTTGCTGGTTTGTCCGTAAAATCATGAACCGGTTGAGACAATGAATTATTAAGTGAATGACCATCCGATCCCATTAAGATAAGTGGCGGAAGTGATTGGGACGGGCACGTGGCAATTTATAAAATGACGATTAAAGATAACAAGCTATTTATTTATGTGGCCAATGATGACTGTCTGAACCGTGCGGCCTCCAATTTTGATGAACCGCTTTGAAAAAAAATTAAGATTAAGTCAATAATTAATCATCCTTTATTTCTCTTTTAAAAATGTATAGATTAAAGCACTTTATAGAATGGCAGGTCTTCGGAGTCTGTACCGCAATTGGCGAAAGAATGGGAATTGCCACTTCGGCCATCCGCAGGTATTTTATCTATCTTTCGTTCCTGACTCTTGGCTCCCCGGTTATTTTCTACCTGATCCTTGCCTTCTGGATGAATGTAAAAAACTACATCAAAAATTCCAGGAGAAATCCATTAAGGTATCTGTAAAGAAAAGAACTCCCTGAGGCTTTCTGTTGAACCACCAACAGTAGCTTTTTCAATCAAACTTCTTTATAAAACAAATCTGCAGGATATTGCGAGCAATCACATCAGTTCCCCATTCAATTTTGGGCATAAAAAAAGGGCAACTTTTTAAGTCGCCCTTTAGCATTGAAATATCGATTTTAGCCGATTAATTTCACATTAACGGCATTCATGCCTTTTTTGCCATTTTGCAAGTCGAATTCCACTTTGTCGTTTTCTTTGATCTCATCAATCAGTCCGCTTGCATGCACAAATGTTTCTTTTGAAGAATCATCGTGTTTGATAAAACCGAATCCTTTTTCAGAATTGAAAAATTTTACGGTTCCTGTGTTTTTGTTGTCCATTGTATTGTTGTTTATAAAAAATTAGCAGCGAAGATAGGGTTTATTATATGGAAATAAACTTTCTGTTTTTAGGTTTTTAAATATTTAACTTTTAGGAAATGGTCTCCCTTTCAATAGCATATATTTGAAAATGATTTCCAGCACAAAATTAAAACAAAATAACAACTTTAATGAGTCATCAAGTGATGAGCGCGATGTACTTGCTGATAGCAGGTAACGGAATAACCACTGCTTTTAAAATTGATAATTATGGCAAGAAAGCAACTACTTTTTGTTTTTCTTTTATTCATTACGGCTTCCGTTGTAGGGCAAAACAAGAAGCCGGTATCAATCATTTTCGATTCGGATATAGGGCCTGATTATGACGATGTGGGAGCCATTACCATTCTTCATGTTTTAGCTGACCGCGGCGAGGCAAACATATTAGCAACCGTTGCCAGTAATAAATATGAAGGAATTGCAGCCGTTTTAAATGTGTTCAATACTTACTTTAAACGCCCTGACATTGCAGTTGGTGTTCCGAAAGGGAAGGCCGTTGATTTAAAAGATCCGCAACACTGGAGCGATTCTATTTTGGCCAAATATCCTCATTCCATAAAATATAATAACCAGGTGCCCGATGCAGTGGACGTTTACCGGAAAGTGTTATCATCACAACCCGATCACAGCGTGACAATTGTTACCGTTGGTTTCTTTACCAACCTTGCAAATTTGCTGAAATCAAACCCTGACCAATTTTCAAAGCTTTCAGGAAAAGATTTGATAAAAAGGAAGGTCAAATTATTGGTAAGTATGGGAGGTTGGTTTCCATCCGGAAAAGAATTTAATATCTCTACAGATGCAATATCTTCAAAAGAAGCTTTGGAGCAATGGCCTACAAAAGTAATATTCAGCGGCTTTGAAATTGGTAGGAATATTAAAACGGGTTTACCTTTGATTCATAATGAAACTATTCAAAACAGCCCGGTCAAAGACGTATTCAGAATTGCAATACCGCAAGATGTTCAGGATTCTGCCGGCCGCATGAGTTGGGATGAAACTGCCGTGTTGGTAGCCGTTGAAGGGCTTGGTCCTTTTTTTAATTTATGCGCCGGAAAAATACAATTGAAAGCTGATGGCAGTAACACCTGGAAGAAAGGCAACTTTGCTCAATTTTATTTAATTCAAAAAGGAGATCCCGGAAAAGTTGCAGATACGATCAATCATTTAATGATGGAGCCGCCAAAATAAGAGGAAAATGATAAAATAAGAGTTGGGAACTTTTCATCCTTCTCCATTTTAATTCATTCCTTTGGAACCTGGTCAAGTGTCATATTCATTGCAGCGATTACTTTTTTCATTTTTGTTTTCTGCAATTTTGCTATATGAAAAGTACTCTTTTCTAATGAATCCGTGAAATCAAATAACTCTCGGATCGGTGGCTAACTTTTTTCGAATGCGGTATACGCTTACAAAAAAACAGTACCGGGATTTAAAAGACATTTTAGAGTCTGTTAACTCAGACCTTGCCAACAATCAGAAATTTTTTGAAGGATACGCCGCTGAGTTCATTTTTTAATTTTCGCCTATTCTTTATTGTCATCAATATTTAATATTATCAGAAAAGGTTTATTATTTCCCGGTGCTTTGAAAATAAAGTCTAAATTTAATTTTTCTTATACCTTATCAATCCTTTAGGATCCTTTACAACTGATTTTCCGAAAAATCCAATCGTTCGGCTTGCTAATTCTGTAAGAAATATCAATTATTTCAAAACAGGTTTATAAATATAGATATGCCAACTATTATTGATGAATCAAAAATTCCGCTAAGAAGAAACCTTGGTCTGACAACAGGCATTTTATTGGTCACAGGGATTGTTGTTGGCTCCGGCGTATTTAAAAAAATAGCTCCGATGTCGGCAGCGTTAATGGATAGAAATTATATCCTGCTTGCGTGGCTCCTCGCCGGAATGATTTCTTTATTCGGCGCTTTCACGATTGCTGGCCTGGCTACTCTAACTGATGAATCGGGTGGCGTTTACGAATATCTTCGTCTTGCTTTTGGCAACTTCTTTTCTTTTATTTCCGGTTGGACAGCCTTTTTCATTGCAGGGTGCGGCAGCATGGCAGCACTTGCATTTATTTTTGCTGAATCAGTAAATTACCTGGTCCCCTTACCCGATCTTTTTACTTCCTGGCAAAATATTTCCATCGGCCATTTTGTTTATCCTTTTGCAAGTGGAGGTGTAAAAATGTTAGCGGTTGCCGCTATCATTGTTCTCACCTTCGTGAATATACTCGGCGCAAAAAAAGGCGGCAATCTAAACAATGTGCTCACGGGTGCGAAGATCTTAGGAATTGTTTTGCTGATTGTGGCGGGATTATCTTTTACACATGCTTCGCCTTTCACAAATCCTGCGATTACTTCAAATGTAAACACAAATATTTTCAGCGCTGTTTTGGCAGCGATGCTCAGCGCTTTCTGGGCTTATGATGGATGGTTTCTTGTCGGCAATATCAGTGGCGAAATAAAAAATCCAAAGAAGAATGTTCCCATTTCTCTTGTTGCCGGCGTAGGTATTTGCATTGTTTTATATCTTTTGGTAAATGTTGCTTTTATGCACGTTTTGACTTTGTCAGAATTGGCAAACACCGGCCAGAACGGCATTGCAGCGCTTGAAGTAGCACGGACTATTTCCGGAAATACCGGTGTTATCGGTATTGCAGTGTTGATTGTTGTCTGCACATTTGGCTCGCTCAATGCGGTGATCATTACTTATCCAAGATTGTACTACAGGATGGCCCAGGAAAAGTTTTTTCCTAAAAGGTTTTCTTATGTTCATCCCCGTTTTCGCACGCCTTATTTAGGATTGATCTATTCCTGCATTTGGAGTTGTGTTTTAGTAATATCAGGCACATTTGATGTGCTTACCAACATGATCATTTTTACTGAATTTTTCTTTTCTGCATTGTTTGGTATTGCTTTAATAAAAATGAAAAGAAATGGAAGAATTACTGCAAGAGTTATCCTTTATCCTTTGTCGCCAATCATACTCATTTTATTTTCTCTTGCACTTGTTATCAACACATTTATTGTGCAACCTGTTCAGTCTGTAGTGGGCTTAATATTGATGCTAAGTGGGATACCGGTTTATTTTTATTATAAAAAAAGAAAGAAGATTATAGAACCTGAGAATAAAAAAATGGTTTTGATGTGATTGCGGAAATTTAGAATCCGCATTATTTGTTTATTAACTGCAAAGCGGTTCCTGAAGACGAACCGCTGGGCGATGTAGAATATTAATTATAAAATAAAAACATCAATGAGAATTTATATCAAAAAAATTACGCTTATTGAATTTTAAAAACAAAATACAAAACATGACAAAATTATTTTCATTCGCAACAACTTTATTTGCAGCATCCGTGTTATTACTTCATGCAACAATGCCAACTCATC
>Ga0207667_10010185_pt1 | contig 11012 bp, 3 predicted proteins | sample KBSCornC52_FD_184301 | JGI IMG/M metagenome (GOLD analysis project Ga0207667, IMG submission 184301) | Corn rhizosphere microbial communities from Kellogg Biological Station, Michigan, USA - KBS Corn C5-2 (SPAdes) (version 2) | ecosystem: Host-associated > Plants > Roots > Rhizosphere > Soil ...
CATGGCAGAATGCCTGACGACCATCCTTCAGGGCCTGCAAACGATGAAGAATGGTGATTTCAGTGTGCGCCTGCCGGTTGCCTGGACTGGACTTCCCGGCAAGATCGCCGACAACTTCAATGAGATTGTGACTGCCAACGAACAGATGGCCTTCGAGCTGAAGCGCGTCGGCCAGGCTGTCGGCAAGGAAGGCAAGACCCGTGAGCGCATTCGCGTCGAGCATCGGCGCGGCGCCTGGGACGACATGGAAACTTCAGTGAACACGCTCGTCGAAGATCTTCTTCGTCCAACCACTGAAGTTACCCGCGCAATCGCCGCTGTGGCCCAGGGCAATCTGACTCAGACCGTCCGCCTCGACGTGGATGGCCGCCCGCTCGAAGGCGAGTTCCTTCGCTCCGCCAACATCGTAAACACCATGATCCAGCAGCTGGGCGTGTTCACCGCCGAAGTGACGCGCGTAGCCCGCGAAGTCGGAACCGACGGCAAACTCGGAGGTCAGGCCGTGGTGCCCGGTGTCGCCGGTACATGGAAGGATCTGACAGACTCAGTAAACTCAATGGCCTCGAACCTCACCGGCCAGGTCCGCAATATTGCCGAAGTGGCAACCGCCGTCGCCAGCGGTGACCTCTCCCGCAAAATTACGGTCGATGTCCGTGGCGAAATTCTGCAGCTTAAAGAAGCCATCAACACCATGGTCGACCAGCTCCGCTCGTTCGCTTCGGAAGTAACCCGCGTGGCCCGCGAAGTAGGCACGGACGGCAAACTCGGCGGACAGGCCGTGGTGCCTGGCGTGGCCGGAACGTGGAAGGATCTTACCGACTCTGTAAACGCGATGGCCGGCAACCTTACCGCGCAGGTCAGAAACATCGCCGAAGTTACAACCGCCGTAGCCCGCGGTGACCTCTCCCGCAAAATCACCGTCGATGTGAAGGGCGAGATTCTCGAACTCAAAGACACTATCAACACCATGGTGGACCAGCTCAACGCGTTCGCGGGCGAAGTAACCCGCGTGGCCCGCGAAGTCGGAACCGAAGGCAAGCTTGGCGGCCAAGCCAATGTTCCCGGTGTGGCCGGTACGTGGAAGGATCTCACCGATAACGTCAACTTCATGGCCGGCAACCTCACGGGCCAGGTCAGAAATATCGCCGAAGTAGCAACCGCCATCGCCAACGGCGATCTCTCCCGCAAAATCACCGTCGACGTCCGCGGCGAAATTCTTCAGCTCAAAGAGACATTGAACACCATGGTGGACCAGCTCAACAGGTTCGCCGGCGAAGTAACCCGCGTCGCTCGCGAAGTTGGAACCGAAGGCCGACTCGGTGGTCAGGCTAACGTGCCTGGTGTGGCAGGTACCTGGAAAGATCTCACCGATTCAGTAAACTCGATGGCCGGCAACCTCACCGCCCAGGTGAGAAACATCGCCGAAGTCACGACCGCCGTGGCCCGTGGCGACTTGTCCCGCAAGATCACCGTGGACGTGAAGGGCGAAATTCTCGAGCTCAAGAACACCATCAACACCATGGTGGACCAGCTCAACGCATTCGCCGGCGAAGTGACCCGTGTAGCCCGCGAGGTCGGAACAGACGGAAAGCTCGGCGGCCAGGCGCAGGTGCCCGGAGTCGCCGGTACCTGGAAGGACCTTACCGACAACGTCAACTTCATGGCCTCGAACCTCACCGGCCAGGTGAGAAATATTGCCGAGGTGGCGACAGCCGTAGCCCGTGGCGACCTCTCCCGCAAGATCACTGTCGACGTAAAAGGCGAAATTCTGGAGCTTAAAGACACGCTGAACACGATGGTGGACCAACTCAACGCGTTCGCCGGCGAAGTAACGCGCGTCGCCCGCGAAGTCGGTACCGACGGCAAGCTGGGTGGCCAGGCCGTTGTGACGGGCGTTGCAGGTACGTGGAAAGATCTCACCGATTCCGTGAACTCGATGGCCTCCAACCTTACAGGCCAGGTCCGAAATATCGCGGAAGTCTCCACCGCAATCGCGAACGGCGATCTCTCCAAGAAAATCACCGTAAACGTCAGCGGTGAAATCCTCTTGCTGAAAGAGACCATCAACACCATGGTGGACCAGCTGAACCGGTTCGCCGGCGAAGTCACACGCGTGGCCCGAGAAGTCGGAACCGAGGGACGCCTTGGTGGTCAGGCCAACGTGCCTGGTGTGGCCGGTACGTGGAAAGATCTCACCGACTCCGTGAACTCGATGGCCGGCAACCTGACGGCACAGGTCAGAAACATCGCAGAAGTCACAACCGCCGTCGCCCGCGGCGATCTCTCCCGCAAAATCACGGTCGACGTAAAGGGCGAAATTCTTGAGCTCAAGAACACCATCAACACCATGGTGGACCAGCTAAACGCCTTCGCCGGCGAAGTCACCCGCGTGGCTCGAGAAGTTGGTACCGACGGCAAACTCGGTGGTCAGGCCCAGGTGCCTGGAGTCGCCGGAACCTGGAAGGATCTTACCGACTCGGTCAACTTCATGGCCGGTAACCTTACGGCTCAGGTCCGAAACATCGCCGAGGTAGCCACAGCTATCGCCAACGGCGATTTGAGCCGCAAGATCACTGTGGACGTGCGCGGCGAAATCCTGCAGCTCAAAGAAACACTGAACACCATGGTTGAGCAGCTTCGATCCTTCGCAGCCGAAGTAACCCGCGTGGCGCGCGAAGTCGGTTCGGAAGGACGCCTCGGCGGTCAGGCCAACGTACCTGGCGTCGCCGGAACCTGGAAGGACCTTACAGACTCTGTCAACGCCATGGCCGGCAACCTCACCGCGCAGGTTCGTAATATCGCCGAAGTAACCACCGCCGTGGCGCGCGGCGATCTGTCCCGCAAAATCACCGTCGACGTGAAGGGCGAAATTCTCGAGTTGAAAGACACCATCAACACCATGGTGGATCAGCTCAATGCATTCGCTGCCGAAGTCACGCGCGTGGCTCGCGAAGTCGGAACCGACGGTAAACTCGGCGGCCAGGCAATGGTGCCCGGTGTAGCGGGCACCTGGAAGGATCTTACCGATAACGTCAACGTCATGGCCGCCAACCTCACCGAGCAGGTGCGCGGTATTGTGAAGGTCGTTACCGCCGTCGCGAACGGCGCCCTGAACCAGAAGCTCACGGTGAACGCAAAAGGCGAAGTCGCCGCTCTCGCAGAAACCATCAACAACATGACCGACACGTTGGCTACCTTCGCTGACCAGGTGACTACCGTGGCCCGCGAAGTCGGTGTGGAAGGCCGTCTTGGCGGACAGGCCAACGTGCCCGGCGCCGCCGGTACGTGGAAGGATCTCACCGGCAACGTGAACCTGCTGGCAGATAACCTCACTAACCAGGTGCGCGCGATCGCAGAGGTGGCAACAGCCGTGACCAAGGGCGACCTCACCCGTTCCATCCAGGTAGAAGCCCGCGGAGAAGTCGCTGAGCTGAAGGACAACATCAACACGATGATTGACAACCTTCGCCTCACCACTGACCGCAATACCGAGCAGGACTGGCTGAAGACGAATCTCGCGCGATTCACCGGCATGTTGCAGGGCCAGCGCGATCTGGCAACTGTAGGCCGCATGCTGCTCTCCGAACTCGCTCCGCTCATTAACGCGCAACAAGGTGTGATTTACCAGATGGGTCAAGACGACAACGATCTGGTGCTGCTTTCTACGTTCGCCGACACTCCTGAGGGGTATGTGAAAGAAGTCCGGATCGGTGAAGGCCTCGTTGGTCAGTGCGCGTCTGAGAAGCGGCGCATGCTGATCACCGAACTTCCAAAGAAGACTTCCCCAATCCGCTCAGGACTTTTCAAGGCGGTTCCCAAGAACGTAATCGTTCTGCCGGTCCTCTTTGAAGATCGCGTAAAGGCTGTCATCGAGCTGGCAAGCTTAAGCTCATTCACTGCTTCGCATCTCGCCTTCCTCGAGCAGCTCACCTCTTCCATCGGCATCGTGCTCAACTCGATTGAAGCTACCATGCAGACCGAAGCGCTACTGAAGCAGTCTCAGCAGCTTGCCGCAGAACTGCAGACCCAGCAGAAAGAGCTGCAACAGACCAACGAGCAACTCGCGCAGAAAGCACAGCAGCTTGCCGAACAGAACTATGAAGTGGAGCGCAAGAACCAGGAGATCGAACAGGCCCGTCGCGCTCTCGAAGAAAAGGCCCGCGAACTTGCTCTCACATCCAAGTACAAGTCAGAGTTCCTTGCCAACATGTCGCACGAGCTGCGCACACCCCTCAATTCAATTCTTGTGCTAGGTCAGCAGCTTGCTGACAACCCCGATGGAAGCCTCTCGCCCAAGCAGGTTGAGTTTGCGCGTACAATCCACGGCGCCGGCACTGACCTGCTGAACCTAATCAGCGACATTCTCGACCTTTCCAAGATCGAGTCCGGCACAGTATCGGTCGAGGCCGAGGAAGTCTTCTTCAGTGCGTTGCTCGATACCGTTGCTCGCCCGTTCCGCCACGAAGCTGAAAACCGCAGAGTTGTCTTCGACGTCACCAATGATCCAAAGATGGGACGCAGTCTGGTTACCGATTCGAAGCGCCTGCAGCAGGTGCTCAAGAACCTGCTGTCGAATGCCTTTAAGTTCACAGAACAAGGCACCGTTAAGCTATCAGTAACCTCAGCAACCGGCGGCTGGACATCAGATCATCCAATTCTCAGCGGCGCGGGATCGGTTATCGCCTTCCAGGTGTCTGACACCGGCATCGGCATCCCGCCCGAAAAACAGCGCATCATCTTCGAGGCCTTCCAGCAGGCAGATGCCGGAACGAGCCGCAAATACGGCGGAACCGGCCTCGGCCTGGCCATCAGCCGCGAACTCGCCAATCTGCTCGGCGGTGAGATCCAGTTGAAGAGTCAGCCCGGCAAGGGCAGCACATTCACCCTGTACCTGCCACAGACCTATGTAGGTCCAGCAGTACCGAGTGTCGTAAAGCATGAGAAGGACGGCGCAACCAGCAACGTTCCAGTGTTCCTCTCCAATGTCGCAGCAGCCGAACAGGAGTCGCGCATCGAAGATGACCGCAACTCCCTTGCAGAGGGCGATGCCGTTCTCTTGATCGTGGAAGATGATCCGCACTATGCACGCGTACTCTGCGATCTTTCACGCGATAAGGGATTCAAAGTGCTCGTCGCCATGACCGGCACGGAGGCCCTATCGCTGGCACGCGAGTTCCGTCCAACAGCAATCTCGCTGGACGTGATGCTGCCAGACATGCTCGGATGGACCGTGTTGAACCACCTCAAGCAAGATCCAAAAACACGTCACATTCCAGTGCAGATGCTCACGCTTGACGAGGACCGCCATCACGGCCTCTCGCGAGGCGCATTCGCGTTTGTCACCAAGCCGACTTCAACAGAGGAACTCAACTCGGCGCTGTCCCGCATCCGCCAATACGCTCAACCGCGTCGCAAGAAGCTTCTGGTGGTCGAAGACAATCCTGCCGAACAGCTCTCCACCCGCGAGCTCCTGTGGCACGAGGACATTGATATTGATGTCGCCGACTCCGGCGTAGCAGCTCTCGAGGCCATCCGCCAGAACACGTACGACTGCATCGTCCTCGACCTTCGCCTGCCGGACATGACAGGCTTCGAAGTGCTCGAACAGGTGGGAACTGATCCCAAGCTACGCGATCTTCCCGTTGTCGTCTTCACCGGTCGCGAACTCTCGGCTGAAGAGGACGCGCAATTGCACACCCTCGCGCGCAGTGTCGTCGTTAAGGATGTAGAATCGCCTGAACGCCTGCTAGACGAGACGGCGCTGTTCCTGCACCGAGTGGTCTCGGAACTCCCCACGGCTAAGCAGCAGATGATCGACCGGCTCCATCGTTCCGACGAAGCCCTCGCCGGTCGCAAGGTACTGGTAGTAGACGATGACGTCCGCAATATCTTCGCGCTAAGCAGCGTGCTTGAACGGCGTGGAATGACTGTACTCTCGGCAGGTACAGGGCGGGAGGCAATTGAAACTATCGAGAACACACCGGATCTGGCTATCGTGCTGATGGACATCATGATGCCTGAGATGGACGGGTACGAAACGATGCAGGTCATCCGGCAGAACTCGGCGCTGCGTCGCCTGCCCATCATCGCGCTGACGGCAAAGGCGATGAAGGGCGATCGCGAGAGATGTCTTGAAGCGGGGGCTTCGGAATATCTCGCTAAACCAGTCAACACCGAACAGTTGCTTTCCGCACTGCGCATGTGGTTGCACCGTTAATCACCGTCGCAGCAGGCGTGGAGACAAATTGATGAACGCAGATTCCAGGGTCAACATACTGATGGTGGACGACCAGCCCGCCAAGCTGCTCAGCTACGAGGTCATTCTCTCCGAACTTGGAGAGAACCTCGTTAAGGCCACCTCAGCGAGCGAGGCGCTAAGCATTCTGTTGAAGACGGATATCGCGGTCGTGTTGATGGACGTAAGCATGCCCGATCTCGATGGATTTGAGCTTGCCGATGTTATCCGTCAGCACCCCCGCTTTCAAAAGACCGCGATCATCTTCATCTCAGGGGTTCACCTCACCGATACCGACAAAATCCAGGGCTACCGCAGCGGTGCGGTCGACTACATCTCTGTGCCTGTAGTACCTGAAGTCCTCCGCGCCAAAATTGGCGTTTTCGTGGAACTCCACCGTAAGACCCGCATGCTGGAGATGCTCAACAACGAACTTGAGAAGCGAGTCACTGAGCGTACCGAGGAGTTGCGCCAGCGCGAAGAGCAATTCCGCTCCCGTGCACAACTGCTGGAACTGGCAACCGAAGCAATCGTAATGCGCGACATGAACGGAAACCTGCTCTATTGGAACGACGGCGCGGAGAGCCTCTACGGCTGGAAACGCGAAGATGTTCTGGGCAAAGATCTTCACACTCTTCTGAAAACCGTCTTCCCCGTTTCGCGCGACGCTGTCGAGAGCACTTTGCTTGAGCGCAAACTGTGGCAGGGCAATCTCGTTCAGACCAGGAAAGATGGTTCAGAAGTCATTGTGGCATGTAGAAAAACAATGAACCACGAAGGAGACGCCGTTCTTGAGGTGAATCGCGATATCACCGGACAGATGCAGGCAGAGGAGGCATTGCGAGAAACCGAGAAGCTGGCCGCTATGGGGCGCGTTGCGGGCATCATCGCCCACGAGATCAACAATCCCCTGGCCGCTATCACTAACATTTTCTTCCTTCTTCGCAATCATCCTTCACTCGATGATGAGGCGCGTCACTGCGCCGCACTCGCAGAGCAGGAATTGCAGCGCGTTGCTCACATCACGCGCCAGACGCTCAGCTTCTACCGCGAATCAAAGACGCCGATTGCCGTAATGCTGACGGAACTGCTCGATGATGTGCTCGGCCTTCAAGAGCGCCAGGTCCAGAACAGCCACATCAAGCTGCGCAAGCGATACTTTGCGCCCGGAACGGTACACGGCTTCCCCGTTGAACTGCGTCAGGTGTTCTTAAACCTGATTAGCAACGCGGTGCAGGCGATGCCTAACGGGGGCAGTCTCCGCATTACGGTGCGTGATGCCTTCGACTGGACCGAGCGCAGAAGAGGTATCGCTGTTTCCATCGTCGACACCGGAGTGGGAGTGAAGCCTCAGGACTCCAGGAGACTTTTCGAGCCGTTTTTCAGCACCAAATCGACCAAGGGCACCGGCCTTGGACTCTGGATCAGCAAGGGCATAATCCAGAAGTACGACGGCCGTATCTCCTTCCGCAGTCTTCGCAACGCCAGTGGATGCGCCACCTGCTTCCGCGTATTTCTACCTACGAGCAGTAGCTTCAATCTGGTCAGCACCGCGGCGAGCGAAGTAACGTCTGCCTCTGTTGAGATCAGCACAAACGGCCACGGCGCTGCGATGATGCACGCGTAGGGTCCGTACCGGATCCGAAGCCCCTCATCTGGCCTGAAGGTTGGACACTGCGTCCCGGGACTTACAAAGCTATAGTCCTGCCCGTTTCAAAACAGGGCGGCTCGCCACGTAGCGTTCTGTTGCGCTCGAAACCGAAACCATCGGTCCTAAACCCGTATACTTTGCAGAAGCACAATATGAGCCCTGCCGAGTTCCCTTCTCAAATTGAAGTAGTCGACTCGCACACCGCCGGTGAGCCCACCCGCTGCGTCCTGTCCGGTGGACCTGATCTCGGTTACGGCCCCATGTCAGAGCGCATTGAAATCTTTCGCCGCGAGCATGACACCTATCGCCGATCCATATTGTGCGAGCCGCGCGGATCAGATGTTCTGGTGGGAGCGCTCCTGCTGCAACCATTCGATCCTGCTTGCGTCGCTGGCGTCATCTTTTTCAATAACGACGGCTATCTGGGAATGTGCGGCCACGGCATGATCGGCGTTGCTGTAACGCTTGCGCACCTGAAGCGAATCCAGCCGGGCGAACACATCATCGAAACGCCCGTCGGAATCGTGAACATCACGCTCCACTCCGACACTCGCGCAACCATTCGCAATGTTCCTGCTTACCGACACCGTTCCGACCTCACGCTGGATGTTCCCGGTTACGGCGCGGTCACTGGCGACGTTGCCTGGGGAGGCAACTGGTTCTTCCTGGTTCGACAGCACTCGTGCGAAGTCGCCAGCAAACTCAACGTGGGCAACGTTGAACCGCTCACCGCCTTTGCATGGGAAATTCGCCGGGCGTTGAACAAGGCGGGCATCACTGGAACAAACGGCGCTGAGATCGACCACATCGAAGTCTTTACTGCCGCGCATGATCCCGCCAACGACAGCCGTAACTTCGTTCTGTGCCCCGGTAAGGCATACGATCGGTCGCCATGCGGCACGGGCACCAGCGCGAAGATGGCGTGCCTCGCAGCCGACGACTTACTGAAACCGGGACGGCAATGGCGTCAAGAAGGCATACTGGGAACGGTCTTCGAAGGCAGCTTCGATCTCGAAGCCGAAGAGAATGCAGAAAACGATCGAACCCATGCACATGGGCTCCGCATACGCCCGAAGATCACCGGATCAGCTTACGTAACTGCCGAAGCGAAGCTCATCTTTGATCCCGCTGACCCCTTCCGACTCGGAGTGCCGGAATAATGTCGTCCCCGTCGCAAAACTACGACGTGATCGTCGCAGGTGGCGGGATCGTAGGCACCGCCTGCGCACTCGCGTGCGCCCAAGCCGGTCTTCACGTCGCCCTCGTGGAGCGCGACATCATCGGCGGCGGTGCGACCGCGGCAGGCATGGGCCACATCGTAGTAATGGACGACTCGGAGGCGCAGTTCGGGTTGACGCGCCGCTCGCAGCAGTTGTGGCATACGCTGGCCGAGACACTCCCTCGTAACGCGGAATTTGAGACCACCGGAACCATCTGGGTCGCAGCCGATCAGGAAGAGCTTGCCGAAGCGGAACGCAAACACGTGTACCTGCAGCAGCGCTCAGTTCCCTCACAGATGCTTTCGCCAGGTGAACTCGCAATGGCGGAGCCCAACCTGCGTGACGGACTCGCTGGCGGTCTCCTGGTATCTGAAGATGCCGTAGTCTATCCGCCGGTCGTTGCGCTTCACCTCGCTCGCGAACTGCAGGCCATCGGTTCCGAACTGATCCTCGGACGAAGCATTGTCCACTTCGCTACCGGAGAAGCGCATCTTGATGACGGCACCTGTCTTCGCGCCCCGCGCCTCGTAAATGCTCTCGGTGCCGAAGCCATTGCTTGTACATCTAACATCCCTGTAAAAAAGCGAAAAGGCCATCTCGCCATCACCGATCGCTATTCCGGCTTCGTTCGACACCAGCTTGTCGAACTTGGATACCTGAAGAGCGCTCATTCCGTTACCACCGATTCCGTCGCTTTCAACGTGCAACCTCGAAAGACCGGGCAGATCCTCATCGGTTCGTCACGCCAGTATGGCAACGACGATTCAAGGGTGGATCAGGCGATCCTTTCTTCCATGCTCCAGCGCGCTCAGTTTTACATGCCTCGCATCGCGGCGCTTAACATCATCCGCGTCTGGACGGGCTTTCGCGCGGCCACACCTGACAAGCTGCCTCTGATCGGCCCCGTTCCCGGCGACCCCAGCCTATGGCTCGCAACCGGACATGAGGGCCTCGGCATCACCACCGCATTGGCCAGCGCGGAACTGCTCGCCTGCGAATTCAGCGGCACTGTTCCGCCCATCTCACCCACACCCTATCTTCCCGCCCGATTCGATCTGGCGAGCTCGGCGAACACACCCATGCATCAGGAGACGGTATGAACTGGAACGGCGTCATGCCTGCAATGACAACTGCGTTTCATCCAGACCTCAGTATTGACCACGCGTTCGTCGCTCGGCACGCTCAATGGCTGATCGAGAACGGCTGCACCGGCATCATCTGCCTCGGCTCGCTCGCCGAAGCCTCGACGTTGACCTTCCAGGAAAAAATTGATGTTCTGCTCACCGTGGTCAAGGCCCTCGACGGCACGGCCCCCACAGTATCAGCCGTCTCCGCGCTCTCCACTGCTGAAGCTGTTGCAATCGCGAAGGCCGCGCATCAGGCAGGCTGCTCCGGCCTCATGATTCTGCCGCAGTACGTGTACAACGGCGACTGGCGCGAAAACAAGGCTCACATTGCGGCGGTGTTGAACGCCACTCCTTTGCCCGCGATGCTCTACAACAACCCCGTCGCGTATGGCGTTGATTTCCTGCCGGAGCAGATCGAAGAACTCGCAGCCGAGTTCCCGAACTTCGCCGCTGTGAAAGAGTCATCCACCGATATCCGCAGAGTTACTGCTATCCGCGCTCTGCTCCGCGACAGGCTTGCGATCTTCGTTGGTGTGGACGACGCGATCGTGGAAGGCATCGCCGCCGGAGCTGTCGGATGGGTGGCTGGCCTGGTTAATGCGTTCCCGCGAGAGTCGGTCGATCTTTTCAATCTCGTACGCACCGGCAGGAACGACGAGGCTTTCGAACTCTATCGTTGGTTCCTGCCTCTCCTACGTTTGGATACGGTCCCGAAGTTCATCCAGCTCATTAAGCAGATTCAGCAGGAAGTCGGAGTCGGATGCTCCCGCGTTCGCGCC
>Ga0207667_10010200_pt1 | contig 11003 bp, 11 predicted proteins | sample KBSCornC52_FD_184301 | JGI IMG/M metagenome (GOLD analysis project Ga0207667, IMG submission 184301) | Corn rhizosphere microbial communities from Kellogg Biological Station, Michigan, USA - KBS Corn C5-2 (SPAdes) (version 2) | ecosystem: Host-associated > Plants > Roots > Rhizosphere > Soil ...
CCATGTAGGCGCCGCCGTGCAGGATGCCGCCCGAGGTGCAGAGATCCTCACGCACGTTCAACCGCCCGGCCACGCGGGTCTTCTCCCGCGCCGTGATCTCCACGCCCATCAGATTGGCGAAGGGCATTCCAGTGTCCGTCATCGGCAACCTCGTGATCTCGGCGGCGATCTTGCGGCGAGCAGGCCCGTTCGCCATCTAAAGCAAAGTTGAAAGGCGCCAGAGTATAGCTCGCCTTGCCTCCGGAGCTTCCGGAGGGTACGGGACGCTCCCCCTTGAAGGAGAACTGCGATGGGTTACCGGGTGGCCGTCGTCGGCGCCACGGGCAATGTGGGCCGCGAGATCTTCAATATCCTCGAGGAAGTGAACTTCCCCGTGGACAAGATTCACGCGATCGCGTCTCGCAAATCCATCGGCGTCGAAGTCGCCTTCGGCGAGCAGATCCTCAAGTGCCAGGACATCGAGCAGTTCGACTTCTCGAGCGTCGATCTGGTGCTGATGAGCGTCTCGGGCGCCTTCTCCAAGGAATGGTCGCCGAAGATCGGCGCGGCCGGCCCGATGGTCATCGACAATTCGTCGGCCTGGCGCATGGATCCCGACGTGCCGCTGATCGTGCCCGAGGTGAACCCCGACGACGTCGGCTTCGCGCACAAGAAGAACATCATCGCCAATCCCAACTGCTCGACCGCCCAGCTGGTGGTGGCGCTGAAGCCGCTGCACGACCGGGCGCGCATCAAGCGGGTGGTGGTCTCGACCTATCAGTCGGTGTCCGGCACCGGCAAGGCAGCCATGGATGAGCTGTGGGACCAGACCAAGGGCGTCTTCGTGCTCGGGGCCGGCGATCCGAAGGTTTATCCGAAGCAGATCGCCTTCAACGTGATCCCCTTCGCCGGCGCCTTCATGGACGACGGCTACACCGACGAAGAACACAAGATGTGGCGCGAGACCCACAAGATGCTCGATCCGGCGATCAAGCTCACGGTGACCTGCGTGCGGGTTCCGGTGTTCGTCGGCCACTCGGAAGCGGTGAACATCGAATTCCACGAGCCTCTGGACGAGGACGAGGCGCGCGACATCCTGCGCGAGGCGCCGGGCATCTCGGTGATCGATAAGCACGAGCCCACCGGCTACATGACGCCCAAGGAAGCGCAGGGCGAATTCCCGGTCTTCGTGTCGCGGATCCGCAACGATCCGACCATCGAGAACGGCCTCAACCTGTGGGTCGTGGCCGACAACCTGCGCAAGGGCGCGGCGCTCAACGCGGTGCAGATCGCCGAGCTGCTGCACGAGCGCGGCCTGCTGCGCCAGAAAGCCCTCGCCTGACGCCATGACCTCGTCCGCGCCCGGCGGCGAGTCCCGCCTGGCCGCAGGCGCGGGGATCGGCTGCTACCTCATCTGGGGCTTCGTGCCGCTGGCGTTCCAGGCGATGGCCCGCCTCGGCGTGGGTCCGTTCGAGATCCTCGCGCATCGCGTCGTCTGGAGCCTGCCGACCGCCGGGTTGATCGTCTGGCTGGCGGGTCAAGGATCCCAGGTCCGCGGCGTTCTGCGACGCCCGCGGGTGCTGGCCTGGCTGGCGCTGTCGTCCCTGCTCGTCGCCACCAACTGGATCATCTACATCTGGTCGGTGAACTCCAGCCACATGCTGGAAGCCAGCCTCGGCTACTACATCCTGCCGTTGATCAACATGGCGGCCGGCGCGCTGATGTTCCGCGAGCGCATCGATCGGCTCGGCTATCTGTCCATGGCGCTTGCAGCCGTCGGCGTCGGTGTGCAGGCCATCGCCATCGGCTGCAAGCCGGTGATCTCCATCGCGCTCGCGCTGAGCTTCGGCGGTTACGGCATCGTCCGCAAGCACGTGGCGGCCGACGCCCAGACGGGTTTCCTGATCGAATGCCTCGCGGTCGGACTTCCAGCCCTGGCCTACATCGCGTGGCTGACCCACGCCGGCCTTGGCCATTTCGGGGCCGGCGTCGGCGTCACCGTGTGGCTGGTGGCCGCCGGCCCGATCACGGCTATCCCATTGGTGTTGTTCGCCTGGGCGGCCCGGCGCATCCCGCTGTCGTACATGGGCTTCCTGCAGTTCCTGTCGCCGACCATCAGCTTTGCCATCGGCCTCCTGGAAGGCGAGGCCTTCACGCCGCTGCGGGCGCTGTCCTTCCTGTTCATCTGGGGCGGCGCGGCGGTGTTCCTGTGGGGCGCCTGGACGCGCGCCCGCTCGGTGCGCCTCGCCATCGCCGAGGCCACGCCGGCCGAATGACCAAAGCTTAACTGTGCGGCGGCCGAAGCTCGGCCTAGCTTTCGCGCGGGGCTGGAAGGATTGCGCCATGGCGCGGAGGGCTGGGATTCTGCTGGCGAGCGCTCTGCCCGCCCTGGCTGGCGCAACGGTCGCCTCGGCCGATGTGCCGTCGCCCGTCGTCGTGGTCGAGGCAGCCCCAGGCCTCCCAAGGGCGGCGCTATCGCGCCCCGTCATCGGCCGCGCGCATCTGGTGTTCCGGCAGGCAGAGAACGAACCGCCGCTGGAAGGCGTGGTCACCGTCATCCAGGCGCGTCCGGCGGGCTGGTGCGCCGGCGCAACGGGCGTATTGATGGCGCCATGCCCGGAGCCGCCGAGACCCGCCCACCCACCGCCCGCGCCGCCCGGCTCACCGTCCGAGAGCTGACCAGCCCACTGGCCGGGCCGTTCGACCTGGAACTGGCGCCGGGCGAAGCTGCCGCCATCAGCGGGCCCTCCGGATCGGGCAAGAGCCTGTTCCTGCGCATGGTCGCCGACCTCGATCCCAACACCGGCCAGGTCGCTCTCGACGGCGCCGCCCGCGAGACGATGAGCCCCACCGACTGGCGCCGCCGCGCGCCCTATGTGGCCGCCGAGTCGGGTTGGTGGTGCGACGGCGTGGCCGAGCATTTTAGCCCCGACCGCCTGGCGGCCGCCCGCGAGCTGGGCGCCGAGGTCGGCCTCGCCGCCGAGCTGTTCGATGGGCCTGTGCTGCGGCTCTCCACCGGCGAGAAGCAGCGGCTGGCCATCATCCGCGCCCTGGTGCTCGATCCCCCGGCGCTGCTGCTCGACGAGCCCACCGCACCCCTCGACCCGGACTCCACCCGCCAGATGGAGACCATCCTCAGGCGCCGGCTGAGGGGCGGGCTGTCGCTGGTGGTGGTCACCCATGACGCCCATCAGGCGAAGCGGCTCGGCGCGCGGCATTACCTCATGCGCGATCGCAAGATGTCCCCCGCATGACCGCCATCTCACTGAGCCCGCTCGATCTCTCCATCGCCGCGGCCCTCGTGGCGTTCGACGCCATTCTCTCGGTGGTTCTGCGCCTGCAGCTGCACCGCCAGGTGCTCATCGCCGGCGCGCGCATGGTCGTGCAGCTGGTCGCCGTCGGCTTCATCCTGCGCGCGGTGTTCGCCCTGCATCATCCGGCCGCGACGCTTGCCGTCGTGCTGGTCATGTCGGCCATCGCCGCGCGCGAGATCGCCGCCCGGCCGGAACAGAAGTTCAGGGGCCTCACCGGACTGGGCCTGAGCGCCGGCGGCGTGGCCATTGCCACGGTGGTGACGGTGGGCCTGGCGCTGCTCACCGCCATCCGGCCGCATCCCTGGTACGATCCCCGCTACGCCGTGACCCTGGTCGGCATCATCCTGGGCTCGGTGCTGAATTCCGGCAGCCTGACGCTCGACAGCATGCTGGGCGGCGTCGCGCGCCTCAGGCCGGGCATCGAGGCCCAGCTGGCGCTCGGCGCGAGCTTCCATGAGGCCACCTTCCCGCTGCTGCGCGAAGCCATCCGCCGTTCGCTGCTGCCGATCATCAACCAGATGTCGGCGGCCGGCGTCATCACCCTGCCCGGCATCATGACCGGTCAGATCCTCGCCGGCCTCGATCCGCTGGAAGCCGTCAAATACCAAATCCTGCTGATGTTCCTGCTGGCCGGCGCGAGCGGCCTGACCAGCTTCATCATCGGTTTCGGGGCGCTGCGCAGGCTCACTGACGACCGCCAGCGGCTCAGGCTCGACCGGCTACGCTGAGGCCGCCGGAATAAATCGGCAGGCATCCCCGTCTCCTCCCCGAAAGCCGCATCGGCTGGAGGACAAATCATGGGCGAACACGCGAGCCGCAGGCGGTTCCTGGAATGCATGGGCTGGGCCGGCACGGGCCTGGTCTGGACGGTCAGCGGCGGCATCGCCGACGCCAGCCTCTTGGGCGCGGCGCAGGCCGCGCCGAAGTCCAAGCCCATCGTCACGCCGTTCACCTTCGTGCAGGTCTCGGACAGCCACATCGGCTTCAACAAGGACCCCAATCCGGACGCGCGGACGACCTTCCGCGAGGCGGTGGCGCGGATCAACGCCATGCCGCACAAGCCGGCCTTCATCCTGCACACCGGCGATGTCAGCCAGCTCTCCAAGCCCGCCGAGTTCGACGACGCCGACCAGATCCTCAAGGAGACCGGCGTCGAGGTGTTCCACGTGCCGGGCGAGCACGACATGCTCGACGAGGGCCAGGGCCGGGCCTTCCTCGATCGCTATGGGCGCGGGACCCTCGGCGACGGCTGGAGGAGCTTCGACCACAACGGCGTCCACTTCGTGGGCCTGGTCAACGTCAAGGACCTGAAGGCCGGCGGCATGGGCCATCTGGGCGAGGCTCAGCTCGACTGGCTGAAGGAGGATCTGGCGCCCCTGTCGGCTTCGACGCCCATCGTCGTCTACACGCACATCCCGCTCTGGACGATCTATGCCGACTGGGGCTGGGGCACCGACGACAGCGCCCAGGCGCTCGGGCTGATGAAGCGGTTCGGCTCGGTGACCGTGCTCAACGGCCACATCCACCAGATCATCCAGAAGACGGAAGGCAATATCACCTTCCAGACCGCCCGCTCGACGGCCTTCCCGCAGCCGGCGCCGGGCCAGGGCCCCGCGCCCGGGCCGCTGAAGGTGCCGGCCGGACAGCTGCGCGACATGCTCGGCATCCGCACCCTCAAGGTCGCGCCCGGCGCGCATCCGCTGGCGCTCGCCGACAGCGCGCTTGCCTGAACCCCTATCGAAAAGGAATCCCCTCACGTGTCTTACAGCTACCTGCGCGGCGGCCTCGCCGTCGCCGCCTTCACCCTCGCCCTGAACGCCGCCACCGCCGCTCCGGCCGCGGAGACCGCCAAGGTGGTGATCGGCAACTTCACCTTCGGCCCCGTGGCCCTGACGGTAAAGCCCGGCACGACGGTGACCTGGCTGAACGGCGACGACATCCCCCACACGGTCGTGGCCGACGACAAGAAGGCCTTCCGCTCCAAGGTTCTGGATTCGGGCGACAGCTTCTCGTTCACCTTCACCACGCCGGGGACCTTCGCCTATTTCTGCTCGATCCACCCGCACATGACGGGCAAGGTCATCGTCAAGGCGTCGTGAGGCGCGGGGCGCGGGAAGACGTGGCGAGGATCCTCCAGTTCAGCACCGTCAGGACCAAGCGTCCCGACGCGCCCGCCGATCGGGCCGGTTCACCCCCCGTGGCCGGTCGGCGGGCTGTCGCTGATCCGCCGCCGCTGTCGGCGGCCGAGGCCCAGCGCTTCCGCGCCCTGATCCTGCCGCACCTCGACGCCGCCTTCGGGTTCGCTCGCTACCTGACCCGCGACGCCACCCACGCCGAAGACATCGTGCAGGAGGCGTTCCTCAAGGCGCTGCGCGGTTTCGCCGGGTTCCGCGGGGGCGAGCCGAGGGCCTGGCTGTTCGCCATCGTCCGCACCACCTTCCTCGACGCCGTCCGCGCCCGCCCGGCATGGGGCGATCCGGACGCGGCCGAGGCCATCGCGTCGGAGGACGACACCCCCGAAGACGCCGTGCTGCGCCAGGGCGAGACGGCGACCGTGCGCGGCGCCATCGAGGTGCTGCCCGAGCCATTCCGCGAGACCCTGGTGCTGCGCGAACTGGAAGAGCTCAGCTATCGCCAGATCGCCGAGGTCACCTCGGCCCCCATCGGCACGGTGATGTCGCGCCTGGCCCGGGCCCGGCAGATGCTGCTGGCGGCGCTCAGCGAGGAGAAGGCGTCATGAGCGGCTGTCCCGACAAGACCCACCTGATCCACGCCCTGGTCGACGGCGAACTGGACGCGGTCAACGCCCAGGCCTTCGAGGCGCACCTGAAGACCTGCCCGGACTGCGCCGCCGCGGTCGGCGAACTTCAGGACCTGCGCGAGCGCATCGCCCGGCCGGAGCTGCGCGACGCCGCCCCCGCCGGGTTGCAGAGCCGCATCGAGGCGATGATCGAGGCCGAGACCGAGCGGCCGCGCCGGCGGGTTCCGAGCGCCGTGCCCTGGACCCTGGCCGGCGGCTTCGCCGCGCTCGCGGCCAGCCTCGTGGTGACCACCAGCCTGCCCTCGACCACGGTGCTGGCCGACCAACTGGTCGGCGACCACGTGCGCTCGACGCTCGCCAGCCACCTCGTCGACGTGGAGACCTCCGACCGTCACACGGTGAAGCCCTGGTTCGCCGGCAAGATCGACTTCGCGCCGCCGGTGGTGGACCTCGCCGCCCGGGGTTTCCCGCTGGTCGGCGGGCGCGTGGACTATCTGGACGGCCGGGTCGTCGCGGCCCTCGTCTATCGACGCGGCAAGCACGTGATCAACGTCTTCATCCGGCCCGAGCCCAAGGGGCTGCGCCTCCCGGCGGCCCGCGCCCACGACGGCTATTCCCTGGTCCGCTGGACCGAGGGCGGGCTGGAGTTCTGGGCGGTGTCGGACGCCGAGCCGCGCGAGCTGGAGACCCTGCGGCAGGACTTCGTGGCCGCGACTAAAGGCTAGCGTAGGCCGCCTCGATCAGCCGGCGCGGCCGGTCGTCGCCCATCAGCTGGGCGGACTGCTTGTTCATCACATAGGCGCCGGCGAGCTTGCGCTCGGGATCGGCGAAGGCGCAGGAGCCGCCCCAGCCGGCGTGGCCGAAGCTCTGGTCTCCCGGGCCCCAGGGATGGGTGGGGACGTTGCGCATGAAGCCCGCGGCCCAGCTCACCTCGAAGGGCAGCACCAGGTCCTGGCCGTGGATGCGCTCGCGCGTCGCCTCGGCGATCAGGGCCGGCGACAGGATGTCCTCGCCGTCGAGCCAGCCGTCATTGGCCAGGGCGCCCATCAGGCGGGCGAGGGACTGGGCGGTGACGTGGCCGTTGGCCGACGGGACCTCCATGCGCCGCCACTCGGCCTGGCTGCGGCCGGCCGGCTGCGACCAGGGGGTCAGGAAGGCGGCGCGGGTGGCTTCGTTGTGGTGGCCGAAGTCGGGCAGGCTGTTGGGCCGCTGCACCTCGCAGACCCGGTCGAACTCGGCGTCCGGCAGGCCGATCCAGAGGTCGAGGCCAAACGGGACGCTGAGGTCCTCGCGCAGCGCCGCGCCCATGGTGCGGCCTTCGACGCGCCGGAAGATCTCGCCCACCAGATAGCCGAAGGTCACCGGATGGTAGCCGCTGGCCGTGCCCGGCGGCCAGATCGGCGCCATGGCCGCCAGCCGCGCGCAGATGGCGTCCCAGTCGAACCATTCGGCCGGGTCCATCTCATCGGGAAAGCCGGAGAGCCCCTCCTGGTGAGAGAGCACCTGTTCGACGGTGATCGCCGCCTTGCCGGCGGCGGCGAACTCCGGCCAGACCGAGGCGACGGTCTGGTCGTAGGCGAGCTTTCCCTGGTCGACGAGCCGGGCCATCAGCAGGGCGGCGATGGCCTTGGTCGTGGAGAACACGGGGGCCAGGGTGTCCGGCCCGAACGGCCTGGTCCGCGCGCGGTCGGCGAAGCCCGCCCAGATGTCCAGCACCACCTCGCCGGCCTGCACCAGGGTGAAGCGCGCGCCGAGTTCGAGGCCGGCCTCGAAGTTGGCGGCGAAGGCGTCCTCGACGGCGGCGAAGCGGGGCGGGGCGGTTCCGGCGATCTCGACCATCAGAGCCGCTCCATCCGCACCTCGGCGGTCGGCCGCACCAGCCGATCGGCGATGGCCACCAGCGGCAGGTCCGGCGTGCGCCAGGCCTTGGCCGCCTGCACGGCCTCGGCGACGGCGCGGGCGGCCCGTTCGGCGGCGGCGAGGGCGCTGAGCCCCTCCACCAGCCCGGCCCCGAAGCTGGCGGTGATCAGGTCCCCGGTGCCGTTGGGCGCCTGCGGCAGCCTCGGGTGGGCGAACAGCATGGCGCTCTCGCCGTCGCAGAACAACAGGCCGATCTCGCCCTCGCGCGCCGGGACGGAGGTCACCAGCGCCGGGCGACCGAGCTTGCGGGCCGCGGCGGCGGCGGCCGGTGCGTCACCGATCTCGCAGCCGGCGAGATGGCCGAGCTCCCAGAGATTGGGGGTGATCCAGTCGGCGAGCGGCACGAGGCGGTCGGCGATGGCGGCGGCCACCTCCGGCGGCACATAGAGCCCCTTCGGTGCATCGCCCATGATCGGATCGACGATGACCACGGGCCGACGCTCGGACGCGGCGCGAATGCGCTCGAGCGTGTCGGCGGCGATCTCCACCTGGGCGGCGAGCGAGAAGTGGCCGGCGATCACCAGGTCGACGTAGCCGAACACCGCGTCGGCCTCGATGTCGGCCAGCATGCGGCGAAAGACCGGCGGGGCGGTCACCTGGCCCTCCGCGCCCTTGGCCGGGCTGCGGCCGAACATGACGGTCGGCGCCAGCACCGGATCGATGCGGTGGGCCGCCAGCACATACTGCTGGGCGGCGCCGCCGATGCGGTCGGCGGCGACGAAGGACGACATGATCAGGGCGAGCGCCATGCCCGCCTTCTGGCACAGCCGCTCAATGCTGCAAATGCAGCCGCAGGCCGACGACGTTGATGGGGCCGCGGTCGCGGTTGTAGGCCGGGTGGACCACGAGCTGGTCGTCGAGGGTCAGGTGCAGGTCCTTGGCGAGGCCCAGGCTGTAGTAGGCCTCGATGATCTGCTCGGCGCCCGGATGCGGCAGCTGGCCGTCGCCGACCAGGATGCCGAGGCCGCCGGCGTCGAGATAGCGCTGGCCGGGCCGCGACAGACGGTTGGCGACCGCGGCCACGGCGGCAGTGTCCGCCTTGCGGCCCCAGCGGGCGCCGGAGACCGAGACGCCGGCCTGAACGGTCTGGTCGATGTCGGTGTATTCGTAGCTCTCGTAGCGGCCGTCGTCGGCGCCGATGCGGCCGAACAGGCCGACGCCGTCGGCCACCTCCTGCTCGAAGCCCAGGTGCAGGCCGGGACGGCTGGCGTAGCGGCGGACCAGCGCGGTGTCGGCCGGCGCGCCGGTTTGCCGGGCCAGCGCCACGGCGTCGTCGTAGCGGCCCATGTTGCCGCGGGTCAGGAAGCCGGTCAGCCGCACGGCGCCCGGACGTCCGTTCCAGGTGAAGCGCCGCTCCGCCTCGCCGACCAGCTGGAACTGGTGGAAGTCGTTGGTCAGCACCGCGTTGTTCGGCAGGATCGAGAGGTCGAAGACCCCGCCCCGCCAGGTCCAGTCGCCGGCGTACCACTCGCCGGCCGCGCCATAGGTGTAGCCCCAGGCGTCGGCCGCGTAGTCGAAGCTGCCGGCCGCGATCAGCGACCAGTTGAGGAAGTCCTCCCGCGGATCGTGGGCGTACTTGTTGGCATCGAAGATGTCGGTGACGTTGAGCTTGCCGGCGGTGATCACCAGCCGGTCCTTCGAGCGGTGGGCCGCCAGCTGGTTGAGGTCGGCGTCCTGGTCGTCGGCGCCGCCGCCGAGGTCGATGGTCTGGCGCACGAACAGGCGGGCGATGCGGGCGTAGGCATGCGCCCGGCCGACCTTGGCCCCGTCGCCGTTCACATAGCCGGCCGCGCCCAGGGTGTTGGAGGGCGCATAGCCTTCGTACATCTCGAGGTTGCCCCAGACCTCGCCGCCGGCCCAGGGGCGGACGCCGGCATAGAGGGTGGCGTCGACCGTGTTGCCCCAGGCGGGGCCGGGCCGAAAGCTCTGCGGGCCGGTGTAGGGAGCGTGGAACGACGGGTAGTACTGCAGGATGTCGGTGCCCTGCAGGCGCAGCGCCCAGCGCTCCGGCGTCACAGACTTCTTCGCCGACTCATCGCCGGCGCCGGAGTCCTGGGCCATGGCGGCGGTCGCCCCGGCCAGCACCAGCGACAGGGCGAACGCCCAGGTTCTCAGACCGCCAGACGCCATGGTTCCTCCCCGGCTGCGCCGGAGCCATAGCGCCCGCGGCGGCGCTTGAATACGCCGCCGCGTCGCAAGTTCCCCAATCGGGACCTAGTAGCGGTAGTGGTCGGGCTTGAAGGGGCCGGCGGTCGGCACGCCGATATAGTCGGCCTGGTCCTTCGAGAGCGTGGTGAGCTTCGCGCCCAGCTTGTCGAGGTGCAGCATGGCCACCTTCTCGTCGAGGTGCTTGGGCAGGGTGTAGACGCGGGTCTCGTACTTCTTGCCGTGCTGCCAAAGCTCGATCTGGGCGAGCGTCTGGTTGGTGAAGGAGGCGCTCATCACGAAGCTCGGGTGGCCGGTGGCGTTGCCGAGGTTCACCAGGCGGCCTTCGGACAGCACGATGATCTTCTTGCCGTCCGGGAATTCCACGTGGTGGACCTGGTCCTTGATCTTGTCCCACTTGAAGTTGCGCAGGCCGGCGATCTGGATCTCGCTGTCGAAGTGGCCGATGTTGGCGACGATCGCGTTGTTCTTCATCCGACGCATGTGGTCGACGGTCAGCACGTCCTTGTTGCCGGTCGCGGTGACGAAGATGTCGGCCTTGTCCGCCACGTCGTCCATGGTCTGGACCTCGTAGCCCTCCATCGCCGCCTGCAGGGCGCAGATCGGGTCGATCTCGGTGACCACCACACGGGCGCCCCCGTTGCGCAGGGACGCCGCCGAGCCCTTGCCCACGTCGCCGTAGCCCAGCACCACGGCCACCTTGCCGGCCAGCATCACGTCGGTGCCGCGGCGTATGGCGTCGACCAGGCTCTCGCGGCAGCCGTAGAGGTTGTCGAACTTCGACTTGGTGACGCTGTCGTTGACGTTGATCGCCGGGAACGGCAGCTCGCCGCGCTCGGCCATCTGATAAAGGCGATGGACGC
>Ga0207667_10010202_pt1 | contig 11002 bp, 10 predicted proteins | sample KBSCornC52_FD_184301 | JGI IMG/M metagenome (GOLD analysis project Ga0207667, IMG submission 184301) | Corn rhizosphere microbial communities from Kellogg Biological Station, Michigan, USA - KBS Corn C5-2 (SPAdes) (version 2) | ecosystem: Host-associated > Plants > Roots > Rhizosphere > Soil ...
GACCGGGACGACGGTCACCTGGGTCAACAAGGATCCCTATCCGCACACGGTGACCGCGGCCGGCGCCTTCGACTCGAAGGAGATCGGCGCGGATCGCAAGTGGACGTACGTGGCGCGCAAGCCGGGACGCTACGACTACATCTGCACGCTGCACCCGAACATGAAGGGCACGCTCGTGGTGGAAGGCGCCCCGGCCAAGGCTTCCCCGGGCCGCTAGGCCCGGTTTTCCTAGAGGAGCCGGCCCCACAGCCCGGCCGCCAGCTCCTTCACCCGCAGCACGAGCGACCTCCTCTGCCAGCTCGCGAGGTCGATCGCGTCGGACGCCGCGATGTCGCGCGCGTACGCGGCCTGCATCTGCCCCGCGAAATCGCGCCCGAGGATCACGGCGTTGATCTCGTCGTTGTCGAGGGCGCTTCGCCAGTCGAGGTTGCTGGAGCCCACCCACGACCAGACGCCATCCACGACCGCGGTCTTCGCGTGGAGAGGGGCGCCGCGTCGCTCGTAGATCTTCACGCCCCCCTCGAGGAGCTCCGCGTAGTGCGATCGCCCCGCGTTGGCGACGAGCGCCGAGTCCGAATTGCTGGGAAGGATGAGCCTCACGTCCACGCCGCGTCCCGACGCCTCGACGAGCGCCTTCACGAGCTGCGGGTCCGGCACGAAGTAGGCGTTGGTGATGTAGACCTGCTTCTCCGCGTTGGTGATGGCCGAGATGAGCGTGAGGTAGATGAGGCTGTACGGATCGTCGGGCGTGCTCCCCACCGCCCGGACGATCTCCGTTCCGGGGGATGCGATCCGGGGAAGATAGTCCCGCTTCGCGAGCGGCTTCCCGTGCTGCTTCTCCCAGGTATCGAGGAAGAGCTTCTGGAATTCCGCGACCGCCGGCCCGTCGATCTCGATGTCGGTGTCCCGCCAGCCGCCGCCGGAGTCCGCGCCCCGCCGGCTCCCCGCGACGCCCGAGCCCGCCGAATACACGTTGCTGATGTTGATGCCGCCCAGGAATGCGACCCGGCCGTCCACCACCAGGAGCTTCCGGTGGTCGCGATGGTTGGGCGCCCACGCCTTCTTCATCGAGAGCGGATTCACGGGGTTGAACTCGAGGACGTTCACGCCGGCCTGCGACAGGCGCTCGAAGAATGCCGGGGCGGTCGCGAGCGCCCCCACGCTGTCGTAGATCACGTTCACCTGGACGCCATGGGCCTCGCGCTCGAGGAGCGCCTCGGCGAAGCGCTCTCCCGCCGCGCCGTCCTCGATGATGTACGACTCGACGTTCACGTGGTCCTTCGCGCCGGCGATGGCGGCGAGCATCGCCTTGTACGTCGCGGGGCCGTCCTGGAGGAGCGTGACCCGGTTCCCCACGACGAGCGGGCTGCCCACGATCTCCTGTTCGAGCGCGATCTGCTTGTCGAGCACGTCCAGGTCGCCGGAGCGGCGCTTGAGCTCGGCCACGATGGCGGCGCTCCTCCTCGCCGTGAGCGGTCCGCGCGCGTTCTCGAAGCGCGCCGATTGCGCGACGTAGCGCTCGGAGAGGAACTCGGTGTCCGGGAGCGTCGCGCAGCCGCCCGCGGCGGCGACGCAGCACGCGGCCGCGATCCTCGTCGCACGGATCATCCGCATGCCCTCACTCGGGCTTCACCGCATCGGCGTCGCGCCGGCCGAGCTCGCGGTGCTTCATGGCGAGGTACTCGCCGCGCTCCATCTCGTGCAGCTGGCGCGGGTAGCGTTCGACCGCGGCGAACCAGTTCTCGAGGCGGCCCTCGCGACGCTCGGGCGCCGGCAGAGCCGAGGCCGCGAGGTACCCCTCGATCGCGAGGTAGTAGCGCATGGTGTTCCGCTCGATCACGCCGCGGACGTCGCCCAGGTAGACGGGCGCGCCGGCCGCGTCGCGATCGACGATCGTGAAGCCCACCTTGCCGCGCCCGAGGGTGGCGAGATAGCCACGCATCGCGACCTCCGCCGCGACCCCGTAGGCGTACGAGTACGACATGTGGACGAAGGTCGACTTCGCATCCACGGGCGAGGCCTCGACCACGATGCGGTAGTCCTTCGTGCCGAGCGGCCCCGCCCCGGCGGTGAGCAGCACCTCGAGGTAGCCGGGCGTGCTCGCCGCGACTCGGTACGCGAAGTCGATCCGGAAGGCCTCCGCGAGCGGCTGGTCGAACCGGCGGCCGACCGCGAGGCTCAAGACGCTTTGCTCGCCCGCGCCGCGCGCGACGCAGTCCTTCACGTTGAGGTGCACCATCAGGATGTCGCACCAGTGGTCCATGCCCTGCAATGCGGGCCCGACCACGGTGTAGGGGTAGGCCACGACCGCGTAGACGTCCCCCTCCAGGACCCCGTTGGAATGCCGCGAATCGATCACGAGGGGCCGGTGGAACTGGTTCGTCGCGAGCCGGCCGTCGAGCGCCGCTTCACGCGCCCGCAATGCCGTCGCATCCTGCGCGTGCCCCGCGGCCGGGCAGGCGAGCGCGACGAGCGATGCGGCTACGGCTTTGCGCAGGCGGGCCATCGGACGCGGCGCGACCGCCTAGCGCTCGTCCGCCATGCCTTCGAGGAGCGAGGACAGGTCCTCCGCGTGCTCTTCCTCGGAGGCGAGGATCTCCTTCAGCACGCGCTGCGTCGTGGGGTCGTTCGGGCCCAGGTAGGCGATCATCTCGCGGTAGCCCTCGATCGCGATCCGCTCGGCGATGAGGTCCTCGCGGATCATCGCGGCGAGGGATTCGCCCTCTGCGTACTCGGCGTAGCTGCGCTTCGCGAGGCCTTCGGGGGAGAAGTCCGGCTTTCCGTGCAGCTCGACGATGCGCTTGGCGAGGGCGTCGGCATGCCGCATCTCCTCGTTCGCATGCTCCAGGAACTCCGCGGCCACGGGCGCGGCGTGAATGCCGGTCGCCGTGAAATAGTGCCGCTTGTACCGGAGGACGCACACGATCTCCGTCGCGAGCGCCTTGTTGAGGAGGCCCACGACGACCTCGCGCTCCGCCGCATAGCCGGGCGTGACCGCGCCCTGCTCGATGTGCAGCCGCGCGCGCGCGCGTAGCGTCGCCGCGTCCGAGAGGGTCGGCCGGGGCGACGAGACGTCCTTCAGCGCGGCGGGCTGCGCCGGGGCGTCCACCCGGGCGGCCAGGCGGCGCGGGTTCATACGGCGTTTCGTCCGCTGATGAGCCGCAGGAGGATCACGATCACGGCGATCACGAGCAGCACGTGCACGAGGCCGCCCATGGTGGTCGAGGTGACCATCCCGAGGAGCCACAGGACGACGAGGATGATGGCGATGGTATAGAGCATGATCGTTTCACTCCGCGATGTGTTGTGAGGAGAACGTCGCCATCCTGCCTCCATTGGGGCGTCCGATCTGTGCGATACCGCGCATAGGGGCCCGCGGGACTAAGTTCGGTATCGAACGGACGATGCGGGGGCGCGGATGCATGCTCGCTCAGGGACCATTCGCCCCGACTTCCGGAGGAAACGACATGAACAACGTTCCGCGTCACGGCACCCATCGCAGCGCGTTCATCGCGGCAAGCCTCGCGTTCGCACTCGGAATCGGGGCGGCCCACGGCGCCGGGGGTGCCGCGACTCCCGAGGCGAAGAGCGACGGCATGGGCGCCGCGTTGAGCGACACGGCCATCACCGCCAAGGTGAAGGCGAAGACGATGGGCGAGCCCGGCTTCGAGCGGTCGCACATCCACGTCACCACGACCAACGGCGTCGTGACGCTCGAGGGGTCGGCCAGCAGCAGCCGCGCGAAATCCGCCGCCGAGGCGGCCGCGAAGTCGGTCGACGGCGTGAAGAGCGTCGACAACGACCTGAAGGTCCACGCGAAGACGAGGACCGCCGCCAGGTCGCGCGACGCGGCCGCGAAGACGGAGCGCGCCGCCTCCGACGGCTGGATCACCACCAAGGTCAAGTCCGAGATCCTCGCGAGCAGCCTCCCCAGGGGCTTCGAGGTGGGCGTGAAGACGACCCACGGCGTGGTGGTCCTCACGGGATCGCTCGCGAGCCCCGATGCGGTCGAGCAGGTGAAGGCCATCGCACGGAAGGTCGAGGGCGTGAAGAGCGTCGACGTCTCGGGCCTCAAGGCCGCGGGGTAGCCACGTCCCATCCCGGGACGGTCCCTGGGGGCTCGACCGGCGGAACGCGGCCGCCGGCGGCCTGTCCTACCTCGGCAGGTCACCGATGCGACCCGGGCATCGGACAATCCGTGGAAACCAGGAACGCCGAATGAACGCACCCGATGCGCAGGCAGGGCTCGATCCCGCATTGGACGAGCTGTGCGTGAATACCCTGCGGTTCCTCTGCGTCGACGCGGTGCAGAACGCCGATAGCGGCCATCCGGGCATGCCGCTGGGCGCCGCGCCGATGGCGTACGTCCTCTGGACGCGCTTCCTCGACCATTGCCCGGCGAATCCCGCCTGGGCGGACCGCGACCGCTTCGTCCTTTCGGCGGGGCACGGGTCGATGCTCCTCTACGCCTTGCTCCACCTCACCGGCTACGACGTTCCCCTCGAGCAGCTCCGGCGGTTCCGCCGGTGGGGCAGCCTCACGCCGGGCCATCCGGAGCGCGGCGTGACACCCGGCGTCGAGGTGACGACGGGTCCGCTCGGCCAGGGCTTCGCCAACGGAGTGGGGATGGCGATGGCCGAGGCCCACCTCGCCGCGCGCTACAATCGCACCGGCTTCGAGATCGTCGACCATTGGACGTACGGCATCGTGAGCGACGGCGACCTGATGGAGGGCGTCGCGTCGGAGGCCGCGTCCCTCGCCGGGCACCTCCAGCTGGGGAAGCTCATTTACCTCTACGACGACAACCGGGTGACGCTCTCCGCGGGCACCGGCATCGCGTTCACCGAGGACCGCGCGCGGCGGTTCGACGCGTACGGCTGGCAGACCCAGGTGATCGAGGACGGCAACGACCTGGCGGCGATCGAGCGGGCGCTCGCCGGCGCGCGCGCCGAGACGCGGCGTCCCTCGTTGATCCTCGTGCGGACGCACCTGGGATACGGCTCCCCCGACAAGCAGGACACGTACAAGGCCCACGGCTCGCCGCTCGGTGAAGACGAAGTGCGGCTCACGAAGCAGAACCTCGGCTGGCCGGTCGAGCCGCCGTTCCGCATTCCGGACGCGGCGCGAGACCATTATCGCGAAGCGCTCGCGCGCGGCCGGCGCGCGGAGGAAGCGTGGAACGCGCGGTTCGCCGCTTACGCGCGCGCGTTTCCGGAGCTCGCGGCGGAATTCCTCGAAGCGCTCGACGGAGGCCCGCCCGCGGGCTGGGACGCGGAGATTCCCGTCTTCCCCGCGGATGCGAAGGGCATGGCCACCCGGGTCGCCTCGGGGAAGGTCATGAACGCGATCGCCCCCCGCCTGCCGGCGCTCATCGGCGGCTCCGCGGACCTGGACCCCTCGACCAACACGGCACTGCTGGGCCAGGGCGATTTCGAGCCCCCGGGGCTCGACGCGCGCGATCGCCAGGGCTCCGAGGGCGGCGGCTGGAGCCGCGCCGGGCGAAACCTCCACTTCGGCGTGCGCGAGCATGCGATGGGAGCGGTCATGAACGGGCTCGCGGCGCACGGGGGCGCCCTTCCCTTCGGCGCCACGTTCCTGGTCTTCTCCGATTACATGCGCCCGCCGATGCGGCTCGCCGCGCTGATGGGGCTGCACGTGATCTACGTGTTCACCCACGACAGCATCGCGCTGGGAGAGGACGGCTCGACGCACCAGCCCGTCGAGCAGCTGGCGGGCCTCAGGGCGATTCCGGGCCTGGACGTCATTCGCCCCGGGGACGCCAACGAGGCGGCCGTCGCGTGGCGCGTCGCGGTGGAGACGCGCGACCGCCCGGTCGCTCTCGTCCTCTCGCGGCAGGATCTCCCCACGCTCGAGCGCGGACCGTTTGCCTCCGCCGAGGGGCTGCGGCGCGGCGGATACGTGCTCGCCGATGCGCCCGACGGGAAGCCGGCGCTCATCCTCATCGCATCGGGGTCGGAGGTCGCGCTCGCCGCCGCGGCGGGCGAGCGGTTGCGTTCGCGCGACGACATCGCCGTGCGGATCGTGTCGCTCTCGTCGTGGGAGATCTTCGACGCGCAGCCCCGGGAATACCGCGAGGCGGTGCTGCCGCCGCGCGTGGGCGCACGCCTCGCGGTGGAGGCCGGGGTCGCGCAAGGCTGGCATCGGTACGTGGGCGATCGCGGGGACGTGCTTTCGGTCGAACGCTTCGGCGCCTCGGCCCCGGGAGCGGTCGTGCTGCGCGAGTACGGCTTCACCGTCGACAACGTCTGCGCGCGCGCCCTGGCGCTGCTGCGTTAGCCGCCGGATGCGATCAGCACATCGACACCGGCGCGAGGCGCGATCGCCCGGGCGGGAATGTCCCGGCCCGCGCGCCATGCGGCGATCGCGGGGCCCTTGCCTTCCGCGTCCACCAGGAAGAGCACCTCGCGCGCGCGGCCCAGGCGCGAAGCGCTCAGGCTCACGCGCTCCGGCGGCGGCTTCGGGGCGTCGAGCACCGCCAGGGCATCCGCGGAGCCGCTCGCGCATCCCCAGTCGTGGCCCGGAAAGAGGCTCGCCGTATGGCCATCCTCGCCCAGTCCCAGCAGCACCAGGTCGAATTCGCCGATCGCGCCCACCGTCTGCGCATAGGCGCGTGCCGCGGCGATGGCACCCAGCTCTCCCGGAATGGCGTGCCGCTGGGCCGGAGGAATGGGAGCATGGTCGAGCCACGCCTCCGCGGCCATGCGCGAATTGCGCGCGGGGTCGTCCGGCGGCAGGCAGCGCTCGTCGCCGAAGTAGATGTGCCAGGCGGCCCCGCCGGCGGCCGATTCGCGAAGCCTTTGGTACGCTCCGCGCGGCGTGTCCCCACCTGCGAGGACGACGTGGAATTCCCCCCGCGCGGCGATGGCACGGGCGGCTGCGGCAACGATCCACGATGCGGCCCGGCGGTCCAGCGCCTGCCGGTCGGGCAGCGCGTGCCAGCGGCATCGCTGTTTCTCAGGGAGCGCCATCGCGCGGCCCCATGAACGAAGGAGATTCGAGATGCATATCGGCATGATCGGCCTGGGGCGGATGGGCGCGAGCCTCGTGCGGCGCCTGGCGAAGGACGGCCACGAATGCGTCGCCTTCGACGCGAGCGCCGCGGCCGTGAAGGCGATCGCGGGGCCCCACGTGCAGGCCGCCACGTCGATCGACGACCTGGTCGCGAAGCTTCCCAAGCCGCGCGCGGTCTGGTTGATGGTCCCCGCCGGCGTGACCGGCAAGCTGGTCGAGGAGCTCGCCGCGCGGCTGGAGGCGGGCGACATCGTGATCGACGGCGGCAACAGCTACTACCGCGACGACCTCGAGAGGGCGAAGGCGCTCGGGCGCAGGCACGTCCATTTCGTCGATTGTGGCACCAGCGGCGGGGTCTTCGGGATGGAACGCGGCTTCTGCCTCATGATCGGCGGAGAGGACGCGGTCGTGAGGCACCTGGACCCGATCTTCGCCACCCTCGCGCCCGGCGTCGACGCCGCCCCGCGAACACCGGGCAGGAAGGGCGCGCCGGGCACGGCCGAGCGCGGATACCTGCACTGCGGCCCCGCGGGCGCGGGACATTTCGTGAAGATGGTCCACAACGGCATCGAGTACGGCCTCATGGCGTCCTATGCCGAGGGACTCAACATCCTGCGCAACGCCAACGCCGGAAAGCGGGCGCGCGAAGCGGACGCGGAGACGACGCCGCTGCGCGATCCGGCGAGCTACCAGTACGACCTCGACCTCGCGCAGATCGCGGAAGTCTGGCGCCGGGGTAGCGTCGTGGCCTCGTGGCTCCTCGACCTCACCGCCGCGGCGCTCCACGAGAGCCCCGGCCTCGAGGGCTTCGCCGGCCGTGTCTCCGACTCGGGCGAAGGGCGCTGGACGATCGCGGCCGCGATCGACGAGTCGGTGCCCGCACCCGTCCTCACCGCCGCGCTCTACGAGCGCTTCAGCTCCCGCGACGGCGCCGAGTTTGCGAACCGCGCGCTCTCCGCGATGCGCAAGCAGTTCGGCGGCCACGACGAGAAGAAATGAAGGGAGGCCCCTGAGATGGATGGCGCTCGCCACGGCACGGCCCCCTCGGACGCGCTCGTCGTCTTCGGCGCGACCGGGGACCTCGCCCACAAGCGGATCTTTCCCGCGCTCTACGCGATGGCGAAGTCGGGCGCGCTCCGCGTCCCGGTGATCGGCGTCGCGTCGTCGCGCTGGAGCGACGCGGAGCTGCGCCGGCGCGCGGAGGACGGCATCCGGGCGTCGGAGAAGATCGACGACCGCCCGGCCCTGCGGCGCGTCTTGGCCTCTCTGCGCTATGTCTCCGGCGACTACAACGACGCGGCCACCTTCGCAGCGCTCAGGCAGGCGCTCGGGCGGGCGCGGCGTCCGACGCACTACCTCGCCATCCCGCCCGCCCTCTTCCCGACGGTGATCGAGGGCCTGGGCACCGCGGGCCTCGCCCGCCATGCGCGCGTGATCGTCGAGAAGCCGTTCGGGCGCGATCTCGCGTCGGCCCGGGAGCTCAACCGCATCGCAGGGAGCGTCTTCCCGGAAGACGCCATCTTCCGCATCGATCACTTCCTCGCCAAGGAAGCGATCATGAACATCCTCTACTTCCGGTTCGCCAACTCGTTCCTCGAGCCCATCTGGAACCGCAACTACGTGGCGAGCGTCCAGGTGACGCTCGCGGAGGACTTCGGCGTCGGGACGCGCGGCGCGTTCTACGAGACCGCGGGGTGCCTGCGCGACGTCGTCCAGAACCACCTCTTCCAGATCGTGGCGCTCCTCGCGATGGAGCCGCCGACCTACCGGGGCTTCGGCGCCGTGCACGGCGAGACGGCCGACGTCCTCCAGGCGATGCGGCCGCTCAAGGCCGCCGACGTCGTGCGCGGCCAGTACGCCGGATACCGCAGGGAGCCCGGCATCGCGAGGGATTCGGATGTCGAGACCTTCTGTGCCCTGCGCCTCTTCATCGACTCGTGGCGCTGGGCCGGGGTGCCGTGGTACCTGCGCTCCGGCAAGTTCCTGGCCGAGACGGCGGCCGAGGTGATCGTCCAGCTCAAGCCGCCGCCGCAGCGCCTTTTCGCCGACTCGGCCCCCGCGCACGGGCCCGCCAACTATCTTCGCTTCCGCCTCTCCCCCAGCTCCGCGGTGGCGCTCGCCGCGCGCGTGAAGCTCGCCGGAAAGGAGTTCGTCGGCGAGCAGCGCGAGCTCTACCTCCTCGACGAGCGGCCCGCGGAGCAGGCGCCGTATGCCCGCCTCCTGGGCGACGCCCTCGCCGGGAACGGGGCGCTTTTCACGCGCGAGGACGCCGTGGAAGCGGCATGGGCGGTGGTCGATCCGGTCCTCGAGAAGCATCGCCGGGTGGCAGCCTACAAGCGCGGCAGCTGGGGCCCCCCGGAATCGGATGCGCTCATCGCCCGCGACGGCGGCTGGTACAACCCGATCCTTGCCCATGCCGCCTCCGACTGAAGGCCGTGCGCCCGGCATGGACGTCGTATTCCTCCTGGACTGCGACAACACGCTGCTCGACAACGACCAGGTCGTGCGCGACCTCAACGCGCACCTCGAGGCCGAGTTCGGGTGCGAGTGCCGGGATCGCTACTGGAAGATCTTCGAGGAGCTGCGCGCCGAGCTGGGCTACACCGACTATCTCGGCGCGCTGCAGCGCTATCGCCTGGGCGCGATGAACGATCCGCGCCTCCTCGGCATGTCGTCCTTCCTCGTGGACTATCCCTTCGCCGAGCGGCTCTATCCCGGGTCCCTTGCCGTGCTCGACCATCTTCACCGGCGCGGGCTCACGGTGATCCTCTCGGACGGCGACGTGGTCTTCCAGCCGCGCAAGATCCAGCGCTCGGGGCTGTGGGACGCGGTCGAGGGGCGGGTCCTCGTCTACATCCACAAGGAACGCATGATGGACGAGGTCGAGCGGCGCTACCCGGCGCGCCATTACGTGATGGTCGACGACAAGCTGCGGATCCTCTCGGCGATGAAGGCGATCCTGGGCGGCCGCGTGACGACCGTATTCCCGCGCCAGGGGCATTACGCGGTCGATCCGCGGGAGCTTGCGGCATATCTGCCGGCCGACCTGGCCGTCGACCGCATCGGCGACCTGCTCGGTCGCGAACTTCACCCATTGCGATAAAGGAGGCGGCATGAATCCCGCGCAACGACTGCACGACTTCGGGCAAAGCCTGTGGCTCGACAACATCACCCGCGGACTGATCGCGGACGGCACGCTCGAGCGCTACATCCGCGATTTCGCCGTGACCGGCCTCACGTCCAATCCCACGATCTTCGACCGCGCCATCGGCGACCACGATTTCTACGACGACGCCATCCGCGAGAAATCCGGGGCGGGGAAGTCCGGCGAGGCGCTCTTCCTCGAGCTCGCCCTGGAGGACCTCGCCAGGGCGGCCGATCTCTTCCGTCCGGTCCACGACGCGACCGCGGGCGTCGACGGCTGGGTGTCGCTCGAGGTCTCGCCGCTCCTCGCGGACGACACCGCCGGATCGATCAAGGCGGCGGCGGAGCTCCATGCGCGCGCCCGGCGCCCCAATTTCTTCGTGAAGATCCCGGGTACCCGTGCCGGCATTCCGGCGATCGAGGAATCGATCTTCGCGGGCGTGCCGATCAACGTGACGCTGCTCTTCTCGCGCGAGCAGTACCTTGCGGCCGCGGAGGCGTACATGCGGGGCATCGAGCGCCGGATCGCGGCCGGCCGCGACCCGGCGGTCCATTCCGTGGCCTCGGTCTTCGTGAGCCGCTGGGACGTGGCCGTGAAGAACAAGGTGCCGGCGCAGCTGCGCAACCGCCTCGGCATCGCCATCGCCGGGCGCGCCTACAAGGCCTACCGCGACCTCCTCGCCTCGCCTCGCTGGCGCAAGCTCGCCGCCGCGGGCGCCCCGACCCAGCGCCTGCTCTGGGGAAGCACCGGCACGAAGGATCCCGCCGCGCCCGACGTCCTCTACGTGGAAGCGCTGGCGGCCCCCGACACGATCGACACCCTCCC
>Ga0207667_10010203_pt1 | contig 11001 bp, 8 predicted proteins | sample KBSCornC52_FD_184301 | JGI IMG/M metagenome (GOLD analysis project Ga0207667, IMG submission 184301) | Corn rhizosphere microbial communities from Kellogg Biological Station, Michigan, USA - KBS Corn C5-2 (SPAdes) (version 2) | ecosystem: Host-associated > Plants > Roots > Rhizosphere > Soil ...
CGTGCACCGGTTACATAATCATGACGTGCTTCGGTGCTGTGGCAGTTCTCAACAAGATTTTGTTGCCCGTCGTTGTTAAAGGAATAACGGCGGCCACCGGTGATCTGCGATTTCGCATCCAGGCAGCGACAGTCTGTAACCGTGATCCATTTTGCCCAGTCGTTCAAATGCACGCAGGCATAACCAAAATAGCGTGATGTTACATTACGTACCCATCCGTTTTCAATTTTATCCATCTGAATGGCTGTCCAGCCATGGTTTTCTGCAGTATCGCTGCTGTATGTTGATTCGCAACGCAGGTGTTCAAAACCTACTTTCGACAAACGGCCGTTAAACTGATATTGAAAAATATAACCTCCGCCATATTGCTTTTCAAGCGCCATTACTACCGGGTTATCAATATAAACAGTGTTGCCGTCGATTTTTGTAATGATGCGTTCATAACGAAGATCATATTCCTTAGGTTTCCATTGCTTTGTTCCATCACGTTCTTCAATCGCGTCCATCTTCAGGCCTTTGATCCATGCATCGGTACCCGGTCGGAACAATATAATTTTATCGCCTGCTTTATAACCTTTGGCCGATTCAACATGAAACCAAGTAGCGCCGGTAGGCACATACGCATCTGTTATGGCAACCCGGGTGTGTGGCAGTTCTTCGGGGTTACCCGTTCCTGACACAATGATCATGGAGCGTTGCGTATTGCCTGTGGCAGTAATAACCGTTTCGTTTTCGTCATCGCCTTCCCCACGCAGAATAATGCCGCTTGTATTGATGTGAATACTGCCCGGAATTTTATAAACGCCTTTCTTTAACAGTATGGCGCCACGGATACCGTTCTGATCGGGCGAACGCTTTGCCACTTCATCAATGGCATTTTGAATGATCGATTCGCTGTTGTCGTCACCGGCCGAAATGGTTTTTACAACAGGAACGTCGGGTATAGGCCGATCGCCTTCATAATAACCCACGCGACTAAAATCAGGAATGGTATTGCCTTTTTCATCGGCGTGATACTGCAAACTGCCATTGGCAGTGACAGTAACAAATTTCGATTCCCATTTGTCGGCGGGTAAATGAAAACCAAAACCCAGGGTAATGGCAGAAGCAATCAGGGTACGTTGATGTAACCGGGATAATGATAAGATCATGGCAGTTAATAATTTTAATTTGTTTCCTGCAATGGCGCCGGAACACACGTATCCCATAGCGCCATTGCGAGAAATAAAGCCCTGCTTAATTTCAAAGCAAGGCTTGCTAAATGTGACGGTAATAAAAACTAAACTGAAACGAGAAATACTGTTGTGTTGGGTCGCTTATTGCTTCTGAATAAATTCCTTCTGATAGCTCAACGGGCTTTTACCGGTAATGAGCTTGAAATATTTATGAAAGCTGGTAAAATTATTAAACCCGCTTTCGAAGCAAAGCTGTTTAATGCTCATCTTGTTTTCGATCAGTAGCTTGCAGGCATGGCCTACACGCACCTCGATAAGAAACTGCGAAAACGTTTTCCTGGTTTTCGATTTAAAATAACGGCAGAAGGAATTCGGGCTGATATTCGCTACCGAAGCGATCTCATCCAGTTGGATCGGCCGTTTAAAATTCTTCAGTGAAAAATCGTAAATGGCGTTGATGCGGTCGTTTTCGGCATCCAGCAAATCGTGCTTAAAACCAATAGATGATAAAGGAATAAGTTGTTTGCAGTCAGCAATGGCCGTTAATGCCTGTGTCAGCAGCATAATGCGGTGTGGTCCTTCGGTATGCAGCAATACATCCAGGAACTCTGCTACCACGGTGCGGGTTTTGCCAGTGATCTGTAAACCGCGTTTGGCTTTATCCAGCACGGTTTTGATATTCAGATTTTCGGGCAGTTGTAAAAACTGCTCACCCCAAAAATTCTCACAAAAATGGCAAACCCGAACATCGGCGCTGGACGGTTGGTTCTCATCGAAAAAAACATCATCGAATCGCCAATAGTGAGGCAAACCGGAGCCTACCAGTACCACATCGCCCGCTTTGAATCGCCGGATGCTGTCACCGATAAACTGGGTGCCTTCTCCCTTTCTGAAATGAATGAGTTCAACTTCCTGGTGGTAATGCCAGCGGTTATTAATATAAGGAACCATATCCTGCCGCACGCTGAATGAGTGGCGGATCTCTTTAGAAACTTTTAAGAGTTGGGGCCTCATGGATTAAGCTATTTTTACATCAAATGGCAAAATATTATGCAATCAGGGGTAATTTAGGTTAACTTTTAGGGTTCTTATAAAAAAGTTACGCTAACGTTTCCGTAACCGTTTTCGTAAACGGCTGATAAAGCGGCATTAGCAAAAACGATATACATCTGAAAAGCTTCAAAATGCAAAAAAACAAGCTCCAAAAAGGTTTCAAATTTTGAAATTTTTTTGGAGCTTGCTTTTTCGGTTCTTGTAATTTTCAACAAGTGATCATGGTAAAATTGATGAATACTAAGACAATTTGCCGCAAGATATATTTATACATAAACTTTTTATTTGCTTCCTCCTGATGACAGGACGTATATAATAATATACAGGCATTGCTATTATTAACGGTACAAATACTAAAATGAACTGATATGGTTGAAATTGTTCGGAAACCTTTTCTTAAGATACATCCTGACGATAATGTGCTTGTTGCTTTACAGAATCTTACTTCAGGAACCACCATCACAATCGATCAGCAGGAAATTATTCTGCCCCAGGATGTAGCAGCAAAACATAAGTTTTTCATCTCAAATATGCACGCGGGCGATGAGGTAATTATGTATGGTTCTCTCGTTGGAAAAATACAAACCGATCTGCCAAAGGGGTCATTAATGACAACCACCAACACCCATCATGCCGCCGGTGAATATGGCTGGCGCAATAAAAAGGTATCATGGCAAAAACCCGACGTGTCGAAATTTGTCAATCGTACATTTAATGGATATAAAAGAAGGGACGGTCGGGTAGGCACTGCCAACTACTGGCTGTTTATTCCAACCGTATTTTGCGAGAACCGCAACCTCGACGTTATTAAAGAAGCATTATGGAACGAACTGGGTTATGCAGTCACCGGTAAATACCGACAATTTACCAGAGATATGTTTCGCGCCTATACGGCCGGCGAAGACATAAATAATATCAACCTGAACCCTTCACCGGTTAACGGCCGAGAACGTTTTTTTAAAAACGTTGATGGTATAAAGTTCCTCAACCACAGCGGCGGTTGCGGTGGTACGCGCCAGGATGCATCTACACTGGGCGCCCTGCTGGCAGCTTATGCCGATCATCCCAATGTAGGCGGAATTACTTTACTAAGCCTCGGTTGTCAGCATTTGCAGGTCGTTGATTTTGTAAATGACCTTAAAAAAAGAAATCCTTCTTTCGATAAACCCTTATATATCTTTGAACAGCAGCAAACGGTAAGTGAAGAGCAGCTCGTGTGTGAAGCCATTCGCAAAACATTTTTAGGAATGGTAGAGATCAATAAAATTGAACGCCAGCCTGCACCGCTCAGCGCTTTATGCATTGGCGTAAAATGTGGCGGCAGCGATGGTTTCAGCGGAATTTCAGCCAATCCTGCCGTAGGTTATACATCCGATCTGCTGGTGGCACTGGGTGGTAAAATATTGCTGGCCGAATTTCCTGAGCTCTGCGGGGCTGAGCAATCGCTGGTTGATCGCTGCGTAAGTGAAGATGTAGCCAATAAGTTTATTCATCTCATGCAGGACTATAACGGGCAGGCAATGAAAGTAGGTTCAGGTTTTCATATGAACCCCTCGCCCGGAAATATTAAAGACGGATTGATCACCGATGCCATTAAATCAACCGGCGCTGCGCGTAAGGGCGGAACATCACCTGTGGTAGCCGTGTTGGATTATACCGAGCCGGTTAGCAGTCCGGGTTTAAGTTTGGTTTGCACCCCCGGTAATGATGTGGAAGCTACAACAGGCAAAGCTGCATCCGGCGCCACATTGATTTTATTTACCACCGGTTTGGGAACGCCAACCGGTAATCCCGTTGCGCCTACCATAAAAATTGCCACCAATACATCACTCGCCCGCCGCATGGCCGATATTATAGATATAGATACCGGAAGCATCATCACCGGAGAAAAAAATATTGAGCAGGTAGGAGAAGAGATTCTCGAATATTGTATTCGCGTTGCCAGTGGCGAAGCCATTCCCAAAGCCGTTCAACTCGCGCAGGATGATTTTATTCCGTGGAAGCGCGGTGTTTCCTTATAGTTTTTTTCTGGCCAGAACGCGAAGTGCGTCCTGGCCAGAATTTAATCAAGGCGCTTTCCAGAAAAGGATTGGGTTATTCGTGTTATAATGAATAAAAGTAGTGCCGTTCTGTTTGTTCAGCTGCTCCGTTTTATCCGGGGTTTGTTTAAAATAATCCAGCGGTAAAAGAGTTATACTCGTAACAGTTTTTCCTTTCACAAAGGTTTCCGTATCGTACTCGCTGTTAACATTGCACTGAAGCATATACAGGTTCTTAGCCATGTAGTAATTCAGATAATATTCTTTCGTTTCAGATTCCCTGTGGTTCCAGTTCGCATCCGGATTAACAATTAAAGGCTTATTCTGTATAAGGCGTTCTCTTACTTCCTCAATACTTAACAATTCACCTTTTTCATTCATCACATAAGCATCGTTCGTAGGATCTATCCATAACCATTTTTTGGCAGTATTTGAATAAACCGCATTAATAACGTGGCAGTCATTATCAATACCCAAACTGTCTTTAGGCAAACAGGTAACAAATCTCGATTTAAAACCCAGCGCCAGATAGCATTCGTTTAATGCCATTGCCAGTCCGCGGCAATTCAATCCACGGTTTTCACGCTTACAAACTGCTATCATGTTCATCGCATTCTTTATATCTGGATTACCGTGATTGCCGTCGTGAGGCACCAGATTATGCATCCAGTGCATGAGATTGATAATTTTCGATACTTCATTACCGGTCCCTGCAATGGAATCAAGATTGAATGTTTTGCGTAAGCTAGCCAGATTCGTATTGTCGCTGTTCTGATACGTAAATAATGGCAGCTGTCTGTTATCATTTACATTGTAAGCGGCAGCATTTTGCAGAATGTATAAATAATCGCTGATTGACCGTAGTGGATCTACCAGCGTTTTAAATTTTTGTTCATTGCGTATATTGTTCAGGTCGGCATCTTCCTGTATGTGGGGATAATTGTAATAACCTGCCTGAATGGCTTTTTCAAGCGTTTCCAGGGCCAAAGGTTTATTGTTGATCAGAGAATAAGCACAACTTAAATTGTACCAGGCGCCGCCTGTAAAACCTGCAAATGCTTTTTGGTCTTCGGCAGACAAGCTTTTATATTTTGAAAGAAATTCATTAAGCAGGTTTTGATAAGTCTTTACATCCCGCTTTTCATACAGTTTGTGGAGCATGCTGTCACACTCCCGGGCATATTTTTGAAACTGAACGTTAGGCCCCGGTTGACTGTATGTAATTGTTGCATAAAGAAGAAAAGAACAAAGGGAAAGGCACTTTATTTTCATATTAGGAATTTAAAAAGTTCATTGGCCCCATAGCCTGGTTTAACCCAAACTATACGGAGTTGCGCCAATTCACTTAATTCCCTGCATGGAAGTTAAATAAATTTCCCGGATTTTAATTCCTTCTGATAAACTGCTCTGCGAAGCCTGTAGCTTCGTCCCGACATGTAATGTCGGGATGGCCTGCGGCCACTTTTAATTAATTCCTTCTTATAAACTGTGCAATCGACTTTACCAGTTCATCACTGATAGGCAGTTCAGGCGTTATATAAGTAGCCAGATTTTCTTTTTTATCGCCTTCCACGATCCTGAAAATGTGGTTCATATTCTGGATCAGCAATAGCTGGGCATGCGTATTCGCCTTTACCAGCAGCTTTGCATCATCCACCGTTACCTGCAGATCATTCGTTCCCTGTATCACCAGTACCGGAATCTTTAGTTTTTTAATTTCTGTTTGCGGATCGTAATGAAACCATGAGATCATATATGGCTGCACGCTGGGCCTGAATAATGCAGTAAGTATAGGCGGTACGCTTTCAACCGTTTTTCCCATCACCAGGCTATCGATAATAGGAAAGGAGGGATCTTTTACCTGCGCCGGCTGGGCCGCTAATTGTTCTTTTAATATTTTATCTGCCGATTTGCCGGCGCCTGCAATGGAAATAAAGCCATGCGCGAGGTCCAGTGCCGCGATCATTCCGATTAGTGAGCCTTCGCTGTGCCCTGTTACAATTACTTTTGAAAAGCGATCGTCTTTCTTCAACAATGCTATCCAGCCTTTGGCATCACTTATATAATCTTCAAACCGCAGATCGGCTTCACTTTTTCCGGCGCTTCTGCTTTGACCGATTCCTCTTTTATCGAAACGGAGTGAAGCGATATTATTTGCTGCCAGGCCATAGGCCAGTTTTTGCAGGCTTTCATTCTTCATCATGGGGTTGTTTCCGTTTCTGTCGGTTGGTCCTGAACCTGCAATAATTAAAGCAACCGGCATTTTGCCCGCCTGCTCATTGGGTATAGTGAGTGTGCCCGATATATCTCCGGTTGCTGTATGCAGTACAATCACTGTTTCGGTAAAACTCGTATCACGGTTCGATGCAGCCATCAACGTAATATTGATGAACAATAAAGTTACTGCAGTCAGTAATGGTTTTGTCATGTTTGTTGATATTCTAATACGTTTCCGCGACGCGGTAATGCAAACCTCAGCTATTCCTGCTATAATCTTCCAGCATCTTTTTTTCTTTCTGGCTCAGGCTGTTTATGCCACGTTTATTGATCTTATCAAGAATTTTGTCAATCTCTTTCTGCTGGTTGAATTTGCCTTCGTTGTATTTGTGGTCTACCGAGTAGTGATTTTTATGGGTGCTAAAAAAAAGATTATCGACCAGCAAAATATGTGGCCTTGTAATGATCAGATAAATGAATATGATGGCAGGCACTGAAATGATCAGAATAGTAACGTAGTTTGCTAAAAAAGCCTGAGGCACCATTAAAAGCGCTATAGCCATACCGACAAGACCGCCTCCCAAATGAGCTTCATGCCCTATATTATCTCTTTTTGAACGCACTCCGTAAATGGAATAAGCAACGTATAAAAGTCCGAACAGCCAGCCGGGGATCGGAATAAAAAAGAGGCCCACCTTCATACCTGGAAATACTGCAATGGCCGCAAAGATGATTCCGCAAACTGCCCCTGATGCGCCTACTGCAGTATAATCACCCTGATTTTTATAAATTAACAGCGATAAGAGGTTGCCGCCTATCAGACTCCCAAAATAGATCAGTAAAAATGGCAATGGTCCCAGAGAACTTGTCAAACTACCGGAAAAAAAGTACAGGCTCAGCATATTAAAGATCAGGTGCATCCAGTTAACATGCAAAAAACCTGAGGTGATCAGTACCTTATAATTTCTGTACAGGCGAACCTTGTCAACGCCAAATTCATATTTCTGAAAAAAGAAATGATCATTAAACCCCTTATAGGATACTATAAAGGTTACAATGATTATTAAAAGGCTAATGATTCCGGCTGTCATTGGGAACGAGGTCTTTTTTTGTGAATAATTCCGTCCCGATAGCTATCGGGAGAAAGGGTATATGCAATTTATGAAGTTTCTTTCTGCCGCAATAAATTTAACGGCGGAGGTACGCAGACGTAGAAAATTTTTAACACATAAAACCTCAGAGCCGGGGATCTGTGCGGTTAATAGGCTCAGCGATTCACCGCTGTTGATGCACGCTCAATGAGTTGTGAAGGCAGGATCATTTTTTTCTCGTACGGCATCAGCATTTTCTTCTCAATGATCTTGAACAGAATATTGGCTGCTTCTCGGCCAATATCGTATGCCGGTTGTATAATAGTAGAAAGCGGAGGATCGAAAAGGGCTGCCGCCGGCAGGTTCGAAAAACTGATCACTTTCATATCCCGGGGAATATGTATGTCCAGTTCTTTACAAACTTCATAGGTATTCACCGCGAATTTTTCAATAGCTGCGAAAATGCCATCCGGTCTCGGCTGCTGTTGCAGTAAATCCTTTAAAATATCACGGTTTATATAGTCGCGGGTTGATAATTCAACTGTTCTGGGAGGCTCGGCTACTTTATATTTTTTCAGGGCCGACAGATAACCCGCTTTACGACGGTTCGAAATAGACAAATTACCTGCCATACCCAAAAACGCGATGTTTTTGCATCCTCTTCTTAGCAAATGCTCCGTTGCCTTGAACGCCATTTCGGCGTCATTTGTCATAATATTCGGTACGTCAATGTCTTCACTGGTACGGTCGAAAAGCACCATGGGAATACCCGCCTGGCGCCAGGCGTCAATATGGTCCATGTTAACAGTCGTATTGGAAACAGAGATCATAATGCCATCTACACGTCCGTTACGCAATAATTGAAGGATGTCGCGCTCTCTCCCATAATCTTCATGCGTGAGATAGATTAAAACATGATATCCTTTTTCGGGAGCAACCGATTCAATACCATTTATAACCTGAGAAAAAAAGTTATTTTCAATTTCGGGAATTACAACTGCAATAGTTTTGCTTTTGTTCTGCCGCAGACTACTGGCATGTGGATTGGGCTGAAAGCCGAGCTTTTCGGCCAGTGCACGTACCCGTTCTTTGGTTTTCGGGCTTATTTCATGACTGTCCCGCAATGCACGGCTAACCGTTGAAACGGCCAGATTAAGTTCTTTCGCAAGTTTCTTTAAATTCACCTGATCCATAAGAGCGTCCCCGGCAAAGATTAGGAATTACCCGCTATTTTTGCAACATTTTTCGAAAACGTTTGCAAAGAATTTGAAAACAGAAATTGTATAAACTACGCATACATATAGTAACCTTGCAAAAAATGCGTTAAATATTCTACTATGCATCAATTTGAACAAACTATGCGCTGGTTCGGGCCTAATGATCCTGTAAGCCTCGCCGATATCAGGCAAGCGGGATGTACAGGCGTTGTTTCAGCCCTGCATCACCTACCCAATGGCGCTGTATGGACCAAAGAAGAGATCATCCAACGCAAAAAAATAATCGAAGCCGCCGGTTTAGCCTGGTCGGTCGTTGAAAGCGTTCCTGTGCACGAAGATATTAAAACTCAAAAAGGCCGTTACCAGGAGTACATCGCCAATTATTGCGAAAGCATCCGTAACCTGGCAGCCTGCGGAATATATATCGTTACCTACAATTTTATGCCTGTGCTCGACTGGACGCGCACCGATCTGGCGTATACCGTAGCCGACGGCAGCAAAGCCCTTCGCTTTGAAAAAGCAGCCATGGTAGCCTTTGACGTATTGATCCTGAAGCGCCCCGGAGCCGAAAAAGATTATTCGGCTGCCGATCTGACCAAAGCACAGCAACGCCTCGCCGCCATGAGCGACGCAGAAAAACAACTGTTGCAACGTAATATTATTGCCGGTTTGCCGGGCAGCGAAGAAAGCTTTACCCTGCAGCAATTTCAGGCTGCCCTCGATACCTATGCCGGTATTGACGCCAAAAAGCTGCAGCAACACCTCATCCACTTCCTGCAACAGGTATCGCCGGTAGCAGATGAAGTAGGCGTAAAACTGGTTGTTCACCCCGATGATCCTCCATATGCTATTTTTGGACTGCCCCGGGTAGTAAGCACTGCCGAACATGTACAGCAATTGTTCGATGCCGTACCCAATGCCAGCAACGGTTTGTGTTTTTGTACCGGCTCATTTGGCGTTCGTGCCGATAATAATCTGCCGGCTATGGTAGTGCAGTTTGGCGACCGCATAAATTTCATACACCTGCGCAGCACACAGCGCGATGCAGACGGAAACTTTTATGAAGCCAATCATCTCGAAGGCGACGTAGATATGTACAATGTGGTAAAAAACCTTGTCAAAGTGATGCAGCAGCGGAAGATCAATATTGCCATGCGCCCCGACCATGGCCATCAGATGCTTGACGACCTCAATAAAAAGACCAACCCTGGCTACTCTGCCATTGGCCGCCTGCGCGGACTGGCCGAACTGCGCGGACTCGAACTGGGTATCGCCCGTTCAATGCAGGGATAAAAATCATTAATAACCCTCGAATAGCTCTGCGAAGTATTTAGCTTCGCAGTTCTATTCAACCAGTTTTTCCATCTTTTCATAAAGAGCAAGATTTTTTTGGCGCTTAAATGTATTATCGTAATATTGCGATTAATATGGGGCTCACAAAAGCAGAAATATTCACCGAAAAGCAAAATAAGCTCGCCCAAATGATGAAGGCGCTGGCTCATCCTGCCCGTATTGCCATAATACAGCATTTGATAAAAGCAGAAGCCTGTATTAATGGCGATCTGGTGAATGAGTTAGGGCTTGCACAGGCAACTATTTCGCAACATTTAAAAGAATTGAAAAACGCCGGCTTAATTCAAGGAACTATTGAAGGAACAAGCGTTTGCTATTGCATTGACCCAAAGGTGTGGAACCAATACAAAACGGCTTTCGAGGCATTTTTTGTTGCCTTCAAAAGTGACAGTTCCTGCTGTTAAATTTTTTTGCCTTAATTAATCGCAATATTGCGATAAACCAATAAAATAAAAGAAAATGGAAACTGCCGAACAAATGAAAGAACTGGTAAAACAGAAATACAGCGAAATCGCTTTACAGGATAAAGAAACCAATCAGTCTTCCTGCTGCGGATCGGGATGCTGTTCCACAGAAGTATATAATATCATGAATGATGATTATAGCACTATGGAAGGCTATAATCCTGATGCAGACCTCGGGCTGGGGTGCGGATTACCCACACAGTTTGCAAAAATCAACAAAGGCGATGTTGTGGTTGACCTGGGTTCAGGCGCCGGTAACGATTGTTTTGTTGCACGCGCTGAAACCGGCGAAACCGGTAAAGTAATCGGTATCGATTTTACGCCTGCTATGATTAAAAAAGCCAGGGAGAATGCCGAAACGTTAGGCTTTCATAATGTAGAGTTCCGGCAGG
>Ga0207667_10010210_pt1 | contig 10997 bp, 8 predicted proteins | sample KBSCornC52_FD_184301 | JGI IMG/M metagenome (GOLD analysis project Ga0207667, IMG submission 184301) | Corn rhizosphere microbial communities from Kellogg Biological Station, Michigan, USA - KBS Corn C5-2 (SPAdes) (version 2) | ecosystem: Host-associated > Plants > Roots > Rhizosphere > Soil ...
GAGAACAAGGAGGGGACGCAGGAGGAGTTCTTCCACACCTTCAACACCCTCCACAACGCCTCCAAGCAGATCGTCATCTCCAGCGACCGGCCGCCCAAGCAGCTGAACACCCTGGAGGACCGGCTCCGCTCGCGCTTCGAGTGGGGCCTGATCACCGACATCCAGCCGCCGGAGCTGGAGACCCGGATCGCCATCCTGCGCAAGAAGGCCGCCCAGGACCGGCTGGCCGCGCCCGCCGAGGTGTTGGAGTTCATCGCCAAGAAGGTCTCGGCGAACATCCGCGAGCTCGAGGGCGCGCTCATCCGGGTCACCGCGTTCGCCAGCCTGAACCGGCAGGCGGTCGAGCTGGGGCTGGCCGAGATGGTGTTGAAGGACCTCGTGGGCGAGAACGACTCCCCCGAGATCAGCGCGGCCACGATCATGGCGGTCACGGCGGAGTACTTCGCCATCTCGATCGACGACCTCATCGGCAGCTCGCGTAGCCGGGTGCTCGTCAGCGCCCGGCAGATGGCCATGTACCTGTGCCGCGAGCTCACCGACCTGTCGCTGCCGAAGATCGGCGAGAAGTTCGGCAACCGCGACCACACGACCGTCATGCACGCCGAGCGCAAGATCCGCGCCCAGATGGCCGAGAAGTTGACCGTCTACAACCAGATCACCGAGCTCACGAGCCGGATCAAGCTGCGGGCCCGCACGTGATCACTGGCGCCCGTCCACGTGGTGTGGGTACGACTGTGGACAACGGTGGACGACACGTGGAAGCCGAGCGCGCGCCATCGGCCGTCCACCTCGCCGCCACCACCCTGCGGACAGCCGACGGCTTGTCGTCCACAAGCGCTAGGTTTCTCGGCGCTAGCGTTTCCGGGAGTTCCCGCCGGTCGTCCCCAGTGTCCACAGCTGCGAAGACGACAGACGAGAATCTCAATCTCAGAACGGGAAACGCCCAGAACTTTCTGATGGTGGAACACGTGGATGGAGCGGCACGAGTGAGCGAGCAGCGATGAAGTTCCGGGTCGAACGCGACGCCCTGGCCGATGCCGTTTCCTGGGCGGCCCGCAGCCTGGCGAGCCGGCCGACGCTGCCCGTTCTCGCCGGGCTGCTGCTGCGGGTCGAGGGCGACCAGCTGTCGGTGTCCGGCTTCGACCTCGAGGCCTCGACCGAGATCGAGCTCGAGGTGGCCGCGGGCGCGGACGGGCAGGCGCTGGTCTCCGGCCGGCTGCTGGCCGACATCACCCGCGCGCTGCCGCCGCACCCGGTCGACGTCACCGTGGACGGCTCGCGGCTCACCATCGCCTGCGGGTCGGCCCGGTTCACGCTGCCGACCATGCCGGTCGACGACTACCCGAAGCTGCCGTCCATGCCGACCACTGCCGGCACCGTGAACGGCGCCGAGTTCGCGGCCGCCGTCGCCCAGGTCGCCGTCGCCGCCGGCCGGGACGACACGCTGCCCATGCTCACCGGCGTCCGGCTGGAGATCGACGGGGACAAGCTCACCCTCGCGGCCACCGACCGCTACCGCCTCGCGGTGCGCGAGCTCGGGTGGACGCCGGCCAGCACCACCGCCGCGGACGTCCAGGTGCTCGTGCCGGCCCGCACGCTGGCCGACGCCGCCAAGAGCCTGGCCCACAGCGAGACCCTGACGATCGCGCTGTCCGGCGGCGGGGCCGGGGCGACCGGCGAGGGCATCATCGGCTTCGCCGGCACGACCAACGGCCGCTCCGCCCGCGCCACGACGCGGTTGCTGGACGCGACGTTCCCGCCGTACCGCTCGCTGCTGCCCAGCGAGTGGTCCTCGGCGGCCGAGATCGCCGTGCCCGGGCTGGTCGAGGCGGTCAAGCGCGTCGCGCTGGTGACCGACCGCAACGCGCCGGTGCGGCTCGAGTTCGGCGACGGCTCGGTCGCCCTGACCGCCGGCGGGGACGACGAGGGCCGGGCCGAGGAGCAGCTCGAGGTCAGCTTCGAGGGCGAATCCATCACGACGGCGTTCAACCCGCAGTTCCTGCTGGACGGGCTGGGGGCGCTGTCGACCGGCACCGCGCGGATGCAGTTCACGTCCTCGACGAAGCCGGTCGTCCTGCGGCCCGGGGAGAGCGCCGGCGGTGACGGCGCCGACTACACCTACCTGATCATGCCGGTGCGGCTGCCCGGCTGAGTTCGCGCAGCCCTCGCCATGTTCGTCCGGCACCTCTCCGTCGCCGACTTCCGCAGCTGGCCGACCGCCGAGCTCGAGCTCGAGCCCGGCCCGGCGGTGCTGGTCGGTGCCAACGGGCAGGGCAAGACGAACCTGGTCGAGGCGCTGAACTACGTCGCCACGCTCGGCAGCCACCGGGTGGCGACCGACGCGCCGCTGATCCGGGCCGGGGCCGAGCGGGCCGTCGTGCGCTGCGCGACCGTCGCCGACTCCCGGGAGCTGCGGATCGAGCTGGAGATCGTGGCCGGCCGGGCGAACCGGGCCCGGCTGAACGGGGCGCCGGTCAGCCGGCCCCGCGAGGTGCTGGGTGCGTTGCGGACCGTCCTGTTCGCCCCGGAGGACCTCGCGATCGTGCGGGGCGACCCCAGCGAGCGGCGCCGTTTCCTCGACGAGCTGGTCGTCGCGCGCTCGCCGCGGATGGCCGCGGTGCGCTCCGACTACGACCGCGTGCTCAAGCAGCGGGCCGCCCTCTTGAAGTCGGCCGGCGCCGCGCGCCGCGGCGGGGATCTGAGCACCTTGGACGTATGGGACGGGCACCTCGCCGAGCAGGGTGCGCAACTGCTGCAGGCCCGGCTGGCCGCGGTGCGATCGTTGCGCCCGCACGCCGCGGCCGCGTACGCGCAGGTCGCGCCGACCAGCGTCGCGCTGACGCTGCGCTACGCGACCGGCCTGGCCGACGCGGTACCGCAGCTGGCCGATCCCGAGGCGGTGCCCGAGGTCGGGGTGCTGGAGGCGGCGCTGCTCGCCGAGTTGGCCCGGGCCCGGCCGGCCGAGCTGGACCGCGGCGTCAACCTCGTCGGCCCGCACCGCGACGACCTCGACCTCGCGCTGGGCGAGCTGCCGGTGCGCGGGTACGCGAGCCACGGCGAGGGGTGGTCCGTCGCGCTGTCGCTGCGGCTGGGCAGTTACGAGCTGCTGCGCTCTGACTCGCTTCCCGGCGGCGATCCGGTGCTCGTCCTGGACGACGTGTTCGCCGAACTGGACGGCGAGCGGCGCGAGCAGCTCGCCCTCACGGCCGGCAAGGCCGAGCAGGCCGTGATCACGGCGGCGGTGCTCGGCGACGTCCCGGAGCAGCTGGCCGGCGCGCGCTACGACGTGGCGGACGGGCTGGTGCGCCGTGTCCGATGACGAGCGCCGGACCCCGCGGCGCGGGGGCAACGCCTTCACCGAGCTGTTCGACAACCCTGAGCCGTGGCTCACACCGCTGTCCACAGACGACGGTGGAAAACCGGTGTCGGATGTGGAAACCCGGCCGGAGGAACGGGGTGAACCGGGCAATACCCTGCGTGACTGTCCACGCCTGGGGGTAGCGGGTGTGGATAACGAGGCGCAGGTCCCGGGCGGCACCGGGTCCGATGGCACTGGCTCCGATGGCACTGGCGGCGACATCGCGCGGGCGGCGCTCGCCGGGGCGCAGGGCATCGCCCGTCCCAACGGCCGGTCGGGCCGGCGGCGGCGCGACCGCGAGGCCGGTCGCCGCACCCGCCGGGAGAACCTCGCCGGCCGCAACCGCGGCGGGTACTCCGCGCCCGGGCCCGATCCCGGCACCGACCCGGAGCGGATCGGTTCGCTGCTGGGCGCGTACATCGACGAGCGCGGCTGGGACCGCCCGCTGGCCGAAGCCCGGGTGTTCGCGGAGTGGCCGGCGCTGGTCGGGCGGGACGTGGCGGCGCACTGTGCCCCGCAGTCGCTGGCCAAGGGCGAGTTGCGCATCGCCGCCGAGTCGACCGCCTGGGCGACCCAACTGCGCCTGCTCGCCAGCACCCTGCTGGCCCGGCTGGTCGCCGAACTCGGCCCGCAGGTCGTCACCAAGCTGATCATCACCGGCCCGGTGGGGCCGAGCTGGAAGCACGGCGCCTGGTCGGTGCGCGGGTCCCGCGGGCCGCGGGACACCTACGGCTGATCGGCCCGTCACGGTTATCCACAGGGGGACGTGTGGGCTCCCGTGCCAGCTGGGGCCTGCGTGGCTCAGCGACGCAATCAGGCGCGTTGCGGACGGTTTCCGACAGCCCGGTCGAGTAGACTGAACGACGAATCTGAGTGAACTCACCCGCTCCGCCGGCACAGCGCCGGTGGTGCTTGATGTCCCCCGTGTCGCCGCAAGGCGAGGAAGGGTCGTGCCCGTGGCCAGCCCCGCGCGAACCGCCGTGAAGAAGAACGAATACAACAGCAGCTCCATCACGGTCCTCGAGGGCCTCGAGGCGGTGCGCAAACGGCCCGGCATGTACATCGGCTCTACCTCGGCTCGGGGCCTGCACCACCTGGTCTGGGAGGTCGTCGACAACTCGGTCGACGAGGCGCTGGCCGGCTACGCCGACCGGATCGAGGTGACCCTGCTCGCCGACGGCGGAGTGCGGGTCAAGGACAACGGCCGCGGCATGCCGGTCGACATGCACCCGCAGCAGAAGCGCCCCACCGTCGAGGTGATCCTCACCGTCCTGCACGCCGGCGGAAAGTTCGACGGCCAGGCCTACGCGGTCTCCGGCGGCCTGCACGGTGTCGGCGTCTCGGTCGTCAACGCCCTCAGCTCGCGCCTCGAGGTCGACATCGAGCGCGACGGTTTCCGCTGGACCCAGCCGTACGTCGACCAGAAGCCGGCCGCGCCGCTGAAGAAGGGCGACCCGTCCCGGAAGACCGGCACCACCGTCACGTTCTGGGCCGACGAGTCGATCTTCGAAACGACGAAGTACGACTACGAGACGATCCGCCGCCGGATCCAGGAGTACGCCTTCCTCAACAAGGGGCTGACCATCGTCCTGCGGGACGAGCGGCTCGAGGAGATCGTCGAGGAGGACGACGCGGCCGCCGACGCGCGCAAGCCCAAGTCCGCCCGCGAGCACGTCTACCACTACGAGAACGGCATCGAGGACTTCGTCAAGCACCTCAACAAGACGAAGGAACCGATCCACAAGGACGCCATCTCCTTCGCCGGCGAGGACAAGGAGCAGCGCCTGTCGGTCGAGATCGCGATGCAGTGGAACTCGACCTACACCGAGAGCGTCTTCACCTTCGCCAACACGATCGCGACGATCGAGGGGGGCACCCACGAAGAGGGGTTCCGCTCGGCGCTGACGAGCGTCGTGAACAAGTGGGCTACCGACAAGGGCCACCTCAAGGCGAAGGACGACAAGTTCACCGGGGACGACGTCCGGGAAGGCCTGGCGGCGATCATCTCGATCAAGCTGGGCGAGCCGCAGTTCGAGGGGCAGACCAAGACCAAGCTCGGCAACTCGTCGGCCAAGACGTTCGTCCAGAAGGTCGCCGGTGAGTGGTTGACCAGCTGGTTCGAGAGCCACCCCACCGAGGGACGGGCGATCGTGACCAAGATCCTGCAGGCGGCCCGAGCGCGGAAGGCGGCGCAGCAGGCCCGCAAGCTGGCCCGGAAGAACGCGCTCGACACGTTCGGCATGCCGGGCAAGTTGGCCGACTGCCGCTCGACCGACCCCGGCGAGTCCGAGCTGTACATCGTCGAGGGCGACTCGGCCGGTGGCTCGGCCAAGCAGGCCCGCAACAGCCAGTTCCAGGCGATCCTGCCGATCCGCGGCAAGATCATCAACGTCGAGAAGTCGCGGATCGACCGCGTGCTGAAGAACAACGAGGTCCAGTCGCTGATCACCGCGCTGGGCACCGGCATCCACGACGACTTCGACCTGGCCAAGCTGCGGTATCACAAGATCGTCCTCATGGCGGACGCCGACGTCGACGGCCAGCACATCACCACGCTGCTGCTGACGCTGCTGTTCCGGTTCATGCGCCCGCTGATCGAGGCCGGCCACGTCTACCTGGCCGCCCCGCCGCTGTACAAGGTGAAGTGGTCGAAGGGCGACCCCGACTACGTCTACTCCGACAAGGAGCGCGACGCGGTCATCAAGGCCGGGAACGAGGGAGGGCGCAAGCTCGCCAAGGAGGACCCGATCCAGCGGTACAAGGGCCTCGGCGAGATGAACGCCAAGGAGCTGTGGGAGACGACCATGGATCCGACCAACCGGATCCTTCGCCTAGTGACCCTCGATGACGCCGCCACGGCGGACGAGTTGTTCTCCGTGCTCATGGGGGAGGACGTCGAGGCGCGGCGGTCGTTCATCATCCGCAACGCGAAGGACGTCCGGTTTCTGGACATCTGAGTTGCGTAGGTTGCGTCCGGGGGCTCCGCGGCGGGGAATCTCGCCCCGTCGCAACCACCCCCTCGCTTCGCTCGGGGGGGCCAGGCCCATCCAGGCTCCCGGGCGAGACCCCGCCGCTCCGCCCCCTCCGCTGACACCTCACTGTGCGCTTCGCCTTGCGAACGACCACCACGCTCGAGAGAGAGCTAGCTAATGACTGATACGACTGAGCCTCCTGGCAGCTTTGATCGGATCGAGCCGGTTGATCTCCAGACGGAGATGCAGCGCAGCTACATCGACTACGCGATGTCGGTCATCGTGGGGCGGGCGCTGCCGGACGTGCGGGACGGCCTGAAGCCGGTGCACCGCAAGATCCTCTACGGGATGTACGACTCGGGGTTCCGGCCCGACCGCAACTACGTGAAGTGCGGCCGCGTCGTCGGCGACGTGATGGGCAACTACCACCCGCACGGTGACGGCGCGCTGTACGACACGTTGGTCCGGATGGCGCAGCCCTGGTCGCTGCGGTACCCGCTGATCGATCCGCAGGGCAACTTCGGCTCGCCCGGCAACGACCCGGCCGCGGCGTACCGGTACACCGAGTGCCGGCTGCAGCAGCTGGCCATGGAGATGCTGCGGGACATCGACAAGGAGACCGTCGACTTCGTCCCGAACTACGCCGGCAACACCACCGAGCCGGTCATCCTGCCGGCCCGCTTCCCGAACCTGCTGGTCAACGGCTCCGAGGGCATCGCCGTCGGCATGGCCACCCGCATCCCCCCGCACAACCTGCGCGAGGTCGCCGCCGGCGTGATCTGGGCCCTCGACCACCCGGACGCCACCGAAGAGGAGCTGCTCGAGAAGCTGATCGAGCTCGTCCCGGGGCCGGACTTCCCGACCCGTGGCCTGATCGTCGGCCGCGACGGCATCGAGGACGCGTACCGCACCGGCCGCGGCTCGATCCGCATGCGGGCGGTCGTCGAGGCCGAGGAGGACGCGCGCGGGCGCACGATCCTGGTCATCACCGAACTGCCGTACCAGGTGAACCCGGACAACCTGCAGGACTCGATCGCGCAGCTGGTCAAGGACGGCCGGCTCGCCGGCATCTCGGACATCCACGACGAGAGCTCCGACCGGATCGGCATGCGCATCGTCATCACGCTGCGCCGCGATGCGGTCGCCAAGGTCGTCCTCAACAACCTGTACAAGCACACCCAGCTCCAGACGACCTTCGGCGCCAACATGCTGGCGATCGTCGACGGGGTGCCGCGCACCCTGCGGATCGACCAGTTCGTCAGCCACTACGTCGACCACCAGGTCGAGGTCATCGTCCGCCGCACGCAGTACCTGCTGCGCGAGGCGGAGAAGCGGGCGCACATCCTGCGCGCACTGCTCAAGGCGCTCGACCAGCTCGACGCCGTGATCGCGTTGATCCGCAACGCCCCCTCCGCCGAGGACGCCCGCGGCGGCCTCATGCAGCTGCTCGAGATCGACGAGGTGCAGGCCACCGCGATCCTCGACCTGCAGCTGCGGCGGCTGGCCGCGCTCGAGCGCAACCGGATCATCCAGGAAGCGGCCGAGATCGAGGCGACGATCGCCGACCTGAACGACATCCTCGCCAAGCCAGGCCGGCAGCGCACGATCATCCGGGACGAGCTGACCGAGATCGTCGGCAAGTACGGCGACGACCGGCGGACGCGGATCATCCCGCACGACGGCGACATGTCGATGGAAGACCTCATCGCCCAGGAAGACGTCGTCGTCACGATCACGCGCACCGGGTACGCGAAGCGGACGAAGACCGACCTGTACCGGGCGCAGCGCCGCGGCGGGAAGGGCGTTCAGGGCGCGAACCTGCGCACCGACGACATCGTCGAGCACTTCTTCGTCTGCACGACCCACGACTGGATCCTGTTCTTCACGAACAAGGGCCGGGTCTACCGGGCGAAGGCGTACGAGCTGCCCGAGGCGAACCGCAATGCCCGGGGCCAGCACGTCGCCAACCTGCTGGCCTTCCAGCCGGACGAGGTGATCGCCGAGGTCATCACGATCAAGAACTACGAGCAGGCGCCGTACCTCGTCCTCGCGACGAAGCACGGGCTGGTCAAGAAGTCGCGTTTGGCCGACTTCGACTCCAACCGCAGCGGCGGTATCGTCGCCATCAACCTGCGCGAGGACGACGAGCTCATCGACGCCTCGCTCATCTCCGGCAGCGACGACCTGCTGTTGGTTTCGCGTAAGGCGATGTCGATTCGGTTCACCGCGGATGACGAAGCGCTGCGGCCGATGGGTAGAGCTACATCGGGCGTTTTCGGCATGCGTTTCAACTCTGGTGACGAGCTGCTGGCAATGGAGGTCGTGCGGGACGAGAACGCCGAACTCTTGGTGGCAACTGAGGGCGGCTACGCGAAACGGACGAAGATCGCGGAGTATCCGGTGCAAGGACGAGGGGGCAAGGGTGTGCTCACGGCGCGTATCGTGTCCACCCGTGGTGGCCTCGTCGGCGCGGTCGTGGTCGCCCCGGAGGACGAGGTCTATGCGATCACGTCCGACGGAACGGTCATCCGCACCAGCGCACGGGAAGTCCGGCGGGCCCAGCGGCAGACGATGGGCGTTCGCCTGATGAACCTGCCCGACGGCGTCACCGTGGTTGCCATCGCACGGAACGCCGACGAACCGGACGAGAGCGAGTGACATGACGCACGGGTCCAGCGGCGGCCACACTGCCACGGGCAGCGCCGGCCCGGCGGGCGGCGCGCCGTCGCCCACCAATCCGACCACCTCCACGCCGTGGGGCTCGACCTCGACGTCGACCCCCAACGGCGCGCCGGCGTGGAACTCGGCCCCGATGGGCGCGGCCTACGCGGACGCGCCCACCGCGGCCGTCCCCCTCGTGGGGGACGGTTCGGCGGCCAACGCCCCGACCGCGTCCACCCCCGGGGCCGGGCGCGGCAGTCACTCCGCCGCCCGCGCGCGCGGCCCACGCCGGGCCCGGCTCCAGCTGCGGCACATCAACCCGTGGACGGTGCTGAAGTTCTCCTGCGTCCTGTCGATCGCGCTGTTCTTCGTGTGGCTGATCGTCATCGGCGTGCTGTTCGGCGTCCTCGACGGCGCCGGCGTCATCAACAAGATCAACGACGCGTACACGACGATCCAGGGCGGCGACGCCAAGGCCCCGGTCACCGCCGGCATCGTGTTCGGCGGCGCGGCGATCATCGGCGTGGTGAACATCGTCCTGTTCATCGCCCTGTCGACGGTCGGCTCGGTCGTCTACAACCTCTGCGCCGACCTCGTCGGCGGGGTGGAGATCACGCTCTCGGAGCGCTGATCGAAGGCGGTTTGGAACGCCGTAAGCGAGCCCGATATGCTGACTCGCCGGTGTTCACGCACCGCAAGCGGGCCTGTAGCTCAGACGGTTAGAGCGCATCCCTGATAAGGATGAGGCCGGAGGTTCAAGTCCTCCCAGGCCCACTGCAATGCTTTCCCGCCCGTCGGCGTCCGCCGGCCGAGGAGGTGCCGATGAACAAGCCCCTGCTCGTCGCGGTCGCGGCGCTGGCCGCGCTGGCGGCCCTCGCCCGGCGCCGCCAGGCCCAGGCCGACGCCGCCGACCTCTGGCGGGAGGCGACGGCCGACGCTTCGCGCTGATACCCCACCAAGCAACATCACGGGGACGTAGCTCAATTGGCAGAGCACCGCCTTTGCAAGGCGGGGGTTAGGGGTTCGATTCCCCTCGTCTCCACGGACTGAAGGTCCCGCGTGGTTCGCTCGGAGCTCCTCTTCCGGAGCCGTGCAACGGTTTGGCGGTGCCACCCCATCTATATCCCGTGGCCGACGAAGAGCTCGTTCTCCTCGTGCGTTCGCACGAGGCCGCGCTGTTACGGCTCGCCTATCTGCTCTCCCGCGATTCGGCGCGTGCCGAGGACCTGGTCCAGGACACGCTGCTGCGCGTGCTTCGGCGCTGGCGCTCGGCTGGAGCCCCCGACCACGCGTTCGCCTACGCGCGCCGGGTGCTGATCAACGAATTCCTGGCCTGGCGACGTTTGCGGTCGGCGAGCGAGCTGCTCGGACCCGTCGAGGACGCCAAGGTCCCCGACCACGCCGACCAGCTCGCGGACCGCGAGTTGATGTGGCGGCTGCTCGGCGCCGTTCAACCGCGGGCTCGGACGGTCCTGATCCTGCGCTATTACGAGCAACTCAGCGATGCCGAGATCGCCGCGATGTTGGGTTGTCGGCAAGCGACGATCCGCAGCATCAGCGCGCGCGCCCTTCAAGCTCTGCGGGCTCATCCGATGCTCGCGACCGTGTCGGAGGAGGCGTGATGGACCGCCTTGAAACACTGCTCTCGGAAACGCTTACCGAGCGGGCCCGCGAAGCTCCCCGTGGCCCCGTGCCGCTCGTCGAACCCGCACGTCGGGGACGGCGGAACGCAGTTGCAGTGCTCGCTGCGGCCGCGATCGTGGGGGCGGTCGTGGCGATCACCGGGGCGCTTCGAGCATCGGCTCCGAATACCCCGACGACCAACCGCCCCGCGCCGGCGACGTCGCGGCCGATACCCGTCGGATTTCGGCTGGCCAGCTTCGGCCAGGCATCCCTCCTCGTCCCCGTGGACCTGCCCACCCGAACCTCCCTGTGTGGTGGACCGGTGGCCGACGAGGTGGTTGCGCCCGACGGTTCGGCGCGACTCTGCCCGGGTCCGAGCCTTC
>Ga0207667_10010214_pt1 | contig 10995 bp, 10 predicted proteins | sample KBSCornC52_FD_184301 | JGI IMG/M metagenome (GOLD analysis project Ga0207667, IMG submission 184301) | Corn rhizosphere microbial communities from Kellogg Biological Station, Michigan, USA - KBS Corn C5-2 (SPAdes) (version 2) | ecosystem: Host-associated > Plants > Roots > Rhizosphere > Soil ...
GCCCTTTTGCGGGTGGCGCGAGCGCTGAATCAGAGCAGGCTTTCCGCCGTAGAATCCATTCGTGTGGTAGCGCGCGGAGGAGAAGTCACGCTGAACGTAAAGGCGGGCCGCACTGGCGCCGACCTGGAGTTGTGGGCTGGAGAGAAAGAGCGAGCCTATTTCCGCGAAGTTTTTGGCCGTGAGCTCGATTTCAAGCTGGTCTGAAGCGTTCGCGCGATTTTGGGTGTTACCAACCAGTCCAGAGTGCCGGTGCGTCCGTTCATCTCAACTCGGGCCACAGAGCCTTTCTTAAAGTCAATTCGTGCGGCGCCGTTGGCGCTGGAAATCGATTTGCTCAGGAATTCCGTAAAACTGGGATTGTGGCCCACGACCATAACAGCATCATATTTCTTGTAGCGCGACAGCATGGATTGAAACTGATCAAAACCGGCTTCCGGGCGCAACGCATCTTCAATCTGGACAGCTCCCTCAAATGCCAGTTCATTCGCCACCAGGGAGGCTGTCTGGCGTGCGCGTTTCAGTGGGCTGCTGATGATTTGGTCAACCTGGACATCCAGATTCGCCAGCAGGTTGCCGACGTAACGTGCTTGCAGAATGCCTTCTTCGTCTAAAGGGCGGCGTTCGTCTTTTTTGGGGTTCAGCATGGTCTTACCGGCGGAAGCATGGCGGAAAAAATATAAGAGCATAGGCTATCGGGCAAGCACCTGTCTTTTACGCCGGCCAATGGATCTCCTGGGCCGGGGTGTGGCTGGTTCAGGAATATCGGCTGCCGTGGCTGTACCTTCCGCCGCCGCAATCAGAAATTCCTGGGCTGAAAAAGCTGGTTCTCCACTTTTACGCGCTGGTCGCGTGTAGTGTCCGTTCCGGTCAAGAAAGCGCGCCTTCACATTGTCTGCAAGATAAGCAGCCAGTATCTCGCTTTTCACGCGCTGCTTCAAATGCGGGTCGAGCACCGGACACAGAACCTCAACGCGTTCATAGAGGTTGCGCGGCATCCAGTCGGCGCTGGAGATATAAACCTCATCGTCGCCGCCATTCTCAAAATAAAAAATACGCGTATGTTCCAGCAGTCTGCCCACTACGCTGCGGACCACAATGTTGTTACTGATGCCCGGCACTCCCGGCCGTAACGAGCACATGCCGCGAACCGTGAGATCAATGGGAACGCCTGCCTGTGACGCCATGTATAAGGCCTCAATCACATTCTTATCGAGGAGCGAATTCATTTTGGCGATAATCCGCGCGGGTCTTCCATTGGCCGCGTGCTCGGCTTCGCGATGAATTTGCTGCAGAGTTGTTGCGGCAAGATCGATAGGCGAAATGGCCAGCGGACTGTAGCTCGGCGCTTCAGAATATGCCGTGAGATAGTTGAATACCGAGTGAACCGCCGACGTGATATCGGGCGCAGCCGTAAGCAGGCTCAGGTCCGTATAGAAGCGCGCGGTTGTGGGATTGTAATTGCCGGTTCCTATATGGACGTACCGCCGTGTCTTGCCGTCAGGATCATGGCGGACCAAGAGACAGAGCTTACAGTGTGTCTTGAGTCCCACCAGCCCGTGATAGACCTGAACACCCTCATCTTCGAGCGTACGCGCCCATTGGATGTTCGAAGCCTCGTCAAAACGGGCCGTCAATTCCAAAACGGCAGTCACTTCTTTCTCGGCCGCGGCGGCAGCGATCAACGCTCCCACGATTGGCGAATCGCGATTCGTGCGATAGATTGTCTGCTTAAGAGAGATCACAGCGGGATCACTGGCCGCGCTCTCAACGAAATCCACCACAGCTTCAAAAGAATCATAAGGATGATGAAGCAGGATATCGCGTTTCCGCAGCTCCGCGAAGATATCAGGAGTATTGGCCGGAAGCCGCAATTCACGCGGCACGAATCGCTTGAACTTCAGCTCAGGCCGCTCGATCTCATAAAAATTGAAGAGCCGGGAAAGGTTCACCGGGCCTTGAGTGCGGAAGATTTGCCAGTCTTCAAGTTCAAACGTCTGCTGTAGGCGGCGAGCAATCTCAGCATTTGCATTTGCGTCAATTTCCAGACGCACGGCATCACCTTTACGACGACGGTGCAGCTCTGTCCTGACGGACTCAAGCAGGTTGCGCGATTCTTCCTCTTCGAGATAAAGATTGCTGTTCCGCGTAACGCGAAAAGATGCAGCGGAAACAATTTCATATCCGCGATACATGCTGGCCGCGTGATACGTGAGAAGATCGGCGAGGAAAACGTAATCTATACCGGTCTGCGATGGCAGCCGCACCAGGCGAGGAAGCACACGCGGGACGGTAATCACACCCATGTAAGTGCCGCTGGCCCGCCGCTTGCGCTTTAGCAACAATGCAATGCAGAGCGCCTTATTCAGCACGCGCGGGAAGGGATGCGCCGGATCTACGGTTACAGGCGTCAGCAATGGATCAACTTCTTTTTCACAATAAGCGTCGATGAAAGCTTCTTGCTCAGGGTCGAGGTCTTTCAGGTCAAGAACGCGTATATTTTCCTTTGACAACGCGGGCATTAACTTGTTGTTCCAGCAATCGTATTGTTCCTGGACGAACTCGCGTGTTTCCATGGCAATCAACTCGCGCTCCTGCTGCGCTGTAAGCGCGTCAGGACCGGCATCTACGTAGCCTTCTTCAATGCGCTGCAGGAGACCGGCGACACGGACTTCAAAAAACTCGTCGAGATTACTGGCCGAGATCGCCAGAAACTTTACTCGCTCCAACAGCGGATTGCGGTAATCGTTTGCTTCTTCAAGCACTCGACGATTGAAGGCGAGCCATGAAGTCTCACGATTGATGTAAAGGGACGGATCTGATACGGAGCGGTTCATTTGCAGGACGGAGGCAGGTCTGAAGCCGTTGGTCGCAGCTCTATGTCTCCTAGCCATTGTAATAGTTTTCAGCTTAGATAGTGGGGCTGCACTTACGTTGAAATACTAATAAACTACTTTAAAAACTAACGGTCACAGATTGATTTTGTTAGGTTTGAGCATGGTGTCTTACATCGGCTCCCCGAACCCAGAAGATAACGTCTTCAGCGATGTTTGTAGCATGGTCGGCCACACGCTCAAGGTTTCTTGCCACGATCAGTGTGTCCAGCAGGTTGCGGTGCATGCCGGCCGACTTTGCCATCGCCGCATCGACGGCTTCAAAGATTTCCCGGTTCATGTTGTCGACCAGGTCATCGCGTTCCAGCACCGCTTGCGCCATATCGACGTCGGCAGTAAGAAAAGCGTTAAGCGCGTCCCGGACCATGCTGATGCTGAGTTGCGCCATGCGGGGAATATCGACGTTTAAGGCTGGGTCAGGCCGGGTCAAGAGGTCCATCACTCGCTCCGCGATATTGACTGCTTGGTCGCCGACTCGTTCCAGATCGGCGTTGATTTTGATGCAGGCCACAATAAAACGCAGATCGATAGCCATTGGCTGCTGCATGGCAAGCAAATCAATGGACATTTCGTCCACGTCGCGCTCCGCGGCGTTGATCTTTGATTCATCGCGCAGGACCAATTCACAAAGAGATAGATCGCGAGTCTGGTAGGCCCGCACTGCGCGTTCCACGGCCTGCTCCGCCATGCCGCCCATGGCCAGCAGTTTCTGTTTTAAATCGTCAAGTCCCTGATGGAAACGCGTGCGCGTCATCCGAACCTCCCGGTAATGTAATCTTCCGTGCGTTTGTTGGAAGGCTTGGTAAACATGGTTTCCGTCTTATCCAATTCCACCATGTTGCCCATGAGAAAGAAAGCGGTGAAGTCCGCCACGCGTGCTGCCTGTTGCATGTTGTGCGTGACGATCACAACCGTGTATTCCTTTTTCAATTCGAAAATCAAGTCTTCAATTTTGGCGGTGGAGATGGGATCAAGCGCGGAAGCGGGTTCATCCATCAGCAGCACTTCCGGTTCTACTGCCAAGGCACGCGCAATGCAAAGCCGTTGCTGCTGCCCTCCGGAAAGGCTGGCGCCGGATTTCTTTTTCAGATCGTCTTTGACTTCGTCCCAAAGCGCGGCCTGTTTGAGCGATCGCTCTACCACCTGATCAAGTTCACGCCGATTGCGAAAACCATTCAGCTTGAGCCCTGCGGCCACGTTGTCGTAAATCGACATGGTGGGAAATGGATTGGCTTTTTGAAATACCATGCCAACGCGGCGTCGTATCCATACAGGCGAGACACCTTTGCCATAAACGTCCAGGTCGCCTATGCAGACTGTGCCTTCCACGCGTGTGTCGGGTAGAGTTTCATGCATGCGGTTGAGGCATCGCACAAAAGTCGATTTACCGCAGCCGGAAGGGCCGATGATGGCGGTCGCCTTTTTGGCTGGAATTTCCATTCCGATATCGAACAGCGCCTGCTTGGTTCCAAACCAGGCGTTTAAATGGGCCACGTGAATGCCTGCGTCCGTCAATCGGCCCCCCTGATGACGCCTCGGCTCACGATGAACCGGACAAAAACGACAGTAAGCACAATCATAGAAATGAGGACCAAGGCGGCAGTCCATGCTTGGGCGTGCGCCTGCTCATACGGCTGGATGGCGTATTTGTATATCTGCAGTGGAAGAGCTGCCACCGGCTGGTTTGGGTTGGAACTCCAGAACTCATTGCCGAAAGCGGTAAACATGAGTGGCGCACTCTCACCGGCGATGCGCGCGAATGCCAGCATTACGCTGGTGACAATTCCGGCGCTGGCGGAACGAAGCACAACAGAAATGATGGTGCGCCATTTGGGAATCCCCAGTCCCAGAGCAGCTTCACGGATCGACTGCGGCACCAGCAGCAGTACTTCTTCCGTGGTGCGGGAGATTACAGGAATCATCATTATTCCTAGAGCCACGCTGCCGGAAAGAAGGGAAAAGTGTCCTTGTGGAACCACGACCAAAGCCCACGCTGTCATGCCAATTACGACGGAGGGGACTCCGTTCAGCACATCGGCAGTAAAGCGGACGATGTTGCCAAATTTGTTCCGCCCATATTCGGCCAAAAAGATGCCCGCGCCAATTCCTAATGGAACACCGATCAGGCTAGCGAAGCCCAAAAGCAGGACCGATCCGAGAATCGCGTTTCCCATTCCGCCACCCTCTTCACCAATGGGTTTGGGAATCTGGGTAAGGAAGGCCCAATTGAAAGTACCCAAACCTCGAACCACGACTGTTCCCAGAATCAGGAACAGAGGCACGGTTACTATTAGCGCAGCCAGGGTGATGGAGCCAAGAGCAATCCAGTTGGATAGCCTACGGCGGAGAGAAGTGGTGTGAAGGTTTTTAAGCAAGTGCCCTCGACGGCTTTCCGCGGGCGATGGACCATACCAGCAACCCGGCCAGAGCGTTCACAATGAGGGTTATCACAAATAAAACCAGCGCCATTTCCATCAGAGCGCTTAGATACAAATTGCCAACAGCCTCAGTGAATTCATTGGCAACCGCGCTGGCCAGAGTGTATCCGGGAGCGAAGAGGGAACGAGCAATTTCCGGACGGTTGCCGATCACCATGGTTACAGCCATGGTTTCACCCAGGGCACGGCCAAGCCCCAGAATCACCGCGCCGAAGATTCCGGGTCGAGCATTGCGCAGTACGGCGATGCGCAGCATTTCCCATTTTGTAGCTCCCAGCGCCAGCGCGGCTTCACGCTGCACGCGCGGAACGGCGGTAATGACCTCACGCGTGATGGAGGCAATGATGGGAAGAATCATAATGGCAATGATCATCCCGGCCGCAAGCATTCCCCAGCCATACTTTGGGCCTTCAAACAAACCTGTCCAGCCGAAATACCTGGCAAGAAATGGCTCCACGTGCACGCGAATAAACGGCGCCAGAACAAAGATGCCCCAGAGGCCATAGATTACGCTGGGGATCGCCGCAAGCAGTTCGACCAGCAAAGAGAGAATCGCACGAATGCGCAGCGGGCAGATCTCAATGAGAAAGAGCGCCGTTCCAACAGAGAGAGGAACTGCGATCACGAGACCGACCAACGAGGAAACGACTGTGCCGTAAATGAAAGGCAATGCGCCAAAATCTTCGGCTACAGGATCCCAGATTTGTTTGACCAGAAACTTGAACCCAAATTTGGACAGGGAAAGGCGCGATTGGCTGACGAGTTCAAAAAAGATAAGGCCCACCATGGCCAGCACAGCCAGCGCGCAAAGAAGGACAACCCCACGAAACGCCCGGTCGGCAAAGACATTTTCGCGGAAAACCGGGCGGGCTTTAGGCACAATCCGCAACGTTTCCGAGCTGCCCAAAACAGGAGCCGACATATCCACTTCTTCAGGCAGTTCTGAGCCCCGGGAAGGCCCATGCTCCGGCATGGTTCGCATATCTCAGAAGCTAGCAGACGATTGTTAATAGACTGTTAAAAAACGAGCGCCGGCAAGTTAAACCGGCGCTGGTAAGGAGTTAAAGGAAGCCTTGTCTATTTCTTTGCGGCCTGTTTCGCGCTTACCTTGATTTCTTTGATCCGGGCCTTCACTTTTGCCGCTACGTTTTTTGGCAACGGAGCGTATTGCAGCGCAGACGTCATGGTTTGGCCCTTATCGACCATCCAGTTTAGAAAATCGACGAAAGCCTTTTCCTTGCCTGCATCCTTCCATTCCGCAGGAACCAGGAGCCAGGTAAAGCTGCTGATGGGGTAGGCGTCCTTGCCCGGAGCGTTGGTGATGGAGACCCTGAAGTCTTCAGGCATGTCTTTCACTGAAGCTGCCGCCGCAGTTACTGAGTCAAGGCTGGCTTTGACGAACGATCCAGCAGCATTTTGCACGCTGCCGTATGGCATTTTGTTGGAGATGGCGTAGATGAGTTCGACGTAGCCGAGACTTCCTTCTGTTTGCTTTACGGTGCCGGCCACTCCTTCATTGCCCTTGCCGCCCAGACCGACAGGCCAATTTACCGATGTGCCTTTACCGACTTTGTCCTTCCATTCAGAGCTGACCTTGGACAAATAATCGGTCCAGATGTAAGTTGTGCCGCTCCCATCCGAGCGATGGACGATGACGATATCTTCATCGGGAAATTTGACGCCAGGATTGGCTTTGGCCAGCCGGGGATCGTTCCACTTGTTGATTTTTCCAAGAAACAGATCAGCCAGAACGTCCGGAGTGAACTTGAGTTCTCCGGTTACGCCCGAAACGTTGTACATAGGGACGTCAGCGCCAAGAACGGTTGGGATGTGAAAAACTTTGGCCGGAGTTTGCGCAATCTGTTCATCGGTCATGGGGCCATCACTGGCGCCAAAATCAACGGTCCCAGACTGAATCTGCTTGATGCCGCCGCCGCTGCCAATGGATTGATAGTTGATTTTGATATCAGAATGTTGATTGTGGTATTCATCAAACCACTTGGAATACATGGGATACGGGAAAGTCGCGCCCGCGCCTGTCAAATTTGTTTCCGCGCTCGCCGCGCCGAGCATTGCGGCCACTACGGCCAGGGCTATCGCAAATCTCAGTTTCATTGTCGCTCCTCAGTGTTGATATCCGTGTGCACGAGATGAAACTAACAAAGCCGTGTTAAATGAGTGTTAAAAGAAGCTGCTAGCTACTAGCTGCTGGCTTGTGGCTTGGTTTTTTGGCAGTTGGCTCTTGGCATTTTCTGGTTAGTGTTAGCCGTATTGGCCAATGGCGAGGATTTGTTGGGGATGAGATTGTGCTGCCGAGAAGCATCCACGCGAGGACACCTGGTCAGGCCGTTCGGGTTTGTACAAATGAAAATCTTCTCCGCAGACGGCCACGCGCACAGCGGCCCGGGGTTGAGCCCCGGCGTTCCTGGGCTTTCTTCTACGTATCCCGGCGCTTATGCGCTGGGCGTAGTGACTCCCAACCTACGCTGGAGTTGATGTGGCGATGTAATCTCAGCGTAAAATCATTCTGTACCCGGCTAAGAGACGGTAGAAGATAACCAATGGCAGAAGTTAAGGATTGTCTACCACAGAGCGCCCAGAAACACTTCATTAATCTCCGTAATGTACGGCAAGAGGCCGAGATTGAGAAATATCAGGCGCGGTTGAGAGAGATTCGCGGACAGATGGCGGCTAGAGGTCTGATCCGTTCTGGTATGCAACACGCACAGGAGTGGAAAGTTAAGGAGGAGCACCTTGAAACTCTGGCAACCGAATATGTTCATGCTGCCTTGAAACCTGCAAGTTGTATGACATCCCGCTGACACAGTCCATTTGCAATTGCTTCATCAAGGCTGTGGGAGATTACCTCGACATTCAGTTCGCGTACTTGCTCACCGCAGGCGCAAGGGGTGGCAGATGTGCCAGTCCCGCTCTCCGTTCGCCAGCAGGGTAATACCTACAGCATAAAGGCTATGAATCGTATCAAGGTGGCGGTCGAAAATGCACGAGTAACGGACGAAAAAGAAAGGAGTGCAATGGCAAAGGAAAAAGAGAGATACGGCCATACATACAATCAAAGCATCACGCAGTATGGCGGTGTGATGAACGCGTCCCAGGCGGGAAATGTATCAGCCCAACAAGTCACTGTGGCAGCATTGGAGGACTTGCGGCCAGCACTGGCAGAGATGAGAGCATTTTTCAAACAGCAGGGAGAGTCTGTGGACGCAGATGAGTACGTTGGCCTGCTTGCGAGTGCAGAGAAAGCCGCTGCCGAAAAAGACGAGGGAAAAATGCTTGGCTACCTGAAGCAAATTCCCGCCCATGCGTGGGAAATTGGGAAAGCCGTACTGCCCCAAGTTCTGCTCCATTACTTGAAAGCTCGTGGGTTAGCCTAGCCGTGAAGTTCGGACGGTTGAATTGTTCCTTCATCCGCTCACTCTTGCGCTCAATATTCCGTGAGCGTAGTACCCGAATGAACTCGAAGTTGATTTATCTCGATACAAATATTTGGAACAGATTGGTGGATCAAAAGATCGAGCCAAAAGCGTTTTTGCGCGCTTTGGCAAGGAAAGATGCCAGCGTTGTTCTTAGTGGCCAAACAGTTTATGAATTGGCGAGGACATTCCTCAGTTCAATACCTCATGCATCAGTAAGAGGAAAAGAGCTTTTCCGGTATGTCAAAAACTATATCGCTGCTGAAATTCCTTGCGCTCACGATACCATGCAAATCCTGCATGGGGAAATTGAGGCGATACATACCGGCGCCGCTAGAGCGGTGGCGTTCTACGGGCCGACTGAATATGCTTCCCTGAGAAGCGAAGTAGAGAAATTGTCCAGGGGCACCATTGATAAGCGAGCGGAGGACTTCATTGCCGGCCGAAAGCGATTTTCTCAATCAAGCCGTGCCGAGCAAAGAAATCACTTTGAGGGAAAAGGACATGTAAGAGACCTGCTAAAGGCTGTCTCTGACGACCAGCTCAAAGGATGGCTTGATAAGGAGATGCTGAGTGATAGCGGATCAGCAATACTGGCCAGCCATTTGCTACGGATGTACGACGGCGTTTTAGCAGAAACCGCACTGCGGACATCCCATGAGTTGCTACGTATCCCGGCCTCACGGATTGCGAAGGGAGTTGTCAGAGCGGATCTTTACTTTAACTGGCGGTGTGCCAATCGAGGCTCAACCCCGAGCGACTTAACAGATGACCTGTACCACGTTTTGAATGCCAGCTATTGCGGGTTTTATGCCACAGCAGAGCCCAAGCAGGCGGAGTACGCTTCGCTTCTGCTCAGCGCCGGGACATTGGTTGCTATACATGATGACCAGACCCGCGTTGATTCTTGGCTGCTTACCCTACTGTGACGCGCATGTCCCTCGGTTACTCTTGTATAGAAATGCGCTTCTCACGAGGCAGGGCAGGTGTACCGCCGAAAAGTTACAAAGAATTTCGGACAATCAGCTTTTCTCTCAGCACGCGAAGATGAACATGGCCGGTTTCGTGCTTTATTTGCTGTAGGTTTTGGCCTAAGATGCTGTCAGCACTCAGCAGTCAGCAATCGGCACTCAGCCAAAACCGAAAACCAGTAGCAAAGGCGTTTTACCACATAGGCCATGGGGTAGTGTGATCGCTCTGAGACCTACGCCAATCTGAGGATCACTGGGATCCCAGGGAGGGGGAGGGGTGCCGCGCAGAGCGCGGTTATCGCCGGAATCGCCGACATCGCACGTCATCGCCGTGATTGGAAACCCGAAACTATAAGGAATGCAGCACCGCATGGCATCCGACGATTGTAGAAATAGACTTTGGGGAAGAGAAAAAGCAGAACTAAGCTTTGGGCAGCAGGAAGAAGAAAGTGGTCCCGTGTCCGACGGTGCTTTCCACCCGGACGGCGCCGCCGTGGTTGAGAACAATATGTTTAACGATTGCCAGACCGAGCCCTGTGCCACCGCTTTCGCGCGACCGTGCTTTATCCACGCGATAGAAGCGCTCAAAGATCCGCGGCAAATGTTCAGACGCGATGCCAGGGCCAAAGTCGCGAACGAAGAACTCGATGCCGTTTTCGCGCTCGTGTGCGCCAACCACAATCTTCCTTCCGCTCTGGGCGTAGCGCAGGGCATTGCTTATGAGGTTGCCGAAGATCTGGTGAACAGCGTAATTATCGGCCAGTACGGACCAATCCGGTATGTCTTGAACGATAAGCTCAACCTGAGCGGCGCGGGCGTCCTCCTGCATGGAAGATGCCGCTTCGGCAAGCAAAGTGCGCGCGGAATGCGGACGCAGATCGAGCTTTTCTTCGCCTGATTCAACGCGAGCCAGCACCAGAAGGTCTTCCGTCAAGCGGCCCATGCGCTCAGCATTGCGGCGGATGACCTGAAGAAATTCGCGAGCATTGTCGTTGAGCAATCCGTCCGATTCAAGCAGTGTTTCAGAGTATCCGCGAATGGAAGTAAGCGGCGTGCGCAGCTCGTGAGAGACGTTGGCGATGAAATCTCGCCGTGTTTTTTCCACGCGCTCGATCTCAGAGATGTCATGCAGCACGGTAACAACGCCTCCATCGGGCAGCGGCTCCGCGGTGACGGAAAATGATTTGCGGCCGGAGAGGGAAGTGGCAATCGTGCTTTCACGGCGCTTTGATTTCAGGACATCATTGATTGTGGCAAGGAA
>Ga0207667_10010215_pt1 | contig 10995 bp, 7 predicted proteins | sample KBSCornC52_FD_184301 | JGI IMG/M metagenome (GOLD analysis project Ga0207667, IMG submission 184301) | Corn rhizosphere microbial communities from Kellogg Biological Station, Michigan, USA - KBS Corn C5-2 (SPAdes) (version 2) | ecosystem: Host-associated > Plants > Roots > Rhizosphere > Soil ...
TGTGTGCGCGCCTCGACGATGGCGCGCTGGTGGCGTGCATCGCGGCGCTCGGTGAAGCCTGTGAAAACGCCACCAGCGGGGAGCGAGCTGCACGCGTGGCCAGCTGCGCGTCGCAACTCTCGTCAGCGACACAGACGTGTCACGACGCGTGCTTCAGCGCGCAGCGGAGCTGTTCAACCTCCTTAACCCGATACGCCACGCGGCCTCTCCCGAGGGGTTGGAACGGTACAAAGTGGAGCCGTACGTCGTCTGCGCGGATGTTTATGGAGCGCCACCACACACCGGCCGCGGCGGCTGGACCTGGTATACCGGTTCAGCCTCCTGGCTCTACCGAGTCGGTCTGGAAGCGATCCTTGGTTTCCGTCTGCGCGGCACCCGGCTCGAGTTCGATCCCTGCATCCCCCCCGGCTGGTGCGGTTACGGGATCACGTATCGCCACCGCTCGAGCACCTATCACGTTGTTGTTGAGAATTCAGCGGGCTCCGGTCGGGACGTCCGAAGTGTCTCGGTCGATGGACGTCCAGTGCCGGATCGCGTAGTCGAACTGGTGGATGACGGCAGACAACACGAAGTCCACGTTGCGCTAGTGGTGACCTGAAGGGGCCGTAATCATGGAAACTCGAGACCGCCAAACAACTCGGGAAGAACTGAACCGCTTGCTGAGTGATGAGGAGTTGGGGCGCCTGCAGCTGACGACGCTCCAGTATTACCTCCACGAAAGTAACCCGGTCAACGGCCTGGTGCGCGACAAGACAGATCCCGGAGCACCGTCGAGCATCGCTGCGGTTGGCCTGGGGCTGGCCACGATTCCCGTGCTCGTCGAACGCGGCGTCATTTCCCGCGAGTTCGCACCGGAGTTCGTGCTCAAACGTCTCCGCTTCTTCCGCGATAGCCGGCAGGGGCCGGAGCCGGATGCGACCGGAGACCATGGCTTCTACTACCACTTCCTCGATATGAAGACCGGGCGGCGTGTCTGGAACTGTGAACTCTCGACCATTGATTCAGCCTTCCTGTTTGCCGGAATGCTCACCTGCGCAGCCTACTTCGATGGCGATTCCGAGGAGGAAACCGAAATTCGTCGCTTAGCCGTCCAGCTCTATTGCCGCGCTGATTGGCAGTGGGCGACGAACGGCAGCGCCGCGATTTGCCATGGCTGGCGTCCCGAAACCGGCTTCATTCCCCACTATTGGACCGGTTACGACGAGGCCCTGCTCGTCTATTTGCTCGCCCTTGGCTCACCGACCTTCCCGCTGCCGCCCGAGAGCTACCTCGCTTACTGCTCCACATATAGCTGGAAACAAATCTATGCACGCGAGTTGCTCTACTCCGGGCCGCTCTTCACGCATCAGCTGTCGCATCTCTGGATTGATTTCCGTGGCATCCGCGACGCGTTTATGCGGGAGCACGACAGCGATTACTTCCGGAACAGCCGCCAAGCGACCTATGTTCACCAGGAGTACGCGCGGCGCAACCCGCTCGAATTCGTAGGCTACGGCGAATTCTGCTGGGGGATAACGGCGACCGACGGACCCGGGTGGGAAAAGCGGACGATCAATAACGTCGAGCGAGAGTTCTACGATTACTGCGCCCGCGGGGCGCCATTCGGCCCTGACGACGGCACGTTGGCACCGTGGGTCGTACTGGCGTCCCTGCCGTTCGCCCCGGAGATCGTTATCCCCACCATTCGCGCCATGGCCCAACTCGACCTGGGCATGACGAAGCGGTACGGCTTTAAGCCATCGTTCAACCAGACCTATGTAGTGCCGGACAGCCCGACCGGCTGGTGGGTCACGCCGCATCATTTTGGGGTCGATCAGGGACCGGTGGCACTGATGATCGAGAACTACCGTACTGGGCTGATCTGGAATATCATCCGCCAGTCGCCTTACATCACCGCGGGATTGCGCCGCGCTGGGTTTACCGGCGGGTGGCTGTGACCTGTCGTCTGTGCCGTTAGGGACTTCTCGACCTCCGGGGTGAACCTGGAGATCCTTACGAAATACACGCTTTGATTATTCGGCCCACGCGGTCGCAGATCAATCCCGGGTAGGGTGGTCGCCGAAGGGCGCAAGTACCGCCTCGCCGGCGGATTCCTGAGTCGCCGCGTGCTGGCCGGAATGACGCCACTTCAGCAAAGCATCCATATAGGTGTAGAACACAGGGGTGATATAGAGCGTTACCATCTGGCCAAAAAGCAACCCGCCCACCACGCACAGACCCAGTGAGCGTAGTGCGCCGGCGTTAGCGCCAATCCCAATCGCGATGGGCACGGTGCCCATAATCGTGCAGGCACTGGTCATCATGATCGGGCGGAAGCGAATCAGACTAGCCTGGTAGGCCGATTCGCTGGCAGTGTAAGTGCCCTTGCGCTCGAGTTCCAAAGCAAAATCGATCATCATGATGGCGTTCTTCTTCACAATGCCGATGAGCATGATCAAACCGACAAACCCATAAATATCGAGCTGCATGTGAAACACCGAGAGCGTCGCCAGGCCGCCAAAAGCCGCAGCCGGCAGGCTGGTGAGAATCGTTATGGGATGGATGAAGCTCTCGTAGAGGATGCCCAGCACTATATAGATGACCGCTACCGTCACGATCAGCAGAATGCCCAGGCCGGTGAGCGATTGCTGGAACGCCTGAGCGGTTCCCTGGAAACTGCTCTCGATGGATATAGGCAGCGTGGCATTAGAGATGAACTTGATTTCATTCACCGCGTCACCTAGAGCAACGCCAGGTTTTAAGTTGAACGAGATGGTGACCGAAGGAAGCTGGCCGGTGTGGTTGACGGTGAGAGGGCCCACGCCGGTCACGAATTTCGAGACGGCGCTGAGCGGCACCAGTTCGCCGCTGGAAGAGTGGATGTATAGCTCCGAAAGCATGGCGGGGTCGCTCTGGAAACGCTTCTGCACCTGCAGGACAACCCAGTATTCGTTGTTCGAAGTGTAGATCGGCGAGACCTGGCGCTGGCCGTAGGCGCTGTAAAGGGCGCTTTCGACAGCCTGCGCTGTTACTCCCAATGCTGATGCCTTATCGCGGTCGACGACGACGTTAGCCTGAGGGTTCTCAACCTGCAGGTCGGTGGTGACGTCCGCCAGCGTGGTTGAAGCCCTCATCTTCGCCAGCATCAACTGCGCCGACTTGTAGAGTTGATCGACGTCCGGGCTGGACAGCGTGTATTGATACAGGCTCTTGGACATTCGCCCGCCAATGCGGATGGCGGGCGGATTCTGCATATACACCCGCATGCCGGGAATCTTGTTCAGTTTCGGCTGCAGCCCCTGCGTGACGTCGGCAACGGTGAATTGATGTTCGAACAGCGGGCGCATCCATCGGACCACGGAACCGAGGACGGCGACATGACCATAGCGCTCGAGCAGGCGGTTGTAGTTTGGGTTGTCTGTCCAGGGACGGTCGGAAGGATCCTTCAAATGCAGAAACGCTCTACCGTAATTGAGGCCGTTGTTGTTCGAAGCGGCCACATTGGAGAAGAATTGAATTACGCTGGGGTCGGCCATGAGAATGCGATTCACGGCATCCTGATGCGCGGTCATCGAATCGAAGGAGATCCCCTGCCTCGCTTCGGTAGAAACCGCAATCTGCGAGGTATCTTCTTCCGGTAAAAAGCCTTTCGGAATCGACCAGAACTCCCAAGCCGTTCCCACCAACGTTAAACCCCCGCAAAGCATCACCAGAACACGGTGCCGGAGCGCCCAGCGCAGGGTTACCCCATACCAGCGCGTCCACGCCTCTACGATGTCTTCCAGTTTGCGATACATCCAATTGTGCCGCTTTCCGTGTTCAGGCCGCAGGTAGCGCTTGCACAGCATCGGTGTAAGCGTCACGGAAACCAGGCCGGAAACCATCACCGCGGAAATCGTAACCACCGCAAATTCGTGGAGCAGGCGGCCGAATACGCCGGGCATGAAAAATACCGGCAGAAAGACGACGGCGAGAGACAGAGTCATCGCCACAATCGTGAAGCCAATTTCTTTCGAGCCATCGAGCGCGGCTTGCAGCGCGCCCTTGCCCATCTCCCGGTGACGCACGATGTTTTCCAGCATTACGATGGCATCATCGACCACGAAGCCGACCGACAGGATCAGCGCCAGCAACGATAAAGTGTCGATTGTGTAACCGAACAGGTACATCACAGCAAAGGTGCCCACGATCGACATCGGCAACGCGAGGCTCGGCATGATGGTCGCCGAAACGTTGCGCAGAAAAAGAAAGATGACGAGAATGACCAGGAAAATGGCGAGCAGCAGCGTGAACTGGACGTCCTCGACCGATTTGCGGACGGGAATGGACCGGTCGAATTCGACCGACAGATTGACCGACGGGGGAATCATCGAGAAAAAGCGCGGAATCAATTTGCGGATGTTGTCGACGATTTCGACGGCGTTGGTACCGGGCTGCCGCTGAACCTGCAGCATGATGCCGGGAATTCCGTTCACCCAACTCGAGATGTATTGATCCTCGACACCATCGCTGACGCTAGCGACCTGATCGAGCCGCACTGGCGCCCCATTACGGTAAGCGACGATGAACGGGCGGTAGACCTTGGCGTCTGAGAGTTGCCCATTGGATTGGATGTTGTAGGACTTGTGAGCGCCTGAGAGCGTTCCCATCGGTAGGTTGACGTTGGCGGTTTGAATCGCCTGCGTCACGTCATCAATGCCGATTTTTCGGCTGGCAAGCGCCAGAGGATCTACGTCCACGCGCACCGCGTACTTCGCCCCACCCATGACGTTGACCTGGGCCACGCCGGGAACCTCGGAGATCTGCTCGGCAATCAAGTTTTCCGCGTACTTGTCGACTTCATAAAGCGGAAGCGTGGGTGAGGTAACCGCCAACGCAAAGATGGCCTGGTCGGCCGGATTCACTTTGCGGAAGGTTGGCGGAGAAGGCAAGTTGGGCGGAAGCTGATTGGCGGCGGCGGAAATCGCCGTCTGCACGTCGAGCGCGGCGGAATCAATATCGCGGTTGAGATTGAATTGGAGGGTAATCTGCGCGTTTCCCAGCGAACTGGTGGAAGTCATCGAGTCCAGGCCGGCAATGGTGGTGAACTGTTTTTCGAGCGGCGTTGCTACCGACGACGCCATGGTCTCCGGACTGGCGCCCGGCAGCGCGGCGGTCACCTGGATAGTGGGGAAGTCGACGTTGGGGAGGTCGCTGACAGCCAGTTCGCGATAGCCGAGAATGCCAAACAAAAGAATGGCGATCATCACCAGGCTGGTCATCACCGGGCGACGAATGAAAACTCCAGAGATATTCATGAGGTGCCAGCCCCGTCAAGCCCCTTGCTGACATAAACCTTTGTTCCGGGAACCAAGCGCACCTGCCCATCGATGACGACGGTTTCGCCGTCGGACAGCCCCTGTAATACCTGGGTCTGATTGTTTACGCTTTGCCCGACTTTTATCTGACGGACATCGACCGTCATATCCGGTTTGGTGACAAATACGTAATCGCCTTGCTGTCCCGTCTGCACGGCCTGCGAAGGGACTACCAACACGTTCTGCTCCTCGTTCAGGCGAAGCAGGACATTCGAAAACTGCCCGGGCCAAAGACGCTGGTCAGTGTTGGGAAATGAAGCCAGCAGATGAATCGTACCGGTAGTGGCGTCGACGGTGTTGTTAACGAAAGTCAGAACGCCCTTTTCAGCAATCGAATCACCGGGCGGCGTGGCTTGCACTCCCAAAGAGGAGCGCGCCATAAAGCTCTTGATGGATCCCAAGTACTGCTGGGGAACGGCGAAATCGACGTAGATCGGAGAAACCTGGTTGATCACCACCAGAACCGGAAGATCATTCTGCTTGACCGTGGCTCCCGGATAGACGAGCTGAGCGCCGGCCACTCCGTTGATGGGAGCGTAAATTGAGCAGTAGGAAAGTTGTATTTTTGCCGTCTGGATGGCCGCTTCATCGGCTTGCACGGTGGCTTGCATGGCCGTAGAGGTTGCCAGAGATTGCTCGTACTGCTGCTTGGAGACAATTCCTTGCTTGTCGAGTTCGCTATAGCGCTTCAGCTCGGCCTGACTGAGTTGGGCTTGCGCTTTGTCCCTGCCGAGCGCCGCTTCGGCCTGCGCCAGGGCCGCGAGTAAAGGGCTTTTGTCCAGCGTGATCAGCAGGTCGCCCTGGTGAATCAACTGCCCCTGGCGGTAATGCACTTCCTTGACAATACCGGCGACCTGCGACTCCACAGAGACCGTTTTAAATGCCTGGCCCGTCCCGATGGCGCGTAATTCCACCGGAAAAGAGCTCCGCCCGGCCTTGCTCACCACGACCGGTACGGCCGAGGTGTCTTTTGCCCTCTCTAGGGCTCCGCTGCCGCCAGACGTCTGCGCTGCCCCATTGCTGTCCGCGCAGCCCACTAGAGCGGTCAGAGAGATCAGTGCGATGGGCGCGAGGAGCTTAAGAACTCTGGCCATCTCTTTGAGTATCCGCTCTTCGGAGAGATAGTGTCCGGCGGCATCGATAAATGCGTCTACCGCCGGGCTTCAAGTTCCGGTCGTTGTCTATTGTTTTTTGTTCAGTTGTTCGCTGGAAGCAGCGTGTCCTGTTGAGTATTGGCATCGGTGACGGCAATAGCCTAATACTACTTAGCTTACGTTCGCCAATTCTCACATACCCGCCTCGGCGATGCGAACTCGGAGCATCCTTGCTTGCTCCGTAACGACTTCGCGCTCCCTCGGCGGCGTGAGATCGGTAGTGCTGAACGTCGGCTCTATTGAGTACGACAGGAAGAGGTAGTCACGAAGGGTAAGCCGGCAATCGGCCGGCATATAGCGAAAGTCACGGAACCTCGACAGCCCAGGCAACGATTTTCCAACCCGTTCCTTCTTTGGCCCATAACAGCAGAAGAGCGGGTGATTGTTCCTCCCCGTAGTTCAGTCGACTGACGCTCAAGTAATAAGCTCCATATCTTGCATCGGCGGGATTCAAGTCCGAAGTAACTTCGGGCAGCTGACGATGTTGGCACAGAAAGCTATTCGCCATCTGATCCGGCACAGCCATAATCGCGAAAGCTTTGGAGTCTTCCTGCTGGACTGGCGCAGCAGATCATTGAACGGCTGTACGCCTGACATCACGCCCGAGAGATTCGCGCCGGATGGGATTCTCCTGAGCGGCTGTTCCAGCCCAAACTGGATCCTTGCTATGGACGTCAGTTTCTTCTCGTCTTCGGATGGTGCCGCAAGACACTGGTAGGAGCGCTGTGACGCGAAAGTGGAAGCCTGAGCAACATTCCGTTTGATAATCCAAGCCTGATAGAACTCGGTAATGTTTTTTACGGCTGCAGGATCACCGGAGATGTACCGTGGTTCTCCCGCTGAGGGTGGGGCCTCGACCACGGCGTTCTTTGGCAAGAGGCCCGCATCGCTGCCGTCTTCGATGCGGATGGCAATGATTTTCCAGTAGCCGCCCTCCTGAGCCCAAAGCATGGACATCACCTTATTCCTGCTGTCTCCCTCTTTTCCGCGAAAGGCGGTGGCAAAGTACTTGTCTTTCGACGGTTTGCCGGAATCGTCGGCCGGTGTTGCAACACACTCCTCATCCGGTGCCATGTCCGCCGGCACGTTCACTAGTCGGAATTCCGTGGCATATGCGTTCTTCGCCGGTTTCAATGCTTGCGACCATTTGTCGGCAGGCTCGAACACGTCGGCAACCGAATTCACGCTGCCAGTGCTTTCGCTAAACTTCTGCATCGCCATCATTGTGCGCAGCCGAATCATGCCTGGCAGTGCGGGCTGTCCCCTCTTCTGTGCCAGCACATCCAAGCAGGGATAGCTGCGGCGCGCAAAATAGGCGACAGATTTATTTGGTTGTTTCCCCACGACCCATCTTTCTAGGAAATCGTGCGCGCTTTTATCGACGCCTTGGTCGGCTTTCACGTCGGGATTTAAGGGGATATTCCCGGGGCGCTGGGTGGCGCTCTCCTGTGCCGGCTTCCCACCAGTTCCCAGTAGTCCAAAGACGTTCCGCCACCAGCCATTGAGACCCGACCACCGGCTATCATGGAGGTCCAGATTGTTTCCGGCGCGGACGTCCGAGTTGGAATCCGACAAGTGTCCATTGAACAGAGCCTTAGGAAAGCCCGAAGAGCGGTAGTCGACATCAATGTCGGACAGTTTATGGTCCCGCGAGATAGAGATCTGTATTGAAGGGGTCCCTCCTTTAGCCTGTAACTGATGGGGAAGCCCTTGTGATACGTGGTGTTGTCGCGATCATGTAAGAACTCCTGGCTCTGGCTCAAGATGTCGACGCTTTAGGTTTCAGATACATATACAGCCGGAACTGGCGGTCGCCTCCTGCGCCGGATTCCTCGCCCATCACTTGGTCGATAGCGTCTACCAGGTCAATTGCGCGACCCAGGCCTTTATCCTGTGCGTCAGTGATCTTCGCGTTCAGCAGCGCATGAGTCACGGCGTCGAACGTGGTGCGTATGGATAGTCGAGCATTATCGTAGGCCTGTTCGGGAACAAGTTTGCTTCCGGTGTTGGCATTGTAATGGCGAATCAGGTCGTCGACCAGCCGTTTTTGCTCAGGACGCAACGCGTCATAGGATTTTCCAAGCTCCCCGTTTTCTCCGTTTGACACTGGGGGAGTGGCCGCCATTGCCAATAACACTGGGGTGGCATTTTGAAGGCTCTCTTCCTTGCTTCCAGTGTGACCAACCCAAACAGGCACGGTGGAAAAACTCAAGAGCAGATATGTGAGACACGCGGTCGTAACGGGTCGGAGTCCGGTTAGCGAAAGCACCGAAGAAACTTCTCCGCGTTGATGATGAGTCCTCGGGGTCAGGTGGCTCAAAATATTGAGGCGGTGCACGCGGCGCAACGGTGAGGCCATCACCCCCACCTGCGGCCGGCCCGATTCACTCGCCGAACCGATTCCACGGTGAACGGCTCTTGCAAGGTGGAGTGCTGACACCGGCTCAGCCTGAGATACTTTTAGCGCTCGTACAGCTCGTTCTCGCTGACGACCGGTTCAGGCTTGAGATCTCTTGCAACTCGATGAGCAGCTCCGAACATCGCGCCACGCGCCGGCACGACAGGCGCGAAGCGCATGAAGCCGATGGGCTGGGCGACATCGTCATAAATCGCTTCCATTCCGCCCCGCATTAGATAGGTCTCATGCCAGAAGCCGGTTCCGCCGGAGTTGCGGAGAAAATTCTTCCACCACTGACGGTGGGGTTCCGACCGGGTCCACGCAAAAAGCGACTCCATGTCGCGCCAATACTGCCGCATTCCGGCGTGCATCGGGAAAAGCGAGAACAGGAAGTTCTCATGCAGAAGCAGACCGTCGGGCTGCGCAGCAACCGACTCCGCGATCTTTGGACCCATGCCGAGCAGCGTCTTCAGCCCCGTGAGATGGTTCACCCTCATTCCCAGATAAATAACCACGAGATCCGGATATGCTGACAGATCGATGGTACGGCGCTCGACGGAGCTTGGCATGGCCGCCCTCTACCGCCTCATTTTGTCACAAGGGTGCTGACTGACGCGCCGTTTGTTGGCGGAGATTAACTCGCTCTTACCGCCCGCCGTTCCCTGAACTCCTGGTGCGTGCCGGCTCGGACCCTCCCTCGGTCGAGGCTGGGAGTCTGGGCCCTTGCCGAGATATCATTTTCTTCGTTTTAGGAAATAAACCTTCAAGATTTGAGGGGGCATCTCTTAGGCAGCTATTTAACCTGGAGCGTCATAGTGCGAAAGAGTTTCGGCATCAATCCACAACTAACAACGGTCATCCTAGCCACCTTGTGGGCTGGGGGAGGCGCTACCCAGGCTTTAGGCTCGGCAAACGACTATGTGGCAGCCGCGAACGAAATCGCGCATGAATCGGAAAGCGCGACGGAGGGGAATGATACACACACATCCGGCTCGCGAGACGCTAACAACTGGAAGGTTGCGATTTATCCGGTTCTTGGTTGGGCTCCAGTATTTGGCGCGAGCGTCAACTTTCCGAATGCACCGAATGCGCCGTCCTTACCTGGAGGCGGTACATCCATCACAGGTTCAGGAACGACAAGCTCCTCCTTTAATGGAGCTGCGCTAGCGGGAGTGTCGTTTCAAGAAGAGAAGTGGCTCGTCGATTTCTCAGTACTCTGGGCGGGTTTATCTGCTGATAAAACTCGGCCCCTGGTCCATATCTCCACAGATGTACTTTTCGGGGATCTGTCTGTCGGGCGGGAGATTTATCACCACGTCGCCTTAACTGGAGGGGTTCGGCGGATGGCGCTCAAAATAGGCGCCCAATTGGGAGATCGCCCTGAAGTGGATTGGAAACCTGGCGTCTGGGATCCGCTTGTGGGTCTGGATTGGCGCGAGGCGCTTAGTCACAAATGGGCGGTGCGGCTGAATTTGGCCGGAGGCGGTTTTGGTGTAGGAAATGACGTGGACGTCTCCGCCACGTTTCGTGCCGATTGGCGATTCACTCATCGCTTTGGCCTCACGATGGGCTACGGAGCCCTGCACTTTCAGAACAGCACTACGGTGCTGAATCAGGTTCACAAAACAAAACAAACGCTCAATGGCCCCATATTCGGTTTCGGTATTTATTTATGATCGAGTCGACCTCTGGCCGGATGCTCGGTTCTGGACTTCCTGCTATTGGCATGGTTACGGGCGCAGACAGAGTTCCCGTTCGAACGACGCTACGAGTATGCAAGAGGCAGAGATTGCCGCAATGCGAGGCGGCCGTCAATGGCACCCGCACTCGCTATCCGTCGGCATGCGCTTACACCGGATGCCGCGCTAAAATCCGGCGCGAAAATTGTAAACGCCTGCGCGATACGATTTCATGGCAGAAACTTCTCGAAGCCTGGCAGCGTGCACGCTTGTAAGTACGCAGGCTCAGGTCGCTACGGCGGCGCTTCCACCGCGGCCGGTCCCTCTCCAGTCCCACGCGCCGTCGCCATCGATCTCCAGCACCGCGTCGTACAGCTCAACCGCCTCGGCATCCTCGGCGAGAGTGATGCAGGTTATGGAGTTCTCGT
>Ga0207667_10010220_pt1 | contig 10991 bp, 9 predicted proteins | sample KBSCornC52_FD_184301 | JGI IMG/M metagenome (GOLD analysis project Ga0207667, IMG submission 184301) | Corn rhizosphere microbial communities from Kellogg Biological Station, Michigan, USA - KBS Corn C5-2 (SPAdes) (version 2) | ecosystem: Host-associated > Plants > Roots > Rhizosphere > Soil ...
GGGAACTCGGTGTCGGAGCGCACCTCGCGGTCGAACTCGAGCTTGACGCCCAGCGACTCGCAGCGCGCCTGTAGGATGTTGAGCAGCCGCTTGCGGCCGATGCCGACGAAACCGTGGCCGCCCGAGCGGATCGAACGCCCCTTGAACTCGAGGACGATGTCGTCCCAGTGCGCGAACGCGGCCTCGATGGCGCCGGCCGTCTCCTCGTCCCAGCGGCGCAGGTGGGCCATGGTGGCGTCGGAGAACACGACGCCCCAGCCGAAGGTGTCGTATGGATGGTTGCGCTCGACCACGGTGATGTCGTGCCCCGGGTCGAGCTTCTTCATGAGCAGGGCGAAGGTGAGGCCGGCGGGGCCGCCGCCGATGCAGACGATGCGCATTGCAGTCCTCGTCTATCCTGGAGAGCATTCGCGCCGGCGACCTGCGCGGCGGCAATTGCTTGAGATATGAATAGTTTAATACTAAACTAATCGCATCCCATCCCGCAACATGACTTTCGGGGCCTGAAGGAGCGACCGCCCATGATCACCAGAGACGACTGCGCGCGGCGCGACGCCCAGGACGCGCTGGCCCCGCTGCGCGACGAGTTCATGCTGCCAGAAGGCGTCATCTATGTCGACGGCAACTCCCTCGGGGCGCTGCCGCGCGCCACGCCGGCGCGCGTGGCCGCCGCGGTGCAGCAGGAGTGGGGCGACGGCCTGATCCGCAGCTGGAACGACGCCGGCTGGATCACGCTGCCGCAGCGCGTGGGCGATCGCATCGGGGCCCTGGTCGGCGCCGCGCCGGGAGAGTGCGTGGCGGCCGATTCGACCTCGGTCAACCTGTACAAGGTGCTCAGCGCCGCGGCGCGCATCGTGCAGGCCGACGCGCCGACGCGCCGCGTCATCGTCAGCGAGCGCCAGAACTTCCCGACCGACCTCTACATCGCCGAAGGCCTGTGCCGCACGCTGGGCTGGACGCTGGAACTGCTGGAGCCGCCGGCCATCGCGGAGCGGCTGTCCGGCGGCCGCGGCGCCGATGTCGCACTGCTGATGCTCACCCAGGTCAACTACCGCACTGGCGCGCTCCACGACATGGCCGCCGTGACGGCGCTGGCGCATGCGGCGGGCGCGCTGGCGATCTGGGATCTCGCGCACTCCGCCGGCGCGCTGCCGGTCGACCTCGGCGGTGCCAGGGCCGACTTCGCGATCGGCTGCGGCTACAAGTTCCTCAATGGCGGCCCCGGCGCGCCGGCCTTCGTGTGGGCGCACCCGCGCCACGCCGATCGCTTCTGGCAGCCGTTGTCAGGCTGGATGGGCCACGCCGCGCCGTTCACGTTCAGACCGGACTACGAGCCCGCGCCCGGCATCGGGCGCTTCCTGTGCGGCACGCCGGCGGTGTTGTCGCTGACCGCGCTGGCATGCGGCGTCGACACGCTGCACGCCGCCGACGCGCTGGGCGGCATGGCGGCGCTGCGCGCCAAGTCGATCGCGTTGACCGAACTGTTCATCGCCCTGGTCGACGAGCGCTGCGCGGCGCTGGGCTTCGCGGTCGCGAGCCCGCGTGACGCGCGCCGGCGCGGCAGCCAGGTGAGCCTCACGCACGCGGGCGCCGACGGCGCCGCGCACGGCTACGCCATCGTGCAGGCGCTGATCGCGCGGGGCGTCATCGGCGACTTCCGCGCCGGCACCGCGCCCGACGCCCATGGCCCCGCGCTGCCCGACATCCTGCGCTTCGGCTTCACGCCGCTGTACCTGCGCTTCGTCGACGTGTTCGACGCCGTCGAGCACCTGGTGCAGGTGATGGAGACGGGGCAATACCGCGAGGCGCGCTTCAACAAGCGCTCCGCGGTCACCTGAACGCACGGGGCACCAGCGAGACAATGCCGTCATGAGCCAGACCAACGACACCGCCGGCCGCTGCCCGATGGGCCACGGCGCCGAGCCCGCGCGCGCCGGCGCGGCGGACGACCCGCGGGGCGAACGCATCGTCGCCGAAGAGGGCGCACAGCTCGACTTCCAGTCGGACATGAGCTATGGCGACTACCTGCACCTGGACCAGGTGCTGACCGCCCAGCACCCGCTCTCGCCCGACCACAACGAGATGCTGTTCATCGTGCAGCACCAGACGTCCGAGCTGTGGATGAAGCTGATGCTGCACGAGCTGCGCGCCGCCGTCGCGTCCATCGCGGCCGACGAGCTCGGCACCGCGTTCAAGATGATGGCGCGGGTCAGCCGCATCATGGAGCAGCTGGTGCACGCCTGGGACGTGCTGGCCACGATGACGCCGTCCGAGTATTCGGCCATCCGCCCCTACCTGGCGGCCAGCAGCGGCTTCCAGAGCTGGCAGTACCGCTGCATCGAGTTCGCGATGGGCAACAAGAACGCGGCGATGCTCAAGCCGCATTCGCACCGGCCCGATCTGCTCGCGCAGGTGGAACAGGCCGCGGCCAACCCGTCGCTGTACGACGAGAGCCTGCGCTTGCTGGCGCGCCGCGGCCTGGCCATCCCGGCCGACCACCTCGAGCGCGACTGGACGCAGCCCTACGTGGAAAGCACGGCGGTGCGCGACGCGTGGCTGGTCGTCTACCGCGACCCGAACCAGCACTGGGACCTGTACCAGCTCGGCGAGGAGCTGACCGACCTCGAGGATGCGTTCCGCCTGTGGCGCTTCCGCCACCTGACGACGGTGCAACGCATCATCGGCTTCAAGCGCGGCACCGGCGGCACCGGGGGCGTCAGTTACCTGCGCAAGATGCTCGACACGGTCCTGTTCCCCGAGGTGTGGGCGCTGCGCACCGAGCTCTGAACGCCGCGTCCATGCGGCCTTGCTGCTCGACAGGATGGTCGGACTTGCGGTCAGTTGACGCGCGAAGCGTCCCGATGCTGTCGAGTACAAGCGTGTAAAAAGCGGGAATTCCTGCCGCAAACCTTCGATATTGGCCTTAGCATCGCGCCTTACCATGTAGGACAAGGGCGCGTTGTCGTGCCCGTCCCGCGCAATGTCCGCCCGGGACCACGAGCAGGAACGGAACCGTCGAGATGAAGTTTTGGGGCAAGCTGGCAGTCGCCGCAACGGTCGCGTGGGTCTCTTCCACCGCTTTCGCGCTCACCGACCCGACGTCTCGCCAAGGCGAGCTCCTGTCCGCCCTCGAGGGCGTGGACGCCTCGGCCGACGCGCGCTACGTGGAACACTGGATCCGCGAGAAGGGGGACGACCACGGACGCCCTTTCGTGATCGTGGACAAGAAGGCGGCGCGCATCTTCGTGTTCGGCGCCGGCGGCCGGCTCGTGGGCGAATCGTCCACCATCCTGGGCCAGAGCCGCGGTGACGTGCCGGTGCCGGGCGCCGGCCAGAAGAACCCGTCCGACCTGCTGCCCTACGAGCGCAAGACCCCCGCGGGCCGCTTCGAATCGCAACCGGGCCGCAACCTGCACGGCGAGCCGGTGGTCTGGGTCGACTACGACACCGGCATCGCGATCCACCGCGTGCGCCCGGGCATCTCGCAGATGCAGCGCGTGAACAGCCTGGCCACCGAAGACCCGACCAACAAGCGCCTGTCGCTGGGCTGCGTCGTGGTGCTCGAGGAATTCTTCTGGTCGGTCGTGATCCCGACGATGGGCCACACCCACGGCGTGGTCTATGTCCTGCCCGAGGACGAGCCGGTGCAGGCGCTGTTCACGGCGCCCAAGGCGGGGCCGGCCAAAGCCGTCGCGACCACGACGGCGGCCGCGACGGCGCAGCCGGTCGGGCTGAGCGTCAGCGCGCGATAGTCTTCAGCGTCGCCAGCGAGGCGTCGAACTCCTCGCGCACCCACGCGCGCAGCGCGACCAGCGGGGTCCAGTCCTTGAGCGCCGGCGGGAAGGCGAAGCTGTAGGGCTGCACGCCCTCCATCACCACCGACACCTCGAACAGCCGCGCCAGCCGGCCGTCGCGCAACGCGTCGGCCGCGAGCAGCTCGCGCACCACCGACAGGCCCAGGCCCTGCTCGGTGGCCTGCAGCATCAGGCCGACGTCGTTGAACGAGGCCACCGGCGTCACGCGGGTGCGCACGCCCGCGCCCGCGAACCATTTCTCCCACACCTCGCTGTCGCCCAGCAGCGGCTCGCGCGCGAGGTCGGCTGGCTTGCCCTCGCGCAGTCGGCTGGCCACTGCGGGCGCGGCCACCGCGATGAACGGCGTCGGGGATTCGTACAGCCGTTCCGACACCAGCCCCGGCCACGGCCCGACACCCGTGCGGATCGCGGCGTGGAAGCCGTCGCGCTGCAGGTCGATCACATTGGCCGAGGCCTCGATCTCGATGGGGATGTCGGGATGGCGCGCACGCCACGCCCCCAGCCGCGGCAGGAACCAGCGCTGCGCGAACGACGGCAGCATCGTGATGCGGATGCCTTGCGCCGCGCCCTGGGCCGCCGCGGACGCGGCCTGCACGCCCTCGTCCACCTGCGCCAGCGCCGGCCCGGCGTGCCGCAGCAGCGCCTCCCCGGCGGCATTGAGATGGACGCGGCGCCCGCGGCGATCGAACAGCGGGAATCCGATGCGGCTCTCCAGCTCGCCCATCTGCTGGCTGACCGCGCTGTGCGTCAGGTGCAGCGAATCGGCCGCGGCGCGCAGCGTCTGCAGACGGGCGACGGCCACGAAGGTGGGCAGGAACTGGAGCGGAATGCGGGCCATTGGTCAGGGTAGCTTACCAACTTCGCCAGAAACAGTCGATATACGCCCAAGGATCTTCGTCCTATTCTTACCAACACGAGAAGGAGATCCACATGACCACGTTCACCATCACCCCGACCGTCAGCCCGTCCCTGGCCAGCCGCATGCTCGAATCGGCGTTGCGCTACTTCAGCCGCTCGGTCGTCTCGCGCGAGAGCATCGACCAGGCGTGGGTCGACTCCGGCCTGCACCGGCTGGACGCGGCGACCCTGAAGGACATCGGCGCGCCGGCCGGCGTCGTCGAGGGCGTCCAGAGCGCGGAGCTGCGCGACGCGTGGAAGATGGCGTCTGCGCTGGATGCGACGCGGCATCTCTGAGGCGCCTTCGATGGCGCCGTTCGCCCGGGCCGGCGTGGATCCTGCGACTGCGCGCAGGATGACGGCTGGTCGGCGCTGCGCGGCGGCACGGCCGCGCACCCGCGTGGCTCCACGACTGCACTCCGATGCCGCTTCGCGACTTGGTCGCCAAGCCGTCATCCTGCGCGCAGTCGCAGGATCCACCTCACGCGCCGACGCCACCCGCCTCAGCGCGATGCGTTCGCCGCCAGCCCGTCGCGGAAACGCAGGTAGTCCTCGGCCGATTCCTTCGGCCGTTCGAGCATCGGCGCATGCCCGATGTGCGGCATCACGACGGCCTGGGCGTTGGGCAGCAGCGTCCTGAGCACTGGCACCGTGCCGACCGACAGCGCGCGGTCCTCGTCGCCCCAGAGGATCAGCGTCGGCGTCGCCAGTCCCTTGATCGAGGCGCTCACCGAGTCGGTGGCGATCTGGCCGAACACCTGCTTTTCCAGCGCCTGGTTGGCGATGCGCTCGCGTGCGAGCACGTCCATCACCGAGCCGGGGATGTACGGCGGGTCGCTCATGACGAAATTCAGGAACGCCGGGAAGTCGCTCTCCTTGGTGATCATCAGCGGGTTCTGGCCGGTGGTGGTCACGATCCTGGCGAGTTCGCTGGGCGGCGCCTCGGCGATGCCGGCGCAGTCGATGAGCCACAGGCTGGCCACCTCGGTCGGGTGCTGCGCGGCGTAGCTCATCGCGATGCCGCCGCCCATCGAGTTGCCGCCCAGGTCGATGCGTGACAGGCCCAGCGCCTGCACGAAGGCGCGCAGCCGCTCGGCCTGGGCGGCGTAGTGGTAGTCGACATCGGCGCGGTGCGCGGATTCACCGAAGCCCACGAGGTCCGGAACGATCACGCGATAGTGCGGCGTGAGCCAGCGCGCGACGCGCGTGAAGTTGTCCTTGTCGGCACCAAAGCCATGCACCAGCACCAGCGGCGCGCCGCTGCCGCCTTCGAGCCAGACCATGCGCGTGCCGTCCGCCAGCGCCATTTCCTTGCGCTGCAATCCGGCGCGCGAGCGCTCCATCGCATAGGCCTGCTCCTTGAGCGTGGGACCCAGGCTGTCGCAGCCGGCGAGCAGCGCGGCGAGGCCGAGGGCGAGGAGGGCGGTGCGTGAGGATGACATCGTGCGGGGCGTGGGCGAAGGGTGACGGCAGCACTCTAGTCGATGCGCCGCCGGGCGGCCACTCGCATTCGGCTCGCCGTCGCGCGGCGCGCGTCCTGGCGCATCGCGGCTCGCATTCGTCTTGTCCGCTCTATTTGCTGGTTAGGACGCGCGCTTTGCTGATGAGCTCGACAAACAGGGGACTGTCGTCCCTTTAGGGGATCAACAGCGATCGCTCGCTGCGTAATCTTTCGTCCATGCAACGAGTGAAGGTGCAGTGATGTCGCGAACGATGTTTCGTCAATGGATGGGGGTGCTGGTGTTCGGCCTGGCCTGCGGATGGGCCGGATGGGCGGGCGCGCGCATGGCCGCCGCGGCGTCGCCGCCCGGCCGTGCGCGCGACGCATCGAGCGCCGAACGGCCCGCGCCGCACACGCTGTTCGCGTCGGCGCCGACGATTGCGGTCGCGCCGGACGGCAAGGTGACGCTGCACGTCGATGGCGAGCCGCTGGAATGGGTGCTCGCCGAGATCGACCGGCAGGCCGGACACGCCGTCGCCTTCGTCGCGGATCGCGCGGAATCGCCGCGCCGCATCAGTGCAGCCACGCCGACGGACCGGCCCTGCAGCGTCGCGCAATCGCCCCAGGCGCAGGACGTCGTGGCACGCGTGATGCGGGGCACCGAGACGGAGCGCTACGACACGCTGGTGCAGGCGCGCAGCGGCGGCGCGGTTTCGGAAGAGATGCTCAGGACGCTGTACCAGTCCGACGCATCGCCGCGCGTGCGCCTGCTCGCCTTCGAGTACGCGCAGGAGGCCACCGAGGGCGACCCCGGCGCGCGTCGCACCGAGCTCGAAGCCGCGCGGCTGCTGCCGGACGCGGTGGTCGCGCAGGAGGCCGCTCGCCGCCTCGAGGCGCTGGACGCGCAGTCACGCAGGGCCGTGCCGCAGGTCGCCACCGCGCACTGAGCGTTCCCCTCTTCACGCATTTCACGACGGCATGCCGATGCCGCCGCGGGACGACTCGTCCCGGAAATCCCCGCCGCGGTCGACCCGGGCAGCCGCAGTGGGACTCCATCGCCCGGACCTCAAGGAGAAAAGACATGCAATTGACCAACACCCCGTTCCGCGCCGTCGCCGCTGCCGCCGTCCTGGCCGCGTCCGCCCTCGTGTCGACGACGGCGAGCGCCGACAGCCTCGCCTATGCCGTGGGCACCGACAACTGGACGTTCAGCGGCACGTCGCAGGTGGACGTCTCGGGCATGCAGAGCAACGTGTTCACCAAGGCCGCCAACGCGCGCCTGATCATCACGTTCTCGGCCGAATGCGCGGTCGACGCCCCCGCCGGCAACCCGAACGCGTGGATGGACGTGGACATCGTCCTGCTGAATCCGACGACCAACGCCGTCGTCTACACCGCGTCGCCGACCGTGGGCGCCGCCGACGCGTTCTGCTCGTCCACCGGCACCGCCGGCTTCGGCCACTGGGCCACCCACTCGGTGCAGGCGCTGATCCCGTGGAATTTCGCCGCGGGCAGCTACAAGGCCGCCGTCAAGGCGCGCCTGAACAACGGCGGCACCGGCGGCTGGCTCGGCGAGCGCATGCTGTCGGTGATGCAGTAAGCCTGCCGCGTCGCACGCGGCGTTGCCGCAAGCCTGGCCGCTGCCGCGGGGCCCCGCGGCGCGGACGGGTCACAGTCCGCCGAAGGCGCTGAACTGTGCGAGCGCATCCAGCGAGCGTTCCAGTGCGGCGAAGCAATCGCCGTCGATGGACGTGCCGATGCTGTCGCGCATCACCTGCAGTGCGTCGCCGGTGGCCATCGCCGCTCGGTAGGGGCGGTCGGCGGTGAGGGCGTCGAAGATGTCGGCCGTGGTGATGATGCGGGTCTCCACGCGGATGTGGCGCGCATCCAGGCCGCGCGGATAGCCGGTGCCATCCAGCTTCTCGTGGTGCGCGCCGGCGACGCGCGCGAGCACCCCGAACGAGCCGATGCGTCCGAGGATCTGCTCGGTGTGCATCGCGTGGCGCTGCACCGTGGCCCATTCGGCCGTGTCCAGCGGGCCGGCCTTGTCGAGGATGCGGTTGCTCACGCCCAGCTTGCCGATGTCGTGCAGCAGCGCGCCGCGGCGCAGCCATCGGCGTTCGGGTGCCCCCAGCCCCAGCTGGCGCGCGACCTGCTCGGCGATCAGGCCCACGCGGGCGCTGTGCCCCGCGGTCCACGGACTCTTGGCGTCCACGATCTGGCCGAATGCGGCGGCGATGTCGTCCAGGTAGTCGTCGTCCACGGGCTGCAGCTGCTGCGCCGGCTCCATCTCGAGCACCACCTGCTCGAGGCCGTCCGAGGCCAGCTGGCACCAGAACGCGGGGTCGCGCGCGAGCACGGCGAAGGCGTCGGCCAGGCGCGGGTCGAACATGCGGCCGCTGCGCCGTGCGATCTCCTCGCGCGTGGCCTGCGGGCCGGCGCTGGTGTGGAACACGTCCACGGCCTGCGCCAGCAGCGCCAGCCGCGACAGCAGCGGGATCTCCTTGCCGGCCTGGCCCTGCGGCTGGCCGCTGCCGTCCCAGTGTTCGTCGAGCGACTGGATGGCGTCGGCCACGTCCTCGCCGAAGCGCAGCTGGCGCGCGATCTGCGCGCCGCGCGAGCAGCGCTGCTCGGTGAGCTCGCGGTGGATCTCGCCGCCGTTCTGCACCGCATTGGCGATCGCGCGCACGCGCTCGCGCACGCCGGCCGCCACGCCCGTGTGCGCGATGACGAAGTGCAGCAGGCTGGGCAGGCTCATGCCCACCGTGCGGCGGTCGCGCTTGAAGGCGAGGTCGTCGGTGAGGAACAGCTCGCACAGGCGCGCGGCGTTGCTGCTGCAACCGGAGTCCTTGAGCAGCGTGGTGTAGTAGAGGTCGCGCAGTTCGGCGGTCGACAGGCCGATGGCGCGCCCCACCTGCTGGCCGATCCAGCAGCTGCGCATGCAGTGGCCAACCGGCTGGCCCTCGGTCATGTCGAGCGCGTGGCTCAGCGCGCCCAGCAGCTCGCCCAGGCGCGGACCGTTGGCGGACGCCGCGGGCGCGGAGGCGCTCGGCGCGGGTGCCCACGCGTGACGCACGCCCGCGTGCGGGGGGCCGTCGTTGGCGGCGTCGGAATGCAGGAGATCGAGCTGGGCGTCCATCCAGGGTCTATCGGCGCGAGGGCGGGGTCGCTGAAGCCCGCAGAACGTGAGAAGTGTCGCGCCCGGCGTACTCGACAAGGGCTCAATTTCCTGGCCCGACGCGTCGATAACCACCAGACTCCCCTTGCGCGAAGCCGTCTCCCCCACACCCATGGCCTCCGACGACCTGTCGACCACGCCTAACCGCATCGCCCGCAGCGCGCCCATCGCCGTGCGGCTGGCGCTCGCGTTCGGCCTGCTGCTGGCGCTGCTGGCCGGCGTGGTGGCGCTGGTGCTCAAGCAGGCGGAGCTGGTGGGCGAATCCAGCCGCGTCGTGGCCGAATCCAGCCTGCGCCAGGTGCTCCTGGCACGCCAGGCCGAGAAGGCCGCCCAGGCCGGCGCCCAGCACCTGCACACGCTGTTCCTGCTGGACAAGCGCGACGACCGCGTGCCCGTCTATGCGCTGATCGACACCGAATTCGCCGACCAGAAGGCCGCGCTTTCCCAGCTGCTGGCCGATGCCCATGCGGTGGAGGATGCCGTCGTCGTCGAGCGGCTGATCTCCACGCGAGGCCGCTTCGAGGCCGCGTTCCAGAAGACGGTGGAGCTGGTGGAGCTCGATCTGGGCGCCGCGCGCCCGATCATGATCAAGGAGACGCTGCCGGCGCTCAACGACATGCTGTATGCGCTGGACGCGCTGGTGGCGGTGAAGTCCGCGCAGGCCAACGCCACGATCTCCAGCATCCGCATGCAGCAGGCCAAGAGCCGCGAGTACGTGCTCGAACTCTCGGGCCTGGCGGTGGTGGTCGCGCTGATGTGCGCGGTGATGATCACGCGCTCGATCACGCGCCCGCTGGCGCTGACCGTGGCGCTCGCGCGCGAGATCGCCGACGGCAAGCTGGATTCGCCGATGCCCCAGGCTGGCCGCGACGAGGTCGGCCGCCTGATCACCGCCCTCGGCGAGATGCGTGACAGCCTGGCCCAGCGCGAGGCGCGCATCGTCGACCTCGCGTTCCGCGACCCGCTGACCGGCCTGGCGAACCGCACGCTGTTCAACGACCGCCTCGACCAGGCCGTGGGCACCGCGACCCGCACGGGCCACGCGATGTCGGTGCTGCTGATCGACCTGGACCGCTTCAAGAACGTCAACGACGTGCTGGGCCACCCCGTCGGCGACGAGTTGCTCAACCAGGTGGCCGGCCGCCTGACGCGCGAGCTGCGCCGCACCACCGACACCGTCGCGCGCATCGGCGGCGACGAGTTCGCCGTGCTGCTGCCTGCGCAGGGCCGCGAGGGCGCCGCGCTGCTGGCGCGCCAGCTGCTCACGGCGCTGGACACGCCCGTCACCATCGAGGGCCAGACGGTGGACGTCAGCGGCTCGATCGGCATCGCCACCTTCCCCGAGGACGGCGCCAATCCCACCGAGCTGATGGCCCACGCCGACTCCGCGATGTACGTCGCCAAGCAGACCAGCTCGGGCTACGCCGCGTTCACGCAGAAGATGACGCGAACGACCGAGCACGGCCTGTCCCTGCTGTCGGACCTGCGCCGCGCCGTCGACGAGAACCAGTTCTACCTGCAGTACCAGCCCAAGATCTCGCTGTCGGACCGCAGCTGCCTGTCCGCCGAGGTGCTGCTGCGCTGGCGCCACCCGACGCGCGGCTTCGTGCCGCCGGACCAGTTCATCCCGTTCGCCGAGCAGACGGGCTGCATCAAGTCG
>Ga0207667_10010221_pt1 | contig 10990 bp, 10 predicted proteins | sample KBSCornC52_FD_184301 | JGI IMG/M metagenome (GOLD analysis project Ga0207667, IMG submission 184301) | Corn rhizosphere microbial communities from Kellogg Biological Station, Michigan, USA - KBS Corn C5-2 (SPAdes) (version 2) | ecosystem: Host-associated > Plants > Roots > Rhizosphere > Soil ...
GCGTGCCGGCAAGACGCCGGGCATGCCCGCATCGACCGAGAATGTCGGCAAGGTGGTCGGCCAGGGCGTGCGCTATATCTACACGCACGCGCCGCGCATTCTCGGCGCCGGCGCCAAGGCCTTCTTCGCCGCGGCGAAAGGCTGAAGCGCTACTCCTTCACCGCGCCGGTCATCGCCGACACGTAGTGCTCAACGAAGAAGGCGTAGAGCACTACGAGCGGCAAAGAGCCGATCAGCGCGCCGGCCATCAGCGAGCCCCAGCGGTAGACGTCGCCGTCGACCAGCGCCGTGACGATGGCGACGGGAACCGTCTTGTACTGCGTCGAGGAGATGAAGGTCAGCGCGTAGATGAACTCGTTCCAGCACAGCGTGAAGCAGAAGATGAAGGCCGAGATCAGCCCCGGCACGGCGAGCGGCAGCACGATGCGCATCAGTATCTGCCAGCGGCTGGCGCCGTCGATCAGCGCGCATTCCTCGAGCTCGAAGGGGATGGTCTTGAAGTAGCCCATCAGGAGCCAGGTCGAGAACGGGATCAGGATCGTCGGATAGGTCAGGATCAACGCGAACGGCGTGTCGAACAGGCCGTACTGGAAAACGACGGTCGAGAGCGGAATGAACAGGATCGACGGCGGCACGAGATAGGCGAGGAAGATCAGACCGCCGACCCAGCGCGCGCCGGTGTAGCGCAGACGCACGATCGCATAGGCGGCGAGCACGCTGGCGATGATCGACAGCGCGGTGGCGCAGACCGCGACCAGCATCGTGTTCCACAGCCAGACCGGGTACTCCGTCTCGAACAACAGATGATAGATGTGCTTGAACGTCGGATTCCACGTCCAGAACGGGCTGTAGGTGTTGAAGTCGAGGAGCTGGTTGTCCGGCTTCACCGCCGTGAGCGCCATCCAGTAGAACGGGAACAGCAGCACGAACAGGATCAGGAACAGCGGCAGATAGAGCGTCACCAGCCGTCGCGGCAGCGAATGCAGATAGCTCATGCCCTCGCTGTGATCGGCGGTCGAATCCGACAGCACGTGCCCGGGATCGGCCGCCTGCTTGGCGAGCGCGTCAGTCATTGTCTTCTCCCTGCTGCCACTTGCGGCGTTGCAGGCCGAACCAGGAAACGAGAATGGCGAGCAGCAGGAACGGGATCATCGCCGTGGCGATGGCCGAGCCTTCGCCGAGATAGCCGCTCATGATGCCGCGCTGATAGGAATAGGTCGCCATCAGATGCGTGGCGTTGACCGGGCCGCCGCGCGTCATCACCCAGATGAGCTGGAAATCGGTGAAGGTGAACAGCACCGAGAAGGTCATGACCACCGCGATGATCGGCGTCAGCAGCGGATAGGTGATGAAGCGGAAGTTCTGCCACGGCGTAGCGCCGTCGATGGTCGCGGCCTCGTAGAGCGAGGGCGACACGGTTTGCAGCCCGGCGAGCAGCGTAATCGCCACGAACGGCACGCCGCGCCAGATGTTCGCGAAGATCACCGACCAGCGCGCATTCCACGGATCGCCGAGGAAATTGATGTACTGCGTGATCATGCCCATCTTCATCAGCGACCATGAGATGATCGAGAACTGCGGGTCGAACAGCCACCAGAAGGCGATCGCCGATAAGACGGTCGGCACGATGAACGGGATCAGCACGATGGCGCGAATGATCGCCTTGAACGGCAGCCGCTCGTTGAGCAGCAGCGCTAGATAGAGGCCGATGGCGAATTTGATGGTCGAGGCGACGGTCGTGTACAGGATCGTGTTGAAGACCGTCAGCCAGAAAGTCGGGTCGTCGATCAGGAAGCCGTAGTTCTCCAATCCTACGAACTCGCCGCCGCGGCCGAGCCGCGCGTCGGTGAAGGACAGCCAAACGCCCAAGCCCAGCGGATAGGCGAGGAACAGGATCAGGAACGCCGCCGCCGGCAGCATGAACCAAAAGCCCAGCCAGTCGCGGTTGGTCATCAGCCGTTCCATAAGGCTCGGCTCGGCGATGATGGCTTTGGTTCTGATCGCAGCGTCGGTCATTCTGAAAAAGCCTCGTGCCCCGGACGCAGTGCAGCGCGCGAGCGGTGAACCGCAGATCCGGGGCCTTCAGGTGGTACGGTCCCGGTTCTGCAGCGCGGCACTTGGCGCGCCGCGCTGCGCCCGGGACAAGGGCCTTACGAGCGGTAGATGCGCTTTAGCTGCCGCTCGGCGTTCGAGATCGCGCCCTTCACGTCGTCGCGGCCAGTGCAGTAGTTGGCGAACATGTCGACCACGATGAAGTCGGAGATCGCAGTCGCCGCCTTCTCGCCGACCGAACCGAGCCCGCCCGCCGTGCGCGTGCGCTTGGCGACGTCGCGGAACGGCGTCGCCTTCGGATCGGCAGTCCACACCGGGTTCTTGTCGTAGGCGTTGAGGCAGTGCGTGAGATAGCCCTTCGCCGACTCGATCCACGGGTTGAAGTTGTCCGCCTCCAGCATGAACGCCATCAGAGCCTTACAGGCCTGCGGATACTTGGTGTAGGTCATCGCCATCACCGGATACATCAGGTGCAGCTCGGTCGGCTTGCCGGAAACGCCGACCGGGAAGTAGGCGTGGTCCATGTCCGCGGCGATCTGCTTGGCGCTGTTCTGCGCCGCGACGTAGATCGAGATGCCGTTGTTGGTCCAGTGGATGTCGCCGGCAAGGAACGCCTTGTTGTTGGACGCGTCGTTCCAGGCCGCGACGCCCGAGATCATGTTGCCGTAGAGCTGCTTGGCGTATTCGAGCGACTTGGCGGTCTCCGGCGAATTGATGATCACCTTGTCGTTCTTGTCGACGGTTTCGCCGCCGTGCGACCACAGGCACCAGTGCGCCCAGCTATTGCCGTCGCCCGAGGCGTGACCGAGTGCGAAGCCGCCCGGTGTATTCTGCGCCTTCATGGCCTTCGTGTATTCGAGGAAGGCGTCGAGCTTGTCGGGGAACTTCGAGAAGCCGGCCTTCTTCGAGGACTCGATGCGGTAATTCATCAGCGCACCGGAATAGCAGATCGGGATGCAGATCCACTTGTTGCCGTTGTGGCCGTACTTGACCGCGCTGTCGACCCAGCCGCCGTACTTCTTGCCGAGATATTCGGCGACGTCGCTGACGTCGATGCACTTCTGCGGGAACAAATGCGGCAGCGAATAGAGACCCCAGAACAGGTCCGGGCCGGTGCCGGTGTTGGCGGCGACCGAGGCCTTCGGCTGCACGTCCTCGTACGACTCGCGCGAAATCTCGACCTTGACGCCGGTCGCCTTGGTGAAGGCGTCGATCAGCTTGACGAAGGCCTCGTCTTCCGACTGCACGAAGTACTTCCAGCGCAGCATGGAGAGCTTGGCGCCCTTCTCCGGCTTCCACTGCGCGTTCTGCGCCCAGGCCTTGGCCCAGTCGAGAAGCGCGGGACCGGTCAGCGCACCGGCAGCAACAGCGGCTGTGGCACTGCCCAGCAGCCCGCGGCGGGTAAAGTCAGTCATCGGTTCCTCCGTTCGGTTTTTATGTTTCGGTCAGGCGATAAGCCGTTGCCCCGAACTGGCATCGAACAGATGCGCGAGCCGGGGATCGGGTTTGAGCCGGATCTTGTCGCCCGGCTTGAAAGCGTGACGCTCGCGGAAGGCGGCGACGACTTCCGTGCCACCAATGTGAGCGACGATCTGTGTTTCCGAGCCGGTTGGCTCGACGACGTGAACGGTCGCCTCGGCGCCGTCATCGGCGATGGTGAAGTGCTCGGGCCGCACGCCGTAGACCGCCGGCTGTCCGTCAGAGCCGGTCGGCGCGGCCACGAGCGGCAGACGCGCCCCGCCCGGTCCTTCGAAGCCGACGGCGCGGATCGCGCCTTTGAGGAAGTTCATCGACGGCGAGCCGATGAAGCCGGCGACGAAGATGTTGTTCGGCCGGTCGTAGAGGTCGAGCGGCGCGCCAATCTGCTCGACGCGGCCGCCGTTCATCACGACGATCTTGTCGGCCATGGTCATGGCCTCGATCTGGTCGTGCGTGACGTAGACGGTCGTCGTCTTGAGCCGCTGGTGCAATTCCTTGATCTCGGTGCGCATTTGCACCCTGAGCTTGGCGTCGAGATTTGAGAGAGGTTCGTCGAACAGGAACACCTGCGGATCCCGCACGATGGCGCGACCCATGGCGACGCGCTGGCGTTGGCCGCCGGAGAGTTGCCGCGGAAAGCGCTCCAGCAGGTTGGACAGGCCGAGGATCTCGGCGGCGCGCTTGACGCGCGCGTCGGTCTCGTCCTGCGCCGCGCCGCGCAGACGCATCGAGAACGCCATGTTGGCGGCGACGGTCATGTGCGGATAGAGCGCGTAGTTCTGGAAGACCATCGCCACATCGCGCGCCTTCGGCGGCAGATTGTTGACGACGCGATCGCCAATGCGGATTTCGCCGGAGGTGATGTTCTCCAGGCCCGCGATCATGCGCAGTAGCGTAGACTTGCCGCAGCCGGACGGACCGACGAGCACGACGAATTCGCCGTCTTCGATGGTGACATCGACGCCGTGAAGCACGGCTGTCGTTCCGAACGACTTGCGCACGTCGTTGACGACGACGGACGCCATGGACCCTCCCTGGAGCGAACTCTTTGACTTCGTTATTCTTTTTCGTGCCGAGTCCAGGACCCGACGCGCGCATTGTAGCGGCGAATTTCAGCAAGCATAGGGGGTGCAAGTAATTGATTGCGCGGTAAATCCGCGCGGGGCGGTAGCCTGCTGTGTTTGAGGTCACGCCGACGGCTTGCGAGTGTAAATCGGCTCACGCTTGAAATCGCGTGACGGCAAGCTTGGTGCGGACGGAGGGACTCGAACCCTCACTCCCTTACGAGAAACGGATTTTAAGTCCGTTGCGTCTACCATTCCGCCACGTCCGCACGTGGGCTTCGAGCACCGCGCGTCCCGCGCGGCGTTCAAGACCCACGCGAAACGTTCAATTCTATTTCGATAAGACGTGGCCCCAGGACGCGTCCCAGTCCTTGCCGGTCGGGTCAGTGACCTTGCCGTCCTTCGCAAAGAACTTGTTCGGCACCTGGAAGATCGCGATCATCAGCCCACCCTTCGGGCACCAGGCCGAGTGTCGGCTGCCCGCCGGACGCCAGACGAACTCGCCGGCCTTCACCGCGAGACCGGCATCCGGCCCGTCCTTATCGACGAGCTCGCCCTCGAGCATATAGGTCTGCTCCAGGAGCGCGTGCTCGTGGTCCGGCAGCACCGCGCCGGGCGCCATCTTGAAGAGAAGCGTCGCCTGCCCCGTCTTCGGGTCGTAATAGAGCGGCTTGATCTCGCAACCTTCGAACTGGAGCTTCTGCCATGGCATCTCGCCCGGCTTCACATGGCGCGAGCGCAGGTCGGCGGCGTCAGGCGTCATCGCGGCGGCGGCGGTCATGGCATCCTCCCGGATCGGCGACAGGCGCGATCTTAGCGCATCCGCGGGCCCGCTCAATCACCGCCTTCGCGGATCGGCGGCACATAAGACAGCCCGGTGTCCCAAGGGAAGTAGATCCAGGTATCCTGCGACACTTCCGTCACGAAGGTGTCGACCAGCGGCCGGCCCATCGGCTTGGCGTAGACCGTGGCGAAATGCGCCGCCGGCAGGATGTCGCGCACCACCCTCGCCGTCTTGCCGGTGTCGACGAGGTCGTCGACGATCAGCACGCCCTTGCCCTGCGCGCGCATCGAGGTGATCTCGGCGGCGATGCCCTTGATCACCTTGATGTCGCCCTGGTTCTTGTAGTCCTGATAGCTGGCGATGCAGATCGTCTCGATCACGCGCACGTTGAGCTCGCGCGCCACCACCGCCGCCGGCACCAGGCCGCCGCGCGTGATGCAGACGAGCGCGTCGAACGGCCCGGCCGCGTGCAGCCGCCAGGCGAGCGCGCGGCTGTCGCGGTGAAACTGGTCCCAGGAGACGGGAAAGATCTTGTCAGGTGACGGAAGCGCCATCGCTCTCTCTATTCCATGATGCCGGTCTTCAGGACGCGGCGACCTGGCCGCGGACCTGCGCGAGCATGGCCCGCACCGCCTGCGCCGCGGCGGACAGTTTCTCCGTGTCGCGCGCGCGTACGACGATGTTGGTGTTCGGTCCGAGCTTGTCGTCGATGAACGGATAGCTGCCCATGATCGTCTCGGGATGCGCCTTGGCGAGCGCTGCGAGCGGTGTGCCGATGTCGCCTTCCTTGGCGTCGGCGCGGATCGTCTCGGACATCAGTTTGGCCCCGGTCTTGAGCTTCGGCGCGACCTCATCGAGCATGGCTTGCATCACCGCGGGGATGCCGGCCATGGTGATGACGTTGCCGGTCCAGAAACCCGGCGCGCCGGACACCTTGTTGGCGACCAGCGCAGCGCCGCGCGGGATGCGCGCCATGCGCAGGCGGGCCTCGTTGAGCTCGCCGCCGGTCTTGGCGAGGCGTTCTTTCAGGATGGCGACCGCCTCCGGGTGAACGTCGAGGGGCACGCCGAAGGCTTTGGCGACGCAGTCGGCGGTGATGTCGTCATGCGTCGGGCCGATGCCGCCGGTCGTGAAGACGTAGGTGTAGGCGCTGCGTAGCGCATTGAGCGCCGACACGACCGCCGCCTCGTCGTCGGAGACAACCCGGACCTCCTTCAGGTCGATACCGATCGCGGTGCAGTAATCGGCGATGTAGCCGATGTTCTTGTCCTTGGTGCGCCCGGACAGGATCTCGTCGCCGATGACCAGGACGGCGGCGGTGACGATGTCGGCGCTGGGGCTCATGGGAACCTCGGGGTGCGGCGACCGAACACGTAGCCCCTCCTCGCCGTCTGCTCAAGAAGGGGTGGCGGAGCCCTCCCGCGGTTGTCCCCATCCCTGCGCCCCGACAAGCCGGAGCGCCGCGGGAATGCCGGATTTCCGGTCCCGGTCCGACAGCCTCGGCACGTCCGGCCCCTGCCGCGCGGCGCCTGCCGGCGGAAGTCCCACGAGCGGCGCGTCACCGCCGTCCCGGGCCAAGCCAGCAAAACGTCGAGGACCGCTCGGTGCGCCAAGAGGGCTCAGGCCAGCTCCCGACAATGAAAATTGCGAAATAACTTTTTACAGAATGAGAACCCTGAGCGGCTCGATTGGAACTCGCCCTTGGCGTGCCGAAGTTCCAATTTCGCGCCTCGCTGGCCTTCGATTAACCGGGCGTTAAGACCGCGGGGCGAATTCCGCCGCTTAATTTTGGAATTGGACCTGAGCGCGTGCCCGCGAAAGCCCGTGGCAAGGTTTCACCACTTATGATCGGGTCGAAAAAGCGAAGTTGCGGATGCACTTAGGGGATATGCGTGGCGTCGACGACGCGTTCAAGCCGAGCCGAGGAACGACCCTATAGTCACTGGGATCGCGCGCGGCTGAGCGTGGTGGTGCCGATCGGCGCCATCGTCGCGGTCGCGATCGTCTGCATCGTGGTGGCGGTGCTGTCGTCGGCACGGCGCGCCGACGAAGTGTCCATCGGTCATGAACAGACGATCGCGACCGCGACGATCGCCCGCTTCGGTGAGCGCCTCCTGCACGACGTCGAGGCCGTCGCGCACTCCGACACCGCCGCGCACAACATGGCCGAAGCCTACGATCCCGAATGGACCCAGCAGAACGTCGGCGCCTGGTTCGACAGCGTCGCCGACCATGACGCTGTCGTCGTGCTCGATGCCGCCGGCGCGCCGCGCTTCGTCCAAGGCCCGAACCGGACACGGGCCGCGTTGTGGCTCGAAACCGCCGGCCCGGACCTAAGCGCCGTGTTTGCGGCGCTGCGCGGGGACAGCACGGCCGCCAAAACCGGCCTCACTGTCGCGACCTCCGAAAGTCCCAGCCGCGGCATCGTGATGCTGCGCCGCCTCAACGGGCGGCCAGCGATCCTCGCGGCGGCCGCGGTCGCGCGCCCGCACGACGCGGTCGAGGGCCGCCCGGTGATGATCTCGGCAAAGTTCATCGACGCCAACCTGCTCGCGGGCTTCGCCGACCAGCTCCGCCTCACCAACCTGCGCCTCCTCGACGACGAGCCGCCAAGCGCCACCGACTTCGTCGAGGCCATCCACGCCGCCAACGGCACGACGGTCGCGCGGCTCGCCTGGACGCCGAAGCAGCCGGGCTCCGACATCGTCCACAGCGTCGCGCCCTTCATCACCGTCGCACTCGCGGGCTTCGCGCTGCTCGCCGCCTTCGTACTGCGCTACATGCGCCGCACCGCCGCGGCGATCGCCGCCGGCGAGACGCGCCTGCGCTTCCTCGCCATGCACGATCCCCTGTGCGGCCTGCCAAACCGCATCTATTTCGGCGAGCGCCTTGAGGCGACCATTGCCGAGGTGCGCGCCGGCGGCGGCAATGCCGCCGTGTTCTGCATCGACCTCGACCACTTCAAGGACGTCAACGACACGCTCGGCCACAACATCGGCGACGAGCTCATCCGCAACGTCACGCTGCGCCTGTCCAACACGTTGCGCGGCGGCGACCTGGTGGCGCGGCTCGGCGGCGACGAATTCGCCGTCATCTCGCAGATCGCCGAGGAGCCGGAGCGCGTGCTGGCGCTGGCAAACCGCATCATCAAGGCTATCTGCGCGCCCTACTCCGTCAACGGCCACAACATCGTCATCGGCGCTTCCATCGGCATCGCCGTCATCGACCGCAATTGCGCCGGCGCGGCCGACATCATGCGCTACGCCGACATGGCGCTTTATCGCGCCAAGAACGAGGGCCGCAATCGCGCCTGCATCTACGACACCGAGATGGACGCGGCGTTGTCCTCGCGCAAGATCCTGGAGAGCGACCTGCGCGAGGCCATCGCCACGGGCGCGTTGCGCGTCGCCTACCAGCCGATCGTCGACAAGACCGGCGAGAAGATGACCGGCGTCGAGGCGCTCAGCCGCTGGACGCACTCGACGCGCGGCGAGATTCCGCCCTCGGAATTTATCGCGCTGGCCGAGCACTCCGGCTGCATAATCGAGCTCGGCGCCTTCATGCTGCGCCAGGCCTGCCTTGACGGCAACGCCTGGCCGCAGCTCACGCTCGCCGTCAACGTCTCGCCGCTCCAGTTCCGCCGTGCCGATTTCGTCGACCAAGTCGAGCGCATCCTCGAGGAGACCGGCTTCGACCCGACCCGGCTCGAGCTCGAATTGACCGAGAGCGTGCTGCTCGGCAACGTCGACAGCGCGGAAGCGGCCATGCTGCGGCTGAAGAAGCGCGGCATCCGCATCGCGCTCGACGACTTCGGCACCGGCTATTCGAGCCTGCTCTATCTGCGCCGCTATCCGTTCGACAAGCTCAAGATCGACCGCAGCTTCGTGCACTCGATCGAGAAGGCGGCGGATGCGGCCGCCATCGTCCACGCGGTCGTCGGACTCGGCCGCGGCCTCGGCATGAAGGTGACCGCGGAAGGCGTCGAAACCGCCGACCAGCACCTCTTCCTGCGCGCCGCCGGCGTGCACTACATGCAGGGCTACCGCTTCGGCAAGCCAATGTCCGCGCTCGACATCACCGCGCGCCTCGGCGCGCAGGCCGGCGCAGCCCCTGCCCACCCCGCCGCGCTCGCGGGCTGACCTCCTCCAAACCTGCCGAACGCCCCGGCGCGCCCCGCATGGCGCGCGCCCGGATTTGTTGCTATTCGAGTGCCGGCAGAAAATCGAAAAGCGGGGAGAAACGATGACCGCGAAGATCGCATTGGTGACGGGCGCCGGTACCGGCGTCGGCCGCGCCGCGGCGCTGGCTCTGGCGAAAGCCGGTTACGACGTCGCGCTCGTCGGGCGCCGCGCGGAGCCGCTGAACGCGGTCAAGGCCGAAGTCGAGGCGTTTGGGCGCAAGGCGCTGCCGGTGACGGCGGACGTGTCCGAGCGCGACTCGATCCTGGCGCTGTTCGCTAAGGTGAAGTCGACATTCGGCCGCCTCGACGTGCTGTTCAACAATGCCGGCATGGGCGCGCCGCCGGTGCCGCTCGAAGATCTCCCCTACGAGACCTGGATGAAGGTGGTGCAGACCAACCTGACCGGCATGTTCCTGTGCACGCAGGAAGCCATCAAGATCATGAAGGACCAGTCGCCGCGCGGCGGCCGCATCATCAACAACGGCTCGATCTCGGCGCATGCGCCGCGGCCGTTCTCGGTGGCCTATACCTCGACCAAGCACGCCGTGACCGGGCTCACCAAGTCGACCTCGCTCGACACGCGCAAGTACGACATCTGCTGCGGCCAGGTCGACATCGGCAATGCCGCGACGCCGATGACCGAGCGCATGGTGCAGGGCGCGGGCGTCCTGCAGCCGGACGGCCGCAAGATGATCGAGCCGCGCATGGACGCCGACAATGTCGGCGCCGCGGTCGCCTACATGGCGGGCCTGCCGCTCGACGCCAACGTGCTCTTCATGACTGTGATGGCGAACACGATGCCGTTTGTCGGCCGCGGCTGATCCGGTGGATCTGGCGCACGAACTCGAGCGCTGGCACGACTTCTACATCCTCGTGGGCACGGCGGGGGCGACTCTCGTCGCCCTCCTGTTCGTCGCCGTGTCGGTCGGCAGCGGCTACCTGACCGAGGAACGGGCGGAGGCGACGCGCACCTTCTTCAGCCCGGTCGTCGTGCACTTCTCAACCGTGTTCTTCCTCGCCTGCATTGCGCTGGTGCCGAGCCATCGCGCCGCGTTCTTCGCCGTCCTGATGGCCGCGGCCGGCATCTTCGGCCTCTGCGTCGCCGCTTATACGACGGTGAAGTTCTTCGGCCGCTATCGAACGCCCTATGTGAGCGACCATCTTGCCTACGTGGCGCTGCCGATCCTGGCCTATTGCGCGCTGCTTGCTGCCGCGGCGCTCGCCTGGATCGGCCGGGCAGAGATGCTGGAGGTGCTCGCCGGCGCGCTGCTCCTCCTGCTCCTCGTCAACATCCGCAATGCCTGGGACCTAATGTTGTCCATGGTGCGCCGGGCGCACGACTCGTGAAACAGTGGCGGCGGCCGCGCGAGTCGGCCACGGGCTTCGGGGGGAGCCGGCCATGCAGCATCTGCAATCGGCGCTGGGCGTCTT
>Ga0207667_10010222_pt1 | contig 10988 bp, 7 predicted proteins | sample KBSCornC52_FD_184301 | JGI IMG/M metagenome (GOLD analysis project Ga0207667, IMG submission 184301) | Corn rhizosphere microbial communities from Kellogg Biological Station, Michigan, USA - KBS Corn C5-2 (SPAdes) (version 2) | ecosystem: Host-associated > Plants > Roots > Rhizosphere > Soil ...
CAGCCTGTTATCGAAAGTGATGAGCGGGGATACGATCAGCATGGCCGTAAAAAGTTTTTATAAAACGGGAACCAACTCGGCCCAGACGAGCTCTTTCAATGACATTTTGACCTCCCTGGCGAATGGATTGGTGACAACGACGGGTGGTTCGCACGGAACCGTCGCCAATCTTACCGCTTCCAACAGTACGGTATTTACAGGTTTGACGAGCTTTATGACCACGGACGATCCTAACCCGGGGACCTCCTATCCGAAGGCCTATCTGAACTGGATCTTCCTGGACGACCAGTTCAATTATGTCGGTTCCCTGAGCAATGCGGTGGCGGCGGCGAGCAGCACGTACCCCGCAGGACAGCTGAACACAGTGGCACCGGGCGCGCCGCTCAACATAAATCGAAATGGTTATTTGTATATTTGGGTGAGCAACGAAACGCAGGGATGGGACGTATTCTTTGACAATCTTTCGGTATCCCACAGGCAAGGTCCCGTGCTGGAGGAGAATCACTACTATCCGTTTGGATTGACGATGGCGGGGATCAGTGATAAGGCGGTAAAGCCGAATTACGGGGAGAACAAGTACCGGTTCAACAAGGGATCGGAGTTGCAGAACAAGGAGTTTGCTGACGGGTCGGGTCTCGAGATGTATGAGACGCCTTTGAGGGAATTGGATCCACAGTTGGGCAGGTGGTGGCAGGTCGATCCAAAACCCAATGTAGCGGAGAGTCCTTATGCTTCGATGGGGAATAATCCGATATTGCATAACGATCCGTTAGGCGACACGCTGTTGAATAAGGAGGACGAAAGATTGGCGAAAGAAATTACAACGGATATTACCGACCTGAATACACATTTAGATAAAAAAATAAAGCGGATAGATCATCGGATGGATAAGGCAAAGGCGAAAGGGAAAACCGGCAGGGTCGATCGATTGCAGCAAAAGAAAGACAATACAAATGCAAGGATCGACGTGAATAAGACCACTCTCGCACACCTCGATGCAATAGAAAAGGACCATAATTACTATACGTTCAAGAACCTGCCGGCGGGCTCAAAAGAAGGCGGAACGGTAGAGCAAACTATGAAGGTGAAGGGGAAGGATCAAGGTGTGATCGTTATGAATATCCTGAGCGGCGAAGCCAATGCCGTTCATGAATTGACGCATGCTTATCAGGGAGGGATCGAGCACTCGGTTTCCTTTAATTTGGATAATGCCGCTGCCCCCGTATTGTTTTCCGGAGCGAGCACTTTTGATGCACAAATGGCAAACGCCAATTCTGAAATTGAGGCATACCAGGCGCAATACGCATTTTCTCCCGGCAGTATGCCTTCTTCAAAATTTGGCGGGACGCCAGGCTCCATGAGCGCCATTAACGTCTTGTATGTAGGAGGGTTAAATGTAGTGAATAAGGACGGAGCAAGTGTTCCGGTATACCCGAATGTTCGGGATATGATAAATACAATTTTTAGCACAGCCAGATTGGGATTCTAATCACTTTATGAAGAGATGGATCATACTGCCGGCGGTTTCGATACTTTTCCTTTCGGCCTGTTCAACTTTGAAAGGATTGAACGGCAGCTATGTCCGTAGCAATACCATCGAGCTGAGATTTACAGAAGATCCAAACCGGTTTGAATATTTTTTGAGAGGCGAGATGGGGCTGCTGCAATATTCGGCAGGCGAATGGAAGCGGAACGGCAACAAGGTCTATCTAACGGGTTTTACCGATGAGAACATACAGGCTATCCCTGTCGAAAGCGATGTTGTCAGGGATGCAGGCAGCAATAATGTACAAGTGCAGGTATTTTACCATACAGATAAGGCGGTGACCTATATTAGGTCAGTTATCATCCTGAATGACGATTCCATTTACACCCCAGCGAAAGATACGATCTTTGCTTTTGGGCGTAAGGTCGGGACTGTGCAGGTTAAATCCTATCTGTCTTACCAGGGCCTGCTATCGTCTCATCCTAAGACAGATACCTTATATTCGAGGAAGATAAGAGTCGATGGGGACACGGGCGATAAAATAGTATTGAAGTTCAGTGTCTATTCAAAAGATTTTGTCCGGATCGCACTTGCCGACACCTTGACTGTAAAAAACAGCCGTACACTGCGGTACAATAAAATTAATCTGAAGAGATCGCCCAATTAATCGGAGCAGAAAGCCGGATCATATTGGTCGCCAAATGAAGAAAGTGCTGGACGAAATCGATCCGGCACCGATGATCCGACTTTGAGTTGATAAGGCCGCCAAAAAGGTTGAGCCCGTTGATAAACCGATCCTCGACGATCTGGTTGCCAAAGCAGATGTCCAATACCTTTTGGAGCGCCTTTGTAGCCATCGTCAGCTGACCGGCTTCTTCGAAGAGCAGGCTTATCTCCAAAAAGGGGATCAACGCTTCGCCGATGGAAACGGCCTTCGCGGTTGTTGTCACCTCTTCGCGAACAATCCCTCGCGTGAATTGGGTGCAGTCGCCATACAGGATCTTTATCGCGTTGATGCCGATCTTATGGATCATCAACAGGATCTCCTCTTCGGGGTTCCTTGAATAATGGGTCATCAGGCCCCTGGCCAACCAGGCGTGAGTAGACTGCGTATTCCTCGACGCAACCATCTCGAAACAAATGGATCGCCTCGCCGCCAACAAGTGTTCTCTTCCCCCGAAGAGGGAATGGTATTCCACCAGGGCCAACAAGGCCTCGCCCGCATAGAGCCGGCTGCTGCCCGGAAGGATCCGCCGTTCGGAGTAACGAAGGCGGCCCTGAAAGTCGCCGTTCTCCGCTTGCATCCTCACGATAAATCCGGCCAGCCGCTTCATCGGGTCTTGAAACGCGTCATCCCCGGTCAGCCGGTAATAGGAACAGAGGGCAAGAAGGGCTAGTGCGCTTCCGCCCAGTTTGGCCTGATCCCTTTCGACGATGCAGGAAATAGTTCCCAAAGGCTGCAGATGCCTTAGCAAATAGGAGATTCCTTTGCTTATCTTTTCGACCAGGGAGTGATCCCCGGTCAGCTGTGTCCATTCGCACAATTCCAACAGCGTGCCCGCATGCCTTAGGATATTGTAATCCTTCGCGATGGCGCCGGTGCCCGCATCCACGCAATAGTTAAAGGAGCCATCCGGGTTACTGTTCGCCGCCAGGTAGGCCACCGCCATTTTCCCTCTTTGTCCCACCAAATCGATGATCGGGTCTTCCATGGCGGGTTATTTGTTCGGGTCCCTCAGCATCCGTACGGTGACGATCAGGTCGAGATAGACATCGTTGATGCGGACCAGGTCGGTCAGCTTCGAGCCCGGCTGCGGATCGGTGATCTGCGGAAGAGAGATCGTCCAGTTGCCGAACGGGCTGATGTTGTAAAAGATGGAGGTGCCCCCCATTTCGGGCGTTCGGATGAAGTTTCTTGTGCCCAGCCGCCCCATTCTGAGCCTGGGTATCCGGGTCTGGTCGGCGGGTAGGCTGTTCCCGTCCGCGTGCATATAATAGCCCCTTGGGGGCGCATCGATATCCGCGATGATATACCCGTTCACCTTGTTGACCTCTTCGTCGTGCCGTCTGCGGGGCTGAAGGTCCAGGAAGGCGTTGACGCCTTTTACGCGGACATGGTACTGGTTGGGGAACAGGCTGTCATCGATCTTCACCGAAATGATGCCGGACTGAATGGCGCGGTCCCAGGCGCCTGCTGAATCGTTCGCATTCTCGTCGGAGAGATTATAGGTAGTATTGGTTTGTTTCTGGATCAGGTTTCGCAATGAAATAGGCAACACATAGGTTTGATCGATCCGGGTGAAGCGGTTGAAAAAATTCACGGCCTTTCTGACCCAGGATAGGCAGTCGTCAAAAAAAGTTACTTTTCGGGCGGTGAGTGGATCGGGCAGAGGTGAAACATAGCCGAAGATGATCCGGAGGCCTTCTTCGCAGACCAGGAGACGGCCGTAGGCATTCCGGAGATCGTCTTCAAAGCGGCCCTTCAGCGGCTCCAGCCGTTTATTGTAATTCAGCACCCCGTCTTCATCCAGGTTGGAGGCGAGTTTCAGGAATTGATATTTGCGCGCTACATTGGTCCGCTTGAACTGGAAATCCTTATTGACCTGGGCCCAATCCAGGGAAGACTCCAATAATTTCAGCCGCGCGCTGGACTCTGCGAGCGCCAGGTTGATGGAATTGTTCTGGATGTTGTTGCTGGCGAACTGGTTGGCGAGGCTGTTGGCAAAGGCTTCCTGGTAATTGGTGGCGATGGTAGCGGCGTCTTTGTTGCCGTTGTGATCCAACTGCACGGCCGTCAGGTAGTCGGCGACGATCTTATTCATGATATCCGGGCTCCATTTGTTCTTGATGAAGTCATTGTAGAATTGCTGCGCAACCGTCAGCGAGGTATTGTTGAGCGTTTCTACGTCGTATTGATTTTTTACGGAGTTATAATCCTGGTCGTAGATGCCGTTGCTGATCTTGTTCAGCATGTGACCGGTCTCATCCAGGTGGATCTGGTCCAGGTCGAGGAATTGCCGGAGATCGAAGGACTGCATCAAATTCCGGATCGACATATCGTCCCATTTGGACCGGTCGCTCATCGCCCTTTCCAGCAGATCGGAAGCCTGGTTCAGGAGAATATCGACATGGGTGGGGAGGAAGGTCCCGCCCAGCAGCAGTGCCTCCTTATGGAAATTATCGATATCGGTCAGAGTGGACTCGATTCTTTTTATCGACGCCGACTGGAAGCTGTCGTCGGCAGCCGTTCTGTCGATATTCGGCAGGTTGTTGCTTTTCACATGGTCGATCAGTCTTTGGCGCAGGCCGGCGAGGTCATCGATGCGGTTGGCCACGGCGCCGACCGTAACGCCCCGGGGATTGAACCCGTCGGGCTTTTTTGTAAAATACTTGTCCCGGATGGCGCCCCAGTCGGGAAAATTCCCATCGGCCTTCGCGCCGGATCCGGCGGGCCCGGCCGCCCCGGCATTTGCGGAGATCCCTAACAAACCGATCGTCAAGGCGGTGGAGGCCATAATGGCGGAGGAGAGCATTTCTCTTCGGGAGGAAGGGATCTTGTTGTCGTTTGGCATAAATGTGTTGTTGGATGATCAGGGGGCCATTCCCAAATTGGAGATGGTCATATGGTAGTTAATATAGGCGTTGAAGGAGTCGAACATCTGCCGGGCCGTGTCGGTGATGATGCCGACATAGTCTAATGTATAGCCGACGGATCCGGTCATTCCGAGCATTCCGGCTTCTGCAAACACTTCGATATTGCTTCCCATACAGACGCCGGCCGACGCGTCGAGGAATCCTTCTTCCGCATCGTACCCGCCGCCGGACCACCCGATGCCGGCACAGAGATCGTAGACGCCTTCCCCGGGATTGATCAGCACCCCGAATTGTTCGCCTTCACCGATCATCGCTTTAAAGTTCCCTGAGGAGGCGATGGAGACGCCGTCGGCGATCGAGACCGATCCTTCTCTTGTAAATTCGCCGTAGCTCTCGGGGGAAGCGAGGTCCGGGGTGGTGGGAACGTTGCCGGCCCTTATCCCGCCCACCTGTCCCAGGTCGGGGTCGGAGTTGAGCGAGCCCAGCGGTTCGGGGGAATCGGAGAAGCTGGGACCGGCGGGATTCCCCAATGTGCCGGGGTCGTTTAGATTGCAGGAATTCGCGGTAGGATCGAAGCCGAAGGGATCGGTTCCTGTTCCGAGGGCAGGGCCATTGTCGAATGGGCCCGCGCCGGCTGACCCGGGGGCTTCGGAAGATCCGAAACTTCCTGATGATCCGGGACCGCCCGACGAACCTGGGCCGCCGGATGATCCGGGACCGCCCGATGGGAAATCGCCATTGTCGTCATCGTCGTCGTTGTCATCGTCATCGTCTTCAAAATGGATAACCCGCGAGCGTTGGGTGAAGGAGGATTTCCCTTGTGTATCTTGGCGGTAATTATCGAAAAACTCGTTGGTGATCATTGGGGATCGTGGAATTTTTCGAAAAAGTACGACAGGCAAATGTTAATGGGTACGGGAAAAACACCCCTTTTTCCGGACAAGGACCTGCGCAGGGTGGCTCGAACCTTAATTCACCTCCAGCTGATCCTTCCCCGGCAGCTTCGGAAACACTCCATGCGGCTCCGTCTGATACCAGAACACGGTGGAAGCCATATCGTCCTGCAGCGGCAAATACCTCCCATCACTCCGCCAGCCCAGATCCTGCAGGGTCACGCGCAGTCCCTTCTCAAATCGAATGGGATCCGTGATATGCCACCGATATAAGCCAAATCGCTGCGAGGCACTATAATGCCCATCGCCCTCGATCACCTGCGGCAGTCCCGAATAAGGCGTACAAAACGGCGTATACCGCGACTCCATATGCCCGTCGCCCATTTTTTGACGCGTGTCAAAATCGTAGGAACCGCAGAAATAGTCCTCGGTGCCGGTACCGCAGATCGTAGGGAATTCGGTATCCCCATCCATGTAGAACTTGATCTCTCCCTCACCCCACCAACCGTTATTGTGCACCCCAAGTGCCAGATAGGTACCTACATATTGCCCCTTGCCCTGAATACTATCCACCAAGGTATAGTTCGTTTTGTACGGCAAAGGATTCACCCGCCTGAACTGGGCATGAAAATAGGCCGCATCGGAGGGCACTTGCGTCTCCAGGTAGTCGACCTGGTAGTAGAGGATCATATCCTTGGTATCGATATTTTGCATCGTGATCCGGCACTTCTTCCGAAAGGGCATCGGCCAATAGCAGTTAAACGCGCTCCCCGGGTTCACGCACACGGCCAGCGACTGTAGCGGCGCATACTGCCCCCACCCCATCCCAAAGAAATCCCCCACTGGCGCCTCGACAGAAGGAGTCGTCTCGTCATCCCAATAAAAGCGAATGATCGAATACCGCCAATTCCCCGTCGGCGTCATCCAGATATGCTGGATGGACCCAGATCCCTCGATCTCGGCGACGGTAAAGGTCTGACCCGACTTGATCGTCACACATGGGCTGATCTTCCAACCCTGGCCCAGGTCCCGGCCGGCGCCTGCCCCCATCCCGCTGGTGGCTTTTCCGCCTGCGCCTTTGGCGCCGTTGAAGTTCTCGGGGCTGATGCTTCGGCTGCGGGCGGGTGAGAGGCGAAACAAGTTGGAAAGATTGGATTCTACCCCGTTGAAAGGAGTTTGGGCGAGGAGCGGTCCGGCAAAGGCCAGGAGAACAGGCAGCAATAGACGTCGCATAAAGGAGATTTTTGGTTCCCTAAGATACGGGAATAATTTTTCGAACCTCCTTCGAAAAATGGGTGTTTTTACGGGGGGACAATAGTTGAGAATGAGCTAATTTGGTTACCATGAAATTGCCCCTTCTCACCAGCATCGGATGCTTCTGGACTATCCTGCTCCTCGGTCAGTCCAAACAACTATGATAAAGTTTACGGGACAGGGATAGCACCTTCGGAGACATCGCCACCGTAACGGCTTAAGGCCGATCGGTGTAATAGAACGCGATCGACCTATAATACGCAGGCACGCCGGTCACCGCCGTCTGCCCATGCTCGATGGCCTGGTACAAGCTATGATCAAAGGGTATCTTGTCTGAAAGCATCAGCCGGTACCCCCCACTCCAGGATTGTTCCTTCGAATAGCCGAGGCAACCATACAGCGGCAGGCTGCGCGCCGTGTCCCACCTGCCCTTGAGGGCATACCAGCCGCCATTGAAATAGTCCTCGGTGCCGGTGCCGTGCATGCGGAAGGCGCCATCCACGGAAAGCGAATCATCGCCTTCCCAAAAAAGGGTCTTTCCCTTTATCAAGCCTTGCCCCAGCAGAATAGTGCCCACATAATGCCCGCGTCCGTTGGCATCCAGCAATACATGATAAAGATCTTCCCGTCGAAGGGTGTCGCTGCGGGAATAGGTCCGAAAATATCCTTCGCTCCCGGCAAGCAGGGGACGCCGATCGGTCCAGATGGCCGCGTTAATTTTATAACTCGCTGTCATGCTTTCGTTCACCAGCTCGATCCGCGCGCGTTTACTAAAGGGCATCGGGAAATACACATAGTTCGTCGCTCCTCGCGTACCGACTAGCAGGCTTTCCATGGCCGGGCGGCCCAGCGCATACCCGAAAAAGTCGGTAACGCGGCAGTCTATGGCGGGCTGCTGCCCGTCGTCCCAAAAGATCCGGAGCCGGCAATCGCCGGCTCCGGCGGTATCCAATTCGATGCCCTCGATCCGCCCGCCTTTGTTCCAACTCGCGAGGACCCTGGTTTCTCCCGGCGCCAGCGAGGCCGTTTTTGACCGCCGTCGTCCGGCGAGCCCCATCGATGAGCTGGCCCAACCTTGCTGAAGCATGGTAAGATCATCCTTTTCGTTGGGGCTAAGCTCCGGAACAAAGGCCGAAACGGGGGTTTCCTTTGCAAACAGCCGGTATTGCACCTGATGATAGCGCAGGCGATGTCCCCGGGAAACGATCCGGCAATGGCTTTGAAAAAGGATCGGAAAATAGCAGTAATATCCCCCCAGGCTGTTTCCGCATAGCGGAGCCACAAAGGGAAAGACCTTTCCACTGAAGAGATCCCGGTAACAGATCGACAGCGCCGGCTTTGACAGATCGTCGATAAAGATATCCAACGTATCGGTCGAAGGGGTAGGTGTTGCAAAACGATTGATGACTCCGGGGCCGTCGACATCCAACAGAACAAGGCTGCTGTCCTCATTCCGCTTCACAAAAGACCAGGCGCCCGAATCGCCGTCGTCATTGCCGCCGGTGCGGTCATAGCTGGTCTCTTCCATTTCCTGCGTGTTGGACCTGAAGGCAGGCAACAGGGAGATATCGTATAACTGTCTCAATTCGTCATGCAGGGTGATTTTCTGGGGCCCGGTCTGCGCGAAAAGCGCGCTGGGGAGAAGTAACAAAAGCAAGGCTTTGAAGAAGTTTGACATGGGCATAGGCTATAGGTAACTGAGGTTTTGGAATCACTTCTGAAACGACCGGACGCCGGAATTAACCATCCTGCGTAATGACTTCAGACCGTCAGGTTATATTTATCAAAAAGGGATGAAATCGCGCCTTGTTTATGTCCTTTTCCTCACTATCCTGTTTTGCTGTATCACGAGCTATATCGTCTATTTTGGTTTTGTCAGCAACTACTCCCACCGGATGTTCAGCCGGCCGGCGTTTATCGACCTGTACGGAAAAGGTATTTTTCACTATCGTGTCCTCAGCAGGAACCTGTTATTGGGTCTGGACGACCTTATCGATCCCTCGGGCAAACAGTTCTATCAGACTACTTTCTATTTCAACACCTTTTTCCTTGTGCTGTCGGGCATCGTCACCGTTCTCCTGTTCCATTTACGCAGGGTTTTCCGGCTGAGCGAGGGTGAAAAGATCCTCTTTATCCTGCTTATTCCCCTGATCATCAACATCACCCAATTTGTGGTCGTACCTTATGACACCCTGGGTTATTTTTTCCAGCTGCTGATCACCTATATATTCCTTGCCTTCTACGAGAAGGAATTCGCGTTCGCGACCCTGTCGATCTCGCTGCTGCTGATCGTATCGACCCTAAACAGGGAGTCTTCCGCGATTAATCTCTCCTTTCTCATCACCCTCCTCCTTTTCGTTTATGGATGGAACCGAAGAACGATCCGCACCTCAGCGGCTTTCATCCTGAGTTTTCTGGTCACCTATGTCCTCCTTCGGGTGGTTATCGGGGAAGCCCCGCCTTCCGGGCCCAACGCGCTAATCGGTCACCTGGGCATCTTTGTCAATCAGGTGGGCATTGCCTTTTGGCTGGTCACGGCGGCCTTTGTCCATCTGCTGGCCAACGATCGCCGGAACCGGAGGCTCCTCCTTTGCTTCTATCTCCTCAGCACCCCTTATATCTTTCTTGTTCTGAAAGACGGCATCCTTTGGGAGATCAGACTGTATATCCCGTTGTTTCTCGGCTCTTTGTTGTTGAGTAAACTGGATCTGACCGCGGCGTCAGCAACTGATCGATCAACAGAAGGCTGAATACAAAAAGGATCATCAGCGGAAAGATCTGGTACCGCATGATGATGATCGCGGCCGTTACGCTAAACCCAAAATTGAGGATGGCCAGCAGGACCGCCAACAAAAGAACCTTGTTGAACCCGGCCGGTGTCCTTCGATAGAGCCTGCCAACCCAAAAATAGATCCCATAGCCAAAGAAAACGAGGTTGAGCATACAGAACAACACCGGAAGCGCTTTAAAAAAATATTTCTGGACGTCCTTCGACGCGGCCCGTACTTTGTTGTTTGGGTACTGAAACCACACCTGTGCCATCTCATTGACCGTGTCCTGTCCGCTGTTATACCGGGCAAAGGATTCCAGCGGCGGCAGGAAATAGTTCGGCAGATTCAACCCGACAAAATACCGGAAGAAAGCATCCGGATGACGCCGGATCAGGTACTTCCCATATTGATCGAACACGGGGGAAACCTTCCCATAGGAGGCAATAAAATCCGAAAAGTTGTGATAGTCGGCCAGGTTTTTTTGAGGATAATTCCGTAACAGGTATTGCCACATCGGAGATCCGCGAGCCACCATAAAGAAATTGGCGGGGATGGAAGACAGATCGCTGTATTGACGGGGCTCGTTTTGAAAGTACTCCCGGGCGATCCGGTCCAACTCTCTTGTCTGTGCCGAGGGAAGCGTATTGCTATCCACCTCGATATACTTCCGCATATAGAGGGCATTGTTGCCCCATTGCCAACCGCCGACGATCGGCGGAAATTGCCCCGATCCTGTGAGTTTTCGGGCGGCGTTGCTGGAAAACAGGATGAAGGGTAGGATAAGCAGGGGACCCAGGATGACACCCAGTGTTTTTGCCGGCACCCGGTGCCTGGACAAAATAAAGGCGACGGCGGCAACGATGGGGTAGATCATGGCGTTGTAGCGAATCGTGAAAAGGATAAAAAAGGTCACCGCCTGAGAAACTACCTGCCAACGGGCCGGGCGCTGCAGGATCCAGATCAGTTGTGCCAACCAACAAAGGCTGCCGC
>Ga0207667_10010224_pt1 | contig 10987 bp, 10 predicted proteins | sample KBSCornC52_FD_184301 | JGI IMG/M metagenome (GOLD analysis project Ga0207667, IMG submission 184301) | Corn rhizosphere microbial communities from Kellogg Biological Station, Michigan, USA - KBS Corn C5-2 (SPAdes) (version 2) | ecosystem: Host-associated > Plants > Roots > Rhizosphere > Soil ...
TTTGAACGTGCGGGTTGATCGGACGGCGCCGGTTGCGCTGTCGTCCGTTTTCACCGCTCTGTCCGGGCCAAAGGCCACATACCAGGTATCGGGCTGCGTCATGGTTGCATAACGCCGATGAGGGGGGAAAGTTTCCTCGACCAAGGGCGCTTCGGCGTGCAAGCTCGACCGGGTCAAAAGTCCCGCAAATTGGAGTCGTCACATCAGGCCATTGTCGATAGGCTTGAACGGGCGAGCGGGAAATGGCACGAGCAAATCGGGGGAAGTTCTCATGCAAATCTCCAATGAAGGCATTCTCGTTATTTTATTCGTCGGCCTGGTTGCAGGCTGGCTGGCCGGAAAGATCGTGCGCGGCACCGGCTTTGGCATCATCGGCGATATTCTCGTCGGTATCGCCGGCGCGCTGGTCGCCAGTTATCTGTTTCCAAAGCTCGGCATCGCCATCGGCACCGGCCTCGTGCGGGAGATCATCTATTCGGCGATCGGCGCCATCCTGCTGTTGCTGGTGGTGCGGCTTGTTCGAACCGGCGGCCGGTTCTGACGCTCATTGCCGGAGTATAAAAATGGGAGCCGTCTCCACGGACGGCTCCCATTCGACTTGAGCGAAGCTACCGTCGTTTTACTCGACGATCTCGACAATCCGGCGTGTTCGCGGTTCGACCAGAACCGTGCGGCCGTTTACAACCGTGTAGCGATAATCCCGGGCGCCGTATTCCGGCGGCACGTCGTAATAGGTGACGCCTTGTTCCGGCAGAACCGCGCCAATGCGGACGTCCTCGCGATATTGATAGGAAGGGCGCCGCTGCTCGACAACATAATTGCGAAAGCGGGGACGCTCATCGACGCCGAGAACCCCGGCGACGCCACCGACCACGCCGCCAATGACACCGCCGACGACGGCGCCGACAGGACCGGCTGCTCTTTCGCCATCCCTCGAGCCTCGCTCAATTCCACCGGGAACTCCTTGGGCCTGCGCCACAGCGGGGAGCGCCACGGCGGTGGCAAGGACAGCTATTCCGATAAAACGGCGGATCATGATATCTCCAATGGTGCTGGGTAAGGTGGCAGTACAAGTGATGGGGAGCCATTAGGTTCCATCGGGCCGCTCGCCAACTCCCGCAGGCCGATCGCTCTACCGTTGCGTGTGTCCTGTCCTTGATCGGCCAAAGGGTCGTGGGTGGGCCCATTTCCGCTGTTCCGCCTCCAGCCGCGAGGCGGCAACGCCACCGACGGCGTTTAGGTTAATGTCACCTCAATAGACGTTAGCCGCAAAAATCGGTAAGATAGGCATCCGCGTACCCCGTGATTTTGGGGGCCGCGCGCCCCTCGTGAAGAGATCAGGATTGATGGCAGCCGTTCCCGGTGTCCGGCGTTCCGAACTCGGTGATGCGCTGCGCGCCTGTCGCAGTGCATTCCTTGGCGTCGGCGCCATGAGTTGCATGATCAACCTGCTTTATCTGACCGGCTCGGTCTTCATGCTGGAGATTTACGACCGGGTGCTTCCAAGCCGGAGCGTACCGACCTTGGTCGGATTGGTCATTCTGGCCGGCGGATTGTACGGCGCTCAAGGCATTCTCGACCTGATCCGGGGACGTATCCTGATTCGTATCGGAACCTCGCTCGATGAGGCGCTCAACGCCCGGGTGTTCGAAACCGTCGTGCGCCTGCCGCTGATGGTGGGCGGACGCAACGAGGGTCTGCAACCGCTGCGCGATCTCGACAACGTTCGTTCGTTCCTCTCCGGCATGGGGCCGGGCGCATTCTTCGATCTGCCGTGGTTGCCGTTCTATTTGGCGATCTGTTTCGCTTTCCACGTCCTGATCGGCCTGACCGCGCTGGTGGGCGCGATCATTCTGGTCACCCTCACCATCGTGACCGAGTTCATGTCGCGCGCGCCGGCGCGTGAGGCCATGGGTCTGGCGGCGCGCCGCAACGATCTGGCCGCTACCAGCCGGCGAAATGCCGAAGTTCTGGTCGCGATGGGAATGGCCGGGCGCCTGACCAAGCGTTGGAGCGAGGCCAACCAGAATTATCTTGCGGGCAATCAGCGCGCCAGCGACGTCTCGGGCGGGCTCGGCGCTATTGCCAAGGTCATGCGTATGACGCTGCAGTCAGCGGTACTGGCAGTCGGCGCCTATTTGGTGATTCACCAGGAAGCCACCGCCGGCATTATCATCGCGGGCTCGATCCTGAGCGCGCGGGCGCTGGCGCCGGTCGATCTGGCGATCGCCCATTGGAAAGGATTTGTTGCCGCGCGCCAGAGCTGGCACCGCCTCAACCACCTGCTCGGATCGTTGCCCGCACGGGCAGCGCAGACCTTGCTGCAGAGCCCATCGAGCCGGCTGTCGGTCGAGGCTGTCAGCATCGTGCCGCCGGGCGATCAGAAAGTCATCGTCCAGGACGTGACGTTCGCCCTTCAGGCCGGAAACGGACTGGGCGTGATCGGGCCAAGCGGATCGGGCAAGTCTTCGCTGGTGCGTGCGCTGGTCGGCGTATGGCAGCCGTTTCGCGGAAAGGTGCGCCTCGATGGCGCAGCGCTCGATCAGTGGTCGTCCGACGTGCTCGGCCGTCACATCGGGTACCTGCCGCAGGATGTCGAACTGTTCGCCGGGACGGTCGCCCAGAATATTTGCCGCTTCGATCCGGACGCCGGTGCGGACGCCATCATCGCGGCCGCGAAGGAGGCGGGCGTCCACGAGATGATCATCAAGATGCGCGACGGCTACGACACCCAGATCGGCGAACAGGGTACCGCGCTTTCGGCCGGTCAGGCGCAACGCGTGGCGTTGGCGAGGGCGCTCTACGGCAATCCATTCCTCGTCGTCCTTGACGAGCCGAACTCCAATCTCGATACCGAAGGAGATGAGGCGTTGACGCGCGCCGTTCGCGCGGCGCGCGAGCGAGGCGCCATCGTTGTGGTCGTTGCGCACCGGCCGATCGGGATTGAGGCGGTCGATCAGCTCCTGGTGCTGAAGGACGGCCGCATGCAGGCGTTCGGCCCCAAGGAAACGGTGCTGGGGCAGGTGCTGCAGCAGCGGGTTGCGCCGCCTTCTCCCATCAAGATCGTATCCGAGGGAGGAGTTGCCAAATCATGAGCAAGGTGCGCGGAGCGCGATCGTCGATACGGCTGCATTTGATCATCGGGCTGGCGGTGGTCGTCGTTCTCGCCGGCGGGCTTGGCGGCTGGGCATCCACGGCTCAGATCTCCGGCGCCTTGATCGCGCCGGGATCGATCGTGGTCGAATCCAACGTCAAGAAAGTGCAGCACCCGACCGGCGGCGTGGTCGGCGAAGTGCGCGCGCGCGACGGCGATCTGGTCAAGGCCGGCGACGTGGTGGTGCGGCTCGACGACACCGTCACCAAGGCGAGCCTTGCGATCGTCACCAAAAACCTCGACGGGCTGTGGGCGCGGGCGGCGCGGCTCGAAGCCGAACAACGCGGCCTCGACAAGATCGTATTTCCTTCGATGCTGCTCACGCGTGCCGATGACCCCGATGTCAGTAACGTCATCGCGAGCGAGACCAAGTTGTTCGAGGTTCGTGTCAATGGAAGGGTCGGACAGAAGGCGCAGTTGCGCGAGCGGGTCACGCAGCTGAACGAGGAAATCGCCGGTTTGACGGCGCAGGAGACCGCGAAAGACAAGGAAATTGCGCTTGTGGAGAAGGAACTGATCGGGGTTCGCCAGCTCTACGATCAGCACTTGGTGCAGATTTCGCGCCTGACGGTGCTTGAGCGCGACGCCGCCCGGTTGGCCGGCGAGCGGGCGCAATACATTGCATCGCGGGCGCAGGCCAAGGGCAAGATTACCGAAACCGAACTCCAGATCATTCAGGTCGACAAGGATATGGTCAGCGAGGTCTCCAAGGATTTGCGCGAGACCAACGACAAGATCGGCGAGTTTGTCGAGCGCAAGGTCACGGCCGAAGACCAGTTGCGGCGGGTCGATATCCGCGCCCCGCAGGACGGCATGGTGCTGCAATCTACGGTCCATACCGTCGGCGGGGTGATCACGGCGGGCGACGCCATCATGATGATCGTTCCACAGGGCGATGACCTCCAGGTCGAGGCCAAGGTCAATCCGCAGGATATCGATAAATTGCAGATCGGCCAGAAAACCCTGCTGCGGCTGTCGGCATTCAACCAGCGCACGACGCCGGAACTGAACGGTTTTGTTACCCGGGTCTCGCCCGACGTCACCACCGACCAGCGCACCGGACAAAGCTATTACACGATCCGCGTTTCGATGCCGCCGGAAGAAATCGCGCGCCTCGGCGGCGACGTCAAACTGATACCCGGCATGCCGGTGGAAGCCTTTGTGCAGACCGGCGACCGCACCATGCTGTCCTATCTGGTCAAGCCGCTCAGCGACCAGTTGATGCGCATGTTCCGGGAGAAGTGAGGCGATCCATAACGTCGTCCCGGCGCTCGCCGGGACGACAATAACGGCGAGCTATCGAACCCTCACCGCGACAGATTCTGCAGCAAAAAATTCAGCGCCGTGGAAGCGAACACGTGCATGTTGGCGAGCCGGTCGCTGCTGCCGGTTTCCAGCGTCATCGCGAGAGGCTCCAGGCCCGCGACCGCGATGCAGCTGTGGCCGGCGGCGTCGCCATAGCGGTTGCCGGTCGGCCCGGTGGCGCCGGTCTCCGACAAGCCCCAATCGGTGGAAAAGCGGTGGCGGATCTGGCTCGCCAGCAATTTTGCGTAAGGCTCGGAGGCCGAGCGAATTCCTTTCATCGCCTCATCGGGGATGTCCATGAGTATCCGCCGCGCATCGCGGGTATAGACCACGGCGGAGCCGAGGAAATAGGCGGACGCGCCGGGCACCGCGAGCAGCGCGGCAGAGATCAGACCGCCGGTCGAGGATTCCGCGACCGCGATGGTCTGGCGCCGCTCGATCAGCCTGGCGGCTATTTTTTCGGCGATTGCTGCGAGATCTTTCATCTATTCTCGACTCCTGCGGAAGAATCTTTTTAACGATGGCCGCTGGGCGTCGGGTTTGTCGGCAAGCGAGTGGTAGACGACGCGAACAAAATTCTTGCTTGCCAACTCGGTGGGCGCCCATTTTGCATCGAAATCCGTGAACGGTTTTGCCGCCACCACCTCGTCTTCGCTTTTCCCCTCCTTGACCAGCTTCGCCATGCGGTCGTGGGCCGATATCAGCATGGTCCGGTATTCCATCAACGCCGCTTTGTCGGCGAGCGGCCCGTGACCGGGAACGATCCTGGTCCTGGCGTTCACCAGCTTGAGATAGGCGTCGGTGGCGGTGATCATGCCCCTGATGTTGCCTCCATTGGCGAAATCGATGTTGGGATAGCGGCCATTGGTGAAGGTATCGCCAGTCGACAACACGTTCGCGGTTTTGAACCAGACATAGGTGTCGCCGTCGGTATGCGCGTTTGCGATGTGCTTGAGATCGGCGACGCGCCCCTCCAGCCTGATCTTGGAAAAGTTCGAATAGGTGTCGGAGGGCAGCGCGGCCGGCGGCGCGGGGGGTGTCTTTGCGCCCGTCAGTCCGTTGCTGGTTCCCGCCGCCAGCCGGTTCTTGACATTGACCTGAGAAACGATGGTGGCGCCGTCCCTCGCAAAGAGTTCGTTCCCGCCGGTGTGGTCGCCGTGAAAATGCGTGTTGATGAGATATTTGATCGGCTTCTTCGAGATCGCTTCGATAGCGGCCTTGATCTTGTCATGCAGCGGCGCGTACTGGCCGTCCACCATGATGATGCCGTCCTTCCCTACCGCCACGGTGATATTTCCGCCCTGGCCTTCGAGCATGTAGATGTTGTCGCCGAGGTCGGTGGTCTTGATCTCGACTTTTGAAAAATCCGGAGGCGGCGGCGCCGCGGCCGGCGGCTGCTGTGCGAAGGCCGGCCCCGACAACGCCATGATGGTTGCGACGACGGCAATTCCCGCCCTGTTCATACCGGCCCCCCTTGCGGCGATTTTCAGATGTCCTAGCACAGGATTGCATCGGTGCCGACTCAAGGGATCGGCGGGCCCGGCCGATGGACGGCGGAGCCCGCGCGCCATATGCTGTCTCGATTCAACGATTAAGTGCTGAATTCAAGGGACGCTGTGAGCAAGAGGAAACCAAGGTCATGACGTCACCGATCGCGGGCGGCGTGGATTGCGATCTGCATCCGGCCGTTCCCCACCTGACCAGCCTGTTGCCCTACATGAACGATTACTGGCGCGATCAGGTAACCACCCGGGGAATGACCGACCTGGTGTCGCAATCCTATCCCCTGAATTCGCCCATCACCTCGCGGCCGGATTGGCGGCCAGCCAAGGGCAAACCGGGCTCCGACCTTGAAGATATGAGGGCGCAGGCGCTCGACCGGTTCGGCATCAGCTACGGCATCTGCAATCCGCTCTACGGGGTGCAGATGGTGTTCTCTGAGGATATGGCGGACGCGTTTTGCCGCGCGCTGAACGACTGGCTGGTGAAGGAATGGCTCGACAAGGATACAAGGCTGCGCGGCTCGATCGTGATACCGGTGCAGAGCATCGAGAAGTCGGTGGCGGAGATCGAGCGCTGCGCGACCGATAAGCGCTTCGTTCAGGTCCTGATGCTGGTGATGGGCGATATGCCGCTGGGAAAACGCGCCTACTGGCCGATTTATGCCGCCGCCGAGCGGTTGGGCTTAGCCATCGGCATCCATGCCGGCAGCAACTATCACAACCCGCCGACGTCGGTGGGCTGGGGCTCCTATCACATCGAGGACTATGTCGCGCAGGCGCAGGCATTTCAGACCCAGTTGACCAGCCTGATCGTCGAAGGCGTTTTCGTGCGGCATCCGAACCTGAAAATGGTGATGCTGGAATCCGGCTTCACCTGGCTGCCGTCCTACTTGTGGCGGCTGCACAAGTTCTGGCGCGGCATCCGCATGGAGACTCCCTGGGTGGATCGCGCGCCCCAGGAAATTGTGCGCAGCAACATCCGGTTTTCGCTGCAGCCGGTCGACGCGCCGCCGGATCCCCAGACATTAAATCGCCTGTTTGACCATATGCAGTCGGATGAATTGCTCCTATTCTCAAGCGACTATCCGCACTGGCAATTCGACGGTGACGCGGTGCTGCCGGAGGGGATGTCGCCAGATCTGGTGCGCAAGATCATGATCGATAACCCGCTCGCGACCTACGGCCGCCTGAAGCAATCGGCGCTAGGGCATGATCCCGAAAAGTGGAACCCGGTTTTCGGAGAAGATCATGCCCAAACAAAATAACATCGACGGGTCTAATTCAGCGAAGCTGGATTGGACCCTGGAGGAGACGACGCCATGAACGTGCAGTTCCGCGACCGCCCGGAGCAGGCCTCGCCCGTTCATGCGAAGACGGCAATTGCCGATTGCGATATTCACCCGGCGCGTGCGACCAAAACCGAGTTGTATCCGTATCTCGCAAAGCGCTGGCACGCGCATCTCGAGACCTACGACAAGCACCCCTATCAGGGCATGATGGAAGGGCCGCCCTATCCGAAGGCGCAGCCGAATGCGTCGCGCCGCGACGCCTATCCGCCGGAAGGCGGTCCGCAGGGTTCGTCGCTCTCGTTCATGCAAGCCCAGCATCTCGATCCCAACAACGTGGTCCTTGGCGTTCTCAATCCGCTCGCCACCGGGCAAGGCATCCGCAATCACGATCTCAGCGCTGCGATCTGCTCGGCGATCAACGACTGGCAAATCGAAAAATGGACCGGCAAGGATAGCCGCCTGAAAGGGTCCGTCGTGGTGGCCAACGAGGATGGTCCGGCCGCGGCCGCCGAAATCCGCAAGCGCGCCGGCGACAAGAATTTTGTCCAGGTGCTGCTGCTGAGCCGCAACGTCGAGCCGCTCGGCCAGCGCCGCTACTGGCCGATTTACGAAGCGGCGGAGGAGGCGAGGCTTCCGGTCGGCGTGCATGCCTTCGGCTTCGGCGGCAATCCGATCACCGCCTCGGGCTGGCCGAGCTACTACATCGAGGAGATGGTCGGCCATTCGCAGTGTCAGCAGACCGCGCTTGCCAGCATCGTGCTGGAGGGCGTGTTCGAGCGGCATCCCAGGCTCAAGATGGTCATGATCGAAGCCGGGTTCGGCTGGGCGCCGTCGCTGTCGTGGCGGCTCGACAAGAGTTGGCAACGGTTGCGTAGCGAGGTGCCGCATCTCAAGCGACCGCCGTCGGAGTATATCCGCGACCACATCTTCTGGACCACGCAGCCGATGGAAGACCCGGAGCGGCGCGATCATCTGTTCGAGGTGATCGAATGGGTCGGCTGGGACAAATTACTGTTCGCGACCGACTATCCGCATTGGGATTATGACGACCCGTCGCGGGTGCTGCCGGCCGGCGTCAGTGACGCCAACCGCGAAGCGTTTTATCTGAACAATGCGCGGAAGCTGTACGGGTTGGCATAGCATGATCCGAAAAAGCATGCCCTCGGGCTACGACCCGATGGGTGGGAACCAGTTTTTCGAAAAGATCATGCGTCAGAAAACAACATGACTCGGCATGTAATCGCCCCGGTGGACGAGCTGCCGCCGGGCACGCGCAAATTTCTCACCATCGATGCGCGCCCGATCGCGGTTTTCAATATCAAGGGCGAATTTTTCGGCCTGTTGAATCGCTGTCCGCATCAAGGCGCGGCCTTGTGCGAAGGGCCGCTGATCGGGCTCGCGCAGTCGTCCGACCCCGGCGAGATCGAATATACCAGGCTCGGGGAAATCATCCGCTGCCCCTGGCATGGCTGGGAATTCGATATCCGCACCGGCCAATCCTACTGCGACCCCAAGCGGTTTCGCGCCAAGGCCTATCCGGTCAATGTCGAGCCGGGCTCAAGCGTGGTGAAGGGGCCTTATATCGCGGAGACCATCAAGGTTGCGGTGGAAAGCGACTACGTGGTGGTGGATTTGTAAATACGCCGCCCTCATCCTGAGGAGCGCGCATTTGCGCGCGTCTCGAAGGATGGCCGTCCACCCATCGAGACGCGGCCAAGGGGCCGCTCCTCAAGGTGAGGAAAAATCTATTCCGTCGCTCCGCGCCCCATCTGCCGTCGCTCCATCGCGTAGCGCACCAGCGCAGCGTAGCGATAAATGCCGTGCACGAACTTGCCGTAGGGCATGGTGATGAACAGCGAGAACACCACACCGAGGTGCACCGCCAGCAGCGGCCCCATCGCAGGCGTATCGCGCCACAGCAGCACTCCCATGCCGGTGAGGCTGGTCAAGAACAGCATCAGAATGAACGCGACATCCATGCCGGTGCGTTTCTCGTCGACCAGCTCCGGATCGCGCTTCCATCTTTCCTTAAGCAGGCCGGCGGGTCCGATCAAAAGGCCGACGCCGCCAAGCGTGCCCAGCAGCACCGGCAGGTCCCACCACGGATACGGCGCCTCGCGCGCCAACAGGTAATGATACAGCGTCGCCACCGATGTCGCGGCGAAACACAGCAAAAAGCCATAGAACGTCAGGTGATGATAAATCTTGCGCCGGTCGCTCGGCCGCTCGTCCTCGTTGACGCAACCGACGCCGCCGCCATCGAGATAACGCAGCCCTCCCGCATCCTTCATCGCCTGCCATAGCGACCCCGGATCGGCCAGCATGCCCACGGGCTCGCCGATATCGCGCCAGAAGGCGCGCACACCCATCACCAGCGCCACGATCGCGTAGAGCAACGCCGCGCCGAATAGTGCCGCCATCGCGTTGTGGGGCATCAGTGTGTAGAAGGCGCCTGGGCCGCTATGGATTCCGAACAGGACTAGCCGGTCGTTGAATGCGGCAAAGCCGAAAATGAACGCCGCGACGCTCAACGCCGCAATGATGCTGATGGCGAGGCCGTTGCGCGCGAACACGCCCGAGAAGGCGCGCGGCCAGGCATAGGCGGCGTAGGATTCGGCGCGCGCGATCGCAAACGTCCTCGGGACATTGACGTTGAATTCATGCGGCGGCGAGAACTGGCAGTCGGTGTAGCAGGCGCCGCAGCCGTGGCAGAGATTGGCGAGATAATTGAGGTCGCCGTCGGAAAACGCGCGGCGCATTTCCATCGCCGGAAATACCGCGCAAAGGCCCTCGCAGTAGCGGCACGAATTGCAGACCGTCATCAGGCGGTCCGCCTCCTCGAGGATCTTAGTTCCGTGCATTTTGCGCCGCTTCCCGTCCCGCGATTCGGCCGAACACGCTGCCGATGGTCATTCCAATTCCGGCCGCGTAGCCCTTGCCGAGCACATTGCCCGCCATGATCTCGCCGGCGGCGAACATGTTGGCGGCGGGCTTGCCGTCCTTCATCAGCATGCGCGCCTGCCTGTTCACGCGGGTGCCGAGATAGGTGAAGGTGATACCAGGCCGCACCGGGTAGGCATAATAAGGCGGCGTCTCGATCCGGCGCGCCCAATGGCTTTTTGGTGGCATCAACCCTTCGGTGCGGCAATCATCGAGAATGGTGTGATCGAAGGTGCCGGGCTTAACCGCGGCGTTGAAATCGGTGACGGTTTTTTCCAGCGCGCCGGCATCAAGCTCGAACTTGCCCGCAAGTTCGGCGATCGAGCCGGCCTCGATCGGCGGGAACAGCGTCGGCATGAAGCTGTTACGCGAACTCGCGTCGAAGATGATGTAGGCGATCTGGTCGGGCTGGGCTGCGACCAGTCGGCCCCAGATGGCGTAGCGTTTCGGCCAGATGTCCTCGCCCTCGTCGTAAAAACGTGCGGCGTTCTTGTTGACGACGATGCCGAACACCACCGAATCGTGCCGGGTGATGATGCCGCCGTCGAATTTCGGCGCGCGCGCGTCGATTGCGACCGCATGACACTGCGTGGGATCGCCGACCTCCTGCACCCCGTTGGCGAGCAGCATCTTGAGGATCGCGCCGCGATTATAGGGCGTACCGCGGATCAGGAAATTATCGGCGGCCTCGCCCCAGTATTCCCTGAGCCATTCGATGTTGGCCTCAAAGCCGCCGGCGGCGGCGATCAGGGTCGAGGCGCTGACGTTCACCTGGCCATCGCCCTGCTTTAACCCAG
>Ga0207667_10010226_pt1 | contig 10985 bp, 8 predicted proteins | sample KBSCornC52_FD_184301 | JGI IMG/M metagenome (GOLD analysis project Ga0207667, IMG submission 184301) | Corn rhizosphere microbial communities from Kellogg Biological Station, Michigan, USA - KBS Corn C5-2 (SPAdes) (version 2) | ecosystem: Host-associated > Plants > Roots > Rhizosphere > Soil ...
ATGCGCCGGCCTGCCGGTCAGGAGACGGCAGGCGGCAACGGGGCGCGGCGCCGTGCACTGCGTCGCGCCGCGAATCAAGGAGGGAAAATGTAATCGTCTCGAAAACCGCAGGAGACGACGAGTTGTTACAGCATGTTAATGAGATAATCGGCGCCGATCCGTTCGACTCCGGCCGCATCGAGGTCCCGCAGGGCGCGCGCAAGCGAGCCGTTGAGGTCGATCGCACGGCAGGCGTCTTCGATCAGCACGACATCGAACCCGGCCGCACGCGCGTCCAGTGCAGACCATGCGACGCAATAATCGGTCGCGAGGCCACAGCACCACACGCGCCTCACGCCCAGCTCGCGCAGATAGCCGGCCAGCCCCGTCCGCGCCCGGCGATCGGCTTCGACGAATGCCGAATAGCTGTCGACCTCACGCTGGCACCCTTTGCGGATGACGAGCCGCGCGTGCACGGCATCCAGATTCCTGTGGAACGCCGCGCCCGGCGTGCCCTGGACGCAATGCAGGGGCCACAGTACTTGCTCGCCGTAGCTCAACGCGATCGTCTCGAACGGCTGCCGCCCCTCGTGGTTCGCGGCGAACGAGACATGATCGCGCGGATGCCAGTCCTGCGTCAGTACGACGCGCTCGAAGCCGGCCGCTAGCCGGTTGACGATCGGCACGATCTCATCGCCGCGCGGCACGGCCAATGCGCCGCCCGGCATGAAATCGTTCTGAACGTCGACGATGAGCAAGACGTCTTCGGGTCCTTTCATGGTTCGCAGCCCCTTTATCGCATCACTTGAATGTCCCATCCTGTCCCGCGGTCGGCAGCACGTGGCTGCGGAACATCTCACGAAGCTTGAGCTTCAACAATTTTCCCGTGGCGGTGTGCGGCAACTCGTCGACGAAGACGACATCGTCGGGGATCCACCATTTGGCCACCTTACCTTCATAGAAGGCGAGCAGCGCCGCGCGCGTGAGCGCTGCGCCCGGGCGCTTCACAACGACAAGCAGCGGGCGCTCGTCCCATTTCGGGTGCGGACACGCGATGCAGGCGGCCTCGGCAACCTCGGGGTGCGCGATCGCGATGTTCTCGACCTCTGTCGAACTGATCCACTCCCCGCCCGACTTGATGACGTCTTTGCTGCGGTCGGTGATGTGCAAGAAGCCGTCGGGGTCGATCGTGGCGACGTCGCCCGTCGGAAACCAACCGTCGACGAGCGGCGATCGGCCGTCCTCCGACTCGTCGCTTCCGAAATAGCGATCGATGACCCAGGGGCCGCGCACATGCAAATCGCCGAAGGCGACGCCGTCGCGCGGCAGCTCCCGCCCGTCCTGGCCGACGATCTTCATGTCGATGCCGCAAATAACGGTGCCCTGCTTTTGCAGCAGGTGCCGGCGCTCGGCGAGCGGGCGTTGCGACTGTGCCCAATTGAGTCGAGCAAGCGTGCCGAGCGGCGACATTTCCGTCATGCCCCAGGCATGGATGACACGTACGCCGTACTCGTCTTCGAACGTGTCGATCATCGAAGGCGGGCAGCACGAACCGCCGATGACGGTGCGCTCGAGCGACGAAAACCGTGCGCCGAGCGATTTCACGTGCGACAACAAGTTCATCCAGACCGTCGGCACGCCGGCGGAAAAGGTCACGCGCTCGGCCTCCATCAACTCGAACAGCGACTTGCCGTCCAGGTCCTTGCCGGGCAGCACCAGCTTGGCGCCCACGAGCGGGACTGCGTGCGGAATGCCCCACGCATTGACGTGAAACATCGGCACGACCGGCAGCACCGAGTCGTGCGCCGAGAACCCCATCGCATCGGGCAGCGCGGCACCCATGGCGTGCAGGTAGACCGATCGGTGCGAGTACAACGCGCCTTTCGGGTGGCCGGTGGTGCCCGAGGTATAGCAAAGGTATGAGGCGAGCCGCTCGTCGAGGACCGGCCACGCGTAATCGCCGTCCTCGGCTTGGACGAGCGACTCATAGCCGAGCAGCGGCACATCGATTCGAGGGAGGTCGGCAGCGCCGGCCAGTGCGATCCACGCCTTTACCTTCGGGCAACGCGGCGCAAGTGCGGCGACGAGCGGCGCGAAGGTGGTATCGAACAAAATATAACGGTCGTCGGCATGGTTGACGATATAGGCAATCTGCTCGGGGAACAGCCGCGGGTTGATGGTATGGCAGACGGCGCCGAAGCCCGTGGTGCCGTAGTAAGCCTCGAGGTGCCGGTAGCCGTTCCATGCGAGCGTGCCGATTCGTTCGCCCTGTGCAACGCCAAGCCGCATCAGCGCTTGCGCGAGCTGCTTCGCGCGCCGTTCGCAGTCTTTGTAGGTATAGCGATGAAGGTCGCCCTCGATGCGGCGCGACACGATCTCGGTGTCTCCGGCGTAACGCGCGGCATGCGCGAGCAGCGTCGACACGTTCAGCGGTACGTCCATCATCTGGCCCAGCAGCGGCGTTGGCATGGCGGCGTTTTCCTCGCGAGAATGGACGGTCTGGGCTCACTAGTGCCCCTGCGCGGCCGAACGCTTGTCCCGGTTGGACCGCGCTCAGCGCGCCGCGAGGCGGCGACTTACAATATCGGGTAACTTCGAGGCCCTCAATATGTCGTTTTCCCCGAGCATTGCCGAACCGTCCGAACGCCTCTCGTCCTTGACCGACGCCTTATTCATTCCACGCCCTGGCGCGTTCGCGAGCCTGGGCGGCGCGTTCTATACCCGCCTGCCGGCTTCTGCCTTGCGCGACCCCTATGTCGTCGGTTTTTCAGCCGACGCGGCGCAGATGCTCGGACTCGCCCCTGCTATCGTGGCCGATCCGGGCTTCGCCGAATTGTTCATCGGCAATGCCACGCGTGAATGGCCGCAAGAGGCGTTGCCGTACGCTTCCGTCTATTCAGGCCATCAATTCGGCGTCTGGGCGGGACAGCTCGGCGATGGCCGCGCGCTCTCGCTGGGCGAACTCGAACACGGCAGCGAGCGCTACGAGCTCCAACTCAAAGGTAGCGGCCGCACGCCCTACTCTCGAATGGGCGACGGTCGCGCCGTCCTGCGTTCGTCGATTCGCGAGTTCCTATGCTCGGAGGCCATGCATCATTTAGGTATTCCGACGACACGCGCGCTCTGCGTGATCGGGTCCGACCAGCCGGTGCGGCGGGAAGAAATCGAAACGGCCGCCGTGGTGACGCGCGTCTCGCAAAGCTTCGTGCGCTTCGGCCATTTCGAGCACTTTTACGCCGCCGACCGCATGAGCGAGCTGCGTGCGCTGGCCGACCATATCGTCGATCGCTTCTATCCGGCTTGCCGCGAAGCCGACGATCCCTACCTGGCGCTGCTCGAAATTGTCATCGCGCGCACGGCCGAACTCGTCGCGCAATGGCAAGCGGTCGGCTTCTGCCATGGCGTCATGAATACCGACAATATGTCGATTCTCGGCCTGACGATCGATTACGGGCCGTTCGGCTTTCTCGATGGATTCGATGCCGGCCACATCTGCAATCACTCCGATACGCAGGGCCGCTACGCCTATCGGATGCAGCCGCAGATCGCCCACTGGAACTGCTTCTGTCTTGCGCAATCGCTGCTGCCGTTGATCGGCGGGTGCTACGACGAAGCGGGGCGTGCGGAGCGTTCTGTCGCCGACGCGCAATCGGCGCTCGAGCGCTTCAAGGACCATTTCGGCCCTGCGCTCGAGGGTCGCTTTCAGGCTAAGCTGGGTCTGGCCGATAGCCGGGAAGGCGACGCCGCGCTGGCCGATCGCCTGCTCGCGCTCATGCACGCGAGCCGCGCGGATTTCACGCTGACGTTCCGGCGCCTGTCGCAAGTTTTGAAAAAAGACGCGAGCGGCGACGGCCCCGTGCGCGACGTGTTCCTCGACCTGCCCGGCATCGACGGCTGGCTCGCCGACTATCGCACCCGGCTTGGGGCCGACTCGCTCGACGATGCGGCGCGGCGCGAGGCGATGAACCGCGTCAACCCGAAGTTCATCCTGCGCAACCATCTGGCCGAAACCGCGATTCGGCAGGCGAAGGAGAAGGATTTTTCGGAACTGGAGCGGCTGGCGGCGGTGCTGCGCCGCCCGTTCGACGAACAGCCGGAAAACGAGGCCTATGCCGCCATGCCGCCCGATTGGGCCGGCTCGCTCGAGGTGAGCTGTTCGTCGTGAACCGATCGTCGCTCACGCTGTCTTCTACGCGGTGTTTCATCGCATCGTATTGCGCACCCCGCATCCGCCGGGCGCGCGGCAACGTATATGCCGTGGAGCAGCGGTGAGCGTCTCGGCACAACGAGCGACGACTGACTGACCGCAACCGACCGAGGCGTGGCGCGCCATCGACGCCGCAGACGCCTCAACCCGGCGCACCTCAAGGCGCGCCGTTTAACGGAGACACATCGCCATGAATGAACGTCCGAATGAATGCCCAACCGGTATGCCCGATTCCACCGACGCCCAGCGCGACACCCACGCGGTGCTGAAAAGCGATGAAGCGTGGCGCGAACAATTGTCCGACGTCGAATACGAAGTGACGCGCCACGCGGCGACCGAGCGTCCGTTTACAGGACGTTACTGGGATCACTGGGACGGCGGCGTCTACGACTGCGTATGCTGCGGTACGCCGCTGTTCGAATCGTCGACCAAATTCGACGCCGGCTGCGGTTGGCCCAGCTATTTCAAGCCGATCAACGGCGAAGTCATCGAGGAGCGTACCGATCGGACGCACGGCATGCTGCGCATCGAGGTGCGCTGTAAGCAGTGCGGCGCGCATCTGGGCCATGTGTTCGAAGATGGCCCCGCGCCGACCGGCCTACGGTACTGCATCAATTCGGCTGCGCTACAATTCGAGCCCAAGTAGGTAGGCGGCGGGGCGCCGTTTCGGCGAGCGCGTATCTGCGCCGGACCGGCATGCCCCGTCGATCGACGCTTTCGGACTCTTCAGCCCAGCCTTCATGAAATTTCTCTTCGATCTGTTCCCGATCATTCTCTTTTTTGTTGCATTCAAGCTTTGGGGCATCTTCACCGCCACGGCCGTCGCGATCGCCGCGACGCTCGTGCAGGTTGCGTGGGTGGCCTTTCGCCATCGAAAAGTCGATCCGATGCTGTGGGTCAGCTTGGCGGTCATCGTCGTGTTCGGCGGTGCCACGCTGGTCCTGCACAATCAGAAGTTCATTCAATGGAAGCCGACAGCGCTTTACTGGCTTTTCGCGATCGGCTTGGCCGTGACGCGCTACGGCTTCCGTAAGAACCTCATTGAGACGATGATGGGCAAGCAGCTCACGCTCCCTTCGCCCATCTGGGACAAGCTCAATATTGCCTGGGCCCTCTTTTTTGTCGCCCTCGGCTTCGCGAATCTTTACGTCGTCGGCAACTTTACCGAATCGCAGTGGGTCAACTTCAAGCTATTCGGTACGACGGGTGCGATGTTTGTCTTCATCGTCGCGCAAAGTCTGTGGCTTGCTAAATATATGAAGGAGGAATGAGCCGTGAGCAACTCATCGTCCTCGTTCCTCGATGCCTCGCCCGACGCGCGCATCGCGTTCATCGAAGCGCGGCTCGCGGCCGCGCTTGCGCCGCAGTCGCTGGCGGTGCGCGACGACAGCGCCCAGCATGCGGGCCACGCGGGTGCGGCCGCGGGCGGGCATTATGCGGTAACGATCGTCGCCGCCGCTTTCGCGGGCAAGCCCCGCGTGGCACGGCACCGGCTAGTGTATGATGCGCTGACCGACGTGATGCAACGCGGAATTCACGCGCTCGTCATCACGGCCTACACGCCTGAGGAATCCGCTCGGCTGCGCGACGTGTGATTCACCGCGTCGTTACTTGAACCTGAACCTGAACCTCGAGCGCCTCCGTCCCTCTCGACAGGCGGAAAGCTGGGGGCGCGCTCCCTCCACCGATTCTTTCGACAGGAACGCTAGGAATTCCCGATGATCCATAAAAACACCCGTCTCTGTGTGATGCTGGCCGTGTTCGCGGCTGCTCCCGCCTTCGCGCAGAATGTCGCCGTAGTCAACGGCACGGCCATTCCCAAATCGCGTGCCGACGCGCTGATCGAGCAACTCGTGAAGCAAGGTCAGCAAGACACGCCGCAGTTGCATCAAGCCGTGCGCGACGAACTCGTCAATCGCGAAATCCTCATGCAGGAAGCGGTCCGCGAAGGCGTTCCGAACCGCGCCGACGTCAAGGCGCAAGTGGCCGTGGCCCAACAGACGGTCGTACTGCGCGCGATGATCGAAGATTACGCGGCGAAGAACAAGCCGAGCGATGCCGAAGTGAAGGCGCGCTACGACGAGCTCATCAAGCAAGCAGGCGGCAAGGAGTATCACCTGCATCACATCCTCGTCGACAACGAGCAGCAAGCGAAGGATTTGATTGCGAAGATCAAGGGCGGCGCCAAGTTCGAGGATCTGGCGAAGCAATTCTCGAAGGACCCGGGCTCGGGTAAGAACGGCGGCGATCTCGATTGGGCGAATCCCAAGACCTACGTGCCGGAATTCGCGGCTGCAGCCGAGAAGTTGCAGAAAGGTCAGATGACCGCCACGCCGGTGCACACGCAGTTCGGTTGGCATATCATCCGCGTCGACGATATCCGCGACATTGCGCCGCCGCCGCTCGATCAGGTCAAAGGCCAGATCGTTCAGCAAATGCAGCAGGAAAAGCTGCAGGCGTTCGAGCAGAATCTGCGCGCGAAGGCGAAGATCCAGTAAGCGTTGCGATGGCCGGCCCGGTCCGGCTGCATCCGGCTATACACGACAATGCCGCCCTCTGTGGCGGCATTGTCGTTTTCGGCGTTATGCCCGCGCATTTATCCCAGCCAACGCCGCGCGTTGCGGAACACGCGCATCCAAGGGCTGGCTTCGCCCCAGCTTTCGGGGTGCCATCATCTGCACCGTGCGATGCACGCGCTCCATGTGCGGCATCAACACCGTGAAGCGGCCGTCGGGTGTCGTGACCGATGTAATGCCGCTCGGCGAACCGTTCGGATTGAACGGATAGCGTTCGGTCGCCTGGCCGCGGTGGTCCACGAAGCGCACTGCCACGGCCGCACGCGCGGGGTCGCCTTGCTGCGAGAAATCCGCGAAGCCTTCGCCATGCGCGACGGCCACGGGGATGCGCGAGCCCTCCATCCCCGAGAAGAAGATCGATGGCGACGATTCGATACGCACGAGCGAGAACCGCGCTTCGAATTGCTCCGACTTGTTGCGCGTGAACTTGGGCCACGCGTCGGCGCCCGGAATCATCGATGCGAGACTGCTCATCATTTGGCAGCCGTTGCAGATGCCCAGCGCGAACGTATCGGCACGTCCGAAGAAGGCAGCGAACATATCCGCAAGCTGCGGGTTAAAGCGTATCGTCTTCGCCCAGCCCTCGCCGGCGCCGAGTACATCCCCGTACGAGAAGCCGCCGCAAGCTACCGCGCCGGTGAAGTCGGCCAGGCTGGCGCGGCCCGACAACAAGTCGCTCATATGCACGTCGTAGGCGTCGAAGCCGGCTCGGTCGAACGCATAGGCCGTTTCGAGATGTGAGTTGACGCCCTGCTCGCGCAAAATCGCAATACGTGGGCGAGCACCCACGTTCAAGAACGGCGCAGCGATATCTTCCTTAGGATCGAACGTCAGAGCCGGCGACAGGCCAGGGTCTTGCGCATCGAGCAGCGCGTCGTATTCGGCGTCGGCGCAAGCGGGGTTGTCGCGCAGGCGCGAAATACGCCAGCTCACTTCGGTCCACGCGCGTTGCAGGTCGGCGCGCGGCGCATCGTAGATTTTTTTCGCGTCGCGATAAATCTCGATGACGTCGCGCTCGTTGAGCTTGCCGATGACGTGCGAGCAGGCCCCCAAGCCGTGCTGGCGTAGGGAGGCAAGCACCGTGTCGCGTTCGGCCGCGCGCACCTGCACGACCGCTCCGAGTTCTTCGGAGAAGAGCGCGCGCAACGTCAGGTCATCGCGCCGGCCGCTCGTCTGCTTGGCCCAATCCTTGGCGTCGCCGTAATCGAACTCGTGTACGGCATCGAGCGTCAGCATATCGACGTTGAGCGAAACGCCGACGTGGCCCGCGAACGCCATTTCACAGACGGTCGCCCAAAGGCCGCCGTCCGAACGGTCGTGGTAGGCCAGCAGCCGACCATTGGCGTTGAGCGATTGGATCGCCGCAAAAAACCGCTTGAGATCTTCGGCATCGTCGACGTCGGGCACGCTGTTGCCCACCTGCTGCGTGACTTGCGCCAGGATGCTGCCGCCGAGACGATGCTTGCCGCGGCCGAGATCGATGGCGATCAGCACCGAATCGCCGACTTCATCGTGACGGCGCAGTTGCGGCGTCAAATGGCGGCGCACGTCCTCGACGGGCGCAAAGGCAGAGATGATCAGGGAGACAGGCGCGACGACTTCCTTCGCCACGCCTTGCTCGTCCCATTGGGTCTTCATCGACAGCGAATCCTTGCCGACGGGAATGCTGATACCGAGCGCCGGACACAACTCCATGCCGATCGCCTTCACGGTGTCGAACAGCGCGGCATCCTCACCCGGTGTGCCGCACGCGGCCATCCAGTTCGCGGAAAGCTTCAGCTTATCGAGCGAGGCGATCGGTGCGCTCGCGATGTTTGTAATCGCTTCGCCCACCGCCATGCGGCCCGACGCCGGCGCATCGATGACTGCGAGCGGCGTGCGCTCGGCCATCGTCATCGCCTCGCCGCGAAAGCCCGCATAATCGGCGGCCGTGATCGCGCAATCGGCAACGGGCACTTGCCACGGGCCCACGAACTGGTCGCGCACGCTCGTTCCGCCGACCGAGCGATCGCCGATCGTGATCAAGAAGGACTTGCTCGCGACCGTCGGGTGCTTGAGCACGGATACCGCCAAGTCGGAAAGCGATAAGCCCGTCACGTCGACGCTCGCGCGCTCGAGCGCTACGTGTTCGACGTTCCGGTGCATGCGCGGCGCCTTGCCGAGCAGGACATCCATCGGCATGTCGACGGGATAGGTCGCCTCGCCTTCGGCGTGCGCATCGATCAACTGCAGTTGACGCTCGTCGGTTGCAACGCCGACGACGGCCAGCGGACAACGCTCGCGCGAGCAGATCGCCTCGAACGCCGGCAAATCGGCCGGTGCGATCGCCAACACGTAGCGCTCCTGCGCTTCGTTCGACCATATCTCGCGCGGCGACAAACCACTCTCCTCGAGCGGCACTCGGCGCAGCTCGAAGCGCGCGCCCTTGCCGGCACCGTCGACAAGCTCGGGGAACGCATTCGAGATGCCGCCCGCGCCGACGTCGTGAATGCTCAGAATCGGGTTCTTCTCGCCGAGCTGCCAGCACGCGTTGATAACTTCCTGCGCGCGCCGCTCGATTTCCGGATTGCCGCGCTGAACCGAGTCGAAATCGAGTTCGGCCGTATTCGCGCCCGTCGCCATGGAACTTGCCGCGCCGCCCCCCATGCCGATGCGCATGCCGGGGCCGCCGATCTGCAGGAGCAGCGTGCCCCCGGGCAGATCGTGCTTGTGCGTATGGGCGTCGGAAATGTTGCCGATGCCGCCCGCGATCATGATGGGCTTGTGATAGCCGCGCACCTGGCCGCTCACGTTTTGCTCGTAGACGCGGAAATAGCCGCCCAGATTGGGCCGGCCGAATTCGTTGTTGAACGCGGCACCGCCGAGCGGCCCTTCGATCATGATTTGCAGCGGCGAGGCGATCCGGTCGGGACGGCCGTAGGCCGTATGTTGCTCGCTGGCGTTGCGTGTCGCGAGCGGCGCTGCCGCATCGCGCGCGTTCTCCCAGCGCTCGACGGCACCGGGCAATTCGAGGTTCGACACCGTGAAGCCGGTGAGCCCCGCTTTAGGCCGCGCGCCGCGGCCCGTCGCGCCCTCGTCCCGGATTTCGCCGCCCGCGCCCGTCGCCGCGCCGGCGAACGGCGAAATCGCCGTCGGGTGGTTGTGCGTTTCCACCTTCATCAGCGTGTGCGTGAGCTCCACATGGCGGCCGTAGCGCTCATCGAGGGCCGTACCTTCGGCCGTCTGAGCCGGCCGCGGGAACCAGCGCTGCTCGGCCGGGCCGCCCTGCATGATCGCCGAGTTGTCCGAATAGGCAACGATCGTGCCCTGCGGATTGAGCTTCTCGGTGTTCTTGATCATCTGGAACAGCGACATATCCTGCGCTTGCCCGTCGATCGTCCATTGCGCGTTGAAGATCTTGTGGCGGCAGTGTTCGCTGTTCGCTTGCGCGAACATCATCAGTTCGACGTCGCTCGGATTACGGCCGAGCTTGCCGAACGCATCGACGAGATAGTCGATCTCATCGTCGGCCAATGCCAGGCCGAGTTCGCCGTTCGCGCGCTCGAGCGCCGCGCGGCCTTGTGCCCGGATGTCGACCGTCGCGAGCGGCTTGGCCGGCAGCTCATCGAACAGATGCAGTGCGTCCTCGCGCGAAGCGACGACGCTTTCGGTCATGCGATCGTGCAGCGCCGCCGCAACGGCTGCGCGCGCTTCGTCGGAAAGCGCCTTCTTGCCGCCCAGCAAGCCCGATTTCAGCGTGACCGTGAACTCGATTCCGCGCTCGATGCGGCGCAACTGCTCGAGCCCGCAGTGGTGCGCGATGTCGGTCGCCTTGCTTGCCCACGGCGAAACCGTGCCGATCCGCGGTACGACTAGAAAAGTGTCCTGTGCGCCACGCCCTTCCCCCGCCTGGAACGGCTCCCCGTAGTGCAGCAGCGCCTCGATGCGTTCGTTGTCCTGCGCCGATAGCGGCGTCAGCGCGTTGACGAAGTGCAGATACTGGCCGCGCACGCCGACGATGTTGGCGTCGATGCCGACAAGCGTTTCGAGCAAACGGGTTTGACGGAAGTCGGAGAGCGCCGAAGCACCGGGAAAGCACGAGAAGTGGGCCATGGAAGGACGTAGGCGTCGATGGGTCGAGCATCGGGCGGTTGCGCGCGCGGATAGCTGCGACGTGAGGCGAAAGGAAGACCGGGATTATACCCGGAACTCGTTCCCCGATAGGGCGGCGGGAGGCCTGCACG
>Ga0207667_10010228_pt1 | contig 10983 bp, 8 predicted proteins | sample KBSCornC52_FD_184301 | JGI IMG/M metagenome (GOLD analysis project Ga0207667, IMG submission 184301) | Corn rhizosphere microbial communities from Kellogg Biological Station, Michigan, USA - KBS Corn C5-2 (SPAdes) (version 2) | ecosystem: Host-associated > Plants > Roots > Rhizosphere > Soil ...
TTGCGCTGGTAAAGTATCACGATATCTCCTTTACGGAAGTTTGGCATAAAATCCGGGCCCATGTCCGGTAAAGCGAAGGCGAGGCGCTGAACCTCCGCCGCCGGATCAACCGGATGTTTCAGTGATAGATCAATGAAGATATCTCCGGCTTCAAGTTTATCTTTCAGCGGAACCAGCCAAAGGCTGGACAGGCCCCGGCGCTCATAACTATTCTCGCCTGATTTGGCCAGGTAATGCTCCTTGGCGATAAAACCCAGAAACTCCTGGAAGTACTTCAGCATCATGCCCGTGGCAGCTGCGAAGGGGGCATAAAAGGTGGTCAATTCCGGAAGGACATACCTGTTTAAAAAGTTTTCATGCAATACCCTGGTGATCAGTGTCGAATGTTGTAACTGCCGGATAAGATCCATCCGCTCCTCACTCGTGCCGAAAGCTACGAGTCGCTCATTAGCGACGATGAGGTTCCGCTTGTTTACGGCACTCTTGGTCAGTGACTCCAGGTTGCTGCTGGAATGTAACACGCCATGTTTTGAATAAAGCAAATAAGCGCGCCTGTCCTTGAGGTAACCAATATTAAATTCAAGAACGGCATAGTAAAGCAACACCTGGATATAATGGTTCTCTTTGTGATCAAATGCCGCCCGGAACGTTTCGGCCTTCCCGGACTTCAGCTCGACGATGCGGCTATGATCATCCAGCATCAGATCCAAACGGCCTTGGATGCCGAGTGATTCGCAGATAAAGGACGGTTCCAGGATCGCGCGGTCACGGTCGATCTGTTCCTTGACAAAGCCCGTTTGCACCAAATTCCGGATCGCGTCAAAATGCTCTTCACAGGTCTTCGTAAAATCAGCCGGAAGATATTCACAACTGCTGATATTGAACGGCGACTCGCGGAAAGCCTTTCGGAGTACTTGCTTCAGCTGAACCGGCTGATCAGCACGTTCATTGATCAGCTCATCTAAGATGGTATTGGCAATATTACCCAGAATAAGATAATGCGTGTTCGGCATCGGGTTGAGTTTACTGTATAGGAAGTTCAACGGATGATCGCCGTATTCCTTGTGACATTCGGCTACCGCGCTGATATCGATCAGGTGGTCCGGTTCGAGGACGATATAGTCCGGCAGATAATCGCCGTTTGATTCGATGGTGAAATTAAGGATATTGATCAGTGCGCCGGACCATAACCTGCTTACCGTAGCGTTGAACTGATCGTTCACACCCGAAACGTTATATCGGATCCTGATCAGGTCCTCTGTAGGATAGGCGTCCTCAACTCCGTAAATATAGTCAGCGCTGACGTGATCCACGACGATGCGGGTACGTTTTTGTCGGGCCTGACGGCTACGGCTTTTGCTTTGCGGTCGCCCTTTTTCCGGCAACAGCTTTTGCAGCTCGGCCGGCACGGCGGCTTGGTAAAAGTGCGCGATGGTATCGGCCAGGGCTTTAACGTCATACCCATAGTCATCTTCGTCAGGGCGAAACCCTTCATGTAGGACCTTGTTGGCGTTGACCCGCAGGGAATGGATTTGATAGGCTTTTCTATTGGAGAGTCCCGTTTTTTTGCATAAGTAGTGCAGCCTGGCAAACAGCCCGGTGAACTGCGCGCCTTCCTGCTCCGTCAGATCCCGGCATAACGATTCTAAAAGACTGCGCAGGCCGGGATATTTGAGCTCGACCCGGAGATCTTCCCGGTGGATCGCAGCAAGTTCGTCAAAAAATAACTGGACAGCTGATGACATATGGCTAAGGATGAGGTTGAGCACCGGTTCAGGTTTTCCGGACCGCCCAAATGGTTCGTATCGTGTAAAAATAAGGAATTAAACTTACCTACGGCGTTTGATTTATCCGCAAGGCTACCATAAAGCCCGGAAAGCTACCGCTCTCCGGGCTACGTGTTACTTGGACTTTATTACGGTCTCTTTCACAGTTGTTTTGGGATGCTTATCAGCATAGGTCTTCTTTACGAACTGACCTGAGCCTGCATCACGGTAAACGGATTTCTTCGCCATCTTCAAATACCTCCTTTCTTTTTACCGGCCGCGCTTAGGCCAGGTCTTCCACCGGCGCGCCGGGTGCGTCGCGTTTGACCGCATCGATACCATTATTCCGTCCGGCGGCCGAAGTGTAGCTTTCACTTCTGCCGATGATCTCGCCATTGGCGGCCTTCAGGTTGAAGGTATAATTGTAAACCTGATCCCTGCGGTCATACCGGCTGTCATAAGGGGCATTCACCTTTACCGAATGGATGCCGTTAAGACACGCTTGTTTGGTCGTGTAACCCTCGCCGCTGAGGATCTTCTCACCATTTCTTGCTTTTAAATGGTAGTAATACTGCTGATTGGTGCCCTTGAACACCTGAAATTTTGGGTTTTCCATAGTTTAAATAATTTTGATAAGGGACTTGCGAATATCTTGCCAAAGTCATATAATGTTCCAATAGCCATATTTTTGCCTATATTGCTATCAATTATTGAATTTAGATATCAAAAATTGATATGAAAATATTAGTCTCATGGCTCGCTAAACAAAACGATTTTAAAGACGGGCGTGTAAATGAAGATGGGCCCACGGCGAATTTTTATAAGAATTTCTTCGCCCATGAACGGCATTTGATCCTATCGCAGGCCACAGACGATGATCCTTTGGTGGAACACCTGGTCACCAAGCTCAAAAGTCTTTACCCTGAACATCAGGATAAAATAGAGGCTAGGTATATGGCCGTAGATGATGTGATCGACATTATGCAGATCAAAACAAAGGTCGAAGCATTACTGCTGGAGTTCCGGGATGACGAGATCGATATTTTTTATTCGCCGGGTACCTCGGCGATGCAGGTTGCCTGGTATATCTGCCACACGACCCTGAACCTGCACACCCGGCTGTTGCAGACAAGGCCAGCCATCAGGTCCAAAAGCAAAAAACCGGAATTGCTGGTCATTGACGTCGCTTTTTCAACGACACCGATCACTGCGATGCTCCGCGAAGAACGCATTAAGAAAACCGGTACCGCCAAGTCCGGCCATTTACTGACGCCGGCGATACAACAGGTTTACCATCAGGCCGACAGGATCGCCCAGACCGATAAGGTCACTACGCTGATCATTGGCGGCAGCGGTACCGGTAAGGAGCAACTGGCCAAACACATTCACGATCGGTCTTCCAGGGCGGAGTTTGGTTTTTTGCCGGTCAATTGTTCCGCTTTCAACGACCACTTACTGGAAGCGCGGCTTTTCGGCTATAAAAAAGGCGCTTTTACCGGGGCTGAAAAAGATACCAAAGGGCTGTTCGAGGCCGCCAAGGGGGGCACCCTTTTTCTGGATGAGATCGGCGATATCTCGCCCTATATGCAGCAAAGCCTCCTGCGCGTGCTTCAGGAACAGGAGGTCTTACCCCTGGGATTGAATGAGCCGATAAAAACCAATGTTAGAATTATTGCCGCGACGAATAAGGATCTGCCTGCAGCCTGCCATGAAGGTAAGTTCAGGTGGGATCTGTATTACCGTTTAAATATCGTCGAGCTGTTCCTGCCGGATCTGGCCAGCATTCCGCCGGAAGAACGGTCGGATCTGATCGATCATTTCCTTAAAGGCAAGCGCCTGGAACTTAAAAGGGAGAAAGTACTGTCGCTCAACAAGACGGCCAAGGCGGCCTTGTTAGCTTATCCTTTTCCAGGTAACATCCGGGAAATGGAGAATCTGATCGAACAGCTTTATGTTTTTCACGATACGGAGGTGGATGTAGCCGATCTGCCGGCCAGGGTACAACGCCCAACAGCCGCCAATTCTCTAAAATGGGCAGACGTGGAAAAAACGCATATTCAAAAAGTAATGCAGCTGGCCAAAGGGAACAAAAACCGGGCATTGAAATGGCTGGGGTATGGTTCTATCAATACACTCCAGGGTAAATTAAAAACCTATGGCCTGCTATCAGCGGAATAGCACCTGGCTTTCAAAAAGGAAGGACGGTGATCGTAAATATTAAAATAGCAGTAAGCCGTATGATACTTAAGGGTCAGAAAATATATAGCGATACATCACTGTTAATTTTTGCAGCGAATAATGTTCCACCCGCCTGGAAGGGGAGATCGGGATGTATACGTCAATCGCTCTGTTCTGATGCTTAAACGTGGTATATAATATGTTATGGCGTATCGTTTCCTGATCCGGCAAAGTCAGGCCTTTTTGCATGAAGTAGATCTTCAATAAACCCAACGCGCCTACCGCATCTGTTCGGCTGGTCAGCACCAGTGTAGTTACGCTGGGATTTTGATCGAGCAGATCGAAAATGTCGGTCAGGAACACCGGGTAAAGATTTTCGTCGCCCGAAGATTTGTTTTTGCGGTAGCATAACTGGTGCATATCGGTCATCCCGATCAGCTGTGCGGTAAGGAATCGCTTTCGTTCTTTCACGGCCTCGTCGCCCGAAAAGACGTTGAAAGTATGGTTGAAAACCAGTCCGAGCACTTCCCAGAACCGGTTGCCTTCACCGGAATAATAAAATTTAAAAGACCGGGTGTGGGCGGGGAAGGTGCCAACTACCAAATACCTGGCGCCGGGCGGTATGAAGTCTTTGAAAGGATGGGGTAGCAAGTCATAGCGATCAGCATTTTGATAATAAGTCATGGGCATAGGTATAGGGTTTACTTGAATAGGCCTCTTTCAGCGGTTGTTTCCCGGTATAAATACTTAAGCAATTCCTTGTAGGCGGCCCTATAAGCTGCTAAAGGAATTTTGGCGATGCCGGTGATCATAGATTTATATTCATAATCAATGAGTTGTGTTTGGCTTAAATGAATATAGAAACTGGTTTTAGCGTGCCCTTTAAATATTATGTAGTTTAGCAGATATTTGATGGTTTAATAAGCCGTCTTTCATATCATGATCATTCAAATCAAATAGATGTCGCATATAAATTGGATTAGACTTCGTTTTTTGGTCATCCTGCATGGCGAATATAGCCAATGGTGGCCAACAAATATTATCACCAGCAACGGTGAAGATTTCCTGGCCTATGTATTGCCCAAAACCAAACAGGCTGCGGCGCACCAACTGGCCGTGGAAATATGCCGGATGGAACACGATACACAAATTGGTTCAGGACGATACCATATTTTTCGTCTTCCCCAAAAATGGGAAGAACATATTTTTCATGACCTGAATAAGATCGTCAGTAATTATACTATCCTGACGGAACAGGAAGTCAGGAAAGAATTGTTGGATTTGTCAGCGAACATCTCTGTGTCTGCGGCAAAGGGCCCATTACTTATTGGTGCCAATGCGGAGCTAAACGATATTACGGTCTTCCAGTCTTTTGCAAGACATTATCATGAAGCGTTTGAAAATAATTATAAAACCTATCCCTATTTAAATTAATGTCGAAAGTGTTGCATAATTATAACGCAGATCTCTTGAAAGGCACCGGCCTGATACAGGAAACATTATTGTTATTGGATAGGTATGAACCGGGCATATCAAAAAAAGATCTTATCGATGAGGTCATCCAATCTAATGTTTTAGTTAAGAGCCATAAAAACAGGATCAAAGACATCATCGAGCATGTTTTCTACAGGCGTTTTTTCACCCACGGGGAGAATGCGGTAATCGCTTTAAAAAAGCTGAGGGCGGCTCATATCCCGCTCGAAACTTTAAGTCAGCTGTTTCTAGTTTATATCTGTAGGAGAAATTTGATCCTTTTTGACTTCATCACGGAGGTTTATCAAAAACTCGCTCAACAAAATGAATCCATCTTACCTCAGGACGCGGCGACCCTTTTTATTGAAGAAAGTTTAAGATCCGGGCACATGGAACAAACCTGGGCAGCATCCACCAAAAAGAAGATCGCGCAACATATACATGCTTGTCTGATCGACTTCAAGCTTATAGACAGACAAAAGAATATTTTACCCTTATATTTAAGCGATATCGCGGCTAATTTCCTGGCGCATGAAATGCACTTTAACAACTGCTCTGATGAGGCCATCGTCAATGCCGAAGAATGGCAGTTGTTCGGATACAACCGTTACGATATCATAAAGCACCTGGAAAGATTATCCTTTCAGGGGCATTTTATATTTCAGAATTCAGGTGATATGATTAAAATCGCCTGGGTTTACCACAATATGAATGAATTTACCGATGCAATTGGACAATAAATTTAAACTCATTTTAGATTACGTTGCTAATCCAGCGTCAAATCACCATGCGGGAGATAAACTGATCTGTTATCTCACGTTCGATGCCAGCCAAATTATTGAGGTCAAAAGAAAGCTGTCGAGCTGGCTCAGTTTAGCGCGGGGCTACGGCTACAACTATCAAACCATTTCGATCGCTGCTGTCGTAAACGATTTCTTTCAGCAAAACCCTCGAAGAAAGAACTGGGTGTTACCCGAAATAGAAGACGGGAAAGATGCGATCTCCGAATTTTTCAAAGATGATCTGGGTTCCTTGATCAGCGAAAACGAAGTTATTGAAAATGCGATATTGGAACGGCAAGCCTCATTGATAGCGCAGCCTAAGCCCCTTTTGATCATCACCGATTTGGAAGCCATTCATCCTTTTGCACGATTTGGCCCGATCGAACAAAATATATATACAGCCTTATCGATCCCCCTGATCATTCTTTACCCGGGAAACATCAATGGTTCGAGCTTGGAATTTTTAGGATTTTACCCACAGGACGGGAATTACCGATCAAAACATTTTTAACGATGACTAAAATAAAAGAGCTATTTGATCCCTCAAAAGATATCTACAGAAGTATCGAAAAGGTAGTCACATTTGGCAGCCTGGAACCTGATGCTTTAAAAAGGGAGATTTCCGAATATGTAGTCACGGATAAATTAAGGGCGAATTTTGACAAGATATTAGATTCGATGACGATCGGGATGGAATCCGACTCTCATGAAATAGGTATTTGGGTATCCGGCTTTTACGGATCAGGAAAAAGCTCGTTCGCGAAGTATTTCGGTCTGGGATTCAATAAAAGCCTGATCATTGATGGTGCCTCTTTTCAGGAGCGTTTAACCAACAGGATCAACTCCACGCCGGTTACCCAGCTTTTCAAAGGACTGATCCAGAAGTACGATCCGGTGATCTTTTTGATGGACCTGGCGACACAGTCGATCAGTTCGCATACGCTGGCCCCGGTGGGCACCTTGATCTATCACGAGGTCATGCGATGGTCCGGCTATGCCACAGAGGAAAAGATCGCTTTGCTGGAACGCAAAATGGAGATGGACGGGAACCTGGAAAGTTTCATTGCGGTCGTAAAAAGCGAGTATCAGGAGGATTGGAACGATATCAAATTTAAGGACAAGCTATCGGCTAAGGGTATCGCCCAGGAACTCGCGCCCCGATTTTACCCAAATATCTGGAAGGATGCCAAATCGTTTAATATCACCAAAGTGGAAGATATTGAAACCGATAAGGAAAAGGTCAGCCAGATGCTGGAGCTGATCAGGAGAAAATCGGGTAAGCAAAACGTGCTGTTCATTATTGATGAGGTTGGTCAGTACGTGTCCGCAGATGATGCGCTGATCACTAAAATGCAAGGACTAATGGAGAGCCTGAAAGACATCGGTCATGGCAAGGCCTGGTTGATGGCTACTGCCCAGCAAACCTTAACGGAAGACCAGCCGAACGCCCAACATAATTCAGCCAAGCTTTTCAAGCTAAACGACCGGTTCCCGATCAAAATAGATATTGAGGCTTCTGACATCAAAGAGATCACCACGCAGCGCCTGTTAGGAAAATCAAAAACTGGCGGCGAGGAGCTGAAAAAGCTTTATAGTAAGGCCGGGGAAATGCTACGCCTGAATACCAGACTTGAGCAGGTGGAGCGTACCATTTATAAAACCGATCTTGACGAAAAGTCTTTTGTTGATCTATACCCGTTTTTGCCCCACCATTTTAATTTACTGCTGTCTTTGCTGCAGCGCCTGGCCAAGAAGACCGGCGGGATCGGGCTGCGCTCCGCGATCCGGGTGATACAGGATGTACTCACTGAAAACACCGGCGACCGCCTCGCCGAGGCGAGCCTGGGGGCGTTGGCGACGACCGCCCATATCTACAATGTCTTGAAAGCCGATATCCGACGATCATATCCGCATGTGACCAACTCGGTGGATAATGTGATCGCCATCTATGAAGATAAGCCGCTGGCCGCAGATATTGCCAAATCGATCGCCACGCTTCAGATCTTGGATGATTTTTTCCTGTCCTTAGATAACCTGGTGGTCATGATGCATCCATCTGTTGAAGCGTCATCGCAAAAGGATGAGATCAAAGCCATTGTTGATGAACTGAAAAATACACGCGGCCTGACGCTCACTGAGATCGAGGGTCAGCTGCGATTTATGACCGACGCGATCATTGGGATCGAAAACGAGAAGGGAAAAGTTTATGTCGGCAGCAGTGATGTCCGAAAGGTCTACGAGCGGCAACTGGAAGATGTGTTCACCCCTGTTCCCTCGGCCCGTATTTTAAATACCAAGTCGGTAAAAACAGGTATACAATTTGTATTGGACGGAAAACTCACCAGGCTGCTCGAAATTAATGACGAAATTCAAACAGAGATCCATTTTGCGCAGCCGTCGGCCTACCCCGACATGCTTGAGGAATTAAAACGGAAGAGCACCGAACATTTAAACAGCAGCAAAATATATTTCCTGGGTCAACTTGATACAAATCTGGATGCGACCATCGAAGAGATCGTGAAGTGTGAGGAAATCGCGTCAAGAAAAAACAGTTACCAGGACAAGGAGATCATCGATTACCTGAACAGCCAGCATCAGGAAGCACAAAACTTAAAAAGAAAGATCAAAAGATCGCTCAACGTCGCTTTGGAAAAAGGTGAGTTCATTTTCAGAGGGAAGTCCAAAGCCTGTAAGGCCATTTCCCAGAGCGGCTTGAAAGAATCTGCCAACATTTGGCTAAAGGCCTGCGCAGAAAGTATCTATCATAAATATCAGTTAGCCCCGGTTAATATCGAACCGACGGCCGCGCAAAAGTTGCTCCAATTCGAAGATCTCAAACTGGTTCCTAATGCCCTGAATCATCTGAACTTGATAAAGACCGATGGAAGTATCGATATCAATGCGCCTGCCTTAAAAGCCCTCAACGAGTTTTTGCAGAAAGAGGGCCACGTAGATGGCCGCAAACTTATCGAGCACTTTAACGATGCCGAATTTGGCTGGGACAATAATACGACACGCTATTTGATCACACTGATGTTCCTGGCTTCTGAGGTTAAATTGAGGATCAGTGGCAATTATATTTCCGTAAAAGGGCCGTCCGCCATTGAAAAACTGTCAAACAGCAGTGAGTTTAATAAGATCGGCATATCCCTGCATAACGACGATCAGCCCACCAATGATCAAAGAATACGTGCAGCGAAACATTTAACAGAATTGATCTTAAATACGGTTCCGCCACTTCCTCAGAAAATCAGCGAAGCCGTGGTCAAATATTTTCCGGAATTTCTGACCAAATACGCCGCGCATGGTATACGGTTGAGAAATCTTGAACTGCCTGGTCAAGAAAGATCGCGGTACATCCAGGAAGGGATCGCGGAGATCCTGAAAGGGGATGCCTCGGATGCGACCTTTCGGTTGGGTAATCCGGACGCGGAGCTTTATGTGGCATTAATTTGGGCAAAAAAACTACAGCAAGCATTTGATAATGGGATAGAGGAAGTCATCGAAAAGTTGCGAAGAATCCAAAGGGGAATAGATGAACTGCCCAAAGATGGCTTGACAGGTGAGTTAAAAGCGCAGTTAGCCAGCCATTTTGAGAACATAGCGCATATTCTGCAGGTAGATGACTTTTTTGAAAAGGCGGCCGACTTAAAAGGGTTTTCTAATGATATAGAAAGCATTATCGCGGACTATTGTGAGAAATTCAGAGTGCAGGAGAACGGCAATATACAAAGCGAGGTCGCCCGTATTAAGCGCACCTATGCTTATCTGCAATTAGGTGAGGAGATCAAAAATGAATTTTCAAAACAGCTTGATGCCATCATCATTACTGACAAAGCAGAGCTTCAAGGTATCAGGGACATCATTAATGATGCCTTTAGCTTTGGCGCACAGTTGAAAAGCCTAGAAAAGGAGATCGTCGAAGCCGGAAAACTCAAAGAACCGGATCCCGGATCCAAGAAGATCAAAAAATACTCGCTTTCACACTTACCAAGGCGCATTGAGAAAAAAGCCGATATTGATAACATCCTTAACGAGTTTAATCAGATGAAGGACCAGTTACAGGACGATGAGGTTATCGATCTAAACTGGTAATTTTAAATAATTTTAATCCCATATGCCGCTTAGTAAATCAGCTCGTTCTAAAATTTTATCATTCGTACAGGAAGCAAAGAAACTGCTGATCAGGGAGGTGGAAGAACAGCTGCAACAGTTCTATGGCATTCGCCCGGATGGAACGGTGCTGATGATCGAACAGCTGACCGCCCCAGAATCAGAGGTTATTTATACGGCTGGTTTATTACGTCAGCGGCTCATTTACCTGAAAGCCAATCTGGCCGATAAGACCAATCAGGAGACAGAAGCCATCCGGCAATTGGTACGGGAACAGGCTTTTACCATCCTTAACCGTTTTGCCAGTCTGCGTATGGCTGAAGAAAGAGGGATCATTAAGGAAACCGTACGCCAGGGCTATAACAGTGAGGGCTTCCAGATCTTTGACAGCATTACCGGTCAGGGTCAAACCGCCACCCAGTATACCCGATATAAATGGTATATCTATGCGGTATTTGATGAACTGGCCCTGGACCTCCCTTCCGTGTTTGATCGTCATTCTCCCTACGCCCTGCTCTTCCCTTCAGAACCGGCAATGTCGATGCTGCTCCATATCATCGACAAGGAGGAAGTAACCTTCCATCGCGAAGAAGGGTTTCAGGGGATCAATCTCTGGAAAGAAGATGAAACGATCGGGTGGATCTATCAATATTACAATTCAAAAGAAGAGA